>Ga0070668_100000317_pt1 | contig 31873 bp, 31 predicted proteins | sample KBSS43metaG_FD_64661 | JGI IMG/M metagenome (GOLD analysis project Ga0070668, IMG submission 64661) | Switchgrass rhizosphere microbial communities from Kellogg Biological Station, Michigan, USA - KBS S4-3 metaG | ecosystem: Host-associated > Plants > Roots > Rhizosphere > Soil ...
GTTGTCGAGTCGGTAGTCGCCGTGCATCAGCGAGAAGCGGCCTGGTTCGGCCAGCAGCCACGGCGTCACCAGAGCCATTGACTCGGTGGCCGTTTCGCGGTTCTCCGTCGTCATCTGGCCGCCCAACCGGTCGAGGGTGAGCTGCGTGGCCACGACGGCGACGTCGCCGAGGCCCTTCGCCGCGTCGGCGTTCGGCATCGACATCGCCAACCCAGGGAAGTTGGCCCACTTCGGGTCGCACCACGTCGGACCGTGCAGCCCCGCGATCGCGCGCGCGGCGAGTTCGGCCTCGACTGCGTCGCAGCCGCCGATCTGGTCGCCCTGCACGGCCGGGGCCATGTCGGCGAGCAGCAGCACGATGTCGCCGCCATCGTCGGAGATGTCGCAGTAGAAGCTCTTCGGAATCGGCACCTTCACCACGTCGGCGACGTGTGTGTAGAACGCGTGTTCCGACCGGTAGCCGAGCGCAACCCGCTCACGCACCGTTTCGTCCTGCGACGGTAGTTTCACCGCGAAGCTGCCGGGAAGTCCGGTGTCGTCGGCCGCGTAGCTCACCGTCAGCCGGTAGGTGGCGCCGGTCTGGCCGGTCCCGATCGGTTCGGTGTCGACGGCTCGGACGTCGGTGTAGAGCACCGCACCCAACCATTCGGGTGTGATGTCCGTCGGGCTTCGCGGGATTGACACGGCCGCCGTCATGTCGGGCGACACTATGCGGTGTGCTGAGAGGGTGCTCAGCCGGGGTAGCGGCGGAGTGTGAAGACGCGGTCTGGGCCATCCGTGCGATGCCACTGCGTCTGCGACGAACCCACGATGAGCAGGCAGCGCATGTCGACGTCGGCGGGGTCAAGGTCGGCCAGCCGGACCACCTTCACGGACTCTCGCGGGCCCGAAACGTCGCGGCCGATGACGACGGGGGTGCCCGGGTCGCGGTGCTCCAGGAGCAGGTCACGCATCGCGGCCACCTGCCACGTGCGGCTCTTCGACGCCGGGTTGTAGATCGCCAGCGCCAGGTCGGCCTCCGCGGCGGCCGACAGCCTGGCCGCGATGACGTCCCACGGCTTCAGTCGATCGGACAGCGAGATCACCGCGTAGTCGTGGCCCAGCGGAGCGCCGACCCGGCTCGCGACGGCCTGCGCCGCGGTCATCGCAGGGATTACCCGGACGTCGACGTCCGGCCAGTCGACCGCCTCCTCGAGCACGGCCGTCGCCATCGCGAAGACCCCCGGGTCGCCGGAGGACACCACCGCCACCGCGCGGCCCTGGCGGGCCAGCGTGCAGGCGAGCTTGGCGCGCTGAGGCTCGTCGGTGTTGTCGCTGGGATGGCAGACCTGTCCGTTGCGGGTGGTCACCCGGTCCAGGTACGGGCCGTATCCGATGAGGTCGGTCGCGGTGCTCAACTCGCGGCGCGCCTGTGGGGTCAGCCAGTCGACGTCGCCGGGTCCGAGCCCGACCACTGCGACGCTGCCCTCCTGGGTCGGCGGGCAGGAGCGCAGCGACCCGGGGGATTGCCCAGGGCGGGTCGCCATGCCGGGCACCATCGTCAACGAGAAGTACGGCACCGTCGTTTCGTCGACGTCGGCGGCGGGCAGCACCCGCTGCGCCGAGGTGCTGGCCCGCTCGACGTAGAACGCCCCGTCCAGTCGGCCCGCCGCGGAAAGTGCCTCTCGCACTGCGGGATACGACCGGCCCAACTTCATGATCACCGCGGCGTCGGTATCGGCCAGCCTGCGGCGTAGCTCGTCGGCGGGCAGCGTGCCCGGCAGGATCGTCAACACCTCGTCGCCCTGCACCAGCGGCGTCCCCGTCGCCGCGGAGGCCGCGCTCACGGACGTCACGCCAGGCACGATGACGGCGTCGAACCGCTGGGTGAGCCTGGTGTGCATGTGCATGTAGGAGCTGTAGAACAGCGGATCGCCCTCGGCGAGCAGGGCCACGTTGCGGCCCGCGTCGAGGTGGGCCGCGATGCGGTCGGCGGCCTCGGCGTAGAAGTCCTCCATCGCCCCGGCGTAGCCGCCTGGATGGTCGCTGGTCTCGGTGGTCACCGGATACACCAGGTGTTCCTCGAGCTGGCCGGGACGCAGATACGGCTCGGCGATGGTGCGCGCGATGCTGTGACCGTGCCTGGCGCTGTGATAGGCCACCACGTCCGCCTCGCCGAGCACGCGCACGGCCTTGACCGTCACCAGTTCCGGGTCGCCAGGACCGAGTCCGACGCCCCAGAGTGTGCCCTTGGCGGTTGCTCTGGCCGTCATTCCCGTTCGCTCGCAATGGCGTTGACGGCGGCGGCGGCCATGGCGCTGCCACCGCGTCTGCCGGTGACGACGAGGTAGGCGATGCCTCGCGGTCGGTCGATCAGCTCCTGCTTGGACTGCGCCGAGCCGACGAAACCCACGGGCCCGCCGAGTACCGCCGCGGGAGCCGGTACGCCCTCGTCGACGAGTTCGAGCAGCCGGAACAGCGCGGTCGGTGCGTTGCCGATCGCCACGACGGCACCGGCGAGCCGGTCGGCCCACAACTCGACGGCCGCCGCCGACCGGGTGGTCGCGCGCCGCTCGGCCAGTTCGGCGGCCCTCGCGTCGGCGACCAGCGACACCACGTCGTTGGCGGCGGGCAGCCGGGACCGGGTGATGCCTGCGGCCACCATCGACGAGTCGCACAGCAGTGGAGCGCCTGCGTCGAGGGCGGCGCGCGTCGCGGTGACGACGTCATCGGTGTAGGCGACGTGCTCGACGACGTCGACCTGGCCGCAGGTGTGGATCAGCCGCACCACGACCCGCGCCACGTCGACCGGGAAGCGCGACAGGTCCGCCTCGGCGCGGATGGTCGCGAACGACTGCCGGTAGATCTCGGCGGCGTCGCGGGTGTAGTCGAGCACCCGCTCACCCTACGTTTGGCGAAGTCGGTATCCGTCGGGGGTGGCCACCAGAACCTCGCCGACCGGTGGGCTGCCGCACGCCCGGTCGCAGCCGACGAAGTGCCGGTGCACGCCCATGGATTCGCGGGCCGCCTCCGTCGCGTCGCGGCGCACGTCGGCGGCGGAGTGTGCACAGCCGGGGCTCCCGGTGCACGCGCTGACGTCCAACCACGGCGAGTGCGCGTCGAAGACCAGCCCGAGCGGTGCGAGCACCCGTAGCGCGGTATCGGCGACGCCATGGTCCAGGTCGCAGACGAGTATCGACCGCCACGGCGTCACCACCACCGGAGCCTCGATGGCGGCCAGGTACCTTGCGACGCGGGCCTGCAGGACGCCGAGCGGAACGGCGGCGCCGAGTGCGACCCGGCCGTCGTCCTGCTCGATCCAGCCGACCGGAGCCCGGGTGACCGGCGGCCACGTCGTGCCCGGTTCGTCGGTGACGGTCAGGCCCGTCAACAGCGGGCCGACGTCGTCGAGTTCAGTTGCGCGCCAGGCCTTTCCGTGCACGCTGAGGAAGTGCTCCGCCACCAACAGCAGCGTTGCGACGGCGTCCTCGACGGCCATTCGCACACCGGTGTCGACGCCTGCGATCAGAAGTGCCGCGCGCCGCTCGTCCAGCAGGTGCGCGCCGGCGTCGGCGTCGAGCCCCGACACGTCCGCGCTGCCGTCGTCGAGGCTGAACCAGAACCGGCCTGGGAGCTCGGCGAGCGACGGACGGGCCTGGAGCGCGTCGTCGAGCTCGCGGACCAACGGCCGGACGTCGCCGAACCCGCCTCGCCTACCGGACAGCGGCGACGCGACGACGTTGCGCACCCGCTCGTGGGTGGCCGACGGCAACAGGCCCGCGGCCGCGACGGCGTCGGCTAGGCCTTCCGGGTCGCTGATCGCGCGGAGCTGAATGTTGCCGCGGGACGTGAGCTCCATTGCGGGGGAGCCGAACTCGATTGCGGCCAGTGCGAGCGCCTCCAGCTGCGCTGCGGTGATGACGCCGCCCGGCAGTCGCACCCGCGCCAGGCCACCGTCGGCCGCCTGGTGCACTTGCAGCGCACCGGGGCAGGCATCGTCGTCACGGATCCTGGTCATCTCGCCTTCGAGCATATGAGTAGTCCCCGCCGGGATTCGAGTAGCCGACTACGCACCGAGCTGCGAGCGCGTCGAAATACGTTCGCTTCACGCCGGTCGGACCGTGATCCGGCAGCCAAGAAGCAAGGAGACTCCGATGTCCGATATGGCCATGAATCCCGCGGACTTCCCCGCGATCCCGCGCACCGGCGACCGCTGGTGGACCGCGATCGCTCGGTTCTTCACCGCCAGCGCGAGCGCGGTCGTCGAGGCCGCCGCGCCGCCCAAGCCCCGGCGGCACGTCGACGTTCCGCGGCGCCACGCGTTCCTGGAGCACGCCGCCATGAGCCGGGAGATGGACCGACTCTGACGGTGTCGCTACGACACCGCCGCAGTCAGCCTCCGTGGTGCCACCACGTCGGAGAAGTGTGACGCGTCGCCTGCGATCACGCGACTGGAGTTTCCTAGCACGTCCACGGGAACATCGCCGGCCAACGTCACGCGACTGAGCCTGCGGTACTGGTCGTCGTAGTCGGACACCGCGTAGTGCTGGGTGGCCCGGTTGTCCCAGACGGCCAGGTCGCCGGGCAGCCAATTCCACCGAATCGTGTTCTCCAGCCGCGTCACCCGGGCCTGCAACAGGGCGAGCAGCGTCGCCGACTCGCCTGTGCCCAGCCCGACGAACCGACGGACGAAGTGACCGAGCAGAAGCACCCGGCGTCCCGTCTCCGGATGGACGCGCACCACGGGATGCTCGGTTTCGTAGACGTCCGAGACGAATTCGTCGCGGTACTCGCGCGTCGCATCGGACGTGTGGACGTAGTCGTCGTCGAAGTCGCGGATGTAGTCGTACTCGTTGGTGTGCACGGCCCACAGGTTTTCGACGAGCGCGCGCAGCGGGGCAGGCAGCTGGTCGTAGGCGGCCTCCGTCGACGCCCACGTCGTCGTTCCGCCGTACTCGGGCAGCGAAATCGCCCGCAGCAGTGACGCCTTCGGTATCCGGTCGACGAACGTGACGTCGGTGTGCCAGGAGTTCGCCTTGTCGTACCGCGAGTCGATTGGCAGCACGTCCGTGCCCCGCGACAGCACCGTCGGGTGGGCCAGCGTCGGGGTGCCCAACGTGGCGGCGAACGCGAGCTGGCTCGCGTCGTCGAGGTGATGCTGGTCGCGGAAGAAGATCACCTTGTGGGTCAGCAGGGCTTGGTTGATGGCAGCGACGGTCGAGGCCGGGAGGTCGCCGCCGACGCGCACGCCCTCGATGCGGGCGCCGATGTTGGCACTGAGCTTGACGATGACGGGGGAGTTGGTCATCCGATCATTGCGCCCGAACGACCGACGCATGACCACGGTTTCGCTGGCTGGGATTCGAAGTCGACGTGCGCACGCGCGCGATGGTGACATGCGTCACAGTTCGGTCGAGTGTGTTCTGTGCCACACGAAACGTCCGAATCCGGTACCGACGCCATTACCTTTCTTGAGAACGACCGTTTGCCAGCAATATTCGACTTCCGGTGAGGCAGACGGTTGGCCTTAGGAGGCAACAATGTTCGGACTCATCGTGTTCGCGACAGTCGTCCTGGTGCTCGCCGCCATCGCGGGTCCTCCGTACCCGCAGTCCTGGCAGAGTCGGTGGGGCAACTCCGACCGCTGATCCACCGACCGCACCGGCCGTCCCGCACCAGCAGGCCGGTGCGGTACGAATGGTGAGTGACAGCGTCATTCCCCCCGCCGGGGCCTGGGTCTCTCGAGTCGCCCGTCGTCCTCCTGCTGTCGACGTCCGACACCGACCTGATCACCGCACGCGCTAGCGGAGCGGCTTACCGCTGGGCAAACCCGTCGCGGCTCGTCGAGGGTGAACTCGACGAGCTGCTCGACGGCGCCGACGTGGTCGTCGTCCGCATGCTCGGCGGCTATCGCACCTGGCAGGACGGCATCGACCGGATCGCCGCGAGCGCCGTCCCTGCAGTGGTGCTCAGCGGAGAACAGTCGCCCGACGCCGACCTGATGAGCCACTCCACGGTGCCCGCAGGCGTCGCACTGCAGTCCCACGTCTACCTCGCACACGGCGGCGTGGAGAACTTCCGCCAGCTGTACGCGTTCCTCGCCGACACCGTCCTGATGACCGGCTTCGGGTTCGAGCCCCCGGCGATCACCCCCAACTGGGGTCTCCTCGAGCGGGCGTCAACAAATGATGACGGGCCGGTGATCGCGGTGCTCTACTACCGCGCCCAGCACCTCGCGGGCAACACCGAGTACGTCGAGGCGCTGTGCGACGCCATCGAGCGGGCCGGCGGTGTCCCGCTGCCGGTGTACTGCGCCTCGTTGCGCACCGCCGAAGCGGAACTGCTCGAACTGCTCGGCACGGCCGACGCATTGGTGACGACGGTGCTGGCGGCCGGGGGAGCGGTCCCTGCGAACGCGGCGGCGGGGGGTTCCGACGACCAGTGGAACGTCGCGCATCTCGCGGCCCTCGACGTGCCCATCCTGCAGGGCCTCTGCCTGACCAGTTCACGAAGCCAATGGGCGTCCAACGACGACGGAATGTCCCCGCTCGACGTGGCCACCCAGGTGGCCGTCCCCGAGTTCGACGGGCGCATCGTCACGGTTCCGTTCTCGTTCAAGGAGATCGACGACGAGGGGCTGATCGCCTACGTGCCCGATCCGGAGCGCTGCGCACGGGTCGCGGGCCTGGCCGTGCGCCATGCCCGGCTGCGTCACGTCGTTCCCGCGGACAAGCGGGTGGCGCTGGTGTTCTCCGCGTATCCGACGAAGCACGCCCGTATCGGCAACGCCGTGGGATTGGACACGCCCGCAAGCGCGGTCGCGTTGCTCCGCGCGATGCGGGACGCCGGCTACGTCATCGGTGACGTCCCCGGCGTCGACGCCGGGGACGGTGACGCGCTAGTGCACGCCCTGATCGAGCGCGGCGGACAGGACCCCGACTGGCTGACCGAGGAACAGTTGGCGGGCAACCCGATTCGCGTGCCCGCTGCCGAGTACCGGGCCTGGTTCGCGACGCTGCCCGCTGAGCTCGCGGATCCGATCGTCGAGCACTGGGGCCCGCCTCCCGGCGAGTTGTTCGTCGACCGCAGCCGCGACCCCGACGGCGAGATCGTCGTCGCGGCAATGCAATCGGGCAACGTCGTGCTGCTCGTCCAGCCGCCACGGGGCTTCGGCGAGAACCCCGTCGCGATCTACCACGATCCCGATCTGCCGCCCAGCCACCACTACCTGGCCGCCTACCGCTGGCTCGACACGGGTTTCAAAGCGGATGCCGTCGTGCACCTCGGCAAGCACGGCAACCTCGAGTGGCTGCCTGGCAAGACCCTTGGCATGTCGGCGGCGTGTGGATCCGATGCGGCGCTTGGCGACCTGCCGCTGATCTACCCCTTCCTGGTCAACGATCCCGGGGAGGGCACCCAGGCCAAGCGCAGGGCCCACGCCGTACTGGTCGACCACCTCATCCCGCCGATGGCGCGTGCCGAAACCTACGGGGACATCGCGAAACTCGAGCAGCTGCTCGACGAGCATTCGACCATCGCCGCGCTCGACCCCGGCAAGCTGCCCGCGATCCGTCAGCAGATCTGGACCCTGATGCGCGCGGCGAAGATGGACCACGACCTGGGGTTGGAGGACCGGCCCGAGGAGGACGTGTTCGACGACATGCTGCTTCACGTCGACGGCTGGTTGTGCGAGATCAAGGACGTCCAGATTCGCGACGGACTGCACATCCTCGGGCAGGCGCCCGAAGGCTCGACCGAACTCGACCTGGTGCTGGCCATCCTGCGCGCCCGACAGCTGTTCGGCGGCGAACACACGGTGCCCGGCTTGCGCCAGGCGATCGGGTTGACCGAGGACGGCACCGACGAACGCGCTGCCGTCGACGCGGCCGAGGCCAAGGCGCGCGACTTGGTCGCGGCGCTGCAGGAGACCGGCTGGGACGCAAAGGCCGTCGATGCGATCACCGACGACGCCGAGATCGCGTCGGTGCTGCGGTTTGCCGCCACCGAAGTGGTGCCGCGGCTGCGCCAGACGGACCGGGAGCTCGTTCAGATCCTCCGTGCCCTCGATGGTGGGTTCATTCCCGCAGGGCCATCCGGCTCACCGCTGCGCGGCCTGGTCAACGTGCTGCCAACGGGGCGCAATTTCTACTCCGTCGACCCCAAGGCCGTGCCGTCTCGGTTGGCGTGGGAAACCGGTGTCGCCCTTGCGGATTCGCTGCTCGATCGTTACTTGCGCGACCATGGCGAGTGGCCGCAGTCGGTCGGGCTATCGGTGTGGGGCACCTCGGCGATGCGCACTGCGGGCGACGACATCGCCGAAGTGCTTGCGCTGCTGGGTGTTCGGCCGCAGTGGGATGACGCCTCCCGGCGGGTGGTCGACCTCGAGCCGATCTCGCTCGCCGAGCTCGGTCGGCCGCGCATCGACGTCACGGTCCGCATCTCGGGCTTCTTCCGCGACGCCTTCCCGCACGTGGTGACCATGCTGGACGACGCGGTGCGCCTCGTCGCCGACCTCGACGAACCCGACGAGCAGAACTTCGTTCGCGCACACTCGCGCGTCGACCTCGCCGAACACGGGGATGGCCGGCGGGCCACCACCCGGATCTTCGGTTCCAAACCCGGCACCTACGGCGCGGGATTGCTGCAGCTGATCGACAGCAGGAACTGGCGCGACGACGCCGACCTGGCGCAGGTGTACACCGCATGGGGCGGCTTCGCGTACGGGCGCGGGCTCGACGGCGCGCCCGCCACCGACGACATGAACAGGGCGTATCGCCGAATCGCGGTGGCGGCCAAGAACACCGACACCCGCGAGCACGACATCGCCGACTCCGACGACTACTTCCAGTACCACGGCGGCATGGTTGCCACCGTGCGAGCGCTGACCGGTCGCGACCCGGCTGCCTACATCGGCGACAACACCCGTCCCGACGCCGTGCGCACCCGTACGCTCTCGGAGGAGACCACCCGCGTCTTCCGCGCGCGCGTCGTCAATCCGCGGTGGATCAACGCCATGCGCCGACACGGGTACAAGGGCGCGTTCGAGATGGCCGCCACCGTCGACTACCTGTTCGGGTACGACGCCACCGCCGGGGTGATGGCCGACTGGATGTACGAGCGGCTGGCCGGCGAGTACGTGCTCGACGGGGAGAACCGCAAGTTCATGGCCGAGTCGAACCCGTGGGCGCTGCACGGGATGGCCGAGCGGCTGCTGGAGGCCGCGGGCCGCGGCATGTGGGCCCAGCCGGAACCGGCCACGCTCGACGGCCTGAAGCAGGTGTTGTTGGAAGCGGAGGGCGACCTCGAAGGCTGACGCCTACTAGATTGGGCGCATGTCAGTGACATTCGCCGAGGTCGCCAAGTCCGAGTACATCCTGCTGACGACCTTCACCAAGGACGGCAGGCCAAAGCCGACCGCCATCTGGGCTGCGCCATCGGGCGACGGGTTAGTCGCGATCACCCAGGAGCAATCCTGGAAGGTCAAGCGCATCCGCAACACTCCGCGCGTCACCATCGCCGAGTGCGACCGCAGCGGCAAGCCGAAGGGTGAGGCGGTCGAGGCCACCGCGGCGATCCTCGACAAGTCGGCCAACGGCGCCACCTACGACGCGATCGGCAAGCGCTACGGCTTGGTCGGCAAGACGTTCAACTTCTTCTCCAAGTTGCGCGGCGGCATGGCGAAGAACCTCACCATCGAACTGAAGGCGGCTTGAACCATGGCGCTCACGTTCGGCGACGTCGCCAAGGCCAAGTACGTCCTGCTGACCACGTTCACAAAGGACGGCAGGCCAAAGCCAAGCGCCATCTGGGCAGCCCCGGACGGCGACCGGCTCCTGGTCATGACCGAGGAGGACTCGTGGAAGGTCAGGCGCATCCGCAACACTCCGCGCGTCACCGTGGCCGTGTGCGACATGCGCGGAAATCCCAAGAGTGAGCCGGTTGAGGCGGTCGCCACGATCCTCGACAAGTCCGCGTATCCGGATGTGCAGCGGGCCGTCGTCAAGCGTTACGGCGTCGTCGGCTGGGCATTCGGCCTCTACATGAAGCTGCGTGGGCTGGACGCGAAGAGCGTCGGACTCGAACTCAAGGCGGCCTAGGAACCTCGTCCGGTCCCGAGACGTTGGTAACACATGGCTAAGCGGTTGTTCGGGCTCTACGTCCTCGTCGAACTGGCGGTGGTGATCGCGCTCGCGTACACGATCGGCTTCGGCTGGACCGTGTTGCTGCTGCTCGGGACGTTCGCCCTCGGCTTGGCGCTGGCCGGTTCCCAACTGACGCGCCAGGTCCAGCGGCTGCGGTCGGGGCTGTCCTCCCCTCAGGGTGCGGCGACGGACGGTGTGCTGATCGCGCTTGGCACCGTGCTGGCCGTCGTCCCCGGGCTCGTCACGTCCGCGCTCGGGCTGCTCCTGCTGCTGCCGCCGACCCGGACGCTCGCACGTCCGGCCGTCGCGGCGCTGGCGGCCCGCGGGCTCGGCCGCATTCCGCTGCTGGTCACGACCAACGGCGTCTACCGGCCCGCCCAAGGGGACTACATCGACGGTGAAGTGATCGACGTAACGGATGACGTCATCGACGCCGAACCCCCACGGCTGCCCGGTACCTTCCCCGGGCCTGGGCCTACCGTCTAACCCTTGACCACCCTGTACGTCAACGGTCTGGTGCACAGCCCGGCCGTCCCAGACGCCACCGCCATGGCCGTGACCGACGGCCCCGACGCCACCATCGCGTGGCTGGGCACCGACGACGTCGGACGCGCCCAGTTTCCGGACGCCCCGGTCATCGACCTGGACGGCGGCTTCGTCGCGCCCGCGTTCGTCGACAGCCACGTCCACCTCACTGCGACGGGGTTGTCCACCGTCGGCCTTGACCTGCGCGAGGCGACCTCCCACCCGCACCTGCTGCGACTGGTCGCCGAATTCGCCCAAGCGCACCCCGACGGCCCGATCTGGGCGCACGGCTGGGACGAATCAGGATGGCCGGAGCCCGTCGCACCCGCCACCGCCGACCTCGACGACGTGCTCGGCGGCCGCCCCGCGTACCTCGCCCGCGTCGACGTGCACTCGGCCGCCGCGACCACCGCCCTGCGCCGCCTGGTGCCCGACCTGGCGGGCTCGGCGGGGTACTCCGCCCAGCAACCCGTCACCGCCGACGCACATCACCGGGTGCGCGCCGTCGCCCGCGAACTACTCACCTCCGCGCAGCGTGACGAAGCCCGGCGAGCCGCGCTGGACCTGGCCGCTCGGTCCGGCATCGTCGCCGTGCACGAGTGCGCCGGACCCGACATCGGAGGGCTCGACGATTGGCACGCGGTCAGGGCCACCGACCATGGGGTCGAGGTCGTCGGCTACTGGGGCGAGGCGGTGAGCTCCGCCGCCGAGGCACACGACCTCATGGCCGCCACCGGCGCCAACGGACTGGCGGGTGACCTGTTCGTCGACGGCGCGCTTGGCTCCCACACCGCCTGGCTGCACCAGCCGTACGCCGATCGCCCCGACGGCTGCGGCAACGCCTACCTCGACGCCGACGCCATCGAGGCGCACCTGGGCGCGTGCACCGAAGCGGGCATCACCGCGGGGTTCCACGTCATCGGCGATGCCGCGGCCTCGGCCGTCGTGGCGGCCGTCGACCGCGTCGTCACGCGGTTCGGCGCCGTTGCGGTGTCGCGCTGCGGTCACCGCATCGAGCACCTGGAGATGATCACGGCAGCTCAGGCGGCTCGGCTCGGCGCCGCAGGGGTGCTCGCGAGCGTGCAACCCAACTTCGACGCCCTGTGGGGCGGCGCCGACGGGATGTACGCGCGCAGGCTCGGCGTCGACCGGGCCCGCAAACTCAACCCGTTTGCGCTGTTAGCATCCCAAGGCGTGCCACTCGCTCTTGGCTCGGACACACCCGTCACCAGTATCAATCCCTGGGCGTCGGTGCGCGCGGCCATGCTTCACCAGACTCCCGGCAGTGCGCTGTCGGCGCGCGCGGCGTTCGCAGCCGCCACGCGCGGAGCCTGGCGCGCGGCTGGCGTGCGCGACGGGATCACCGGCACGCTGGTGCCCGGTGCGCCCGCGTCGTACGCGGTATGGGACGTGCCAGGCGGCGCCGACGGGCTGGAGGTCGCGGCCCCTGCCGACGGCGTGCAGCGCTGGTCCACCGATCAGCGTGCGCGCGTACCCGCGCTGCCCCGGCTCGGCCCCGACGATGCGTTGCCCACCTGCAGGCAGACCGCGCACCGGGGCGTCGTCCTCCATGGCTGACGCGCCGCCCACGCAGCAGCGCGAGCGCACGCCCTCGCCTCTCGTCACCAAGTTGCAGCAGATCTTCGTCCCGCGGTTGATGCGGATGGCCGCCGCCATCGCCGCGGGCATTCTGGTGTGCACCAGCTTCCCGCCGTTCGGCTGGTGGTTTCTGGCGTTCGTCGCGTTCGCGTTGCTCGCCTGGGTGTTCACGCACGAGTCCACCACGCGGTTCGGCGGGTTCGGCTACGGACTGCTCTTCGGACTGGCGTTCTACGTGCCGCTGCTTCCGTGGATCAGCGCGCTCGTCGGTCCCGTCCCGTGGTTGGCGCTGTCACTGATGGAAGCCATCTTCCCGGCGATCTTCGGACTGCTAGCGGTGACCGTGCGACGGCTGCCCGGCTGGCCCGTGTGGTTCGCCGCGGTGTGGATGGTGTCCGAGTGGCTCAAGTCGGTCGTGCCGTTCGGTGGATTCCCTTGGGGAGTAATAGGTTTCAGTCAGGCCGACGGTCCGCTACTTGCGCTCGCGCGGTTGGGCGGCGCGCCGTTGGTTTCGTTCGCCGTCGTGTTGGTTGGGTTCTGCCTGGCCGCCATCGCGCTCGAGGCGACGCGCAGGTGGTCGGCGCGTGACCGGGCGGCCGACCGCAGCGCACACGCCGCGCTGGTGCCGGGGCTGTGCATCGTGCTGGTCCTGTTGAGCGTCGCGCTGGCCAGCCCTTCCCTGCGGAAGGCAGGGGCAGGCGCCGGCGACGATCCGTCCGTCACGGTGGCGGCGATCCAAGGCAACGTCCCGAGGTTGGGGCTCGAGTTCAATGCGCAGCGGCGCGCCGTGCTCGACAATCACGTTCGCGAGACCATGCGGCTCGCCGAGGACGTCCGGGAGGGCCGTGCACCTCAACCGGCGTTGGTGATCTGGCCGGAGAACTCGTCGGACATCGACCCGCTCGCGAACCCCGACGCGGCAAGTCAGATCACCGCGGCCTCCGAGGCGATACACGCGCCGATCCTGGTCGGCGCCGTCCTCGCGGCTCCCGGCTACACCCGCGACAATCCGGCGTCGTCCAACTCGGTGATCGTGTGGGACGGCGCGAACGGTCCGGGTGAACGCCACGACAAGCAGATCATCCAGCCGTTCGGCGAATACCTGCCGTGGCGTGGCTTCTTCAAGCACCTGTCGTCGTACGCCGACCGAGCCGGATACTTCGTCCCGGGCAGCGGCGATGGAACGGTGAACGCCGCGGGGGTGACGGTCGGCGTCACCACCTGCTGGGAGGTGATCTTCGACCGTGCGGCGCGGGAATCGGTGCTCAACGGCGCGCAACTGCTCGCGGTGCCGAGCAACAACGCCACGTTCGACGAGGCCATGAGTGCCCAGCAGCTTGCGTTTGGGCGGCTGCGGGCCGTCGAGCACGACCGCTACGTCGTCGTCGCGGGCACGGTCGGGATCAGCGCCGTGATCGCACCGGACGGTCGCGAACTCGTCTCCACCGGGTTCTTCGAACCGGCCTACCTCGACGTTCCGATCCGGCTGAAGTCCGGTTTGACGCCCGCCACGCGGTGGGGACCCACCATCGAGGGACTGCTGGTTGTGGTCGGTGTTGCCGTCGTGGTCGCGGCGATGTTGCAGAATGGGAAGTTCGTGCGTCGCCGGAAACCGGCGACCGATGCGGTAATCGACGAGGGAGTGACATGACCGACGAGCGAGAAGCGGGGGCGGGCATCGGCTCCGGCGACCGCCCGACTCAGCGCACGCTGGTCATCATTCCGACCTACAACGAGCGTGAGAATCTGCCCCTGATCGTCGGCCGCGTGCACGCCGCGCGCCCCGACGTCCACGTGCTGATCGTCGACGACGGCAGCCCCGACGGCACCGGCGAACTCGCCAACGAGCTCGCGCTCGCCGACCCGGACCGCGTGCACGTCATGCACCGGACCAGCAAGGCCGGGCTCGGCGCGGCGTATCTGGCCGGTTTCGCATGGGGGCTCGGCCGCGGATACACCGTGCTGGTGGAGATGGACGCCGACGGCAGCCACGCGCCCGAGGAGCTCTACCGACTGCTGGACGCCGTCGACGCGGGCGCCGACCTGTCGATCGGGTCGCGCTACATCGACGGCGGAACCGTTCGGAACTGGCCACGGCGCAGGAAGGTGCTGTCCAAGACGGCCAACGGATACTCGCGCGTCATGCTGGGTGTCGAGGTCAACGACATCACCGCCGGTTACCGCGCCTATCGGCGCGAGGTACTTGAGAAGATCGAGCTCGCCACCGTCGACTCGAAGGGCTACTGCTTCCAGATCGAGATGACGTGGCGCACCATCACGGCGGGCTTCAAGATCGTCGAAGTGCCCATCACGTTCACGGAACGAGAACTCGGGGTCTCGAAGATGAGCGGGTCGAACATCCGCGAGGCCATCTTCAAGGTCGCCGAATGGGGCATCCGCGGACGGCTCGACCGGGCCCGCGGCGTGGTGCCGTAGCTCTAGCTCGAGCTTCCGCGCCGACGGGTCTTGATGATGTCCATGCGCTCCTTGAGCAGCTCGTCGAGCTCGTCGATGGAACGGCGCTCCAAGAGCATGTCCCAGTGCGTGCGCGGCGGCTTCACCTTCTTGGGCTCGGGTACGTCACCGTCGACGAGGGTGCCCTCCATGCCATTGCGGCACGGCCAGGTGCCGGGGATCTCGGCATCGTCGGCGAACGGAACCTCGAATTCCTCGCCGTTGTCGGTCCGGTAGCGGGCGACCTGGCGCGGCGCCAGATCGTGGTTGCGGTCGGTCTCGTAGCTCACGGCTCCGAGGCGACTGCCTCTCAAAACGCGATCAGCCATGGTCCACACTCCTGTTCAAGCAACTCATCCGCGGGATTCAACGCAATCGGTCGGCGCGAAGTTCCCGACTCAACGGTCCATGATACCGGGATCGCGCCTCGCGGCGGTTTACAGTCGGGCCCGTGACAACAAGTGTCGGCCGGCTGGGCCGACTTAAACGGCGAGCCCAACCCTGCCTTTGGTGTGGCCGCGAGGTCGCCGACGCGGGTGTCGGGCGGCGCAGGCAGTACTGCAGGCAGTCGTGTCGACAGCGGGCATATGAACAGCGCGCGCAGGTCAAGGGCACCGCACTGGCCCCGGATTCGGTGGTGCTCACCGCAACGGAAGCCGCCGAGCTCGCCGACCGCCTCTTCGAGGTGCGCTGTGCCGCCGAGGACGTGGCCACCGCGGTTGACGAAGGAGCCGCAGCGGCCGAACTCCGAACGCTGTGCGAGGCCTTGATGCGCGCGGCGAAGGCCGCCGACGGCTGGCGCTGACCCTCCAAGCTGCCTCACAGCTACGATGACCACCAACGCACCCGACGAGATCGGAACCACGTGCCCGTGTCGTCCACCGAATCAGCCCCCGAGTCGAACCCAGCGGCCAAGCCAGGTCAGGTGTGGCGGTTCGACGACTTCGCCCTAGACACCGCGCGCTACGAGCTCCGGCAAGGCGACGTGGTGATCAAGGTCGAACCCCAGGTGTTCGACGTGATGACGCAGCTCGTCAGCAACCACGACAGGTTCGTCACCAAGGAAGAACTGTTCGACACCGTGTGGGGTGGCCGGTTCGTGGGGGAAGCGGCGTTGACCAGCCGGATCAAGGCCGCGCGCCGGGCGCTCGGCGACGACGGTGAGTCGCAGCGCTACATCCGCACGGTCCGTGGCCGCGGCTATCAGTTCGTCGGCACCATCGACGCCGACCCGGTGGCACCGGCGGCGGTACCCGAGTCCGCTCCGCCGCCCCGCCAGCACATCGCGTTCTGTCGCGCCGCGGACGGGGTGCGGCTGGCGTATGCGGTGGCGGGGGAGGGCCCGCCACTGGTTCGGGCCGCGAACTGGATGACCCACCTGGGCTACGACATCGAGAGTCCGGTGTGGCGCCACTGGGTGCGCGACCTCGCCGCCCAGCACACCTTCATCCGGTACGACGAGCGCGGCTGCGGTCTATCGGACTGGGAGGCAACGGAATTCACGTTCGACGACTGGGTGACCGATCTCGAGTCCGTGGTGGAAGCCCTTGGGCTGGAGCGCTTTCCGCTGCTCGGCGTCTCTCAGGGCGGCGCGGTGGCGGTGGCCTATGCGGCGCGCCACCCCGAGCAAGTCACCAAGCTCGTCCTGTGCAGCGCCTACGCCAGGGGGCGCGCGGTGCGGGCGATGAACGACGAGGAGAGGCGTGCGGCCGCCCTGGACCTGGACCTGGCCCGAGTCGGTTGGGGCCGTGACGATCCCGCATTCCGCCAGGTGTTCGCCGCGCAGTTCCTTCCGGACGGAACGCGCGCCGACTGGGAGGCCTTCGATCACCTGCAGCGGCGCACCACCTCACCGGCCAATGCGGTGCGGTTTCTCGAGGAGTTCGCACGGATCGACGTGCGTGACCTCGCGGCGCAGGTGTCGTGCCCCACGCTGATCATGCACGCGCGCGACGATCACCGGGTGCCGATGAAGTACGGGGAGGAACTGGCCGCGCTGATCGGTGATTCACGACTGGTGGCGCTGTCGAGCAACAATCACTTGCTGACCGAGACCGAGCCGGCGTGGCAGGTGTTCTGCGACGAGGTGAACGCCTTCCTGGCGGAGTGATTTCGCCGTTTGCTTGTCCGCCCCCGTGGATCTCCATGCAATCTCCACGGAATCTCCATGCGCCGCTGGACTGCAACATCCATCCTGGTCACATGAGAAATCTCCTCCGCACCCTAATTCTGGGCTTCATCGCGATGTTGGCGTTGGGCGCCCTATCCGCTTGCTCGAGCGGCACCAAGACGGAGGCGACGTCGGCTGCGGCGCCGTCCTCCTCGACGGTCGCCGTGACCCCCGGAACCTTCCCGAAGACGGCCAGGTACATGGCCGACATGGAGAAGGACGGGAAGACGATGGCCATCGGGATCTCCGTCGACGGTGACCAGATCACCGCGTACGCCTGCAACGGCGTCGACGACGAGGCCTGGTTCTTCGGAGACCAGACCGAAGGGAAGATCGACATCACGTCGAAGTTCCGCGACACGCTCACCGCGTCGGTGGACGGCTCGGACGTCAAGGGCAACCTGACGATGAACGGCGTCACCTACGCGTTCACCGCCGCCCCGGTGTCGGCGCCCGCGGGCATGTACACCGCCGAGCTCGACGGGGTGCGCGCCTCCTGGATCGTCCGTCCCGACGGTTCGGTCACCGGTGTGCAGTTCAACGGTGGCGTCACCGGCCGCGACTTCGAACAGGCCGAGCTGCAGCAGCTCAACGCCGCACAGTTTCAGGCTTCGGTTCGCAACAAGCGGATCCTGCAGCAGGCCGACCAGTCGGTGCAGATCCAGAACGGCACGCTGACGTCGAAGATCAACGGCCGCAGCGTCACCGGCAACGTCGTCACGGGCACCACGCGCTTCGGCTGATCCACCCCGCTCCACGCGGCCCCGCCGGCCGAGCCCGATTCGTCGAGCTCACCGGTGGGGCCGCTTCTTTGACTCAGCCCGAGTCGAATACTTCCTCGCCACGCCGCCGCTGCGTAGGGTCGCTGCATCGTGACCACTCCCGTCCAGCCCGCCGCCGTGACCACGGTCGCTTCCGGTACGACGAAAGTGCCTTCACGGCAGCGCAAGTGGGCGCTGATTCGACTGGCCTCGCCGATCCTTCTGCTCACACTGTGGCAGTTGGGCAGTGCGCTCGGGGTGATTCCTCAGGACGTGCTGCCCGCCCCGTCGCTGATCGCCGAAGCGGGCGTCGAGCTCATCCGCAACGGGCAACTCGTCGACGCGCTACGGGTGTCGGGTGTCCGCGTCGTCGCGGGCCTGCTCCTCGGCGGCGTCCTCGGTGTGGCGCTCGGTACCGCGGTTGGCCTCTCCCGGTGGTTCGAGGCGACCATCGACCCGCCGATGCAGATGGTCCGCGCGCTGCCGCACCTCGGGCTGATCCCGCTCTTCATTCTGTGGTTCGGCATCGGCGAGCTACCCAAGGTGTTGCTGGTGGCGCTCGGGGTGAGTTTCCCGCTCTACCTCAATACCTTCTCGGCCATTCGTCAGGTCGATCCGAAGTTGTTCGAAACCGCTCAGGTGCTTGGGTTCTCGTTCTGGCAACGGTTTCGCACCATCATCGTGCCGAGCGCAGCCCCACAGGTGCTGGTCGGGCTGCGCCAGTCGCTCGCGATCGCGTGGCTCACGCTAATCGTCGCCGAGCAGATCAACGCGGACAAGGGAATCGGCTTTCTGATCAACAACGCGCGCGACTTCCTGCGCATCGACATCATCATCTTCGGGCTCATCGTGTACGCACTGCTTGGCATTGGCACCGATGCAATCGTCCGCGTGCTGGAACGCCGAGCCCTGAGGTATCGCTCGTGACAGTCATCTCCGACCGGCGGGTCGAGACCGCGGGCGAACTGAGCCACGTCGACAAGTGGTACGCCAACCATCACGTGCTCGATGACGTGTCCGTACGCGTCGGCAGGGGCGAACTCGTCGCGCTGATCGGCAGGAGCGGTTCGGGCAAGTCGACGGTGCTGCGGGTACTTGCCGGGTTGTCGGCCGACCACACCGGCGAACGCACGGTTGCCGGGGCGCCCGCGCTGGCGTTCCAAGAGCCACGCTTGTTTCCGTGGCGCGACGTCAGGACCAACGTCGGATACGGCTTGACTCGGAGCCAGCTATCGAAGGCCGAAGTCGTCGCGCGCGCCGATCGCGCGTTGGCCGACGTCGGGCTCGCCGACCGTGCCGACGCCTGGCCGCTCACCCTATCCGGCGGTCAGGCGCAACGGGTCTCGCTGGCTCGAGCCCTCGTCGCGGAGCCGGAACTGCTGCTGCTCGACGAGCCGTTCGGCGCGCTGGACGCGCTCACTCGGCTCAGCATGCGGGCGTTGCTGCTCGAGCTCTGGCGAGCACACGGATTCGGAGTGCTACTGGTGACGCACGACGTCGATGAGGCCGTCGCGCTCGCCGACCGGGTACTGGTGCTCGAAGCGGGCCGGGTGGTGCACACGCTGACCATCGACGACGTCCGACGCCCTGCGTCCGATCCCTCGGCGGCCACCGAGCGCTACCGCGCCGAGCTGCTCGAGCGGCTCGGCGTGCGGACCTGAAGCCAACCCAACCACGAACGATGAAGGGAACGACCATGTCTGCGTCGAGACGAGCCATCGGGGTGCGCATCGGGGCCTTGCTGGCGTTGGTGGGCTTGATGGCCGGCTGCGTGTCGCGGGAGGGAAACTCCGCCGCCCAACAAGCCCCGCCCACCGTGCCGCTGACCGAACTGGCCGACGTGACGCTGCAGATCGGCGATCAGAAGGGTGGCACCGAAGCGCTGCTGCGCGCCGCCAATGCGTTGGACGGGCTGCCGTACAAGGTGGTCTTCTCCACGTTCACCTCCGGTCCGCCGCAAGTCGAGGCGGCCACCGCGGGCAAGATCGACTTCGCGATCACGGGGAACACCCCGCCGATCTTCGGGGCCGCATCGAACGCCAAGGTCAAGGTCGTCGCGGCCTACAACGGTGGCGGCAACGGGGATCAGGTACTGGTACACGGGGATTCGCCGATCACGGCCATCGCCGACCTGAGGGGCAAGCGCATCGCGGTGGGCAAGGGCAGTTCGGCCCACGGCCACATTCTGGCCCAGCTGAAGAAGGCCGCGCTCACCCCTGCCGACGTTCAACTGGTGTTCCTGCAGCCCGCCGACGCCCTGTCCGCATTCCAGCAGCGCGAGGTCGATGCGTGGGCGATCTGGGATCCCTACACCGCACAGGCCGCCGAGCAGCTGCCGATGCGCAGCATCGGACAGGCCAAGGACGTCACCAACGGCTACTGGTTCGGCATCGCCTCCGACCAGGCGTTGGCCGACCCGAAGCGCAATACCGCGCTACAGGATCTGCTGATCCGCTTCGAGAAGGCGGCGCGCTGGGCCAAGGACCATCCGGAGGAGTGGGCGCGCAGCTATGGCGCCGCGGTCGGCCTGGACCCGACGGTTGCGCAGGTCTCGCAGTCGCGCAGCCTTCGGCTGCCCACCGAGCTCGACGACGAGGTGATCGCCTCGGAGCAGAAGCTCGCCGACCTGTTCGCCGAGTCTGGTCAGATCGCCTCTGCGCCAAAGTTTTCCGACTGGGTCGACCGGCGCTACAACGAAGCCCTTCGGCCGCTGCTCGTCAGCACCAACTAGGAGTTGAGCCATCAACTCGAGTTAGTGGACGCCTTCACCGAGTGTGACGCCACTGCGAAAATCCGTGCGAATCTTCGCAGTGGCTTCACGTTGGGTGATCGGAAGCCGAACTCTGGCTCGGAAACCTGCACGGAAACTTCAGACTCACGACAACTAGGAGTTGGATGTCAGCCCAAGCCGAATTGCCCGCACCGCGGGCGAAGTTCTTCTGGTTCCTGCCCACCAACGGCGACAGCCGTTCGATCGTCGGCGCCTCACACGCGTCGTCGCATCACAACCTGCCAGACAACTACCGCGCGCCAACCCGCCGCTACCTCGCCGAAGTGGCCCGCGCCGCCGATCGACTCGGCTACGAAGGCGTGCTTACGCCCACCGGAACCTGGTGCGAGGACGCCTGGTTTACCGCGTCGGCGCTGCTCGCCGAGACCGAGCGGCTGAAGTTCCTCGTTGCGTTCCGGCCCGGGCTGGTGCCGCCGACGTTGGCGGCCCAGCAGACGGCGACGTTGCAACGGTTCTCCGAGGGCCGCGTCCTGCTCAACATCGTCAGCGGAGGCGACGACCTCGAGCAGCGCCGGTTCGGCGACTGGCTGGGCCACGACGAGCGCTATGCCCGCACCGGCGAGTTCTTGCACATCGTCAATTCGGTGTGGCGCCAGGACTCCCTTGACTTCAAGGGCGAGTTCTACGACGTCAAGGACGCGCGGGTGTCGGCACCGCCGGATCCGTTGCCGCAGATCTACTTCGGCGGGTCGTCGCCCGCCGCGCTACCGATCGCCGCGGAGTACGTCGACGTGTATCTGACGTGGGGCGAACCTCCGCAAGCCGCGGCGGCGAAGATCGCCAAGGTGCGCGAGTTGGCGCAGGCGCGTGGTCGCAACGTGCGCTTCGGCATCCGGCTGCACACCATCAGCCGTGACACGTCGGCTGCGGCGTGGGCGGTCGCCAACGAACTCGTCGCCGAGCTCAGCGACGAACAGATTGCCAAACAGACTGCGCTGCATGCCCGTTCGCAGTCCGAAGGGCAGCGCCGGATGACGGCGTTGCACGGCGGGCGGGTCGACCAGCTGGAGATCTACCCGAACCTGTGGGCCGGCGTGGGGCTAGTCCGCGGCGGCGCGGGCACGGCGCTCGTCGGCAGCCACGAAGAGGTCGCAAACCTGATCTACGAGTACCACTCGGTCGGCTTCGACGAGTTCATCCTCTCCGGCTATCCGCACCTCGAGGAGGCGTACTGGTTCGCCGAGGGTGTGCTTCCGCTGCTCAAGCACAAGGGCGTCGCCTAGCACCCGGCGACGCATAGCCCGGTCGGGCGCGTCAATTCGTGTCACGCTGAGGTGTGGACCAATGGTTCGAACGAAGCCCGTTCGTCGGCTTCGCGCCGTGGATCATCTACTGGGTCGTCGCCGAAGGCCCGAGCACGTGGATGTTCGGCGCGCTGTGTGCGGTGCTGTCGGCGATCATCCTCGGCGTGTCCATGGGTTTCGGCGGGCCCCGACTGCTTGAGGTCATCACCATCTTGTTCTTCGTCGGGGTGACCGCTGCGGGCCTGCTCGTCGGCGCCGCAGACCGGGATTGGATGGATACCCACGCGACGACGTTGTCGAGCGGCGTGCTCGCGGTCATGGCGATCGGCTCGCTGGCGTTCACCCCGTTCACCGAGCAGTACGCGCGAGTGTCGCCACCGCTGCGGGATTGGGAGAAGCCAGCGTTTCGCCAGACCAATCGCGTGTTGACGCTGATGTGGGGGTTGGTGTTCGCGTTGATCGCCGTGCTCGGGTACTTCGCGACGTTGGTGCCGCAGACCAGGGACTGGACCAACTGGGTGGTGCCGATCGTCGTGCTCGTCGGCGCGGCGGGGATGACGCAGGCCTACCCGGAGCGGGTGCGGGCCAGTATCCGTCCGGCGGATTGAGCGCTATTATCTGCGTATGAATGCAGATAACAAGGTCTGTAGTCGCCGGCTGGCCGACGAGCAGGCCGATCTCGTCGTCGAGGTGTTCCGCATGCTCGCCGACGCCACCCGCGTACAGCTGCTGTGGGCGCTGGCCGACCGCGAGCTGTCGGTGAACGACCTCGCAGCGCGGGTGGCCAAGCCCGCGCCGTCGGTGTCTCAGCACCTGGCCAAGCTGCGGATGGCCCACCTCGTGCGGACCAGGCGCGAAGGCACCCAGGTGTTCTACCGGCTGGAGAACGAGCACGTTCGCCAACTCGTCACCGATGCCGTGCACAACGCCGAACACGCCACCGCGGGCGTGCCCGCGCACCATCTCGACGACCGCGAACTGCGCGTGCTGCACCAAGGCGAGGTGAGCTGATGGGGCTAGCGCACAATCACGATCACCACCACAGTCAGGAACTGCTCGACAGCGCCGCGGGGATCCGCGCGGTCAAGGTCAGCCTCGTCGTGCTTGGCGTCACCGCGGTGACGCAACTCGCCGTCGTCGTCGCATCCGGCTCGGTGGCGCTGTTCGCCGACACGGTGCACAACTTCTCGGACGCGCTGACCGCGGTTCCGCTCTGGATCGCGTTCGCGATGAGCAGGCGGCCGGCGACGCAGCGCTACACGTACGGCTTCGGGCGCGTCGAGGATTTGGCGGGGCTGTTCGTCGTGCTCGCCATCGCGGCCTCCGCCGTGATCGCCGCGACCGAAGCCGTGCGGCGGCTGATCGAGCCGGCGCCGCTGCAGCACCTCGGCTGGGTGGCCGCGGCGGGGGTCGTCGGGTTCGTGGGCAACGAGCTCGTCGCCGTGTATCGCATCAGGGTCGGGCGGCGCATCGGCTCGGCAGCGCTTGAGGCCGACGGATTGCACGCCCGCACAGACGGTTTGACCTCACTTGCCGTGGTGGCGGGTGTCATCGGCGTGGCGCTGGGGTTCCCGTTGGCCGACCCGATCGTGGGGCTGCTCATCGCGGCGGCGATCGGTTACGTCATGGTCCAGGCCGCCCGCGACGTGTTCGCCCGGCTGCTCGACGGCGTCGACCCGGCGTTCATCGCAACCGCGCGCGACGTCCTTTGCGGCCGCCCTGGCGTGCTCGCCGCCCGCCGGATCAGGATGCGATGGGTAGGGCACCGGCTCGAAGCCGACGTCGACCTCGACGTGGACCCGACAATGAGCCTGAACGATGCGCACCGGGTGGCCCACGACGCCGAACATGCACTGGCCCATGCGATTCCGAAGCTGGCTACGGTCGTCGTGCATGCCTACCCGGCCCACGATCGGGCGCTCAGCAGCTGAAGTGCCGACCGATCCCCGGAGGTGGCGTGGTCGCCTGCAGGCAGCCGAAGGGTTCGACGCCGGCGGCGGCCATCACCACCGCGGACTGGTGTGCGTAGTTCACGCAGAACAGCCCTGCCCCGTCCGCGCGGCACCGGTAGTCGCCGAACGACAGCGTCTGCCCGGACGCCAACTCCGCGCCAGTGCCATTGACGAAGGGGCCCGGATCGCCATGGGTCGAGCCGATGTCCAGCGTCGTGCCCGCGAAGTCGATCCAGTTGCCCTTCCACATTCCGTCGACGGCCTCCGGCCTCGGCGGTGGGTCCGTCAGCTTCACCAGACAGGACAGTGCGCCGTCGAGATGGGAGTTGGTGACGCAGTTGGCCTCGGCGCCCGCGGTGACGAACGCAATCTCGCTGCCCAGGGCCACCGTTGCGCCGTCGCGGGTGGCCGAATGGAACCCGCCGGGATCAACTGGATGGCCCGCCTCGATCCACCGGATGACGTCGGAGATCGGGGCTCCGTTCGCTGGCGCCGCGGTTGGCGACGCCGCCTTCGTGCTGGTCACCGTGGTGCTCGAGCTAGTCGTCGACGGAGTCGGAACGGCCTGCTGGGACGTGCGCGAGTCGTCGTGAGTAGCGCTCGCGCAGCCCGCGAGCAGCACTGATACGACGCCCGACGTGATCATGAGCAGCGGGATCCGCATACCGGCCAGGCTAGCGGTCGGTCGTCGGCACCGCGTCGGGCGCGTCCGGGAGCGCGTTACTTCGCTAACGTCTGATTCATGCACGAACGCACCATTCGGGTGACCGTCGGCAGTGGGACCATCGAGGGCTTCACGCGCGACGGCGTAAACCGCTGGCGGTCGGTCCCGTACGCCCGCCCGCCGGTCGGCGCGCTGCGGTACCGCGCACCGCAGCCGGTCCAGGCGTGGCCGGGGGTGCGGTATTGCCACGGATTCGGCTACTGCGCGCCGCAACAGCGCAAGTACACGCTGCTCGGCGTCGGCAGGTATCAGCCGATGAGCGAGGACTGCCTGACGCTCAACGTCGTCGCCCCGGAGTCGCCATCCGAGGACCCGCTGCCCGTGATGGTCTTCATCCACGGTGGCGGCTACATCATGGGTAGCTCTGCGACGCCGATCTACGACGGCGCGGCGCTCGCGCGGCGCGGGTGCGTCTACGTCTCGGTCAACTACCGGCTCGGCGCGCTCGGGTGCTTCGACCTGTCGTCGCTGTCAACCGACGAACACCCCATCGACGAGAACCTCTTCCTGCGCGACCTGGTGCTGGCGCTGCATTGGGTGCGCGACAACGTCGGCGTGTTCGGGGGTGACCCCGACAACGTGACGATCTTCGGCGAGAGCGCGGGTGCCCACGCGGTCGCGACGCTCATGGCGGTGCCTGCAGCCAAAGGGCTGTTCGCCCAGGCGATTTCGGAGAGTCCGGCAAGTGGAATGGTGCGCTCGCCCGAAGCTGCCGAGACGTTCGCGGCGCATTTCGCCGGCCTGCTCGGAGCCACCAAGGCCGACGGTGCCGCCGCGCTGATGGCCGCCAAGCCGGCACGACTGGTCGACGCGCTGGACGAGCTCATCGGTCGAGGCATGACCGACATGCCGGGGGCGTTCCCCGCCGGCCCCGCGTATGGCACCGACCTCCTCCCCGAGGACCCGGTGGTCGCGATGGCCGATGGGACCGCTCATCGGGTGCCGCTCATCGTCGGCACCAACGCGGAGGAAGGGCGGTTGTTCACCCGCTTCATGCCGATGCTGCCGACCAACGAGCGGATGATCGAGAAGCTCCTGACGTACACCGACGTGGCGTCGCGTGACCGCATCACCGCGGCCTATCCCGACTATCCGAGCTCGGCGGCGTGCATCAGGCTGGGCGGCGACTTCGCGTTCGGCACCGCGGCGTGGCAGGTCGCAGAGGCGCACAGCAGGCACGCGCCCACCTACGTCTACCGCTACGACTATGCGCCGCGGACCCTGCACTGGTCGGGACTCGGCGCTACGCACGCCACCGAGCTCTTCGCCGTCTTCGACGTCTACCGAACCAGGTTCGGTTCGTTGCTCACCGCCGCGGCGGACCGAAGTTCGGCGCGCCGCGTCAGCAATGACGTGCAGAACCGGTGGCGTGCGTTCAGCCAGACCGGGACACCGGGCGACGGCTGGCCGGGCTACACCGAGGACAGTCGCGCCGTCATGGTGTTCGACCGGCGCAGCCGCCTGGAGTACGACCCGGCCGCAGACCGGCGCCTGGCCTGGGAGGGATTCACGCTGGCTGCGCAGTAGATCTTCAGAACGTGCTGCGCGACGCCAGCGGATGTGATTGCGTTTCGACGTGGCTCATCCCTTGGATCCGTTGTCGGCAGCCGAATTCGCCACCGCCGCTGCGATGTTGCAACGCGAACACGGAGTGGCAGCGCCGGGTTGGCGCTTCGCGGCCATCGAGCTCACCGAGCCGAACAAGGCCGAGCTGCGCGCGTTCGCCGACGGCGGTGCCGCACCGGATCGCCGGGCGACCGTCATCTGCCTGAACCGGGCCACCAACGCCACCTGCAAGAGCGTGGTGTCGCTGAGCGGCGATCGCGTGGAGTCGTTCGAGCACGTGCCGGGGGTGCAGGCCAACTTCACGGTCGACGAGTTCGTCGAGTGCGACCGCATGTTGCGCAGCCATCCGGAATTCGTCGCAGCGCTCGCCAAGCGCGGCATCACCGACGTCGACCGCGTGTTCATGGACACCTGGACCTACGGCGACGCCGTGGCGCCGCCCGAATACCGCGACCGAAGGCTCGGGTGGTCGGACACCTGGCTCAAGGACGGCCAGGGGATGAACCCGTACGCGCACCTGATCAGTGGATTGCACTGCGTGATCGACCTGAACACCATGGAACTCCTGCGCGTCGAGGACACCGGAGGCGTCGACACCCCGGACGTGATGGGCGAATACGTACCGCGCCACATTCCCGACCGGATCCGGGCCGGCTACCGGCGCGACCCGCTGAAACCACTGCACATCACCCAGCCGGAAGGACCGTCGTTCACCCTCGACGGCAACCTGCTGCAGTGGCAGAACTGGTCGCTGCGGGTCGGGTTCAACTACCGCGAGGGCATGACCCTGCACACGGTCGCCTATCGCGACGGCGATCGCGTCCGCCCGATCGCGCACCGGTTGTCCTTCGCCGAGATGATCGTGCCCTACCGCGACCCGTCGCCGGATCACTACCGGCGCACCGCCTTTGACATCGGCGAGTGGGGCCTTGGCTTCATGACCACCTCGCTGGAACTTGGGTGTGACTGCCTCGGCGAGATCCGCTACCTCGACGCCGTGCTACACGACAGCACCGGTGCGCCGTACACGATCGCCAATGCGATCTGCATTCACGAAGAGGACAACGCCGTGCTCTGGAAGCACGTCGACCACGACACTGGCGCCGAGGTGCGTCGGATGCGGAGGTTGACGTTGTCGTTCCACGTGACGGTCGCGAACTACGAGTACCTGGTGTACTGGCGGCTCTACCAGGACGGCAACATCGAGTGCGAGGTCAGGGCCACCGGCATCATGGTGACCACGCCGCTGGCGCCGGGAGCGCCCAATCCCAACGGCACGCTTGTCGACGAGCGCACGTATGCGCCCTTCCACCAACACTTTCTGGTGGCCCGGCTGGACCTCGACGTCGACGGCCCCGACAACACCGTGTTCATGACGGAGTCCTACGCCGAGCCGATCGCAGCGGACAATCCGTACGGTCTGTCGGTGGTGACGCGCAACGTGCCGTTGCGTTCGGAGGCCGAAGGCAAGCAGGACGTCAGCTTCGCGACGCAGCGCGCGTGGAAGGTGGTGAACACCAACGTCGTCAACGGGCTCGGCGCCCACCCGGCCTACAAGCTGGTGCCAACCGGCGCGCTGCCACCGATGCTCGACCCCGCCTCGCCGGTGCTGCAGCGCGCCAACGTGATCGCCCACACGCTGTGGGTCACGCCGAACAACCCCGGAGAGCGTTGGCCCGCAGGCGAATTCGTGAACCAGTCGGCCGCCGACTCGGGGTTGGGGGAGTGGACGAAAGCCGACCGCCCGATCGAGAACACCGACGTCGTGCTCTGGTATGTGTTCGGGCTGCACCACATCACCCGGCCGGAGGACTGGCCGGTGATGCCCGTCGACATCGTCTCGTTCTGGCTCAAGCCGTTCGGGTTCTTCGATCGCAACCCCGCACTCGACGTCACAGGGGCGCACACGTCGACGACGAGCGCCCACCACTAGTTGACACCCGTCAACTCTTGACTAACGATGCACGGGTGCCTACGCAGCCTCTGCCGCCCAGCCACCCGGTGATGAACGCGCTGATCGAACGCCCTGCCGACCTGACCGCCGACTGGCTGACCGCCGCGCTCGGCGCGGACACGGTCACCGACTTCACCTTCGAGCGGATCGGCACCGGCCAGATGAGCGAGTGCTACCGCGTTGCGCTCACCTACGCCGACGGGAACACCGGTCCGGCCTCGGTCGTGTTGAAGGTGGCAGCCGCCGATCTGAGCAGCCGCCAGACCGGGCTGGCGATGGGCCTCTACGAGCGTGAGGTCAGGTTCTACACCGACATCGCGCCCAGTCTCGACGGACCGGTCTCGGTATGTCACCACGCCGCCTACGACCCGGAGACTGGCGCGTTCGACCTGCTGCTCGGCGATGCCACGCCAGCCGTCGTCGGCGACGAGATCCGCGGCGCCACAGTCGAACAGGCCACCCTCGCGCTGGCCCAGCTGGGAGCGGTGCACGGCCCGCTACTGAGTGATCCGGCCCTGGCGGGTGCGGCGTGGCTCAACCGGGAATCACCGCTCAATCAAGCGCTGATCGCCGCTCTGTACGCGGGGTTCGTCGACCGCTACCGGGATCGGATCGCGCCCGCGCACCGCGATGTGTGCGAACGCCTCGTCGCCGCGTTCGACGCCTACCTTGCCCAGGAGGGCGAGCCCGGGCGCCCGCAGGGTCTGGTGCACGGTGACTATCGCCTCGACAACATGCTGTTCGGCGAGGCCGGCGCCGACCGCCCGCTCACGGTCGTCGACTGGCAGACCGTCACGTGGGGTCCCGCGCAGACCGACGTGGCCTACTTCCTCGGTTGCGCGCTGCCGGTGAAGCTTCGCCGCGACCACTACGACGAACTGCTGCGGGCCTATCACGGTGCGCTCGGACCCGCCACGCCGCTGACCCTCGACGACGTCCGGGAGGCGGTGCGCCGGGCGAGCTTCTTCGGTGTCGTCATGACGATCGTCTCGCCGATGCTGGTGGCGCGCACCGACCGTGGCGACGAGATGTTCATGACCATGCTCGAGCGCCACTGCCAACACGTCATCGACACCGATGCGCTCGCGATCCTGCCGGCACCGTCGACCCCGGAACCGTTGCAGCCCAACGCCGAGGACGAGGGTGCCCACGAACCGACCGACGAGCCGCTGTGGAGCGAGAGCTTCTACTTCGACTTCGCCGATCCCGGCCAGGACGTCGGCGGCTGGATACGCCTCGGACTGATCCCCAACGAGGGCCACGCCTGGATCAACGCGCTGCTGTGCGGTCCGGGGATGCCGACCATCGCCGTGCTGGAATGGGACGCTCCCGTGCCCGACCTTCACACCCACGTCGCCACCGACGACGCCGACCTCACCCTCGAGGCGACGGAACCGCTTCGGACGTACCGTGTTTCGTTACGCGGGGCGGGACGGGCCCACGACGATCCTGCCGACTTGCTCCGCGAGGCTCCCGGCCGACCCGTTGACGTAACGATGGACCTGGTGTGGACCACCGTGGGCACGCCGTACCAGTACCGGATCACCACGCGCTACGAGATCCCGTGCACCGTATCGGGCACCGTCACCGCAGACGGCCGCTCATACGAGTTCGCGGACGTGCCCGGGCAACGCGACCACTCCTGGGCGGTGCGGGACTGGTGGGGCATGGAGTGGGTGTGGAGCGCGCTGCACCTCGACGACGGCACCCACTTCCACGGCGTCGACATGCGCGTCCCCGGCGTGCCAACCTTCGGCATCGGGTACAGCCAGCGCGCAGGGGAGCCGCTCGTCGAACTCCAAAGCGTCACCGCTCGAGAGGAATTCGGCGCCGACGAGCTGCCGGTGTCGACCACCCTCGAGTTGGCGCCGGGCGACGTCGTCGTGAGCTTCGACCCGCGTGGCCACGCACCGGTGCTGCTCACGTCGTCCGACGGCCGGTTGAGCCGGTTCCCGCGGGCGTGGGGGACTGTGACGACCGCCGACGGGCGTACGGGCGTCGGCTGGGTCGAATGGAACCGCAATCAATCATGACCGCGCTGAAGTCGGTCGTGCTGTTCGTCGTTGCGGCGCTGTTCGAGATCGGTGGCGCCTGGTTGGTGTGGCAAGGCGTCCGCGAGCACCGGGGGTGGCTGTGGATCGGGGCGGGCGTACTGGCGCTGGGCGCATACGGATTCGTCGCGGCATTCCAGCCCGACGCGCACTTCGGGCGCGTGCTGGCGGCCTACGGCGGAGTGTTCATCGCCGGCTCCCTCGCTTGGGGCATGGTCGCCGACGGTTTCCGGCCGGACAGATGGGACGTCATGGGCGCGCTGATTTGCCTAGCCGGGGTGGGGCTCATCATGTACGCCCCGCGCTGACGTCGAGTCAGCGCACGTTTGCGCCGTCGTCGTCCAGGTCGTCGCGGCTCAGCCCCATCGGGGTGGCTGCGGGAATGTCGCCGCCCGCGACCACCTTTCGGGTCACCGGGGTGAGCGTGCGGAAGAGCGTTTCGAGCTCGTCGTCGTCGAGCGCGTCGAACGCCGACAGCGCGAGGCGATCGGTCCCGTCCTCGAGGTGAGCCTTGAGCTCGACGCCTGCGGGCGTCAACGCGCCCTGCGCGTCCAGCACGCCGCGTGCCGTCAGCCGTTGGGTACACGCGCCCCATTCGTCGTCGTCGTACTGGCGGCTGCGCATGATGAAGTCGCGCGGCACTCGGTCGGCGGCGCAGTGCAGCACGTTGCTGTCCCGCCCGCTGAGGCCCGCGCTGACGAGCAGCGCCACGTGGGCGTCGCCGCGATGCTCGCGCAGCAGCGTCGTGGCGTGCCACAGCTTGGCGACGGGGTCGTCGGGCCACGGCAACGCTTGATTCGCGGCGAACAAGGGGCGCCCGTCGGCCGGTGCGGTACGGGCGGCCTTCTCCAGCAGCCCGGCGGCCGTTGCCGTGGCGTCGTCGGCGATCACCCCGATTCGGCGCAGGGCCGCGACGGCTGACGTCTCGCGTCTCCGTAGCGCGTCGGCCGGGGAGCCGAACTGCCACGCGGCGGGCAGGGCGCGCGCGACGTGCGCCTGCGAGAAGTTGTAGAAGACGGCGGTGACGACCTCCGCGGGTACGACCCCGAGCGGAGCGGAGCGGGCGGCGAAGTAGCCCATCCACCACCCGCGGAAGCCGGCGTCGTCGAACGCACCGCGGGCCTCCGGCGTGAAGTAGGTGACCGCGTGGATGGGTTCGAAGCGGTCGAACAGCCGACGCGCGGTCTGAGGTGTTCTGCTCACTTCCGCAGTAAATCAGCATGGCAAAAGTGATCTTGTTAGGGTCCGACCACATTCGGCGGCGGAGGTGGTCATGCGGACGATGGCAACGTTGGTGGCCTTTGCCGTAGCGGCCGCGACGGGGTGCGGTCTCGACGGTCGACACGAAGTGCCGACGGTCGACAGGGTGGCGCTGCAGAACGACATCGCCAAGCGGCTGGCCGAGGCCAGTCAGCCTGCGAAGTCAGTGAGCTGCCACGAGGACCTGGTGGGCGAGGTCGGCCGAACCGTGCAGTGCGATGTCGTGATGAGCGACGTCAACAGCTTTGCCCCGATCGTTACCGTCACCTCGGCGGACGGAGCCGGGATCGACTACGAGTTGAGGCCAGCACTGTCGCAGGCGCAGCTCGAGCAGGCCGTCGCCCGACTGGTCCTCGAGAAGTCGCCTGGGCCAGTCGATTCGGTGGCTTGCGAATCAGGTCTCGCCGGAACGGTGGGGACCGTCGTCTACTGCGACGTCGACATCGCGGGGGTTCGGGCCCGGCGTGCGGTCAAGGTGACCGAGGTGTCGGGGCTGACGCTGAACTTCATTCTGCTGTCGAACTGACGCCGCTCATCGCTTCGTCGATGATCGCGCGCATGGCATGCTCGGCAGCGGCTTCGTCACGCATCCGGATTGCCCGTGCGACCTGGTCGTGCAACTCGATGGCCAACGGGTTGGGGGTCTCCGGCATCATCCCGTGGTGGGTCCGGCCGGTGAGCACTTCTGCGACCACGCCGTT
>Ga0070668_100000318_pt1 | contig 31871 bp, 24 predicted proteins | sample KBSS43metaG_FD_64661 | JGI IMG/M metagenome (GOLD analysis project Ga0070668, IMG submission 64661) | Switchgrass rhizosphere microbial communities from Kellogg Biological Station, Michigan, USA - KBS S4-3 metaG | ecosystem: Host-associated > Plants > Roots > Rhizosphere > Soil ...
GTGCGGGTCGCCAGCACCACGTACGGGTGGCGGTTGCTCAGGCGTTGTCGCATCGTCGCGATGCTGTTCTGCTGCAGCTCCAGCGCCTCCGCGTACCGGCCCAGGCCGTACAGGTCGCGAGCCTGGTTGGAGATGGCCAGCTGGGTGCGGTAGTCCTCGTCGCCCTCCAGCTGCCGCCACGCGGCCACCAGGTCGTCGTCGATCTCCCGGGCCCGCGCGAAGTCGCCGATCGCGCGGAAGCTCACCGCCAGGTTGAGCCGGGCGTTGAGAAGTCGGAGCTGTTCGTCGATGTCGTCGCTCTTGTTCGAGTAGTGCTCCACCCGGTAACGCTCCAGGTTGAGCGCCTTGCCGTAGCTGCCCAGGATGCGGCTCACCAGGGCGACACCGTTCGCCATCCGGGCCGTACGGTCGTGCCGGGAGCCGAACTTCTCGTTGCTGTTCAGCCGGATCCAGGCCTCGTCGTACAGGCTGTTGGCCTCCCGGTAGCGGCCCAGCCCGACCAGCGCGAGAGCGTACCGGTCGATGCAGGCGAAGGTCTCGTCGTCGTCCCACCGGTCGTCCGGGCCGGCCCACGCCGTACGCGCCTCGGCGCTCAGCCGCAGGCTGCCGTCGAAGTCGCCGAGCAGGTAGAGGTACCGGATGTGGTCGAGCACCACGCGGCGTACCTCGGGGTTCGGGTCCTCGACCGCCCTGGCGGGGCCGAGGTGCGGTCCGATCTGCGCGTGCATCTCCCAGGTGAGCTGGTCGTCCGGCTGGCTGGGGTTGGCGGCGACCAGCAGCCGGCGGGCGTTGAGATAGGCGCGATCGCGATCGTCCGGGGACAGCGAGTCCCGCACGATCAGCTGCACCAGGCGGTGGACCTGCACCTTTTGCATGCTGTCGACGGCGGTCAGCAGGCCGTACCGCTCCAGCAACTCGACCGCGGCGTCGAGCTGGGTGGGCTGGGTGAGCAGCCGGCCCAGCGGCGGCCGGATGGCCACCTCGTCGGCGGACCGCAGCAGCGCGAGCGAGATCGGCTCGGCGCTCATGCAGGACAGCATGCCCAGCAGCTGGCCGGCGCCGGGTGAGTCCTTCTTGACCGCGTCGTAGGTGAGGCCGAAGGCGCTGGCCACCGTGTCCGGGTAGCCGCTCGGCCGGCCCTCGCTGAGCACCGAGGTGGCCTGCTGGTCGAGCCGGTGCAGGTAGTCGGTCACCGCGATGCCCGCGGCGGCGCGCATCGCCGATGCCTGCTCCAGCGCCAGCGGCAGGTCGCCCAGCCGCTCGGCGAGCTGGTCGGCGTCGTCGAAGCTGATGCTGCCGCGGCTCTGCAGCAGGGCGATGCTGTCCCGGCGGGGCAGCACGTCGACGGAGACCGTCCGGCCGTGCCGCGCCCAGGTGCCGTCCCGGGTCGTCACGATCACCCCGCCGCGGCCGGCCGGCAGCAGCTCGCGGATCTGGTCGGGACTGCCCGCGTTGTCAAAGACGATGAGCCAGCTGAACGACGCGCGTTCCAGCTCGCCGAGCACGTAGTTGACCATCTGGCGCATGTCGGACTGGCTCAGCGGGAGTTCCAGCGGCGGGCGTTCGCCAAGCGCGGCGAGCGTGGCCCGGGTGCGCGCGACCTGCTCCGCGACGACCCACCAGACGACGTCGTAGCGGTGTCGCTCGCGATGCACGAACTCCGTCGCGATGCTGGTCTTGCCCACCCCGCTGAGCCCGTGCAGGATCAGCGGCTGCCACGGGTCGCCGTCGAGCCGGGTCCGCATGACCTGCAGCAGCTCCTCCCGGCCGGTGAAGCCCGGGTTGCGCGGCGGCAGCGCGACGTTCGACGGCTCGACCGGCAGGGTCTCGGTGATCGGCGTGATCAAGGTCGAGGTGGCGGGGATGGCCGGCGAGCTCGACCGGCTGTCGTTGCGGGCCGTCCACAGTGCCAGGAACCGCTGCACCTCGAGCTGCGGATCGGGCTGGTGTGCGGCCATCTCGGCGAGGATGCGCACGACACACTCCACCTTGCTCCACCGCGGCATGACGTCGCCGCTGAGCAGGCCGCTCACCGTCTCGTGGCTTACCGTGTCGGGCATGTCGTCGCGTTCCCGGATGTCATTGCTGATCCGGCGGAACGACGGCTGCCCGGCGGCGCGGTAGAGGATCGTCAGCTGGCTGACGAGATCATCCTGCGGCACCTGCCACGCTCCCCATGATTACGCCGGCCGTCACGCCGGACAGCGCCCCTCGCCGTGCCAGAAACTGTCAAGTTCTGTAAAGGAAAGCATTCCACAGCGGACCGTCGTCACGACAGACCGTAAAGTTTCGGCAGAAAATGATCTGGGCCGCCGTACCGGCCGGATGATCGAAGCAGGTCATCCTCCGGAGCGGGAACGGCGCCGTGATCAATTCTTCGAATTCCCTTGTGAACAGGCGCTTCGTCGGCGTTGCCGGTGCCGTCGCGGTGCCCGCCGCGGGCGTTCCGAGCGTCCTGGCCGGGTGCGGTCGGCGGCGGGGTCGAATGTGCACCGATCGTGGCCACGAGTCTGCTCGGCGGCGGATCGGGCGAGGCCAGGCGTGCCGGAACGGGGCGGCGCGATGACGAAACGTCGCGACGGAAAAACAGCGAAAACGACTAAAGGTACGAATGGCGGCGGTGTCAAGCAACGGCAAGTGGATTCGCCCGGCCCGGGGCGGGTGGACGGTCACCGGTACGGTCGGTTGGTGGCGGGCAGCGGAGAGTCGACGGCCGGGTTCGACAGGGACATCCAGGCCGTCGCCGACGGCAGCTCGGACACCCTGGATCTCGGCCGCGGCCAGCACTACGGCGCACTGCGCGAGCTGCCGCCGGCCGTTCGCCAGCTGAGCGGCCTGCGCACCCTCCGGCTCGCCGGCAGTGGCCTGACCAGGCTGCCCTCGTGGGTCGCCGAGCTACCGGTCTTGGAGATCATCGATGCGCGTGGCTGCCCGCTGCGGACCATGCCGCCGATGCCGTGGGTGCGGTGGGCGCTCGACGCCGACCGGCTGCACGCCTTCCGCACCGCCATCGACCCCGCCCGGGTGCACCAGGTGGCGATCGGCCCGGCGGAAAGTGCGGAGGCCATCGCGTACGTCGCCGGCCTGGCCCGTGCGGGCCGGCTCAGCCTGACCGAGCTCACCGTCGAGGTGCCGCCCTGGGGTCCCGCCGCGACCTGGGCCAACCTCGAGGCGGTCGGCGAGAACCTGGACGAGATCCTCGCGAACTCGCCCGAGCTGCGCGCGTTCGGCCTGGTCGACTGCCCGCTGGGCCGGGTGCCGCCGGCCGTCCGCGGGCTGCGGCTGCTCAGCCACCTGCGGCTCGCCCGGGTGCTGCCCGGCGAGCTGCCCGACTGGCTGTTCGACCTGCCCTCGCTCACCGCGCTCGACCTCAGCCGCAACGGGCTGTCCGAGCTGCCCGCCACGCTCGGCCACGCGTGGCGGCTCACCGACCTCGACCTGAGCGGCAACCCGCTGCACGAGATCCCGGCCGGCGTCTGGCAGCTCACCAACCTGATCTCGCTCGACGTGTGGGACTGCCCGATCCAGCGGATCCCGGCCGACATCCTGCGGCTGCTCGCGCTGACCGACCTGCGGGTCGACGAGACCCGGCCCGAGCTGACCCTGCCGCCGCCCGAGGTGACCGCACGCGGCCTCGGCGCGATCAAAAGCTACTGGTCCCAGGAACGGGCCTCCGGAATGGACTATCTCTCCGAGGCGAAGCTGCTGATCGTCGGGGAGGCGGGGGCCGGCAAGACCACGCTCGCCAAGAAGATCCTCGACCCCCGGTACGCGCTGAACCCGAACGAGGGCTCGACCCAGGGCATCGCGGTGCACGCCTGGCAGTTCCCGTCCGCGCTGCGGGTGGCCGACGCCGCCGGCGAGCGGCTGCTGGAACGCGATTACCGGGTCAACATCTGGGACTTCGGCGGCCAGGAGATCTACCACGCCACCCACCAGTTCTTCCTGACCAAGCGGTCGTTGTACGTGCTGATCTCGGACGAGCGCCGGGAGGACACCGACTTCCAGTACTGGCTGGAGATCGTGAACCTGCTCAGCGACGGCAGCCCGCTGATCATCGTGCAGAACCGTAAGCAGGGCCGCGGCGAGGCGCTCGATCTGCGTACGCTCCGGCAGGAGTATCCGAATCTGGTCGGGATGCTCAGCGTGGATCTGTCCGACAACACCGGGCTGGTCTCGGTGATCGCCAAGCTCCGCCGCGAGCTCGAACTGCTGCCGCACATCGGCACGGCCCTGCCGAAGACCTGGCAGGACGTGCGGTTGGCGCTGGAGGCCGACCCCCGCGAGTACATCTCGGTGACGGAGTTCTTCCGGGTCTGCGCCGAGCACGGCTTCGCGCGCGAGGAGGACATGCGGCAGCTCGGCGGCTTCCTGCACGACCTCGGCATCTGCCTGTACTTCCAGGACGACGACCTGCTGGGCAAGACCGTGGTGCTCAAGCCGGAGTGGGGTACGGGCGCGGTCTACCGGGTGCTCGACGACCCCGAGATCGTCGCGCACCGCGGCGTCTTCGGCCCGGAGGACCTGCGCCGGATCTGGCACGAGCCGATCTACGAGCCGATGCGCGCCGAACTGCTGCGGCTGATGGCGAAGTTCGCGCTCTGCTTCCCGGTGCCGGGCACCGACCGGTATGTGGCACCGCAGCTGCTGTCCGCGGTGCGCCCGGCCTACGCCTGGGACGAGCCCGGTGACCTGGTGCTGCGCTACGAGTACGAAACCATGCCCAAGGGCATCGTGCGGCGGCTCATCGTCGAGCTGCACGACCTGATCGAGGACGACGCGGTGTGGCGTAACGGCGTGGTCCTCCGGCAGGATCCGGGGCGGGCCGAGGTGATCGAGGACTATCGGCGCCGCCGCCTGCACATCCGGCTCGCGCTACGCGACCCGCGGGTGATGCTCGCGATGATCGACCGGGCCCTGCGGACCATCCATCGGTCCTATCCCGACCTGCGCTTCGAGCGGCTCCGGCCGTGCGGCTGCGCGGCCTGCGCGACCGCCGCCGAGCCGACCATGTACAGCGTGCGCGAGCTGGAGGACTTCGCCCGGACCGGCGACCTCATTCAGTGCCGGGCCAGCCATCGCCTGGTGGACGCGGCCGCGTTGCTCAGCGAGCTGTGGCAGCCGGGCGACCCGGCCGAGGTGCGGCGGGCGGCCGGCCCGCCCGAGGTGTTCGTGTCGTACAAGTGGGGCGGCGCCGCGGACGCGCTGGTCGACCAGGTGCAGAGCCGGCTGGCCGCGCGCGGGCTGATCATCCGGCGGGACCGCAACGAGCTGCGCTATCGCGACCCGATCCAGCAGTTCATGCGCCGGCTGGGCGGGAGCCGGGCGGTGATCGTGGTGCTCGACGACGCGTACCTGAAATCGCGGAACTGCATGTTCGAGCTCACCGAGATCGCCGATCGGGTCGAGTTCGCCAAGGTGGTGTTCCCGATCGTGCTGCCGGACGCGAACATCTTCGACCCGGTGGGGCGGGTCGGCTACGTGCGGCACTGGGAGCGCAAGCGGGCCGAGCTGGAGACGGCGATGCGCGAGGTCGGGCTGGAAAATCTGCAGGGCATCCGGGAGGACCTGGACCTCTACGAGAAGATCCGGAACACCATCGCGCGGATCACCGACGTGCTCGCCGACATGAACACGCTCACCCCGGCCGCGCACACCGGCAGCGACTTCACCGAACTGTACGAGGCGCTGGACGAAGCGCTGGCGGCGTAGCGCGGCGGAGGAGGGCGGGGTCGAACCGCCACGGGCTGTCACCCCAACCGTTTTCGAGACGGTGGCCGGCGCCGGCTGTCGGCTGGCTCCTCCTGACAAAACGTCGGGCTGGCCGGATTCGAACCGGCGTCCTCTCGGTCCCAAGCCGAGCGCGCTGACCAAACTGCGCCACAACCCGTTGTGCTGCGTACCCGGAGAGGGATTCGAACCCACAACCTTCCGACCCTGAATCGGACGCCTCTGCCGTTGGGCTACCCGGGCAAAACCTTGCGTACCCTCGGCGGGACTCGAACCCGCACCATCGACGTCCTCAACGTCGAGCCTCTGCCAGTTGGGCCACGAGGGCGTTACGTCGTCCGTCCGGGGGTCGAACCCGGTCTTCCGGAGTGAGAGTCCGGTGGTCTTCCTGCCTCAGCCTCACGGACGTTTGCTGCGTGGACCTGGACGGATTCGAACCGCCGACCCCCGGTCTGCCGAACCGGTGCGCTCCCGCTGCGCCACAAGCCCATTACGACGGCCCACGGAAATGGGCCGCGTTCATTTTTCAATTGCCAAAGAAATGATTCCGCCGACCGGCGACGATGGCCGGGAAATAAGAAAGCCGCCCGGCTCCTCGGCTCGAGGTGGGCGGCGTAGACGCAGCGACTACCTGCGCTAACCGCCCCACCGCTCCGGGCTCAGACCGGACTCGAGACCACGGAGGGATAGCCGAACCGTCGCCCACGGCTGGGCGATCGCGCAAATGGGCTGCGTCGACATGACGGCTCAACTCCTCTCTCGGCCTCGGTGTGGCGTCGATATCCAGGATCGCCGACCTCGTCTATTCCGTCAACGTTTTTATCGCCCCATTTTCGGCGGCGGTCCGGGCCGGCCGATCCCGAGTGTCGGATGGCTGCCGGTGCCGCGGCCCGCCGCGGTGCACAATCACGGCGGCGGGAGGGAGTGGACGTGGCGGCAGTCATCCGGCTTCTCGGGCGTCCGGGCATTCACCGGCCGGGTGGGCGCGTGCCGCGTCCGCGCGGCCGCAAGGCCTGGGCCCTGCTCGCTCTGGCCTCGCTCAACGAGCGGCCGATCCCGCGGCACCGGCTGGTCCGGATGCTGTTTCCGGAGGCGGACGACGCGCCCGCGGCGCTGCGCTGGGTGCTTTCCGAGCTGCGCCGGGGGCTGCTGGCGGACGCCAGCATCGACGGGGATCCGGTGGCGCTCGACCTCGCCGCCGGCACCGTCGTCGACGCCCACCTGATCCTGTCCGGGCAGGTCGACGGGGATGTGGAAGCCGGTGAACTGCTCGCCGGCCTGGCCTTGCCGGACTGCCCCGAGTTCGAACTCTGGCTGGCCCACCAGCGGGAACGCGTCGCCGCGGCGCTGCAGGCCGCGTTGCGCGCGGCGATCAATGCCCGGCTCGCCGAGCGCCGGCCGGCCGAGGCCGTGCGCCTGGCCCGCGAGCTGGTCCGGTCGGCGCCGCTGGAGGAGCGGAACCACGTCCTTCTGGTACGCAGCCTGGCCGGCGCCGGTGACCGCGTCGGCGCACACGCCGCGGTCGCGGCCTGCGCCGAACTGTTCGCCCGCGAGCTGGGCGTGCGGCCGTCGCCGCAGCTGGCCCTGGCCACGCTGGTCCCGGCCGGCGGCGTCACGCTGCTGCCGGACGGGCGCCGGCTGCAGGCCCGGCTGGAGGTGGAGGCGGGCAAGGCGGCGCTCGCGGCCGGCGCGGTCGGTGACGGGCTGGAGCGGCTGCGGTCGGCCGTCGCCCTGGCCGATGGCCTCGGCGAGCCGGGCCTGCAGGGTGAGGCGAGCGCGGCGCTGGGTGCCGCGATGGTGCATTCGGTGGCGTTGACCGAGCCGACCGGGGTGGCCGCGCTGCGGCGGGCGGCCGAGCTCGCCCGCGCCGCCGGGGACCGGTCGACGGCCGCGACCGTGTCGCGCGAGCTGGGCTTCGTCGCCGTCGGCGCCCGCCGGGGCGGTGGCCTGCAGCTGCGTGCGGCCCGGGAACTGGCGGCCGGCGATGACGGGAAGCTTTCCGCGGTGCTGGGCATCGAGGCGCTCGCGCTCACCGACAGCGGCCGGTTCGGCGCGGCGGTCCGGCGGTTCCGCCGGTCGGTCGAGCTGGCCGACCGCGCCGACGAGCCGCGGAAGGCGATCTGGTCGCTGACCCTGCTGGCCCGGGCCGAGCTGCTCGGCGGCGAGCCGGCCACCGCCCGTACGGATATCGATCGGGCCCGAGCGCTGGTCACCGCCGAGCGCTGGACCGCGTTCCTGCCGCTGGTCCTGGCCGTCTCGGCCGAGCTGGACCTGTCCGAGGGCCGCCTCGACTCCGCCGGTGAGCAGCTGACCGGGGCCTGGACGACGGCCACCCGGCTGGCGGACCCGTGCTGGCTCGCGGTGACCGGCCGCGGGCTGGGCATGCTGGCCGCCCGGCGCGGCAACGTGGCGGAGGCGATGCAGTGGCTGGACGGCGCGTACCACCAGACGAGCGACCTGCCGCCGCTGGTCTGCCGGTGGATCGACGCGGCGACGCTCGACGCGATCTGTGACGTGGCGACGACGCACGCCCTGCCGCGGGCCGGCGCGGCCGTCGCCGAGCTGGCGACCCTCGCCGAACAGTCCCGGATGCCCGGCTACGCGGCCCGGGCCGAGGTCCATCGGGCCCGGCTCGCCGCTCGCTGACCGGATCATCGGCCTCTCCTCCCCCGGCGGCTCGGTCCAGTGTCCGATCAGATATCGAAAGCCGTCAATGGAATCCGAACTTCCGGCGTCTCGGAAAATCTCGCGTCCGTGTCAACCTTGCGGCTACCCGAACCCGACATAGGGGCGACACCGAGAAGGGAGCCGGGTTTGGCGACGGAGGAGGACCTCGAGTACGTCGAGTACGTCTCGGCGGCTCTGGACCGGTTGAGACGCACGGCGTACCTGCTGTGCGGCGACGGTGACCGGGCCGACGACATCGTCCAGGCCACCCTCGTCGCGGTCTATCTGCGGTGGTCCCGGATCCGGACGGTGAGCAACATCGACGGCTACGTGCACCGGGTCCTGGTGCGCCGCTACATCGACGAGCGGCGGGCCGGCTGGGCGCGGGTCCTGCTCGCCTGGCGGCACACCGACCTGCCCGCGCCGGCCGCGAGCAGCGTCGAGGACTCGCACGCGGTGCGCGACGCCCTCGCCCGGCTGAGCCGCGGCCAGCGTGCCGTCCTGGTGTTGCGCTACTTCTGCGACCTGTCGGTGGAGGACACCGCGGCCGCGCTCGGCTGCTCCCCGGGCAGCGTCAAGTCACAGACCCACCGCGGCCTCGCCGCCCTGCGTGAACTGCTCGGCGACCAGTGGCGCCCAACACCGCAAACTCTGATGAATCGCCCCAGGAGCATGCCATGACGCCAGACACCGATCGGGTCCGCGAGCTGCTCGGGACCGTTGATCCCCCGCCGGCCCGGATGATGGCCACCGACCTGCTGGCGGCCGGCCGGCGCGCCCGCCGCCGGCGCCGGCAGTGGGCGGTGGCCGGGGTGGCCGGCCTGGCCACGCTCGGGGCCGGCGCGGCCGGCACCGCGGTGAGCCTGGCCGGTGCCACCCCCGCACCGGTCAGGCCCGCGGTGGCGGCCTCCACACCGGCCGCAAAGCCCGCCGCTCCCTGCGTGGTGGAACGGCTCGACCTGCCGCCGGGAGCCAAGGCCGGCGGCGTCAACACCGGCTCGCCGAGCGGCCGGTACCTGGCCGGCTTCACCAGCAACGCGAGCGACCCCGGCACGCCGGTGCGCTGGGACGGCGGGAAGGCGCAGGCGATCCGGGTGCCCGGCACCGGCGAGGCCCAGGGCGTGAACGACAAGGGCGTGGTCGTGGGCGAGGGCCAGGCCCCCGGCGGCCGGATGTACGCCTGGGCGTACGCCGACGGGAAGGTCACCGAGCTGCGGTTGCCGGCCGGCTACACCGGCGCGGAGGCCCGGGGCATCAACGCGACCGGCCAGGTCACCGGCGTGCTGTTCGCCGGCGACCGGACCGCCGCCGGGGTCTGGGACAGCATCGGCAAGACCGCCCGGGTGCTCGACGCGCCGGAGGATGCCATGGCCTTCGGCATCTCGGACAGCGGGGTGGTGGTCGGCGGGCTGCGCGGCGGCGGCGCGGCGTACCGGTGGGATGCCGGCGGCCGCGGGAAGGCGCTGCCGGCCCCGAGCGGCGTGACCGTCGGCGATCTCCATGGCGTGCGGGGCGACTGGGCGTACGGTTCTGTCGCCAACCCCAACCCGGACGCCACCCCGGACGAACCGGGCGGGATCAGGGACAGCATCGTCGCCGCGCGGTGGCACCTGCCCACCGGCCGGCTCACCCTCCTGGACGGCGACATCGGCGCGGTCAACCCGGCCGGCCAGGCAGCGGTCAGCCCGATCGGCCGCGGGACCGCGACGATCCAGAGCCCCGACGCGACGAAGCGCAAGCTGCCGGGGCTGGCCGGCAAGGTCGGCCACCCCTATGCGCTCAGCGACGACGGCACCCGCGCCGCGGGCACCATCGGCGACCGCCCGGTGCGCTGGATCTGCCGCTGACCCGGCTCACACAAGCAGGAAGACCAACGCGATCAGGGGCGCCAGCCCCTGGATCGCGGCCGGCCGCACCATCTTGAGGTTGGTCGCCAACAGGACCACGGCCGCTGCCAGCATGCTCCCGCAGGCCAGCGCGACCAACGCCCGTCCGGCGTCCGCCGAGCCGGCGTGCAGCACGATCAGCCCGGCCAGCCCGCCCACGGCGAGAAACAGGTTGTAGAAGCCCTGATTGAAGGCCCACGGGCGGACGGCCGGCAGGTCGTCGCTGGCAACCCCGAAGGTTCCCCGATGGATCTGTGCCCGGGCGAACAGGACACTCTCCATCACAAAGATCATGATGTGGATCAGGCTGGCGACCAGCACGGCGAGCTGGCTGACGATGTTCACGCGTGCAGTCTCCATGATCACCCGGCGGCGCGTACAGCTGTCCGGCGGACCGGCCCGGATCCGCAGGCGAAGACCTGTCCCGGCCTGATCGTCAATCGGCGGCGAAGCCGGTGCCGTCGCAGTCGGGGCACCGGGTCGCCGGCGCGTGCCGGTTCGCGAAGCCGGCACCGTCGAAGTTCAGCGTCCGTTCCGGCTCGCCGCCGATCCAGCCGGTCCCGCGGCACCGCAGGCAGCGCCGACGCGGCCGCTCGACCTGCCAGTTCCCGGCGCCGGCGGCCGAGCGGCGGATGACCCGGACGGCCGCCACGACCGCGACCACCGCGAAGAGGAGCAGCAGAACGAGCACAATCCACTTCATGCGGTCCATCCTCCGCCTCGGACGGTCGGCTTTCCCTCCGGCGGGCCGGTTGATTGACTGCTGGGCAGACCACCACACCGGAAGGCCGAGATGACGAGCCTCGTCCCCAGCCAGAACCCGCTGCCGCAGCTGGCCACGCCCGGTGAGCGGCTCGGCTGGATCTTCAACGACCGGAACCTGTACCGGCGGAGGTTCACCGAGCCGCCGCCGCAGCCCGGCACGGTCCCGCCCGAGCTGCGGGAGCGGTGGGAACGGGCGCAGCGCGGCCGGACGAAACGGATCGTGATCGCGCTCGGCGCCGGCGCCGGCCTGGCCGTGCTGATCGGCTGCTGCGGCGGGGCGCTCACGACGTTCGGCGGGGACGACGGCAACCGGACCCTGGTTCCCGTGCTGATTTTTGCGATCCTCGCGCTGCTGGGCGGGGTCGGCGGTGCGGTGTTCGCCGCGTGGTGGCCGACCCAGGCCAAGCGGGCCTACGACGAGGCCCGGAAGCGGACCGAGAGCGACTACGAGCGGGACTACACCGCCTGGGACCACCGCCGGCAATGGCACGACCAGCAGCAACAGCAGGCGGTCGACGCGATGGCCGAGTGGGGCGCGGCGACGCCGTCGGCGGGCACCCGGCGGGTCGACATCATCGGCGGCACGATGTACGGCTGGGAGGCGGTGCTCACCGTCTTCGGCGGTTCCCTGCTGGCCACCCGGGGCCCGATGACGCTGGTCGACTTCACCGGCGAGGCCCTCTCCGACGAGCTGATCCAGCTCGCCGCCAGCACCGGCCGGTCGGTGCGCGAGCTGCGGTTGCCCGCCCAGCTCGCCGAGTTCGACCTGGTCGCCGGCCTGCAGCCGGACGAACTGGTGGACGTGCTGGTGGAGGCCATGCACGGCGACGCGCAGGCGGCGAGCCGGGCCGAGCGCTCGCAGGACTCGATGCTGCTGCACGAGATCTGCGCGATCCTCACCCCGGCCATCTCGGTGGCCCGGTTGCTGGCCGCGCTGCGGGTGCTGACCGACCGCCCGGCGCAGCCGTCGCTCACCGCGGAGGAGAGCGAGCGCCTGCGCGACCTGCATGCCGCCGAGACCCACCGGCTGCGGCGGATCGAGGCCTTCCTGCGGCCGCTGGAGACGATGGGCGTCGCCGCCGCCCCGCCGCCGGCCGCCGACCTGACCTGCCTGGTCGCCGACGGCGAGGCCGGCAACGCGCAGAACGAGCTGCTCAAGGACCTGATCGTGCAGTGGCTCGGCCGGCAGGTGCGCAAGGCGGACACGCCGATGGGCTCGCTGGTGCTGCTCGGCGCGGACGAGCTGCACCACCGCGCGATCGAACGGCTGAGCACGCTTTGCGAACGCCGCGGCATCCGGCTCGTCCTGTTCTTCGCGCATCTGCGGGCCGAGTCGTTGCACACGATCGGCGGCGGCGAGGTGGCGCTGATGCGCCTGGGCAACCACCAGGAGGCCGCCCAGGCGGCGGAGTTCATCGGCCGCGGGCACCGGTTCGTGCTCAGCCAGATCACCCGCACGCTGGGCGGCGAGGACACGCACACGCTCGCCGACACGGTCGGCGAGTCGGAGACCCGCGGCGGCTCGTCGGAGACCATCCGCGCCGGCCGGCATTTCAGCCGGCGGCGCGGTACCAACTGGAGCCGGACCCGCAACTGGAGCCAGACCGAGTCGGTCGCCCGGGGCACGAACTGGAGCGACGCCGAGTCGGCCCACCGCGTCTACGAGTACGCGGTGGAGCCGCGCGTCCTGCAGGACCTGCCCGACTACGCGATGATCCTGGTCAAGGGCGAGGGCCGGGGTTCGGTGGTGCAGGCCGTCGAGGTGGACCCGGCGATCGTCACGCTGCCCCGGGTGTCGATGACGCCGCTGGATCTCGGGCCGCTGCCCGACCCGGCCGAGGCGGTCATCCCGGCCACCCGCCAGCCGAGCCAGGTCACCGTCTCCCAGCCGCAGCCGCTCAGCGCACCGGAACGGGCGCCGGGCTGGCAGGCCCAGGTCCGGCGCGACGACCTACAGGGCGGCTAGCGCGGCATAGAACTTGCTGGGGTCGTCGGCGAGCGCCGTCTTGGTCTGCACGCTCCACTCGTCGGCGAGCACCTCGATCTTGTCCTGCTCGATGCCGTCCAGCGCGGCCCGGACGACCACCGCGGGGTCGGTCTTCGGGCCGTCGTACCAGGCCATCATGTCGGTGTCGGCCGCACCCAGGTGCAGGCCGGTGACCAGGGTCTTCTGGGCGGCGAGCTCGAGGCGTACGGCGTTGGTCAGGTTCCACGCGGCCGCCTTGGCCGCCGCGTACCCGCCGGCGCCGTCGGTGGCGAACCAGGACAGCGCCGAAAGCACGTTGAGGATCGCCCCGCCGGACAGCTGCGGCGCGAAGGCGCGGATCACCGACAACGTGCCCCAGAAGTGGGTGTCCATCTCGCGGCGGATCAGGTTGAGGTCACCGCCGACCAGGTTGGCGCCGGTGGTGATGCCGGCGTTGTTGATCAGGAGGTTCACGTCCGACGCCTTGGCCGCCGCGGCCTTGACGGACACCGGGTCGGTGATGTCGAGCCGCAGCACCTCCGCGCCGGGAAGGTCGACCAGCTCGGGACGGCGCGCGGTGGCGTACACCTTTGCCGCGCCGCGCTCGAGCAACTGGCTGGCGAACTGACGGCCGAGGCCGCGGTTGGCCCCGGTGACGAGAGCGATAGCTCCGGAGATCTGCATGCGGGCTACGCTAAAACCTGACGTTGACGTCAGAGGCAAAGATTTGCGACGGGAGTCACCATGCGCATCGGCGAGCTGGCCGCGGAGGCGGGCGTGTCGGTCCGGGCGCTGCGCTACTACGAGGAGCACGGACTGCTCACCGCGGAGCGCAGCGCCCGGGGCCAACGGCACTACGCCGAGCCGGCGGTCCACCGGGTGCGGCTGATCCAGCACCTGTACGCCGCGGGCCTGACCAGCCGCACCATCGCCGAACTGCTGCCGTGTGTCGACGCCGGGGTGAGCACCCCCGAGTCGCGCGCCCGGCTGGCCGCCGAACGCGACCGGATCGACGCGCAGATCGCCGAGCTGACCCGCACCCGCGACCGGCTGGACGAGGTGATCGCGGCCACCGTCGTCTGCCGGCACGTGGACTACGAGCCTTTAGTCCGGTCAGGGGCGGCGGCGGGGAGGTAGGACGGGGAGCGCAGCCGCCCGATCGCCGACGACACGTCGGAAACCCGGTCGGCGAGCAACCCGACCGCGCCGATCGCCCGGCCCATCGGGTCGTCGCCGTTGCCGGCCAGCGCCTTCGACCGCAGGTAAGCCGCCTTCACCGCGGCCCACCGCTCGGCCTGGGCCGGGGTCAGCCGGCCGCGCAGCTCGGCCATCTTCAGCAGGTTGGCCTCGGCGTCCGCGGTCAGCGTCTGCGCCTCGCCCGCGTAGTGGTCGTCGATCAGCATCTCCAGCTCGTCGTCGTTGAGCGCCGGGACGATCCGTTCGGCGAGCTTGTTCATGTTGCGGTACGACCCCTGCAGCTTGAACGGCGGCTCGGTGCGGGAGGCGTCGGCCTGCGCGGCCGACGCGATGTACGCCTGGTTGGCCCGCAACACGACCCGCTGCACCCGGCGCATCTTGCGCAGCACCGACAGCACCTGCTCCAGCTCGGCCGACGAATACGGGTGCGCCAGCCGGTCGGGCGAACCCTCGCCCTCGGCGAGTCGCACCAGCAGCGGCAGGTCGGCCCGGTCCCGCGCGGCCAGCGGGGCCAGCACGGCGTTCGAGGTCAGCGCGTTTTCCAGGTAGGACATCTCGAAGACGTCCTCGCGACCGGACAGCACGTCGCCCAGGTTCCACACGTCGGCCCGGTTGGCCAGCATGTCCGGGATCCGGAACCGCCGGCCGCTCTCCGTGTACGGGTTTCCGGCCATGCACACCGCGAACCGCTTGCCGCGCAGGTCGTAGGTGCGGGTCCGGCCGTCCCAGACCCCCTCCATCCGGCGCTGCGCGTCGCACAGCGAGATGAACTTCTGCAACAGTTCCGGGGACGTGTGCTGGATGTCGTCGAGGTAGAGCAGGACGTTGTTGCCCATCTCCAGCGCAAACGAGATCTTTTCGACCTCCTGCCGGGCGGTCGCGTTCGGTGCCTCGGCCGGGTCCAGCGACGTCACGGCATGGCCCAGCGCCGGCCCGTTCACCTTGACGAACACCAGGCCCAGCCGGTCCGCGACGTATTCCATCAACGTGGTCTTGCCGTAGCCGGGCGGCGAGATCAGCAGCAGCAGGCCGGACTGGTCGGTGCGCTTCGCGTCGCCCGCCGCGCCCAGCTGGCGGGCCAGGTTGTCGCCGATCAACGGCAGGTAGACGTCGTCGAGCAGCCGGTTGCGGACGAAGGCGGTCATCACCTTAGGCCGGTATTCGTCGAGGCGCAGGCGGGTGCGTTCGGCGGCGGCGAGAGCCGTACGCCGCTGCTGGTACGCGCGGAAGGCGGGCACCCGCTCGGCCCGGAACCGGTGGGTGCGGGCCAGGAACCGATCCAGCCGTACGGTCAGCCGGCCACCCTCGATCCGCGGGTGCACGCCGAGCAGCTTCTCCACCGTGGCGTCCAGCTCCGCCGCCGAGTCGTAGCGGGTCAGCGTCGTCCCGGTGAGCTCGATCGCGACCGCCTCGGCGAGCTGGTCGGCCGTCCCGCTCTCGGGCTGGGCGGCGCGGAACGCGGACAGCCATGCCGTGATCAGCTGCTGCCGCTCGGCCACCGACGGCAGCCCACGCAGGTCGTCGAGGTAGCCGCGGCCGGTGCGGTGGAACCGGTCGAGGAAGCCGCGGGCGCCCACGCTGGTGACGAAGCCCGGCCGCTCGCCGGCCAGCTCCTCGATCAGGTAGGCACCGATCTCGGCGCCGGCCGCGTCGTCCAGTTCGGCCGCCAGGTCGGCCAGGGCCGGGGCCGCGCCGAACGCCTGCCGGGCCCGGACCAGCGAGGACGCCCGCAGCGTCCAGGCCGTGCGCTGCTCGGGGGTGGTGTCGAAGGCCCAGAACAGCTGCGCCGCGACCCGCACCTCGGGCGGGAAGCGGAGCAGCCCGGCGCCCGCGTGCAGGCGCACCACGGCGGCCAGGATCGCGGCGGCGTCGGCGTCGTGCACGCCGCGTTCGTATCCCTCGTCGAGGCGGGCGTCGGCCTCCCGGCGTACCAGATCGCGCAGCGACCCGTCGGCCAGCGCGACGGCCGCACCCGCCGGGTCGGCCGCGAAGATCGCGCCGGCCAGATGTTCCGCCCGGTAGACCTCGGGGTCCTCGGAGACCAGCGCCTGCGGCCAGAACGGCCGGGTGTCGGCGATGAAGGCGGCGTCGCGGATCGGCGCGCGATAGTCGGTGCCGGTGACCGCGAAGGCCAGCTCGGTGCCGTCCGGCACCACGGTGAGGTCGACCGCCTCGGTGGTCACCGCGAAGGTGTGCCGGCCCAGCCGGATCGTCGTGCCGTCGGCGCCGTAGAGATCGAGCCGATCCCGCAGCGCCCGGCCGGCCTCCTGCCGCGCGGCCTTGAGCCGCCCGTCCAGCTCCTCGGCCCGCACGGCGTCGCCCAGCTGCCGCAGCTCGGCCGCGACCGACCGCACCTTGCCGACCATCGGGTCGGTCGCGAAGTAGGTGTTGACCTCGTCCAGACTGGACAGTCCGGCGACCCGCCGGCGCACCGTCTCCAGGGTGCGCCCGGCCGACGCGGTGAGCCGGTCGGCGCGCCGGGCCCGGTCGTCCAGCAGCTGCTGGCGCCGGCCGGCGAAGGCCTCGTAGACCTCGGACCGCTTGGCGGACAACCGGTCGGCGAAGTCGTCGAACTCGCCGAACCGCGACTCCAGCGCCTCGACCTGCAGCATCAGCTTGCCGAGCTGCTCGTCGCAGCGCTCCGGGGTGTCGGCGGCGGCGAGCGCCGTGGTGACCGACTGCCCGAGCAGGGCGAACTCGGCCGCGAACTCGGCCCGGCCCTCGACCGCGGCCAGTTCCCGCCGCCGCGCGTCCAGGGTGGCGCGCGCCCGGTTGACCCCGCCGAGCACCTCGCCGATGCGTTCGAGGATGCCCACCCGCACGGTCGCGTCGGCGATGTCCAGGCCGCCGACCACCTCGGTGACCACCCGCAGCCCGTCGGCCTGCTCGGTGAGCCGGGCCGCGACCGGCTCGGCCGCCGCCACGGTGGCGATCGCCGCCGCGTCGGTGACCAGCTGCTCCACCGACTGCTGATAGCCGGCGAACGCGTCCTCGCGGCGCAGGAACTCGACGGCCCGCCGGGCGGTCGCGTCCACCTCGCCGGCCAGGTCGGCGGTGATCGCGTCGAGCGCCGCGAGGTCGGCGTACCGCATCTCGCGCAGCGTCACCGCGTGGCCCTGCGCCTGGCGCAGCGTGGCGAGCTGCCGGATCCAGCCGTCGGTCGTGGTGGGCGCCTCGGCCTGGCAGCGGCGGATCAGCGCGGTCGCCTCGGCCTGGGCCTGCTCGACCGCGCCGGTCGCCTGGGCGGTGAGCGCCTGCACCGACTCGAACTCGTCGAGCACCTGCTCGGCGGTGTCCCGCAGCTCGGCGGCCGGGCCACCGAGATCCTCCAGCTCGGCCTCGCCCAGCCAGTGGTAGGTGTCGAAGAGCCGGGTGCAGGCCGCGATGATCGCCTCGAAGACGGCGCCCGAGGGCGTCATCTCGTCGACCATCCGGGTCACCGACAGCGCGTCGGCGATGCCCCGGACCAGGTCGGCGTTGCCGATCCGGTCCAGCGGCCCGGTGCCCACCGGCTGCGCGGCGGCGTAGGTGTCCGACACGTACGGGGTCTGCCAGATCTGCATCGGATGCACCCGGGCCGGCTCGTCCGAGTCGTTGCGGAAGGCGATCAGCGTGCCGTCGTCGAACAGCGAATAGCCGTGGCAGGGGATCGGGGTGGCGACCTCCTTGCGGATCACGTTGTACGGCAGCAGCAGGTAGCGGCCGGCCTCCCGGGCGTGGAACACGTAGAGCACGTCCTCGCCGTTTACCGAGCGCACCGCCCGCTCGAATTCGAGGTCGGCGGTCTCCGCGTCGAACGTCTTCGCCAGGCCGGTGGCCAGGTAGTAGCCGCCCGGGAAGATGATGCCCTGATCCTCCGGCAGCCGCCGGCAGGCCTGCCCGATCCCGTCCAGCCGGCGCACCTCCCGGGTGCGCGTGTTGAAGACCAGGTAGCGGTGCGTGGTCTCGCGGTAGGGCAGCACCCGGATCAGGATCAGCGGGCCCACCCGGGCGTACGCGATGTCGGCGTCGGCGAGGCTCTGCAGCGGCTCGTCCACCGGCTCGGCCCAGATGCCCTCGCCGTCCTCGGTGTTGTTCTCCACCTTGACCGTGAGGTCGCCGCCGACCGTCTCGACGAAGACCTCGTCAAGGATCGAGACGTGCGGGTGCCGGCCGAGGATGTGCTGCTCGCGGGTGGTCGGCGTCCACTCGAAGTCGTACGCCGGCGGGAAGACGTGATCGCGTTCGCCCCGGCTGTCCAGGTAGGACACCGTGTCGTCGACGCCCACCCGCCAGCGCAGCACCTTGAGATCGTCGGCCCGTGCCCCGGTCTGGAAGACCGCCAGCAGCAACCCCTCCAGCCGCCGCAGCTGCACCAGCCGGGTCTGCCGGTAGTAGCGGTACAACTCGGCGAAGTCGCGCTGGAAGCCCGGGTCGTCGAGCAGCCCCGGCTTCGCCGACGGGGTGAACCTGCCGTCGGCGAACGCGTGCTCGGCGAACACGTCGGCCACCGCGGTCTCGGTCTTGAGCCCGATGAACACGTTGTAGCCGAACAGCATGACGCCGCCGACCTCCGCGACGTCGCGCGGCACGCAGTTGTTCTCGGTGCGGATCCGCTCGGTGCCGAGCAGCCGGGTCTGCTGCCCGCCGAACGTCTCGATCCGGCGGGCGTTCAGCGTCTCGGCGCGGGCGGCCAGCTCCTTGGCCTGCGCGCCCAGGCGGGCGCGCAGGACCTCGTACGTACCGTCGTCGAGCTTGTTTTTTGGTTCGGTCACCGGGCCGCCGGGACCTTCTCGTCGCCGATGCCCAGCTGCTCCGCGGCGGCCAGCAGCTCACGCAGCTTGCCCGTCTCCGGGCCGCCCGCCCGGATCTGCTGGGTGAGGAACGCCGCGACACTCAGGTTGGCCACGTCGGCCGTGGACACCGAGCCGAGCACCCGGCCGAGGTCGCCGGCGAAGTCACCCTTGCCGTTCAGGTAGCGGGCGCCGAGGCCCTGGGCGACCGTCGAGTGCTCGACGAACCCGTCCACGCTCTTGCCCAGGGTGATCGAGCCGAGCAGCTTGTCGAAGAAGACCGAGTCGCCGCCGACGATGTCGATGTCGGCCTTCTCCAGGCCGGCCGCCAGCACCATGGCCTGCGACTCGGCGATCTCCTTGTGCACGTTGATGCCGGCCAGCCGGATCTCCTTCTCCATCTCCAGGCGCAGCCGGTATTCCTCGTGCTCGCGAGTGACCTCGTCGAGCGTGGCCATCGCGCTGGCCTTCTGCTCGAGGCCCTCGGCCTCGCCCTTCAGCCGCTCCTTGATCGCCATGGCGGCGACCAGCGCCTTCTCCCGCTCGACCGCGGCCTCGGCGCGGCCGGTCTTCTCCACCACCTCGGCGTTGCGCTCGCGCACCTGCACGTCGGCCAGGCCGGCCGCGGCCGCCTCGGCCTGCTGACCCTCGGCCAGCCGGATCTTGGCGCGGGCGTCCAGCTCGGCGGTCTGCTGCCGGGCCTCGGCGAGCAGCAGCTCCTCGCGGGCCTTGAACTTGGCCGCGGCCTCCGCGGCCTCGGCCGCCTTGATGTCCTTGACCAGGGCCTCCTGGGCCTCGGCCTCGGCGTTGATGATGACCGCCTGGCGAGTGCGCTCGGCCTCCTCGACCACCCGCAGCCGCTTGATGTTCTCCTCCTGCTCGGCGACCGTCTTCTCGACCGCGATCCGCTCCCGGATCACCTCGGCGATCGAGCGCCGCTCGCCCTCGACCTCCTTGTCCTTGGCGATCGTGGACAGCTCGGTCTCGCGCTGGCGGGCGATCACTTCGAGCATCCGGTCCTTCTCGATGCGCTCCGACTCGATCGCGATGACCCGCTCGCGGTTCTTCTCGGCGACCGCGATCTCCCGGGCCTTGTTCTCGGCCTGTACGCCGAGCGCCTGGTCGGTGTCGAGCACGGCGCCCTCCGAGCGCAGCCGCTCCTTGGCGCGCGCCAGCGAGATCTCCGCCTCCTGGGTGGCCCGCATCGTCTCGATCTCGCGGCGCTGCTTGATCTCGGCGTCCGCCTGCCGGCGCTCCAACTCGAGGATCGCCTCCTTGGCGTCCACGTTCTGCCGGGTGATCTCTTTTTCCTCGTTGCGCCGGTAGTCGTTGGTCTTGACCGCCTCGATCGCGGTCAGCTCGGTGATCTTCCGGATGCCCTGGGCGTCCAGGATGTTCTTCGGGTCCAACGAGGACACCGGCGTCTGCTCGAGGAAGTCGATCGCCGCGTCCTCCAGGCTGTAGCCGTTGAGGTCGGTGCCGATCACCTCGATGATCTGGTCGCGGAAGTCGTTGCGCTTGGTGTAGAGGTCGACGAAGTCGAGCTGCTTGCCGACCGTCTTGAGCGCCTCGGAGAACTTCGCGCTGAACAGCTCCTGCAGGGTCGTCTCACTGCTGGCCCGGAGCGTGCCGATGGCCTGGGCCACCTTGATGACGTCCTCGACGGTCTTGTTGACCCGCACGAAGAACGTGATCCGGATGTCCGCGCGGATGTTGTCCCGGCAGATCAGGCCCTCCCGGCCGGTCCGCGAGATCTCGATCGTCTTCACCGAGATGTCCATCACCTCGGAGCGGTGCAGCACCGGCAGCACGACGGCACCGGTGAAGGTCACATCCACCCGGCGCACCTTCGAGACGATGAGCGCCTTGCCCTGTTCGACCTTGCGGAACATGCGGCTGAGAAAGAACACCACGCCGAGCGCGATCAATACGACGACCGCGAGGAGAACACCGAAACCGGTGGAGACAACGTCCATTCAGAGATCCTTCGTGGCTATATCGGCGGGGACGACCCAGAAGAAATCGCCTTCCGGGTCGACGTCATAGAGGAGTGCGACGGTGCCCGCGCGCAGATCATCGTCGCCGGCCTGGCGAACCTGAACGATTGCGGACGAGCCGTCCTGGGCGCGCACCTCGGCCTGGCCGAAGGTGCGGGTCACCCGGCCCGTGCGGATGACACAGGTGAGGCCGACGAAGTCGGCGCGGGACGGGTCGGTGCCGGTGGGCAGCAGCCGGCGGATCGGGATGACGGCCAGGCGGGTGAGCAGCCAGGCGAGCGGCAGGAGGGCGGCCAGCACGATCCAGTCGGCCAGCCACTGGCTGCCGGCCAGGCTGCCGAACCAGGCGAAGACGACCAGCAGGGACACCGGGATCGAGGCGGGCACGCCGCCCAGCCCGGCGAAGGCGAGAAAGCCGCCCGTCCCGGCGTCGGAGTCGGGATCGGCTCCGCCGGCCACGACCACCAGCCAGTAGCCGACGACGACCAGCAGCAGCGGGGTGAAAAGGACGGTGGGAAAGCTCAGAACGGCTTCGAAGAACCCACCCAACCCAAGCCCCCTTGTGGTCATCGCACTACCGATGGTGGCAGGTGCGGTCAATACTCGGCGGCGTTTCTTACCACAGATCCCGCCGGCCCGCGGACCGTTCGGCGAAACTCACCCGAGCGCGTTCTTTAGCGCCGAAACGCCTCTTCATCCCATTTCACCGGCTTAGCGTGAAGAGCGATGACAGAGACGACAACCGAGGTACGCCCGGCGGCCACGCACCAACCGGCCGCCGGGACGTCCCTGCCGTTCCGTCCCGACATCGAAGGCCTGCGCGCCGTGGCGGTCCTCCTGGTGGTCCTCTTCCACGCCGGCGTGCCCGGCATCGGCGGCGGCTACCTCGGCGTGGACGTCTTCTTCGTGATCTCCGGATTCCTGATCACCACGCTGATGCTGCGCGAGCTGGACCGTACCGGCCGGCTGTCGTTGCTGCGGTTCTACGGCCGGCGGGCCCGCCGGATCCTGCCGGCGGCCGGCCTCGTGCTGGTCGCCACGATCCTGGCGAGCTACCACTGGCTCGGCTTCCTGCGCGCCGACGAGATCGCCGAGGACGGGCGCTGGGCCGCGCTGTTCGCGTCCAACTTCCGGTTCGCCGGCCAGGGCGTCGACTACCTCGCCTCGCAGGACCCGCCCTCCCCGGTGCAACACTTCTGGTCGCTCGCCGTGGAGGAGCAGTTCTACTTCGTCTGGCCGGCCGCCCTGGTGCTGCTGATCTGGCTCGGCTTCCGCTGGGCGCTGCCGTACGCGCTCGGCGCCGCGGTGGCCGCCTCGTTCGCCTACTCGGTGTGGCAGACCGGCACCACGTGGTCCTACTTCTCGCCCGCCACCCGGGCCTGGGAGCTCGGGGTGGGCTGCCTGCTCGCCGTGGCGGCCGGGCGGCTGCGCCGGATCCCGGCTCGGATCGCCACCGCGATGGCCGGGGTGGGGCTGGCGCTGATCGTGGTCGGTGCACTCACCTTCGACACGGCCACGGCGTTCCCCGGCTATGCCGCCGCGCTGCCCGTGCTCGCCACCGCGCTGGTCCTCGCCGGGCGCGGCGACGCGCTGCTCGGCCGGCGGCCGCTGCAGTGGCTGGGCCGGCTCTCCTACTCGTTCTACCTCTGGCACTGGCCGGTTCTGATGATCGCCGAGCAGGCCCACGGCGGCCCGCTGCCGGCCTGGGTCCGGGCGGCGCTCGTGCTCGGCAGCCTCGCGCTCGCCGCCGTGACGTACGCCTGCGTGGAGGACCCGATCCGCCGCAGCGCGCGGTTGAAGCGTTCACACGTGCTCACCGCGATGGTGGCGGTGCTGCTGATCGTGGCGCCGGTCGCCGTGGCGCAGTGGAAGACCGCCACCTCGCCCGCCGCCGACGCGGGCCGTGGACCCGAGCACCAACCCCGGTTAGGAGCACCGGTCGCGCATGTCCAGCCCTGATTCGCGTACCCGCTGGCTTCCCTGCCTGATCCTGATCCTGGTCGCCGCGTGCACCCCGGCGACGCCGCCGCGGCCGAGGCAGGCCGACCAGCCGGTGCCCCGGGTGGCGCTGTCGGCCGTGCTCGCCGCCGTACAACGGGCCCCCGGCATCCGCACCCTGCCGCCCGACCTGACCCCGTCGCTGGCCACGACCGCGCAGGACCTCGGCTTCGACAACGAGAAGTGCGAGGTCGCGCCCGCCGCCGACCGGATCGAGGCGTGCGTCTTCGGCGACCGGGCCAGCGCCCACAAGGTGGTCCTCTACGGGGACTCGCACGCCGGGATGTGGCTGCCCGCGCTGCGGGAGATCGCCGAGCGGCAGCATTGGCGGCTGCGGTTCTATGGCAAGCCGGCCTGCCCGGCGCTGCACCTCACCGTCTGGAACCAGCAGGAACGGCGGCCGTTCGAGGAGTGCGACCGGTTCCGCGACTTCGTCACCGCGCAGATCCGCGCCGAGCGGCCCGACCTCGTGGTGGTCACCAACGAGAGCTTTTCGCAGAAGCGCGGCCGGGGGCAGCTGATCAGCCCGCGGGAATGGCAGACCGGGCTCACCCGGATGCTGTCCGGGCTGCGCCGCTCGGCCGGTCAGGTGGTCGTGCTCGGGGACACGCCGGTGCTGGCGGAAAGCGCCCCGGACTGCCTGGCCGCGCACCCCCGCGACGTCGCGGCCTGCGCCTCGACCCGGGCGGAGGCGACCGCGCGGGTGTGGAACGGTGCGGATCAGGCCGCGGCGCGGGCCACCGGATCGGCGTACGTGCCGGTGTTGCCCTGGCTGTGCGGCACGATGTGCACGCCGGTGATCGGCAACATCACGGTGTACCGGAACAGGTTCCACCTCACCGCGACGTACTCCCGGATGTTGACCGGGGTTTTGGAGGAGGCCCTGCTCAAGGAGCTCGGCGCCTGATCGGTCACTTGCCGATCTCGTCGACCTGGACGAACGGGCGATCATCCCACCAGGTCGCGTGGATGATGAAGCTGTGCGCGGTCTCGTTGAAGTAGACGGCCATGTTGTCCGGCGAGTCCTGGACCTTCTGCACCGCGTATCCGTCCGCCGGGGTCGCCGTGACCAGCGTGACGACCGCGTCGGAGGTCATCCTGATGACCGCCTGGCCGCCCTCGACCCGGAATGACCGGACATAGGTACGCAAGCCGCCGGCGCCCGTGGTGACTGTCCAGCCGTCCTCGGTGGTCGTGGACGGCGGGGCGGTGGGCTTCGGTCGCGGCTTGCCCGGGCTTGTCGTCTTTGCCGGTTTGGTTGTGGTTGTTGGCTTCGTGGTGGGCGAGGGGCTCGGCGAACCGGTCGTCACCCTGGGCAACGGCGCCGGGAAGCTGCGGTTGTCGGCGGCCGGCAGCTGAGCCAGGGCGCTGTCCTCCGGCGCCGTCGTGCGCAGCACCGGAAGCAGCGCGACCGAGGCCAGCGCGATGCTCGCCGCGGTGGCCGCACACCACCCGGCGATCGGCCCCCACCCTGAAGATCGCACGAGGCCATCGTCTCACCTGGCCCTATGGTGTACGCCATGGCGATGATCCTGCTGGTCGAGGACGACCGCATCATCACGGCCGCGCTGTCGCGCGCACTGACCGACGCCGGGCACGTGGTGCGGCCGGTCGGCCAGGCCGCCGAAGCCCTGAAGATCGTCACCGAGGAGCGGCCCGACCTGGTCATCCTCGACCTCGGACTGCCCGACATCGACGGCACCGACGCGCTGCGGATGATGCGCACGGTCTCCGACGTGCCGGTGATCGTGGCGACCGCACGGCGCTCCGAGGCCGACATCATCGCCCTGCTCAGCGCCGGCGCGGACGACTACGTGACCAAGCCGTTCTCCGGCGCGCACATCCTGGCCCGGATCGCCGCGGTGCTGCGCCGCGCCCGGACCGCCCCCGACCAGACCCCGAACGCGATCACCGTCGGCGAGCTGGTGATCAATCCGCGGCAGCGCCGGGCCGAACTGCGCGGCCAGCCGCTCCAGCTGACCCGGCGCGAGTTCGACGTCCTCGCCTACCTGGCCGAGCGGGTGGGCCAGGTGATCAGCCGCAAGGAGCTGATGAACCAGGTCTGGAACCAGGTGCGGATCGGCGAGGAGCAGACCATCGACGTCCACATCTCCTGGCTGCGGCGCAAACTCGGGGAGACGGCCGCGCAGCCGCGGTTCCTGCACACCGTACGCGGGGTCGGGGTGATGATGGTCGACCCGCGATGAGATGGGCGCTGAACCGGCTCGCGCTGGCGATCACCTCGATGGTCGCGCTCGCGTTCCTCGTGCCGCTCGCGGTGGCCACCCGGCAGATCGCCCAGGACCGGGCGGTCAGCGACGCCCGGCAGCAGGCCACCTCGCTGGTCACGGTGCTCGGCGTCGACGCGGATCCGACCCTGCTGACCAACGCGGTGGCGAGCACCGCCGCGGGCACCGCCGGCCGGCTCGCCGTACACCTGCCGGGTGTCGCCCCGATCGGCGCGACCCACATCGCCGCCGCCCAGATCGCGGCGGCCGCGGGCAACCGCAGGTCGGTGCTGACACCCGCGGACGGTGGCCTCGCCTACCTCCAGCCGACCGTCCTCGCCGACGGGCGGACCGTGATCGTCGAGGTCTATGTGCCGGACGCGGAGATGCGCCGCGGCGTGTGGCCGGCCTGGTTCGTGCTCGGCGGACTGGCGATCGTGCTGGTGGCCGGGTCGACGCTGCTCGCCGACCGGCTCGGCGGCCGGCTCGTCCGGGCCACCCGGCAACTGGCCGCCTCGGCCCGCCGGCTCGGCGGCGGCGAACTCGGGGTGCGGGTTTCGCCGGACGGCCCGCGGGAGCTGCGGGACGCGGCGAACGCCTTCAACACGATGGCCGACGACCTGCGCAGCCTGCTGGACCGGGAGCGGGAACTGGCCGCCGATCTTTCACACCGATTGCGTACGCCGCTGACCGCGCTCCGCCTCGACGCGGAGGCCATGCCGCCCGGCCCGGTCGCCGAGCGCATGCGGCAGGCCTGCGACCTGCTCGACGAGGAACTCGAAGCGATCATCACGGGCGCCCGGCTGGGCGTGGAGGCGCGCGGGCAGCAGACCGCCGACCTGGTCGAGGTGCTCGCCGACCGGCTCGCCTTCTGGTCGGTGCTGGCCGAAGATCAGGAGAGGCCGTGGCAGGTGGTCGGCGGCGAGGTGCCGGTGCTGCTGCCGCTGCCGCGCAGCGAGCTGATCCTGGTGGTCGACGCGATGCTGGGCAACGTCTTCTCGCACACCCCGGACGGGGCGGCGTTCCGGGTCAGCGTCTCGCCGGAGGGACTGCTCGTCGACGACGCCGGGCCGGGCATCGCCGATCCGGCCAGGGCCGTGCAGCGTGGGGTGAGCGGTGCCGGGTCGACCGGGTTGGGCCTGGACATCGTGCGCCGGGCCGCGTCCACCGTGGATGGACGGCTGGTGGTCGAGCGGAGCCCGCTGGGCGGTGCGCGGGTCGGGATTCTTTTCAGGTCCCGTTAAGGCTTCTTTACGGTAGCCCCGCCTAGCGTGCCGTCATGCGCATCGCTTACCCGCTGGTCGGCCTTCTCCTGGTCGCCGGATCGACCCTGGTGGTCGCCTCGCCCGCCCAAGCACACGGATACGTGTCCTCGCCGCCGAGCCGGCAGGCGCTGTGCGCCGCGGGGACGGTGGCCGGCTGCGGGCCGATCCAATTCGAGCCGCAAAGCGTCGAGGGGCCGAAACGGCTGAGGTCTTGTGACGGTGGGCTGGCCCAGTTCTCGGTGCTTGCCGACGAGTCGCGGAACTGGCCGGCCAAGACGGTCGGCTCGACGGTGAGTTTCAGTTGGGTGTTGACGGCGCGGCATCGTACGTCCACTTGGGAGTATTTCGTCGACGGGAAGAGGGTGGCCTCCTTCGACGACGGGGGCGCGCAGCCGGCCTCGGTGGTTACGCATTCGGTCGACCTCAGCCGGTTTCCGGGGAAGCGGACCGTGTTGGCGGTCTGGAACATCGCGGACACGGCGAACGCCTTCTACAACTGCGTCGACCTGAATGTGGGCGGCGGTGGCTCCTCCAATCCGCCGCAAACACCGGCACCCGCGCCCACCGCCTCCGCACCGTTGCCTGCTTCGCCGCCCGCCTCGACTCCGCCGGCCGCCGGCGCTTGGGCGCCCGGCGTCTCGTACAAGATCGGCGATGTGGTGACCTTCAAGGGGGTCGGTTACCAGTGCCGCCAGGCACACACGTCGATCATCAGCTGGGAGCCGTCGATCTTCACGCTGGCTCTCTGGCTGCCGCGATGAAGCGCCTGCTGGTGGCCGTGCTGGCGCCGATCCTGCTGGCTGCCTGCGGCACCGATGCGCCCCCGGCCCAGCCGCCGCCGAGCACGGCCGCCGCCCAACACAACGACGCCGACGTGATGTTTCTGCAGATGCTGATCCACCACCAGAAGCAAGGCCTCCAGATGACCGCGATGGCAGCCCAGCGCGCACACAACCCCGAACTCACCACCCTGGCCTCGGCAGTACAGGCGACCGAGAAGGACGAGCTCACCATGATCGAGTCCTGGCTCAAGGCCTGGGGCGAGCCGACCGAGGTCGGCACCGCGGCAAGCCTGCACGCCGACCACGGCGGCCTACCCGGCACCGGCGCGGCCGAGATCGAGGCCCTCGCCAAGGTGCCGGCCGCGGCGTTCGACACCGCGTTCCTCAACCTGTTCCTGGCCCACCAGCACCAGGCCGTCGAGATGGCACAGCTGGCGAAGGACCGCGGCGCCAACCCGGAAACCAAGGCCTTCGCCGAACGGGTGCGCCAGTCCCGGCAGGGCGAGATCCAGCAGATGCTCAAACTGATGAACTGACTGCCGCAGCCCGCGAGGTCTCGGGTGATATCGTGATATCGCGTACGGTCATTGGAGGTGCCCGATGCCCAACATCCTCATCCGCGACCTGAGCCAGGAAGCCGTCGACCGCATCGACGCCGCGGCCGCCGACCTCGGCCTGTCGCGCAACGAATACCTGCGCCGCAAACTTGAGGAAGGCGACGGTCCCTCCGGTGCGCGGGAGGTCACCGCCGAGGACTGGCAACGATCCGCTGAGGTTTTCGCCGACTTGGCCGACCCGGCGGTGATGGACGCCGCATGGCGGTGACGAGCTGGCTGATCGACAAGTCCGCGTACGTCCGGCTCCAACTCGACCAGACAGCGAACCGCGACCTGTGGAACGCGCGCATCAGCCGAGGGCTGGTCCGGCTTTCCACGATCACCCGACTCGAAATCGGCTACTCGACCCGCTCCGGAGAGGCCGGGCGCCGACAGTTCGCCTCCCCGCCGTTGTCCTTCATGCCGATCGAGCGCCTGACGCCGGCGATCGAGGACAGGGCCTTTGAGGTACAAATGCTCCTGGCCGACCGCGGCCAGCACCGCGCACCCTCGATACCTGACCTGCTGATCGCGGCGACCGCTGAGAAGGCGGGACTGACCGTCCTCGCCGTCGACAAGGACTTCGATCTCATCGCCGCGATCACGGGCCAGCCCGTCGAAACGTTGGACGGCTGAGCCCGATCCGCCGCTGGATGTCGCGTGCCGTCTAGCTTTACTGCCGGGCCAGATGCCACGCGGCCGGTGCAGTCTCGGATCGGCCCTGGAAGTTGACGGCTCGGTCCTGGCGATAAGCGGCGCCATCAACGCCAACGGCAGCATCGCAGCGACCGCCGAGGTCGAGGCCCTGAAACTCTTAGCAAATGCTCAAACTGATGAGCTGCTTCGCTGACGCTGCCTTCATAGGCTGTAGGTGTGACCGCTGACCTTCGTGTTGCGCTCGGCGGGGCAGCTCTTGCCCGTCCGTTGCTCGATCCCATCTGCGCGTTATATGACGAGGTGTTCTCCGCGCCGCCATTCTTCTGGCGGGAGGACGAGTCCGAACTGCACCGAGCCCGGCTCCTACGGCTGCTGGACGATCCATCGTTCGGCGTCGTGGTGGCGCAGGTCGGTGAGGAGCTGGTTGGGTTCGCGTATGGCTTTCGTGTGCCATCGGATACGACCCGATGGGCCGGCCTGATCGGCGGGGCGTCGCCGGAGGTGACAGCCGAATGGCCGGGACGGACGTTCTTGCTCTTCGACTACGGGGTGCGTGCTTCGCTGCGCGGACGAGGCCTTGGCCGGAGACTGCATGACGCCCTGTTGGGGAGCCGCGGCGAGGAGCGGGCGACGCTGACTGTCCAACCGACCGCCACGGACACCAAGGCCATCTACGCGCATTGGGGTTGGTGGCAGGTCGGCCAGTTCGAGGGCGGGCCGGCGGCGCCCGCGCCGGTGTTCGACGTATACCTGCGGGACAGCTTGGAAGATCTGCGCGCGACGGCTCAGGCGATGCCGTAGACGAGCATCTGGTCTCGGAGGTTCTTGGCCGCGGGTGTGTGGTGCCACGGCTCCAACTCCCGCCAGCCCCATTGGATTCTTTCGACCAGGCGAACAGAGCGGTTGTGGGATGCCAAGCGGGCAGCGTCGGCAATGGCTGCCGCGCCGCGGTCGATGTCCGGCTCCTCCCGGCGCAGGTGGCAGATGCCGAGGCGGAGAGAGGTGAGCGCGAGGTTGCGGACGAACGATCCGTCGATTGCAGCGAGCGAGCGTTTCGCTGCTTCGATGCCTTTGTCGGCTTGACCGAGCTGGAGATAGCAGACGCTTTCAGTGCTGGCGAGTTGGCCGGCACTGAAGAAGTAGGCGTACGTGTCGGTGCGGCCGTCGATGGCGGCCAGCGCGGCTTGGGCCTGCTCGATGGCTCGGTACGTTGCCGGGCCTTGGCGATCCATGGCGTAGGCGCGGGCCGCGACGTCGTAGGCGTAGGCCCGCAGCCGGGCGTCGTCGGTCTGGTTGGCCCAGCCGATGGCAGCCAGCGCATGGTCGATACCGGTGCGGGGCTGTTTGCCCCAGGTCGCAAGGTGGCTGAGATTGCACAGCACCAACGCACCAAGCTCGGTGTTGTGGGCCTCATGCGCGGATCCTCGGGCGGTCTCGTAGTAGTGGCCGGCGGAGTCGTAATTGCCGAGGTCGAACGACAGCCAGCCGGCGAAGCGGGAGAGGTTGGCGTAGAGCGAGAGCAATCGGCCCTGGAACACAGCTGGCGCGTCCGGGAGCAAACCGCGCACGAGGTTGCGCTGGGCCAAGGTCGTGTCGAGCGCAGCCTGTGGGCCGAGGGCGTCGTCCTGGCGCATACAGCGCCACAGCACGGCCTCGACGTGGCCGATGACTGTCTGGTCCACCCGCGATGGCGTAGCGAATGCCTGGGCCACCCGGACTTGCTCGCCTTGGTCGAGTCCGTCCAGCACCGGCGCGGCGGCAGCAGCGGCAGCAGCGGAGCCAGTACAAGATGTCACGGCGTTTCATGCGACAGGCCCATTCGATGAGGTTGCCAACGAGCAATTGGTAGTCGGACTCCCGGATTGCGAGCGAGTCGGCGGATGCGATGAACCGGTCGACCCGGGTCAACACATCCTCCGACTCTGCGGCGATCGGATCGCCGCCGGTGAGCGCCGACCTGCTCGGTGGCTGGCTGTAGTCCTCGCCGTCCAGGAGTTCGGCCGCGCTGGTGCGGTAGATGCGGGCCAAGCGGTTGAGGGTCTCGACCGAAGGCGGGCGGCCGGTGCGCATCGGCCACGCTTCCCAATAGGAAATGTGTTTGTGGGTAATGGTCGACGAACCGTCCGAAGGTGGCCAAAGCTGATTCCAGCGGTCCGCTACCTGTTGTTGGGTGAGGCCCTGCGCATATCGGTAGGCGGTGCGCGCTCCGACGTTGTAGCGGACTCGAATAATGCCTGCAATCCGGCGAAGCGGGGCGCCCTTGGCGGCTAGCTCCACGCGGAGAGCCGCCACTTCCGCGCGGCGACTGCGGTAGTTCCTCTCCACCGGTCCTCCAGGGGCTGACCGTGCAACCGGCAACTTCCGATTCGGTCCGTCACCGATAATACGGCCGGATACGCAACCAACGATTGCCTGAATTGTGGTCGACGGGGATTCCCGGTAGGCGGGGAATTTCCGTCAATAGATCAGCATGACCGTGGTGTGGCTGGTGGCAGAGCCGGGACAGAGTGGAGGGCACGGTACTGGAACGGGTGATCATTGACAGGTAGTTGACGGTGCGTCAGTCCCGCTGCCACAGCTGACGGTGCGCCGGCACCGCTGGTCACAGCGTTGCGCGTTCCAGTGCCGCCCGACGTGTGAAGGGTCGAGATGCCGTTCTATCTGCTGATCCCGATGTTCACTGGCTTGGTCCTGTTCGGCTGGGTCGCCGGGATGTGGACACACAAGCGAGCTGAGCGATGGTGCACTGCTTGCGGGTCGCAGCTGACCTGCGGACCCTGCTGCCGCGGAGGTCCACCGAGCTGACACTATAGGTGCGCAGGCGCCGCTGATGGGGAACACACGCAACGGCAGCAGACGCCCGGTTGCCCTCCACGTGGCGCGCTGCAAAGGTACCGGGATGACGTCCGTGGTACACAACATCGCCGTCGACTGCGCCGACCCGTTCGCGCTGGCCTCGTTCTGGAGCGCCGTGACCGGCGACCCGCTGAGCGAGGAGGAGCACCCCGGCGACCCGGTGGCCGTGCTCGCCATGGCGAACGGCGTGAACCTCTATTTCGCTCAGGTCCCCGAGCCCAGGGCAGGCAAGAACCGCCTACATCTGTGCCTTCGCCCGTCAACCCCGCGCGACGGCGAGGTCGACCGCCTGCTGGCACTGGGCGCAACCTTGCTGCACGATCGCCGCGAGCCTGACGGCACGGGCTGGGCCGTCCTGGCCGACCCGGAGGGCAACGAGTTCTGCGTCCTACGAAGCGCCGCGGAATACGCCGCAACCAGCCACCGCTGACGGTCGGCTCCGCTGTCCCCACCCGGCGGAGCTCTCCGGCGATGGGCAGAAACTCATGGCGAAATTCAAGACGGTCATG
>Ga0070668_100000321_pt1 | contig 31632 bp, 27 predicted proteins | sample KBSS43metaG_FD_64661 | JGI IMG/M metagenome (GOLD analysis project Ga0070668, IMG submission 64661) | Switchgrass rhizosphere microbial communities from Kellogg Biological Station, Michigan, USA - KBS S4-3 metaG | ecosystem: Host-associated > Plants > Roots > Rhizosphere > Soil ...
TCCGGCAGGCGGTCGCCGACCACGACTGGATGCCGGTCACCGGCGGCATGCCGGTGACCGTCAGCATCGGGGCGAGCGCGGCGACACCGGACGCCACCCAGGCGACCCTGCTGGCGCGGGCCGACCGCCGGCTCTACGACGCGAAGCGCACCGGCCGCGACCGGGTGTGCCTGACCCCGGCCTAGTTCGCGGCCGGGGTGCGCTGCCAGCGGGTGGCCGGGCCGCGGTTCGCGGGCGTGGCGTCCGGCTGCGGGGCGACCCGTTCGCGGTCGGCCTTGCGGTTGGGCAGCGACAGCCGGAACACCTTGGCCCAGGCGGACGCCACCTGCTTGGGCAGCGGGCCGCTGGTGTAGCTCAGCCCGTACCGCTGGAACAGGTCCTTGACCTTGGGGGCGATCTCCGCGTAGCGGTTGCTGGGCAGGTCGGGGAAGAGGTGGTGCTCGATCTGGTGGGACAGGTTGCCGGTCATGATGTGCATCAGCCGGCTGCCGGAGATGTTCGCCGAGCCGAGCATCTGCCGCAGGTACCACTCGCCGCGGGTCTCGCCCTCGATCGACTTCTTCTCGAACGTCTCCACGCCGTACGGGAAGTGCCCGCACATGATCACCGAGTGCGCCCACAGGTTGCGTACCAGGTTGGCGGTGAAGTTGGCGGCAAGAGTGTGCAGGAACGACGGACCGGACAGGGCCGGGAAGACGATGTAGTCCTTGAGCACCTGCTTGCCGATCTTGCGGCGGACCTGCTTGACGGCGGCCCGGAACTTCGGGTTCCGGCGGCGTTCCTTGGTGGCCAGGTTGCGGCCCAGCTCCAGGTCGTACGCGGCGATGCCGTACTCGAAGAAGCAGGCGTTGATGAAGTTGTACAGCGGCTGGCCCAGGTGGGCCGGGTGCCAGCGCTGGTCCTCGTCCACCCGCATGATGCCGTAGCCGAGGTCGTTGTCGCGGCCGATCACATTCGTGTACGTGTGGTGCAGCTCGTTGTGCGAGTGCTTCCACTGCGCGGCGGGCGAGACGTGGTCCCACTCCCAGGCCGTCGAGTGGATCTTCGGGTCGCGCATCCAGTCCCACTGGCCGTGCATGACGTTGTGGCCGATCTCCATGTTCTCCAGGATCTTGGCCACGCTCAGGCCGGCCGTGCCGACGATCCAGGCCGGCGGGAACAGGGAGAACAGCAGCACCCCCCGGCTGGCCAGCTCGAGCCGGCGCTGCACGGAGATCACCTTGCGGATGTACGCGGCGTCGCGCTCACCGCGGCTCGCCACCACCTCGTCGCGGATGGCGTCCAGCTCGCGGCCGATGGCCTCGATGTCCTCGGCGGTCAGGTGCGCGATCGGGTTGACCTTCTTGTGTTGCAGCGTCGTCACGGCAAAACCTCTCAGATGTCCAGGTGGCACGGGCCGGCGGCGGCCGAGATGCAGGTCTGTACGAGCACGTCGGCCTCGGGCTCGGCGGTGGTGATCTGGCCGTCCCGCAGGTCGCGCACGGCGCCCGAGCGAAGCGGCAGCACGCAGCTGTAGCAGATGCCCATCCGGCACCCGGACGGCATCAGCACCCCGGCCTCCTCGCCGGCCTCCAGCAGCGGCACGCCCCCGCCGGCCTCGACCACCGTGCCGGTACGGCCGAAGGTGACCGTGCCGCCGTCGCCGACCACCACGAGGGCCGGCCGGAAGCGCTCGGTGTGCAGCCGGCCGGACTCGCCGGCGGCGTGCCAGTGCGACTCCAGGTCGTCGAGCATCTCGTTGGGCCCGCAGGCCCAGGTGTGCCGCTCGAACAGGTCGGGCACGAGGGCGGCCACGTCGGCCGGTTTGATCCGCCCGTCGGCGCGGGTGTGCCGCTCGATCAGCCGGATCCGTCCCTGGGCGGCGAGCGCCCGCAGGTCGGCACCGAAGACGGCGTCCTCGGCGGTCGGCGCCGAGTGCACGACGACCACGTCGTCCAGCTCGGACAGCGCGCTGCGCAGCATGCCCATGACCGGCGTGATGCCGCTGCCCGCGGTCACGAACAGCACCTTCGCCGGCCGCGGCCGGGGCAGCACGAAGTCGCCGGCGGGCGCGTCGAGGTGCAGCAGCAGGCCCGGGCGGGCGTGGCGGACCAGGTGGTTGCTGACCGTGCCGCCGGGTATCGCGTTCACGGTGACCGCGATCCGGCCGTCGCGGTCGGCCGGCGGGCTGGTCAGCGAGTAGGAGCGCCACAGCCGTACGCCGTCGACGTCGACACCGAGCCGCACGTACTGACCCGGCTCGTGCGGCCGCCAGCCGCGCCCGGGCCGAAGCACGAGCGTGACGCTGTCGCGGGTCTCGGGACGCACCGACTCCACCCGGGCGCGCAGCACGGCCGGGTTGCTCAGCGGAGCGATGACGTCGAGGTAGTCGGCCGGCACCAGCGGCGTCGCGAGCAGCTCCACCACCCGGCGGGCGCCGGTGCGAAGGGTACGGGTAACAGCCACGTCCCCAAGAATGCTTGCTCCGGAGGGCGAAGTCATGACCAGGAAAAGTAAATTCGAGCCGAGTTATTGTTCGGTGGGGACAACTTGAGGGGGACGGGTGACCGAGCCACGCACCAGCCTGCGACAGTTCCGGCTGGACCCTGGCCTCGTCATGCCGCTGCGGCGCGGGCTGCCCGAGGTCGCCGTGCAGGCGATCGAGGCGATCACGGCGGAGGTGCCGGCCTACAGCGAGGCGTTCGCCGGCGAACTGGGCTCCAAGATCGAAAAGGCGGTCCGGGCGGCGCTGGCGACGTTCCTGGAGCTGGCCACCCGGTCGCCCGGCCCCGACGCCGACTCGCCGCTCGAACCCGCGCTGGAGGCCGCGTACGCGCTGGGCCGCGGCGAGGCGCGCTCCGGCCGCAGCCTGGACGCGCTGCTCGCGGCCTACCGGGTCGGCGCCCGGGTGGCGTGGCGCGAACTCGCCGCGATCAGCGTGCGGCACGGCCAGCAGGCGCCCACCATCGCGAGCTTCGCCGAGCTCGTGTTCGCCTACATCGACGAACTGTCCGCGGCCAGCGTGGCCGGGCACGCCGACGAGCTCGCCACCTCCGGCCGGGTCCGGCTGCGCCACCTGGAACGGCTCGCCCAGGCCCTGGTCGCCGGCGAACCGCAGCACGTGGTTCTGCCCACCGCCGAGCGCGCCGACTGGCCGCCACCGCAGACGCTCACCGCGGTGCTGCTGCCCGAGCGCGCCGCCCGCTCCGCCGCCGACCTGCTCGACGGCCGCACCCTGCACCTGGCCGAGGCCGACCCCGAGGTGCCGGAAACCTCGCTGCTGCTGGTCCCGGACGCGCACGGCCCGGGCCGCGGCCGGCTGATCCGGCTGCTGCGCGGCCACCCCGCGGTGGTCGGCCCGGCCCGGCCGTGGCTGGAGGCGCACATCTCGCTGCGGCGCGCCCTGCGCACCCTGGCCATCGCCGGGCCGCCCGCCGCGGCCACCGTGGTCGACACCGAGGACCACCTGGTCGACCTGGTCGTCACCGCCGACCCGCAGGCCCTCGCCGACCTGCGCGCCCGGGTGCTGGCACCGCTGGCCGGCGAACGCGACGCGGCCGCCGCCAAGCTGGTCGAGACGCTGCGCGGCTGGCTGCTGCACCAGGGCCGCCGCGAGGACGTGGCCGCGCAGCTGTTCGTGCACCCACAGACGGTCCGCTACCGGATGACCCGCCTGCGCGAGCTGTACGGCGACCGCCTGCGCGACCCCCAGTGGTTGCTGGCACTCACCGTCGCCCTGGCCGTTCCGCCGCCCGGCGCCGACGGGGCCGCCCGGTGACGCCTCGCACCGGCCTGAGAAGGTACGCCTTTATTCGGGCTTTATGCCGCTTGTGCGATCCTCCGGCGGTCTTGGCGAAGGGTGGGCAACGGTGCGGGTGCTGGTGGCTGACGACGAGCGGGTGCTGGCCGACACCGTCGCGGAGGGCCTGCGGCGACTGGCCCTGGCGGTCGACGTGGCCTACGACGGGACGAGCGCGCTCGAGCGGGTCCTCACCAACCAGTACGAGGTGGCCGTGCTCGACCGGGACATGCCGGGGCTGACCGGCGATGCCGTGTGCCGCCACATCCTCGAGTCGGACCAGGACACCCGGGTGCTGTTGCTGACCGCCGCCGCCGGCATCCGGGACCGGGTCGAGGGCCTGAGCCTCGGCGCCGACGACTACCTCACCAAGCCGTTCGCGTTCGCCGAGCTGGCCGCGCGGGTGCAGGCGCTGGGCCGGCGACCGGGCCGGGCCCTGCGGCCGGTGCTGGAGCAGCACGGCATCGTGATGGACACGGCACAGCATTCGGTGACCCGCGACGGGTTGCCGCTGGCGCTGACCCCCAAGGAGTTCGCGGTGCTGCGGGTCCTGCTGCGCGCCCGGGGTGCCGTGGTGAGTGCCGAGGAGCTGCTCGAGCAGGCCTGGGACGAGAACGCCGATCCGTTCACCAACTCGGTCCGGGTGACCCTCGGGACGCTTCGCAAGAAGCTGGGCGATCCGCCGGTCATCCACACCCTGCCACGCGTCGGCTACCGGCTGGGCGGGTGAGTCCGCGGTCATGCGGTTGAGCTCACCGCGGTGGCGGGTGCTGGCCGTCGGCCTCATCGCGGCCGTCCTCGGCGGCCTGCTGCCGGAGATCGCCCGGCGGGCCACCGCGGCGTGGATCACCTACGTCGGTGCCTGCCCCGCGATGCCGGCCGGCGAATCGGCCTCGTCCGTCTCCCGTGGATGGTGGTGTGACTCGCTGCCGGGCGGTACGGGCCTCGCCGGCCTCGTCGAGTGGGGCCTGGCCGTGCTCGGCGTGGCCCTGCTGGTACCGGCGACCTGGTGGGCCCTGCGGCCGCTGCGGGACGTCGCGGCGGTGATCGCCGAGGTCGGCCCGCAGAACCTGAACCGGCGGATCACCGCGTCCCGGTTCGGTGGCGAGACGGTCAGGCTGGCCGGGGCCGTCAACGGGATGCTCGACCGGATGGCGGTGGGCTACGAGGCGCAGCGGCGGTTCGCGGCCGCCGCGTCGCACGAGCTGCGCACCCCTCTCGCCGTCCAGCGCACCCTGATCGAGGTCGGGCTGGCCAACGATCCCAGCCCGGAAAAGGTGGCGGTGCTGGCCGAGCAGCTGCTGGCGGCGAACGAGCGCAACGTGCGGCTGATCGAGGCGCTGCTCGTGCTCAGCGAAAGCGACCGCGGCCTGGCGAGCCGCAGCCGGCTGCGGCTCGACCTGATCGTCGAGAAGGTGCTGGTCGAGCACGAGACGCAGGCCGCGGAGGCGGGCCTCACGATCACCAGCGCGCTGCAGCCGCGCACCGTGGAGGGCGAACAGGTGCTGCTCGAACGCCTGGTCACCAACCTCGTGCAGAACGCGATCAAGTACAACCGGCCGGGTGGCACCATCGACGTCGCGGTGGCCGACCGGCCCGCGCTGACCATCGGCAACACCGGCGACGACGTGCCCGCCTCGGCCGTCGACCGGCTCTTCGAGCCGTTCCAGCGCCTCGGCGGCGACCGGATGGCCCGGGTGGCGGGGGTCGGCCTGGGGCTGACCATCGTACGGTCCATCGCGCGCGCCCACGACGGCACGGTCTCGTGCCGTTCCACCGGCCAGGACGGGCTCCGTTTCGAGCTTTCCCTGCCGGCCACCAAGCCGGGCGGATAGGCCCGGGCAGATAAAGAAGGCCTAAGCGCTCTTCTTACGTCGCCGAGATGGCCGCCCCGGCATAGTTCCCGCGTCCGATCGACATCCTTTCCGGGAGACAGACATGCGACGCGTACTCATTCCCGCCGGCCTGGCCTGCGTCACCGTTCTGCTGCTCGGTGCGTGCGGCACGGACGCGCCGGGCGACTCGGCCGGCACCGGGGCGGCGACGACCGCGACCGGGCCGGACGACAACGCCGCCAAGCAGCAGAAGGCGGAGAACATGATCGCCGACTGCATGAAGCGCAAGGGCTTCCGGTACGTGCCCCGGACCGGCAACGAGATGTCGCCGCCGCGCTCCGAACAGTTCGCCGGCCGGCGTTCCCTGCTGCAGCCGGACGGCGTGGTCCGGCCGCTGCGACAGAAATACGGATTCGGGGTCGCGGCGCGAACGGTCTTTCCGAACGACCCGATGGTGGCGGCGCCGTCCGCCAACCGGAACGCAAATCCGAACACGAAGATCCGGGAGTCCCTGGACGAGGCGCAGCGTGCCGCCTACGACAAGGCAATGGGGGACGACAAGGCGGGCGGCGACGGTTCGCCGGGCTGCGCCGAGGACGCGTACGTCAAGGTTTTCGGCACCGTCGACCTGAACCGCAAGCAGGTCGCGGACCGGAAGGCGTGGGACAGGTTCAGCACCGACCCGGCCGTCGTCGCGGCCGCCGGCAAGTACGCCGACTGCCTGCGCGACAAGGGCTACCGGCTCAACAGCCGCGCCCCCGGCGAGGTGGAGACCTTCATGCTGCACCAGGCCCGCCCGGCGGCGGCCACGGCCGTCGGCGCGGAGGACGCACCGGGGGCGGCCGGGGACGCGAAGGCGCAGCTGACCGAGGAGATCAAGAAGGCGGTCGACGACCTCGACTGCCGCGGGCCGTACGCCGACCTCGTCCGGACCCGTTACCCCTCGGTCGTCGACATCGACCGGAACCAGGGCTGACGATGCGTCTCCTGCCCCCGTCCGGGCCGTCGCGGGTGGTCGCGGTCACGACCGTGGCGGCGCTGGCCGCCGGCGCGGCGGGCTGGTCGGCCGCCGCGGGGGTGAAGTCACCCGCCGACGCCGCGGCCGGCCGGCGGCCACCGGTGCCCTCGCTGATCACCGTCCCGGTCGAACGGCGGCCGTTGCGCGCCCGGGTGACCGTGCAGGCCTCGGTCGCCTACCGCAAGGCCACCCCGATCGTGCTGAACGGCACGGTCGCTCCGGTGGACGGCGGCCTGGCGGCCGGCCAGGTCGTCACGAGGGCCGCCACGGCCGGCCGCACGCTGGCCGAGGGCGACGTCCTCCTGGAGATCAACGGCCGGCCGGTATTCGTGCTTCGCGGAAAGGTGCCGATGTACCGGACCCTGGTCGAGGGCAGCACCGGCGACGACGTCGACCAACTGCGCGCCGCCCTGCGCCGGCTGCTGCCCGGGACGGGCCTGGCCGCCACCGGCCCGTTGACCGGCGGCGTGCTCGACTGCGTGGCACGCTGGTATCGCAAGCGGGGCTACTCGGCGGCCGGCCCGACCGCCGAGCAACGGCAGGAGCTGCGCCGGCTCGAACGGGCCGTCCGTTCGGCGAAGCCGGCCGACCGGGCCGCCGCCGAGTCGGCACTGGCCGGCTTCCGCCGGGCCAACGGCGCGCGGATCCACGGCGGCGAGATCGTCTTCCTGCCGCGGCTGCCGGTCCGGCTGACCGCCGCGACCGCCAAGGCCGGCACCGTGGTGGCCGGCGAGGTCGCCACCGTCGCCGACCCGGGCCTGGTGGTCGACGGCAAGGTGGCGCCCGAGGACGCCAAGCTGCTGGACAGCGGGCAGGCCGCCACCCTCACCGCGGCCTCCGGCCAGACCTACCGCGCCCGGGTCGACTCCGTCGGCGCCGCGGTCACGGCCGGCAAGAAGGACGACGGTGCGGCACCCGCCGCCGCCTCGGTGCGGCTCGCCGCGGTTGCCGGGGTGAGCCTCGCCGGGCTGGCCGGGCAGTCGGTCCGCGCGGAGATCACCGTGGGCGACACCGGCGACGCGGTGCTGGTCGTCCCGGTCGCGGCGGTCTTCACCCGGGCCGACGGCCAGGCGCACGTGACGGTGGACGCGGGACCGGCGGGCACCCGGGACGTCCCGGTGACCACCGGCCTCACCGCGGACGGATACGCCGAGGTGACGCCCGCGGGCGCCGCCCTGGCAGAAGGCGACCGTGCCGTGGTGAGCGGGTCATGAGCGAGGTCATCCGGCTCACCGGCATCGGTCGCTCGTTCCCCGCGGACCCGCCGGTCCACGCCCTCGCCGGCGTGGACCTCAGCATCGAGCAGGGCGACTACGTCGCGGTCGTCGGCCCGTCCGGATCCGGCAAGTCGACGCTGCTGAACGTGCTCGGGTTGCTCGACCGGCCGGACACCGGCTCGTACGTGCTGGAGGGCACCGAGACGACGCGGCTGGACGACCGCACCCGCACCGCGCTGCGGGGCGCCCGGATCGGCTTCGTCTTCCAGTCCTTCCACCTGATGGACTACCGGACGGTCGCGGAGAACGTCATGCTCGGCGGCCTCTACACGGGACTGAGCCGGGCCGAGCGGCGCGCGCGGTCCGCCGCCGCGCTCGACCGGGTCGGCGTGGCCCATCGCGGCGGCTTCCGGCCGACCCGGCTGTCCGGCGGCGAGCGGCAGCGGGTCGCGATCGCCCGCGCCCTGGTCGGCGAGCCGGCCCTGCTGCTGTGCGACGAACCGACCGGCAACCTGGACAGTGTCACCACCGCGGCGGTGCTGGACCTGTTCGACGAGCTGCGGGCGAACGGCACCACGCTGCTGGTGATCACCCACGACGACACGGTGGCCGCCCGGGCCGGCCGCCGCATCCACCTTCAGGACGGGCGGCTGACCGCGCCGGTGGGCCCGCGGTGAGCCGCCGCCCGGCCGTACCGCTGCGCGAGATCCTCGGCGAGGCGCTCAGCGGCATCGGCTCGCGCCCGGCCCGCACCGCGCTCACCGTGCTCGGCACGGTGCTGGGCATCGGCACGCTGGTGACCACGCTCGGCGTGGCCGGCACTGCGGGAAACCAGATCGCCGGCCGGTTCGACGCCGCGACCGCCACCGAGGTGACCGTCACCGTGCCCGTGCCGGACAGCCCGGACAGCGCCGCGCCGGTACCGTGGAGCTCGCTGGGCAACCTCGCCCGGCTCAACGGCGTCACCGCGGTGACCGGTTGTGCCCGCTCCCGGGCGGGCGCTGACCTGCCGGTACGCGCGACCCCGCTGCACGACCCGGGCCGCGTCGCCACGCGGCACCTGCCGGTCGTCGGCACCGACACCGCGTTCCCGGCCGCCGCGCGGGCGGCGGTGTCCACCGGGCGCTTCTTCGACCGGGGGCACCTGGCCCGGCGCGACCGGGTGGCCGTGCTCGGCCCGCAGGCCGCGGAGCAGCTCGGGGTCGTCCGGGTGGACAACCAGCCGGCGATCTTCGTGGCCGACCGGGCGTTCACCGTCATCGGCATCCTCGCGACCGGCGGCCGCAGCGACCACACTCTGCTCGACAGCGCGGTCTTCCTGCCCTGGACCACCGCCGAGACGACCGTGCGGGCCGGCCCGATCGACACCGTGCTGGTGACCACCGCGCTGGGCGCCGCACCGCTGATCGCCGCGCAGGCGCCGCCGGCGCTGAACCCGAACGACCCGGCGGCCCTGCAGGTCACCGCCCCGCCCGAGCCGGACACCCTGCGGACCGGCGTGGCCCAGGACGTCAGCGGCATGCTGCTGGTGCTCGGCCTGGTCTCGCTGGTGGTGGGCGCGCTCGGCATCGCCAACGTCACTCTGGTCACGGTGCTGGAGCGGACCGCCGAGATCGGGCTGCGCCGCGCCCTGGGCGCCGGCCGGCGGCACATCGCGGCCCAGTTCCTGATCGAGTCGATGATCGTCGGCGCGCTGGGCGGGATCGTCGGCGCCGCCGGCGGCATCCTGGGCGTCGTCGCGATCAGCGTCGCGCGGGACTGGACGCCGGTGCTCGACGGGCGGGCGGCCGCCGCGGCGCCGCTGGCCGGCGCGCTTGTCGGACTGCTCGCCGGGCTGTATCCGGCCGGGCGGGCGGCCGCCATGCAACCGGTCGACGCCCTGCGAGGCCCGTCCTGACCGGCCATGCCACGCCCCGCCCGTCCTGACTGGCCATGCCACACCCCGCATGGCCCGTCCTGACCGGCCATGCCACGCCCCGCCCGTCCTGACTGGCCATGCCACGCCCGGCGAAGCCGGTCCTGACCGGCCGTGCCGGGGCGCGCGGAGCGGCCCGCTGCCGCCGGCGGTCGCGGTGCGGACGGTGAGTCAGAGCAGCCCGGCCAGATCCCGCCGGGCGGTCGCGGTGCGGCCGGTGAGCAGGAGCAGCAGCGCCGCGATCGGGCCGGTCACCTCCTGCGCGCCGGCGCCCGCCGACCAGTCGGTGTCGGTCGCGGTGAGCCGCAGGCCGCGCAGCCGCCGGCGGGCCCAGAACGGCCAGCCCATCCCCCAGACCCGGTCGGCGCCGGCCCGGGCCGCCTCGACCGGCATCGGCAGCTCGCGGCCCAGCGCAACGGCGATGTCCTGCGTGTGCACGAGCAGGTCGGGCACGATGTTGCGATAGCTGGTCACCGCCGGCAGGCGGCGGGACGCGGCGTGCCGGCGCAGCTCGGCGACGATCTCGCCGGTCGGGCGGGCCGCGTGCCGCACGGCCATGTCGTGGTTGAGCCGGTCGAAGCTGCCCCGCGCCCGGACGGCCGCGCCCAGCATGGCGGCGGCGCCCGGCGGCTGCGGCGCCATGGCCACGTGGGCGGCCACGTCACGCACCCGCCAGCCGGCGCACAGCGACGGGCGTTCCCATTCGTCGCCGCTGAGGTCGTCGAGCAGATCGGCGAGCGCGAGCCGCTGCCGGGCGATGACCGCCCAGCTGGTCTCCTCGTCCATGCCGGCGCCCCCTCCTGTTATGGTCAGTCTCTCTGACCAATTTTAGTCAGATAGACTGACCAAAAGGAAGGGTTCCGGTGCCCCCCGAACCGCTGAATCTGGGCCTGCTCCTGCTCATCCCCTACCGGTCGCTGGAAAACCGGGTGTTCGCCGCCCTCGCCGCGGCCGGCTTCGACGACTTCACCCCGGCCCAGGCCAAGGTGTTCCAGCGCATCGCGCCCGGCGGCAGCCGGCTCACCGACCTGGCCGAGCAGGCGCAGATCACCAAGCAGTCCGCCGGCTTCCTGATCGACCAGCTGGCCCGCGCCGGCTACGTGGAACGGGTGCCCGACCCCACCGACGCCCGCGCCCGCCTCGTCCGGATCGCGCCGCGCGGCGCGATGGCCGTCCCGGTGGCCGCCGCCGTCGTCGCCGAGGTGGAAGCCGAATGGACCGCCCACCTGGGCGCGGACCGGGTCGCCCGGCTCCGCGAGATCCTCACCGACCTGCGCGACATCACCGACCCGTACGCCTGACCCCGCCGGCCCGGATCAGCGTGACCCCGCCGGCCGGGAGGGCACGCGGCTCACCTTCGGTAGATGTGCTCTGCCCAGTCGTCCGGCGTGCGGTGATAGGCGAGATCGAGCCCGACGATCCACACGTGGGCCCACTGCCGGTTGACTCTGGCGACGGCTTCCTCGCGAGGCAGCGCGAATCGGGCCACCAACTCGTCCACGATCTCGGCACAGAAGTCGGCGGCTTCGGAGTCACCAGCACACCGAAACTCGCCATGCGGGCGCAGGAGGGACCGGTGCACGAGGAATTCGCGGTCGTACTGCCGGCCTCCGATCCCGAAGTTGGCCGGGCGAGACCGGACCCGGTCACGTCGGTCCGCGTCGCTGAGACGGTATGCCTCGACGAACCGGTCGAGGTAGGGCCTGGGTCCGATGGGGACATAACCGCGCCGTTCAAGATCCATAGAGCAGCACCTCCCGGGCCGGGTGCGTCGGTCCCATGTTCCGATCGTGTCAGCGGCTCCGGCCGGCCGCTACGGCGCGATCCGGTAACCGACCCCGGGCGTCGTGCTGATCAGGGGTGGGTCGCCGAGCTTGCGGCGCAGCCGGCCGATCGTCACCGTGACCGTGTTGGTGAACGGGTCGGCGTTCTCGTCCCAGACCTGTTCGAGCAGGTCCTCGCTGCTGAGATAGGCCGGCGCGGCCCGCAGCAGCGCCTCCAGCACGGCGAACTCCTTGACCGAGAGGTGCAGCGGCGCGCCGCCCCGGGTCACCGTCCTGGTGACCGGGTCGAGTTCCAGGCCGGCCGCGCGCAGGGTGCGCGGGCGGGCCGCCGGGCGGCGCCGGGCCAGCGCGTGGATCCGCAGCACCAGCTCGGGGAAGTGGAACGGCTTGGCCAGGTAGTCGTCGGCGCCCAGGGTGAGGCCGCGGACCCGGTCGTCGGCCGTGCCCGCCGCGGTCAGCATGAGCACCATGGCCCGCTGGTCGCGCGCCGTGATCATCTGGCAGAGCGTGTCGCCGTGCAGGCCGGGCAGGTCGCGGTCGAGGACCACCACGTCGTACGCGTTGCGGTCGAGCTTGGCGGCCGCGTCCAGCCCGTCGTACGCGAGGTCGACCGCCATGCCCTGGTCCCGCAGCCCCTCGGCGACCACCGCGGCCAGCGGCCGGGCGTCCTCCACCACCAGCACCCTCATGCCGGCACCGCCGCGACCGCCGCGGCCGGCAGGTCGATCACCACGCGCAGCCCGCCGGCCGGGCGGGCGGCCAGCGACACCGTGCCGCCGTGCGCGGCGGCCACCGCGGAGACGATGGACAGGCCCAGGCCGCTGCCGGTGCCGGTGCGGGCCGTGCCGAGCCGCTGGAACGGCCGGCCCAGGCGGCTCACCTGCCCGGGATCCAGCACCGGCCCGTCCGACTCGACGACCAGCAGCGCCCGGTCGCCGGCCGGTTCGGTGGACAGCCGGATGGTGCCGCCGGCGACGTTGTGCCGGACCGCGTTGTCGATCACGTTGCCGACCATCCGGGCGAGCAGCACCCGGTTGCCGGCGGTGTCGGCGGGGGCGGCCGTCTCGGCGTACAGGTGAAGGCTGTTGATTTCCTCCCGGCGTGCCTCGACGGCCTGCTCGGCGAGTTCGGCGAGCGAGACGGTGACCCGGTCGTCGAGGGCGCCGTGCTGCGCGCGGGCCAGCACGAGCAGGCCCTCCAGCAGGCTCTCCACCTGGTCCAGCGAGTCGTGCAGCCGGTCGGCGAGGATCCGGGTGTGCGGCGGCACCGGGCCCGGCTTGGCCATCGCCACGTCGATCGAGGCGCGCATGGTGGCGAGCGGGGTGCGCAGCTCGTGCGAGGCGTCGGCGACGAACCGGCGCTGCGCGGCGAACGACTCCTCCAGCCGTTCCAGCAGGCTGTCGATGGTGTCGGCGAGCGCCTTCACCTCGTCCGCCGGGCCCCGTACGGCGAGGCGTTCGTGCAGGTTGTCGGCGGTGATCCGGCGGGTGGCGGCGGTGATCGTACGCAGCGGCCGCAGCACCCGGCCGGCCACCGTGCGGCCCAGCAGCAGCGAGACGACCAGCATGACCGCGAGGGCGAACACGGCACCCGCGAAGATCTGCCGGGCGTGCGCGGCGTCGGCGTCGGCCAGTTGCTCCTGCAGCCGGGCGATCTGCTGGCCCGGCGGCAACGTGCCGGCCGGCGTCGACTGCACCGTGTTGCTCAGGCCGAACGCGGCCATGATGGCGAGCAGGCCCGCGCCGGAGAGCAGGAACATCGCCCCGTACAGGATCGTGTAACGCATGCGGACGCCCATCCGACCAGCATGCCGGTCCGCACCTAACAGCGGTATGACGGCCGCCGTTGCGCCCGGGTTAGCCGCGGCTGCGTAGAACCGTTCGGCATGCGAGCCATCATCGAAGTCAACGGATTACGCAAGCGGTTCGGCCCGGCGGTCGCCCTCGACGGGATGACCTTCACCGTACGGGCGGGGCAGGTCACCGGTTTCGCCGGGCCGAACGGCGCGGGCAAGTCCACCACGATGCGGATCATCCTGGGCCTGGACCGCCCGGACGACGGCACCGCCCTGGTCGGCGGGCAGCCGTACGCCGCGCTGCGCCGGCCGCTCACCCACGTCGGCGCGTTGATCGACGCCGGGGCGGTCCAGCCGAGCCGCACCGGCCGCAACCATCTGCTGTGGCTGGCGCATTCGCAGGGCCTGCCGGTCCGCCGGGTCGACGAGGTGATCGACCAGGTCGGCCTGCGGACGGCGGCCCGGCGCCGGGCCGGCGGGTACTCGCTCGGCATGCGGCAGCGGCTCGGCGTGGCCGCGGCGTTGCTCGGCGACCCGCCGGTGCTGATCCTGGACGAGCCGTTCAACGGCCTCGACCCGGAGGGCATGGTGTGGATGCGCCGGCTGCTGCGCGAGCGGGCCGCCGACGGCCGGGTCGTCCTGATCGCCAGCCACCTGATGGGCGAGCTGCAGGACCTGGCCGGGCACGTCGTCGTGGTGGGCCGCGGCCGGGTTGTGGCCGACGCGCCGGTGGCCGACCTGCGTGCCCGGTTCGGCACCCTGGAGGCCGCCTACCTGGAACTGACTCGCGACGAGGTCGCGTTCCGGGCGGAGGGCGTCCGGTGATCCGCGCCGAATGGACCAAGTTCCGCACCGTACGCGGCTGGCTGCTCGGGCTGGCCGGTGCGGTGCTGGCGACCGTGTTCCTCGGGGTGGCCGCCGCCTCCGCCTCGCACACCTCGTGCAGCAAGGGACCGGTCGAGGTGCCCTGCCCGCGGCCGCCGACCGGGCCGGACGGCGGGCTCGTCCAGGACCGGTTCCCGTTCGCGCACCGGGACCTCGCCGGCGACGGCAGCCTGACCGTCCGGGTGGCCGGGATGACCGGCATCATCACCTACCCACCGCCCAACCACGACGAGATCGTCTCGGGCCTGGTGCCCTGGGCCAAGGCCGGGATCATGGTGAAGGACGGGGTCACGCCGGGTTCGCGGTACGCGGCGGTCCTGCTCACCGCCGCCCACGGGGTGCGCTGGCAGCACGATTACACGCACGACCAGGCCGGGCCGGCGACCGCGTCGTGGCTGCGGCTGACCCGCACCGGCGACACCGTGACCGGATACGCCTCGGCGGACGGCTCCACCTGGGCCGAGGTGGGCACGACCCGGCTGGCCGGGCTGCCGCGGACCGTGCAGATCGGGCTCTTCGTGGCCTCGCCCACCAACGTCACCAGCACGGCGAACGCCCGCGGCGGCAGCATCGTGCAGGCCCGGTTCACCCAGGCCACCGGGGTCTTCGACCGGGTGAGCCCGGCGGGCGGCTGGCGGTACGACGAGGTCGGCGACGACGGCGAGCGGACCGACTGGGAGAAGTTCCACCAGCCGGCCGGCCTGCGGGAGGCCGCCGGCAAGCTCACCCTGACCGGCAGCGGTGACATCGCACCGGGCGGCACCGCGGCCGGCGTCACCGTCGAGCGCACCCTGGTCGGCATGATCTTCGCGCTGCTGCTGGTGATCGTGGTGGCCGTCCTGTTCGTCACGGCCGAGTACCGGCGGGGCCTGATCCGCACCACGCTGATCGCCGAGCCTCGCCGGCGGCGGGCGCTGGCCGCCAAGGCCGTGGTGATCGGCGCGGTGACCTTCGCGGCCGGCCTGGTCGCCGCCGGGATCACCATGCCCTGGGCGACCCGCCTGCTCGCGGACGGCGGAAACTTCGTCCAGCCGGTGGGCCTCGCCACCGGGCTGCGGGTCGTGGTGGGTAGCGCGGCGCTGCTGGCGCTGCTGGCCGTTCTCGCGTACGCCCTGGGCGCCGCACTCCGCCGCGGCCTGCTCGCCGTGGTCCTCGCCGTGGCGCTGACCGTCCTGCCGTACCTGCTCGCCACCGCGTCGGTGCTCCCGCCGGGCGCCGCGCAGTGGGTGCTGCGGCTGACGCCCGCCGCCGGCTTCGCGATCCAGCAGACCCTGCCCGCGTACGCCCAGGTCAGCTACCCGTACACCCCGTCGGACGGCTACTTCCCGCTACCGCCGTGGGCCGGCCTTGCGGTCGTCGCCGCCTGGGCCGCCGCGGTGCTCGCCGTGGCCGCCGCGCGCCTGCGCCGGGGCGACGCGTGACCGCCGCGCCGGCCGACGCGCTGCGGGCCGAGTGGGCGAAGGTGCGCACCGTGCCCGACCTCGGCGCCGCCCTGCTGCTGACCGTCGTGCTGACGGTGGCGGTCGCGGCAGTGGCCGCCGCGGCCGGGGCCGGTTCGCCCGATCCGGTGCACGTCAGCCTGCTCGGGGTCCAGCTCGGCCAGGCGGTGGTGGCGGCGGCCGGGGTCCAGTTGCTGGCCGGGGAGTACGGCACCGGGCTGATCCGTACGACGTTCGCCGCGCTCCCCCGCCGGCGGCAGGTGCTGGCCGCGAAGGCGCTGCTGCTCGTGGCCGGCGTCGCCACGGCGGCCGTGGTCGCCGTCGGCGGCTCGGTGCTCGCCGGGTGGCTGCTGCTCGACGGCTACCCGGGGGTGCCGGCCGGTGCGCTGCTGCGGGCGGCCGCCGGGTCGGTGCTCTATCTGATCCTGGTCGCCCTGCTGGGGCTCGGCGCGGGCGCGGTGGTGCGGCACGCCGCGGCGGCCACCGGCCTGGTGCTGGGCCTGCTCTATCTGGTGCCGGCCATGCTGCGCTTCTTCCCCGACGAGGACCTGCAGGAGCTGGTGTACCGGCTCTGCCCGGCGACGGCGGGGCAGACCGTGCAGACCACGGTCGGCCTGGCCGCGATGCCGATCGGCCCGTGGGCCGGGCTGGCCGTGACCGCCGGCTGGGCCGCGGCGGTCACCGCGGCCGGCGCCATGGTGCTGTGCCGCCGCGACGCCTGACCGGCGGACAGGCGCGACCGGCCGGTCCAGGGCGACCGGCCGGTCCAGGGCGGCAGGCTGGTCAGGGTGACAGGGCGCCGTCCTCGCCGAGCGCGAGGATCACCAGTTCGCCGCGGTGGTCGGTGGCGGTGAGCCGGTAGTCGCCGAGCCGGTTGAGCGCCGCGATCCCGGCGCCGAACTCGCCGACCAGCCGCGGCCCGCTCGGCGGCCCGGCCCAGTCCACGGTCCAGGCATAGAGCCGGAAGTCGTAGGAGGCGGCCACCACCACCGGCACCTCGGGCGAGCCCAGCACGGCGAGCGTCTTGACCGGCTCGGGCGCGCGCAGGGTCACCCCGCGCTCGACCTCGAGCCGGTCGGCGGCCAGCACCTGGAGCCGGATCGACCGGTGCGCGGCGGAGGCCACCACCCGGTCGGCCAGGCAGGAGACCGCGCCGACCCGGGCGTCGTGTTCCCAGAGCACCGTGCGTTCCGCCGGCAGGCCCACGGTGACCGCCCGGCCGGCGGCGGCGAGCACCCCGCCGCGGAAGGTAGCCGACGCGGGTTCCGGGCCGGGGCCGGGCTCACCGGCCGGGCTCGCCGTGATGGTCGCGCCGGCCAGCAGGTCGAGCAGGTGCGGGCGGCCGGCGAAGGTGGCGCAGGCGACCACCGTGCCGCCGACCGCGAGGGAACGCGGCCAGAGCATGCCGCTGCTGCGCCGCCAGAGCGGCTGGTTGCCGTCCATCGCGATCAGCGTGCCGCAGTAGCTGGCGGCGATCAGCTGGCGGCCGTCGCCCGACCAGGTCACGCTGCGCAGCGGGGCGTCGCCCGGGTGGATCCGGCGAAGTGGCACGAGGTCGGGGTCGAACAGCTCGACCGAGCCGTCGGCGGCCGCCACCGCGAGAAAACGGCCGTCCGGCGACCAGGAGCAGGCCTCGGCGACCCCGGCCGGGCGGCAGGCGATCGGCTCCGGGTCGCGCCACAGGTCGCGTACGGAGACCAGGCCGTCCGCGCCGATCGTGGCGACCAGGCCGGTGGGGCTCACGTCGAGGCGTACGCAATCGTCGAGCTCACCGAGGTAGCTCTCGTCGAAGGCGTTCCACACCGCGGCGCGGGCGCCGCCGATGAGGCAGAGCAGGTGCTGCCCGTCCGGCATCCAGGCCACCGCGGCGACCGCGCCGGGGTGCCCGGGCAGCGCCTTCATCCGCGACGGCGGGCGGTCGTCGACGACCCGCCACACCGAGGCGGTGCCGTCGGCCGAGCCGGTGGCGAGCAGGTCGGCGGCACCCGGGTTCCAGGAGACCGCGGCGACCGCCGAGCGGTGGCCGAACCCGGTGAGCCGCACCGGACGGTGCGGATCGGTGGTGTCCCAGACGATGACGCTGCCGTCGGTGGAACCGCTGGCCAGCCGGCGCCCGTCGGCGCGATAGGCGACGCAGCTGACCGGCGCGGCATGCGCCGGGGAGGGGGAACCGACAGTCACCCGAACCATGCTGTACAGCTACTCGACGTGAGTCAATACGGGAAACATCGAAGATCATCGTCTCCAGTGTCGGCGGCGCGGATTCGCCTGAGGTGAGTGACCGGCCACGGCCCCCGGCCCGGTGCGACGATCACCCGTTCGGGTCGCCGCGCGTGTGCTCATGCGGGCTGCAGCCGTCGGTCGATCCGGCGGTACGGCTGCGGGCCGGCCGCCGGGGACTCGGCCGCGCCGGGCTCGGCGACCGCCTGCTCGATCGCGGCGCGCAGCCGGGTCTCCTCGTCGGCCCGGTCGCGATACCAGGCGGTGCTCCACACCCGGTGCAGCCGCCAGCCGAGGCCGCCGAGGACCGCGGCGCGCAGCCGGTCGCGGTCCCGGGCCGCCGGGGTGGCCCGGTACATCGGGCCGTCGCACTCGATGCCCAGCACGTACGCCTCGCCCGGGTCGCCCGGCCGGCACACGCCGATGTCGACGCGGTAGCCGGCCGAGCCGATCGCGGCCCGACAGTCGTACCCCCAGGACCGGACCGTCTCCAGCACCGATCGTTCGAACGGCCCGGCCGCGGCGCCGGGCCCGGGACGCACCGGCAGGGCGGCCATCCCGCGCTCGGCGAAGTCGAGGTACGCGGCGAGGTGCCGGACGCTCTCGTTGGCCGACTCGGGGATGTCCTTGGCCCGGATCGACGAGACGATCTCCACGCGCTGCCGGGCCCGGGTGATCGCGACGTTGAGCCGGCGCCACCCGTTGGGCTGGCTGAGCGCCCCGAAGTTCGTACTGATCTTGCCGAGCTCGTCGAAGCCGTAGCCGATCGAAAAGATCATGACGTCGCGCTCGTCGCCCTGCACCGACTCGAGGCTCTTGACGAAGAACCCGCTCAGCCGGTCGCCGTCGAGGAGCCGGGCCAGCCCCGGATGCCGGTCCGCGGCCCGTTCCAGGGCCGCCGTGATCGCATCGGCCTGCGCCACCGAGAAGGTCACCACGCCCAGCGTCCGCTCCGGACGGGTGGTGAAGCTCGCGACGATCCGCTCGGCGACCAGTTCCGCCTCGATCGGGTTGTCCCGGCTGGTGCCGCGCCGGTAGACGCCGCCGGCCGGGATCAGCTCGACGCCGCCGTCCGGGGCGGCCGGGTCCGCGTCCGGGAAGGTGACCAGCCGGCCCTGGTAGAAGGCGTGGTTGGCGAAGGCGATCAGCGCCTCGTGCCGGCTGCGGTAGTGCCAGGTGAGCGGCAGGCTGCGGAACGCGCCGCAGGCCTTGGCGAGCTCCAGGACGGACTGGAAGTCGTTGACGTCGGTGCTCGCGTCGCCGTCGTCGTCGGCCTGCTCCGGCCCGGCGATCCGGTCGAAGAACGAGGTGGGCGGGAGCTGCCGGTCGTCGCCGGCCACGATCAGCGCCGTACCGCGATAGATGCAGTTGATCGCGTCGGCCGGGGTGACCTGGGAGGCCTCGTCGAAGATCACCACATCGAACCGGATGTCCGGCGGCAGGAACTGGCTGACCGCCAGCGGCGACATCAGGAAGCACGGCTTGACCGCGAGCACCGCGTCGCGGGCCCGGGCGACCAGGTCGCGTACGGCGAGGTGGCGGGTCTCCTTCATACCCTCCCGGCGCAGCAGGCCGGTCTCGTCGCCGGTGAGCACGGCGGCCCGGCGCCGGGCGACCGCCTCGATGATCCGGCCCGGCGCCTCGGCAGCGAGCGCCGCGTCGAGCCGGCGGAACTCGTCGACCAGGTGGTCCCGCTCGGCGGCGTGGCTCGGATGCAGCCGGACGTCGGTGCGGATCACCGCGTCCGCCCAGCCGCGCAGCACCGCCCGCTCGATCACCGGCCGGACCCGGTCGGCCGGTACCTGCCGGTCGGCGCAGAAGTCGAGCGCCGCGTCCAGCCCGAACTCGGCCAGCGCCTGCCGGGCCGCCCGGTGGTCGAACCATTCCCGCTGCCCGTCGGCGTCGTCGCGCCAGTCCCGCAGGAGCGCCGCGGCGGTGTCGTAGTCGTCCAGCGCGGCGCCGATCTCCTCGTGCCGTTCCGCGGCGAACGCCCGGAGCACCTCGGCCCGGCACCGCTGCCAGGCCGCGGCCCGCTCGCCCAGATCGCCGGCCGGCACCGCGGCGCCTAGGGCGGCGGCCTGCTCGGCAGTCAGCGGGCGGTCCGCACCGGTGGCCAGCCGGCGGGCGGCGGCCGCCCAGTCGACCGCCTCGGTGTCGCCGAGGTCCTCGCGGTGCGCGGCGGCCAGGGCGGCCTCCGCGTCGGTGACCGCCTGCCGCAGCCCGGCGAGCCGCCGCGCCTCGGCCAGGTCGAGCTCCCGGCCGGCCGCCCGCTGCACCGCCTTGACCAGCTCGGCGGCCGCGGTCAGCGGGGCGACGTGCGCGCGCAGCCAGCCGGCCGACTCGGCGATCACACCCTCGACCAGTTCGGGCCGCTCGGCCTGCCAGCGCTCGACCGCGGCGCGGGCGTCCGCGGCCGGTCGGATCAGCGCGCTGTCCGGGGTCGGCCGGCAGACGTGCTCGACGACCGCGGGCAGCGCCTCGGGCGGGGTGAGCCGCAGCACCTCGCCGGCGGTGCGGACGGCCTCGTGCACCGCCTCGAAGTCGGTGTCCGCCCGCCGCCAGAACCGGCCCAGCACCGGGGCGAGCCGCTGCTCGGCCGCGGCCAGCTCGCGCAGCGCCTGCCGCCAGGCGACCGCGGTGGACAGCTGGGCGACCGCCTCGGCCGGGGCCGTCGACGCGGCCGCGAACGAGGCCACCGTCTCCCAGTCCCGCCGGTAGCCGCCGAACAGCTTGCGCCAGCCGCGGTGCACGTTGGCGAACCGGTCGGCGAGCTGCTCCACCGGCTGGTCCACGATCGCCTCGGCGAAGTAGCGGCGGCACTGCGCCTCGGCCGCGGCGACCGCCTCGGCGGCCCGGCGCAGGGTCGCGGCGGCGGCGGTCACGCTGGGCAGCACCCCGGCGGCGAACCAGAACGGCTCCGGCCGGTGCGGCCGGGCCGCCAGCTCGGCGATCGCGGTGACCCGGGCCAGGTCGGCGAAGGTGGCGACAGCCGGCAGCCCGAGCCGGGCGGCCACCCGGCCGACGCCGCGCAGGTGGCCCTCCAGCGCGGTGGCGTCCTCGGCGAACCGGCGGGCCAGCGCGTCGGCGTCCGCCGCGGTCAGCGGGTCCAGGTCGAGCGCGGGCGGCACCAGCCCGGCCGGCGCCTCGACGGCCGGCAGGTCGGCCGCGCCGGGCAGCTCGGACCAGCCGGCGCCGGCCGCCTCCTCGGCCGCCGCGCGGGCCTGGTCGAGGCCGGCCAGTTCGCGGCGCAACTGCTCGGCGGCCCGGGTCACCGGCCGCAGGCTGGCGGCGGTCAGCCAGTCGTCGCGGACGCCCGCCGGCCGCCGGGCGGAGTGCCCGGCCAGCACCGCGAGCGCCGGCGCGTCGGCCGGCCGGCGCAGCCCGAACGCCTCGGCCGCGGCCGCGTGCCGGCCGGCCGCGGCGGCCAGCGCGCGCAGCGCGTGCTGTGCCTTCTCCAGCCGGCCGTCCAGGGGTTCGGGCTCGGTAACGGCCCGCCACCGGAACGCGTCCCCCTCGGCCGCCGGGCGCCAGGCGCGGACCGCCCGGTCGGCGGCCGCGCGGATCCGCTGCATCGCGGCCGGGGTGAGTGCCGGCGGGGCGACGTCCGGCACCGGGGCGGCGGGCACCCCGGCCAGTTCGGCGCAGGCGCCGAGCACGTCGTGCAGGGAGCTGCCGAGCGGCTCGCGGACCTCGTTGACCGCCGTCGCGTACCCGGTCAGCTGTTCGCGCCGCTCGCGCAGCAACCGCCGGTCGACCGCCGGCCCGGTGGCCGGCGGCACCGGTTCGTCGAGCGCGGCGGCCAGGGCGCGCGCCACTTCCTTGCGGGTGGCCTTGTGGCTGTGCAGTTCGAGGAGGTAGCCGTCGAGGCCGGCCGCGGCCAGCCGGTTGCGCACCACCTCGAGGGCGGCCGCCTTCTCCGACACGAAGAGCACCTGTTTGCCGGCGGCCAGCAGGCACCCGATCAGGTTGGCGATCGTCTGCGACTTGCCGGTACCGGGCGGCCCGTCGAGCACGAAGCTGCGGCCCTCGACCGCGGCGGCGATGCAGGCCCGCTGCGAGGCGTCCGCGTCGAGCAGCAGCGGCAGGTCCTCGTTGTCGTCGAGGGGCGGAAAGCCGAAGGCGTTCGGCTCCTTGCCGGCCAGCGCGCGGACCACCGGATGGGTGCTGATGCGCTCCTCGTTGTCCAGCAGATCCCGGTACATCGCCTCCTTGTGGAAGCTGAAGCCGGACAGCAGCACCGCGTCGTCGGCGTGCCAGTCCCGGCCGGCGACCGCCGCGCGTACCCGGTCGCGGAACGCCGCCGGGTCGAGGTCCGGCCACGCCCCGGCGGCTGGCAGGTCGACCCCCATCCGGCGCAGCCGCAACACCAGGGCCGGGTTCACCACCGGGTCGTCGTCGCGGGCCCGCAGCTTCGGGGTGTCGCCCGGCCCGAGCGCGGTGAGCTCGACCGGCAGCAGCAGGATCGGGCTGAGGAAGCCGTTGTCCTCCTCGTCCCGCCAGCGCAGCATGCCGACCGCGAGGTGCAGGACGGAGACGCCGCGGTCGAGGAAGTCCTGGCGGGCCCGGCGCGACAGGCGGCGCAGCAGCGGGCCGAGCTCGGGGCCGGGCACGTCGGTGCGGAACAGGCCGTCGGCGTCGGCCTTGGCGCCGAACGGCAGGAAGGAATGCTCCCCGCCCTGCCGCAGCGCCCGCACGATCTCCGCCGGGCCGGGTCCGGCGATCTCGAGCAGCCCGTTGTCGGCCGGCCGGAAGTTGAGGAGCCGGTTGCCGCCGTCCAGGTTGACGAGACCGTCCCGCCAGGCGCGCAGCGCAGCCGTCACCTCAGGAGCGGGCGGCTCGGCGGACATTTCGGGTCTCATATAGCGATTTCACCAAGGCGGCAGGTGTTCCGCTGGCGATTGTCAGATCCAGCCGCGCCCGCGGGCGATCCGGACCGCCTCGTGGCGGTTGGCGGCGCCCAGCTTGCCGGCGGCCGCGGACAGATAGTTGCGCACGGTGCCCGGCGACAGCGCCGCCCGCCGGGCGATCTCCTCGATCGGCGCGCCCGCGGCGGCCAGGTTGAGCACGTCCGCCTCGCGCGCGGTGAGCGGACTCTCGCCGGCGCTGATCGCCTCGGCGGCGAGCTGCGGGTCGACGTACCGGCTGCCGCCGTGCACCTGCCGGACCACGCCGGCCAGCACCTCGGCGGCGGCGGTCTTGGGCAGGAAGCCGCGGACGCCCGCGGCGAGGGCCCGCTTCAGGTGTCCCGGCAGGCCGTGGCTGGTCACGATCATCGTCCGGCAGGTGGGCACCTCGCGGATGATCGTCCCGGCCACCGTGACGCCGTCCAGGTCGGGCAGCTGCAGGTCGAGGATCGCAACGTCCGGGCGCAGGGCACGGGCCATCGCCAGCGCCTCGGCACCGGTCGACGCCTGCGCCGTCACGGTCAGGTCGTCCTCCAGGGCCAGCAGCGCCGCCATGGCACCGCGGATGAGGTGCTCGTCGTCGGCGAGCAGGACGCGGATCGGCGGGCCGGTCACGGTCGAGTCACCGGCACCTCGGCCACCAGGCTGAACCGGCCCGGTCCGGCGAGCCGGGCGGTGACCGTGCCGCCCAGCGCGGTGATCCGCTCGGTCAGGCCGACCAGGCCGTTGCCCAGCCGGATCCGGTCGGTGCCGGGCGGCACGCCGTCGTTGTCCATGGTGAGGGTCACCGCGCCGTCGGTGGTGCCCAGCGCGATGGTGCAGGCGCTTGCCTCGCTGTGCCGCAGCACGTTCGTCGTCCCTTCCCGGACCACCCATCCGAGCGTCCCCTGGACCTGGGTGGGCAGGTCACCGCCGTCGCCGTCGACCCGGCAGGCGATGCCCGCGGACGCCAGCAGGCCGCGCGCGCCGGCCAGCTCGCCGGCCAGGTCGGCCGCGCGATAGCCGCCCACCACCGCGCGCAGCTCCGCCTGCGCCTCGTGCGCGATCCGCCGGACCTCCAGCATCTCGTCGACCGCCTCGGGCCGGCCGCGCTCCGCGAGCCGGGCGGAGAGCTCGGCCTTGAGGGCGACGACCGACAGCGTACGACCGAGCACGTCGTGCAGGTCGCGGGCGAACCGCAGCCGCTCCTCGGCGACCGCGAGGCCGGCCTGGACCTGCCGGGCCCGGTCGAGCTCGCGCACCATGCCCAGCGTCCACAGCGTCACCCGGCAGGCCGGCACGAACCCGCCGAGCAGGGCGGCCAGCACCACGACCAGGCCGACCGGCGCGACCGAGCCCTGCGCCGCGCCGAGCGCGAACAGGGCCGCGCCGCCGAGGCCGCCCACCGCCGCGACCACCACGGCCGGCCGGACCACCGTGGCCAGCGCGACGGCGTACAGCGCCCCGAACGTCAGCAGCGCGAGCAGCGCGGGCCCCTCGGATTCGCCGGGCGGCAGGTCGGGGTAGGCGGCCAGGGTCGCGGCCGACGCCGCCACGACCGACGCCGCGCCCACCCGGATCAGCCGGGTGGGACGCGGCCCGCGACCCAGGTACGCGGCGATGCCGGCCCGCAGCAGCAGGACGCAGAGCACGACGTGGACCGTCCCGGCGGCCGCGAGGACCACCGCGCGGCCGTCCGGCACGACCTCCGGGGCGACCGCACCGACCAGCACGGACGGCAGCAGCACGACGTTGCTGTAGAGCGTCACCTGGATGTACAGCTCGAAGCGGTCCGCCTGGCTGTACCGCCGCCACCACATCCCGCGACCCACCTCTCCGCTCAAGGCCGGAAGCGCATCTCCGGGTAGCGCGCCGACGGACCGGCCAGCAGGCGGCCGCCCCGGTGGCGCAGGTGCTTGTCGAAGAACGCCCGCACATACGGCCGCTGGACGGCGACGGACCGCCGGCCGTCGATGCTACCGATCAACGGCTCGCTCTGTTCCGCCGGCGTTCCGGTCTGCGGCAGCAGGACCTGGAAGTCGGTGAAGGACAGGTGCCCGGCGTTGTCCAGCTCGATCCAGTAGCGCGGGCCGCGCAGCCGGCTCCACATCCGGTCCCAGGTCTCGTCCGCGTCCGGGCCCTCGTGTTCGGCGCCCATCATCAGGAACGGCCGGTCCAGGCCGGCGTCGGGGGCGCGGCCGAAGAAGGTGCCGTCCAGGTTGAGCCCGGCCCGGACCCGCCGGTCCATCAGCATCGTCTCGGCCGCGCCGGCGCCGCCCATCGAGGAGCCGAACATGCCCACCCGGGACAGGTCGAGAGCCTGGCCGAGCCCGCGCGGCAGCGGCCGCCCGGACGCGTCCGGGTTGCGCCCGCGGCCGATCGCGGTCAGCTGGTCCAGGACGAAGCGGGTGTCCGCCACCCGCACGGCCAGCACTTTGGCCAGCGACGCCGCCTCGTCGTCCGGGCTCGCCGGCGGCGGGACGGCGTGGGTGGCGATCCGCCCGTCCGGGAACTCGACGAACTGCGCGTCGTGGGTGTGGTCGATCGTGACCACGACGTAGCCGTGGCTGGCCAGGTCCTCGACGAGCGCCGTGCTGCCGGTGCGTTCCAGCCCGAAGCCGGGCGAATAGACCACGACGGGCCGGCGCCCCCGAGCCGCCGGTGCGCCGGTGTACGCGTGCGTGACCGGCAGGACGAAGCCGCTACCCGGCGGGTTGATGCGGGCCGCCACGCCCGGCGACACCCAGCCGGCCCGCGGGTGGCCGCGCACCTCGCCGGCCGGATACCAGACCTGCACCATCAGCTCGCGGGCGCGCTCGGCGGGCACCCACGGGTCGGGCCGGGACCGGTCGACCAGGTACACCGAGGCGGTGCCGATCCGCTCCGGCCCGGTCGGCGGCGGCAGCGTCAGCCGAATGTCGGCCCCGGCGGTGGCGGCCCGCGACGGCAGCACGGGCGGCGGCTCGGCGGCCGCGGCCGCGGGCGCGCCGGCCAGCAGGGTGGCGGCGGACGCGAGAACTGCGACGAGTGTCTTCATAGGATCGAGTCTCGGCGCGGCGCCGGCCGCGCCGTAGTACGCGCCGTCACCGGTTCCCGTGCACCGCACACGGTCCGGGCATGACATCCGTCATGCGGCCGGGCGGCGCCGCCGGTAAATGGGTTCCGGCGCCGCAACCGTGGCTGCTACCGTCGTTGACGCACCTCCCGGTGCGAAGCCTGGGGTTACTTCTTTCAAAAAAGAAAACCCACACCCCGGGCGGCTACCGATCTCGGGAGGCGCAACGACGGCAGACATGCGGTGCCCGGTGCGCAGGCAACGGATACTTCGGGGAATCTTCGGTCGCGGGTTCGAATCCCGCTCGGCGGCGAGAGCGGCCGGTAGCTCAGCCAGGAAGAGCAAAGATCTTGTGCCGATGCCGCCCTTGATCTCGGGCACCCGCCGTCGCTCCCGCCGGGACGAACGCCATTCAGTGCCGGATCTCGGCCCGAATGGCGGACGCAATCACCCGTTCAGGCCACTCCCTGTGACGTAAGTAAACGATTGGGTGATCGCGGCCGGATTCTTGGACTGGGGTCCGGCCGTCCGCCCAGTCCATCCCGGCCCGGTCCTGACGGAGCTTTGACGTGAGCTACCAGCCACCCCCCTACGAGCCGCCACCAGCCGACAGCAACCCGTACGGCGCCCAGCCTTACGGCCAGCCATATGGGCAACAGCAGCAACAGTACGGCCAACCCCAGTACGGCCAACCCCAGCACGGACAGCAGCAGCCGTACGGGCAACAGCAGCCGCAGTACGGCCAGCCCTACGGCCAGCAGCCGTACGGCACTCCGCCGCCCGGCTACCCCATGCAGACGCCGCCCCCGCCGGTCAAGAAACGCCGCCGCTGGCCGTGGATCGTCGGCGGCATCGTCCTGGTCGGCATCCTCGGCTGCGCCGGCGTGTTCGCCTTCGTCCTGCACGGCACCGGCAAGGCGCTCAACGAGCTCGACGACAACAGCAAGGGCAAGAACGCCGCCGCCGGCCAGATGAACCAGCCGGCCAAGGACGGCAAGTTCGAGTTCACCGTGAGCAGCATGAAGTGCGGTGTCCCGTCGGTCGGTCCGGCCGAGTACGGGCAGAAAGCGCAGGGCGAATTCTGCCTGGTGTCGATCTCGGTGAAGAACGTGGGCAACACGGCCGAGGTGTTCCTGGACGTCACGCAGAAGGCATACGACGCGAAGGGCGTCGAGTATTCGGTGGACTCGGGGGCCGGTGTCTACGCGAACGAGGACTCGTCGACGTTCCTGCAGCAGCTCAACCCGGGCAACACGGTGAAGGGCAAGCTGGTCTTCGACGTGCCGAAGGGCACGAAGCTCGCATCCGTCGTGCTGCACGACTCGCTGTTCAGCGCGGGCGTCAAGGTACCGCTCGCCTAGTAGGCAGGCCGGCGGGCTCCCCGCCGGCCTCGGCACCGGCTCCGCTTCGAGCCGCCGGCGGGTCCCTAGAAGTAGGTGTCCTCATCGGTCTTGCGGTAGTCGCGAATCCGATCGAGGCGGCCGGCCGCGGCGTGCGTGACCCAGGCCGGGTTGCCGAGCAGCACCCGCCCGAGGGCGACCAGGTCGAAGTCGCCGTCCGCGAGGCGGCGCTGCAGGTCGCCGAGCTCGGCGGAGTCGAGGAAGTCGCGGGTCAGCCCGACCGAGCCGACGGTGATCGACGGCAGGCCGGTGAGGTGCTTGGCCCAGCCGGCCAGGTTGCGCCGGTCGCCGGCGAACGCCGGTTCCCAGAACCGGCGCTGCGAGGCGTGCAGGACGTCGGCGCCGGCGGCGGCGAAGGCATCGAGGATCACCGCCAGCTCGGCGGGTGTGCCGGCGATGCGTGCGGTGAAGGCCCGCTCCTTGAACTGGGAGAAGCGGACGATCAGCGGCATCGACGCGGGGATCTCGGCGCGCACCGCGCGGATCACCTCGGCCGGGAAGGCGGCGCGGGCGGCCGCGGTGCCGCCGAAGCGGTCGGTACGGCGGTTGGTGAACGGCCACAGGAAGTCGTCGAGCAGGTAGCCGTGCGCGGCGTGGATCTCCACCGCGTCGAAGCCGGCCCGGACGGCGGTGCGCGCGGCCGCCGCGTACGCCCGCAGGAGGGTGTCGAAGTCGGCGCCGGACATGGTGTGCACCGGCGGCCGGCCGGGCTCGGGCACGCCGGACGGGGTCCAGGCGGCGATGCCGTCGACCGGCTCCCGCTGGCTGCCCATGTGCCACAGCTGAGCGGCGATCCGGCCGCCGGCGGCGTGCACCTCGGCGGTGACCCGGCGCCAGCCGGCCTCGGCCGGGCCGGGCGTCATGCGCGGTACGGCCGGCTCGTGGCCCGCGCTGGGATGGTCGACCAGTACGCCCTCGGTGATGATCAGGCCGATGCCGTTCTCGGCGCGGCGCCGGTAGTAGGCGGCCACCTCGGCGGTGGGCACGCCGCCGGGCGAGCGGAAGCGGGTCATCGGGGCCATGGCGAAACGACTGGTCAGCGGCAGGCCGGCCAGCGTGGTGGGAGCGAGCAGGGCGCCGAGGGAAGCCGTCGTGGTGGTCATGCGATTACGCTAAGACCTCACATGGATGTCAGGGTCAAGAGGAGACGGCCATGCGAATCGGCGAGTTGTCCACGGCGACCGGGGCCAGCGCGCGGTCGCTGCGTTACTACGAGGAGCAGGGCCTGCTCGCCAGCGCGCGCAGCACCGGCGGCCAGCGGCACTACGCGGAGTCGGCGGTCGAGCGGGTCACGCTGATCCAGTCGCTGCTCGCGGCCGGCCTGAACAGCACCACCATCCTCGACGTGCTGCCCTGCATCAACAACGAGGCGATCCGTACGCCGTGGCTGGCCGCCCGGCTGCAGGGCGAGCTCGACCGGGTCGAGGCGCAGATCCGCGGCCTGCACCAGACCCGCGACATCCTCGCGGGCCTGGTGAAGGAGTACCAGGTCAGCCCTTGATCGCCCCGGCCGTCATGCCGGCCACGATGCGCCGGTTGAAGAACAGGAACATGATCAGCGGCGGGATCGTGATCAGCAGGATGTTCATGAAGAGCAGGTTGTACTGCGTCGTGAACTGGCTGGAGAAGTTGTAGAGGGTGAGCTGTACGGTGGCGTTCTCGTCGCCGGGCAGGAAGTACAGCGGGTTGGTGAAGTCGTTGAAGACGAACACCGACTGCACCACCACGACGGTGACGATGACCGAGCGCAACAGCGGCAGGATCACCCGGAAGAACAATCGCAGCGGCCCGGCCCCGTCGATGATCGCGGCCTCGTCGAGCTCGCGCGGGATCGTCGAGATGAACGCGCGGAACAGCAGCACGCAGAACGACAGCCCGAACGCCACCTCGATCATGATGAGCCCGGGCATCGTGCGGAACAGGCCCAGTTTCTGCAGCACCCAGATGGTCGGCACCACCGCGGGCGGGATGATCAGGCCGGCCAGCACCATGAAGTTGATCAGGCCGGTCCACCGGGTGCGCCGGCGTTGCAGCACGAAGGCCACCATCGCGCTGAGCACCACGAGGACGGCCACGCTGGCCGCGGTCAGGATGGTGCTGTTGATGAAGGCGATGATCAGCATGTAGTCGCGGGCCTCGACGACGTCGATGAAGTTGCGCACCGGCTGGAAGTGGGCCGGCCAGGAGAAGTCCAGCAGCGACGCCTGCTGCTGGTCCTTGACCGCGGTCAGCACGATGAACGCGAACGGCACCACGAACACCACCACGGACAGCCCGATGGCGACGGCGCTGAGCAGGTGGTTCTTGCGCGTCACAGCTCCACCTCCCGGCGGTTGAGAAAGCGCGACAGCGGCAGCACGATCGCGGTGACCACGGCGAAGAGCACCACGTTGCCCGCGGTGGACAGGCCGTAGAAGCCCGCCTGGTACTGCTTGTAGATCACCGACGCGATGACGTCCGAGGTGAAGCCGGGACCGCCGCGGGTCATCGCCCAGATCAGGTCGAACGACCGCAGCCCGCCGATCAGCGACAGGATGACCACGGTGACGGTCGCCGACCGGGCCAGCGGCAGGATGATCCGCCGGAAGCTGTCCCAGGCGCCCGCGCCGTCGACCCGGGCGGCCTCGAAGTACTCCTGCGGGATCGACACGATGCCGGCGATGTAGATCAGGGTGGCCAGGCCGACGCCCTTCCAGACGTCGACCAGGGCGACCGACAGCAGCGCGTACGAGGGGTCGGTGAGCCAGCCGGGCCCGTCGATGCCGAGCACGGCGAGGGACTGGTTGATCAGGCCGCGCTCGGGGTTCATCAGCACGGTGAAGGTCAGCCCGACGCCGATCGTGCTGACCAGCACCGGGAAGAAGACCACCGAGCGCAGGTAGCCGCGGGCGACGATCTGCGAGGTGAGCAGGACCGCCAGCAGCAGGCCGAGGACGACCTTGAGACCGGAGGTGACCACCGCGTAGATCAGCGTGTGGACGAGCCCGGAGACCAGCGCCGGCTCGCGGAAGAACAGCACGTAGTTGTCGAAGCCGATGAACTTCGAGTCGAAGATGCTCCACCGGGTGAGGCTGAAGTAGAACGAGGTCACGGTCGGGACGATGAACAGCACGCCGTAGACGACCGCCGCCGGCAGATAGAACCAGTGCGGGTACGGGCTCTTGGCGCGCCGCCGGGCCGCCGCGGACACGGGTTCCCGGGTCCGGGCGGGCCGGTGCACAGTGGAGGTGGCCACGGGCTCCTACCAGCCCTCGAGCCCGAGCTGCTGGGCCTGCTTCTTGACGTCCTCGTCGTAGAGCTTGGCGCCGTCGGCGGCCTTGCGGATGCCGGAGCCGACCTCGACGCAGATCTGTTCGAGCGCCGGGCCCTTCACCGGGGAGAGGAATTCGAGCGCCAGGCCGGAGCCGCCCGGCCGGTCGATGTAGGCCTGCATGTCCTTGGCCACCTGCGGCACCGAGGCCGGCAGCGTGCAGCCCTTGACCGCGAACGGGCCGGACGGGGCGGTCGCGGCCGCCTGCGCGGTGCAGCCCTCGGGGCTGGCGATGAACGCCAGGAACTTCTTGGCCGCGTCGAGCTTGGCGCCGGTCGTGGTGACCGGGATGTACGTGCCGTTGGGCGCCCACACGGTCAGCCCGTTCCTGGCGGCGTCGGTGCCGGGGATCGCGAACAGGCCGATCTTGTCCTGGGCGCCCGGGTTGTCGGCGATCAGCTGGCTGACCGTACCGGAGAGAATCGGGTATTGGGCGCCCTTGCCCTGGGCCAGGTAGCGCAGGCCGTCGGCGAGCTTGGCCGAGGCGAAGTCCTTGTTCAGGTAGCCGGCGTCGTGCACCTGCTGCAGGTGTTCGAACCCGGCCAGGGCGGCCGGCGTCGTGGCGTACTTGGCCTGGTTCCTGGTGTATTTCTCGCCCCAGCCGGGCGAGACGGCCTCGACGTTGTAGTAGTCGGCGAGGATGAACAGCTGCGACGTCCAGGTCTCCTGGTAGGTCTGGATCACCGGGTCGACGCCGGCTGCCTTGATCTTGGCGTTGTTCGCCATGAACTCGTCCCACGTCTTCGGCACCTGCAGCGCCAGCCGGCGGTAGACGTCCCGGTTGTACATGATGCCGCCCGACCCGAAGCCGCCGAACGGTACGCCGTAGACCTTGCCGCCGGCGGTGACCGAGGTGGCGAAGTTCTGGTCGAGCCGGCCGGCGAACGGCTGGTCGCTGAGCGGGACCAGGTTCTTCTGCGGGGCCATGGCCTGGAACAACGACCCCGAGTTGTACATGAAGAGGTCGCTCATGTCGCCGGTGGCGAGCCGGGTCTTGATGATGTTGTCGCCGTCCGTGCCCTGCGGCCGGGTGTCCACCTTGATCGTCACGTCCGGGTTGGCGGCCGTGAAGTCCTTGCCCAGCCGCTCGGCGATCTT
>Ga0070668_100000322_pt1 | contig 31585 bp, 26 predicted proteins | sample KBSS43metaG_FD_64661 | JGI IMG/M metagenome (GOLD analysis project Ga0070668, IMG submission 64661) | Switchgrass rhizosphere microbial communities from Kellogg Biological Station, Michigan, USA - KBS S4-3 metaG | ecosystem: Host-associated > Plants > Roots > Rhizosphere > Soil ...
GTCTACGACAACGTCCGCTTCGACCTCAGCTTCCCGCGCGGCGCGCGGCCGTATCTGATCGCGCTGCAGGCCGGCGGCCGGCCGCCGTTCGATCCCGAGCCGCGCTCCGTCGGCGCGGAAGCGAAGAACAACGGCGCCGGCGCGGACGAGAAGAAGGCGAAGCAACCCGGCGCCGCCGAGCCCGTCAGGATCGACCTCGACGGCATCGCTCGCCGCGTCACCGCGTTCCCGGTCGCCGAAGGCCGCTATGGCCGCATCGCCGGCGTCGCCGGCGCCAAGGTCGTCTGGAACGCGCAGAACATCGTCGGCGCGCACGGCCGCGGCGGCCACAAGGAAGCGGCCGGCAAGCTCGAGCGCTTCGACTTCGCGACCGGCCGCACCGAGACGCTGGTCGAGAAGATCGACGACTTCGCGATCGCCGGCGACGGCCTCTCGCTGGTCTACCGCGACGGCAAGGCGCTGCGCGCGATTTCCGCCGACCGCAAGCCCGAGCCGAGGCCCGACCCGGCCGATGCCGAGGGCCCGCCGTCGCGCAAGAACGGCCGCATCGACCTCGATCGCGTTCGCGTCGCCGTCGAGCCACGTCGCGAATGGCGCCAGATGCTGCGCGAGGTCTGGCGCCTGCAGCGCGACCAGTTCTGGTCGGCCGATCTCTCCGGCGTCGACTGGGACGCGGTCTGGGGCCTCTACGCGCCGCTGCTCGACCGCGTCGCGACGCGGGCCGACTTCTCAGACCTCGTCTGGGAGATGCAGGGCGAGCTCGGCACGTCGCACGCGTACGAGATGGGCGGCGACCATCGCAAGCCGCCCGCGGTCGTGCTCGGCCAGCTCGCCGCCGCGACGCGCTGGGACGACGCGCGCGGCGGCTGGCAGATCACCGAGATCGCGCGCGGCGACCCGTGGGACGCGAGCGCCGATTCGCCGCTCAACGCGATCGGCGTCGAAGCCCGTGTCGGCGACCTGATCCTCGCCGTCGACGGCCAGCCGCTGACCCGCGAGCTGCCGCCGGAAGCGCTGCTCGTCCATCGCGCCGGCCAGAAGGTGCAGATCACGCTCGCGAGCGATGACGCGAAGGGCAGCGGGCGACGACGCGAGGTCGTCGCCACGACGCTCGCCGACGACGTGCCGGTCTATTACCGCCAGTGGGTCGAGAAGAACCGCGCCTGGGTGCACGAGCGCTCGGCCGGCCGTGTCGGCTACTTCCACGTTCCCGACATGCAGGCCGCCGGCTTCGCCGAGTTCCACCGCTACTTCGGCAACGAATGCGAGCGCGACGCGCTCATCGTCGACGTCCGCTACAACCGCGGCGGCCACGTCTCGCAGCTGCTGCTCGAGAAGGTCGCGCGCCGGCGCATCGCCTTCGTCCACTCGCGCTGGATGAACGTCCGCACCTATCCGGAAGAGGCGGTCGCCGGACCGGTCGTCACGCTCACCAACGAGCACGCCGGCTCCGACGGCGACATCTTCTCGCACAACGTCAAGCTGATGAAGATCGGCCCGCTCGTCGGCATGCGCACCTGGGGCGGCGTCGTCGGCATCTGGCCGCGCCACAAGCTCGTCGACGGCAGCGAGACGACGCAGCCCGAGTTCGCGTTCTGGTTCACCGACGTCGGCTTCGACGTCGAGAACCACGGCACCGACCCCGACATCGAAGTCGACAACGCGCCCCAGGACGCGGCCGCGGACCGCGATCGCCAGCTCGAGGTCGCGCTGCAGACCGCGCTCGATTGCGCCGACCGGTCGGCGCCGTCACGTGCGCCGCAGGTGCCGCGGCCGGTGCGGGCGAGAAAGCCGCTGCCGCCGCGTCGCTGAGAGTCGAACCTCGGGACTACTTCGGCTGCCCGATCACCCGCAGGTACGGCTTGATCGTCTTCCAGCCCTGGGGGTACTTCTTCTTCGCGTCCTCGTCCGAGACCGAGCCGGCGATGATCACGTCTTCGCCCTGCTTCCAGTTGACCGGCGTCGCGACCTGGTGCTTGGCAGTGAGCTGGATCGAGTCGAGGACGCGCAGGATCTCGTCGAAGTTGCGTCCGGTGGTCATCGGGTAGGTGAGCGTCAGCTTGATCTTCTTGTCGGGGGCGATGACGAAGACCGAGCGGACGGTGGCGTTGTTGGCCGCGGTACGGCCGTCGGCGCCGACCTCGTCGGCGGGCAGCATGTTGTAGAGCTTGGCGACCTTGAGGTCGCTGTCGCCGATCATCGGGTACTTGACCGTCGCGCCCTGCGTCTCCTCGATGTCTTTCGACCAGGCGGCATGGCGGTCGACCGGGTCGGCCGAGAGGCCGATGAGCTTGGCGTTCCTCTTGGTGAACTCGGGCTCGATCTTGGCCATGTAGCCGAGCTCGGTCGTGCAGACGGGGGTGAAGTCCTTCGGATGCGAGAACAGGATTGCCCAGCTGTCTCCGATCCAGTTGTGGAAGCGGATCTTGCCTTGCGTGGTCTCGGCTTCGAAGTCGGGCGCGGTGTCGTTGATGCGCAGGGACATGGGGGCTCCTCGGAATGGGTGCGGCGTCGGGGCGCCGGGGGGCCAAAGTATGCGCGCGGCGGGGCGCCGCGGCGCCGCTGGTTTTCCTGCGCTCGGCGTCAAGGCGCGCGGGCGCCGCCGCGCGCGATCCAGTCGTCGACGGCGCGCTCGAGGACGGTCAGCGGCACCGCGCCCTGGGCGAGCACGACCTCGTGGAACTGGCGGATGTCGAAGCGCTCGCCGAGGCGAGCTTTCGCTCGATCGCGCAACTCGACGATCTTCAGCTGGCCGACCATGTAGCCGAGCGCCTGCCCCGGCCACGACAGGTAGCGGTCGACCTCGGAGGCGACGTAAGGCTCGTCCTGGCCGGTGCGCTCGACCATGAAGTCGATCGCCTGCTGCCGGCTCCAGCCCGACGCGTGCAGCCCGGTGTCGACGACCAGCCGCGCGGCGCGGAAAGCCTGCCCCTGCAGGTGGCCGAAGCGGCTGTACGGATCGCGGTACAGGCCGAGGTCGAAGCCGAGCGTCTCGGCATAGAGGGCCCAGCCTTCGCCGTAGGCGACGTAGCCGGCGACGCGGCGAAACTTCGGCAGCTCGCCCAGCTCGATGGCGCGGGCCGTCTGCAGGTGATGCCCGGGAACCGCTTCGTGGGCGACCAGGGTCTCCATGCTCCAGATCGGGCGCTTGTTCCAGGCCTTGGCGCTGGCATTGAACCAGCCGGCGCGGCTGCCGTCGAGCGCGGGCCCCGAGTAGTACGCCGCCGCGTCGGCGCTCGCGTCGGCGGGCATCGCCCTCACTCCGTACGGCGCACGCGGCAGCACGGCGAACAGCTTCGGCAGCTCGGGATCGATCTGCTTGGCGATCGCGCGATAGCCGCCGAGCAGCGCCTCGCCGTCCTTGTGGAAGAACTTCCGATCGGTGTTCAGGTAGCGGACGAAGGCGGCGAAGTCGCCCTCGAACCCGACTTCGCGGCGAACTGCGTCCATCTCGCGCCGCAGCCGCTCGACTTCGCGCAGGCCGAGCGCGTGGATGTGCGCCGGCGTGAGATCGGTCGTCGTCGCGGAACGAACCCGCTCGGCGTAGACGGCGGCGCCGTCGGGGTAGCCGGAGAGGGCGCCGCTGGCCGGGGCCTTGGGCAGGTACTCGTCGGCGACGAAGGCGCGCAGCCGGCGCACGGCCGACAGCACGTCGTCGGCGATCGTGCGCCGCGCCCGTGCCTGCAGGGCCGTTCGCTCCGCCTCCGGGATGTCGCTGCCGAGGCGGCCGAACGGCTCGAAGAACGGTCCCTGGTCGGGCGCCGCGCTCAGCTGCAGGTCGAGCTGGGTGAGGACGCGCTCGAGGATCGTCCGCGTCGGCACCCAGCCGAGCGCCATGCCCTCGCGCAGGAACGCGAGCTCCTGGTCGACCCGGCGCGGATACGCGGCCAGACGCGCCAGGATCTGCTCGACGTCGCGCCGCGTCGACGCCGGGCTGGCGCGCAGAAGCTGGGCGAGCATGCCCTGGAAGCCACCCAGCGAGCCGAGCGACAGTCGGCGAAAGCCGACGAAGCGCTCCATGCGCAGCTGATCTTCGAGCTCGTAGACGAAGATGTCGAGCGAGACCTGGTCGGTCGGCGCCAGGCGGTCGCGCGCGATCGCCTTGGCCGCGGCGAGCTCGCTTCGCGCTCGCGCGTAATCGGCGGCTTCGCCTTCGCGCGTGGCATCGGTGAGCTTGTCGCCATAGCGGTTGTCGCCGAGATACGTGGCGAACTCGGGGGAGCGACGCATCGCCGCCTCCCAGGAACCGTCGAACAGCGCGTGGAGCTGGCGCGTGGCGGCAGGGTCGACGGACTGGGCGGCGACGTCGATCGCGCCCATCAGCGACGCGAACGCCACGACGGCGCAGCCAAGGGCCTTGATGTCCTGTCTTCGCATGCGACCTCCGCGGGCCGGGGTCACGCCGACCGACCGCGACGCTAGCACGCGGTCCGCCGCCGACGCGTCGGCGGTCAGCGCGCCGGCGCGCCGGCCTCGTACCAGCGCGCGACCGCGGCGCGCTCGCCATCGGTCATCTGGGTGGCGTTGTTCATCGGCATGAGCTTGAGCACGACCGCCTGCTGGTAGACGGCCTGCGCATGGGCGCGGATCTCGGCGCCGGAATCGAGGCGGACGTTCTTGTTCGCCAGCCCTGCGTTGTGGCAGACGCTGCAGCGCTGCGCGACGATCGTCTCGACCTCGGCAAAGGTCGGCGCCGGCATCCGCGCCGTCGCCGCCGGCGGCGCCGGCAGCAGGACGGCGACCGTCGCGACGACGAGAAGGGTGCCGGCGATCGCGTAGCGCCAAGGCACCGGCCGCTCCTCGACCAGCGCCTTGTGACGCAGCACGAACGAGACGCGAACGAGCGCCCCCGCCAGCATCAGCACGACGAGGACGAGCCAGTTGTGCTTCGCACCGAAGACGAAGCCGTAGTGGTTGCTGATCATCGTGAAGACGACCGGCAGCGTGAAGTAGGTGTTGTGGACGCTGCGCTGCTTGCCGCGCTGGCCGTGCACGGGATCGACGGGCTGGCCCTCGCGCAAGGCGGCGACGACCTTGCGCTGGCCGGGAATGATCCAGTGCGCGACGTTGGCGGTCATCGTCGTCGCCATCACCGCGCCGACGAGGAGGAAGGCGGCGCGCCCGGCGAACAGCCTACAGGCGAGCCACGAGGTCGCGACGATGAGGACGACGACCAGCGCGCCAACGACCAGATCGCCGCGCGGCCCGGCGCCGAAAAAGCGACACGCCGCGTCGTAGGCGATCCAGAAGACGACGAAGAACGCGAGCGCGGTGGCGATCGCCGCCGCCGGCGACCAGTCGTGCACGTTCCGGTCGATCAGGAACGTTTCCGCGTTGAAAAGATAGAGCACCGCGAAGAGAGCGAAGCCCGTGAGCCAGGTCGAGTAGCTTTCCCACATCGACCAGTGCAGGTGCTCGGGCAGGCGGGCCGGCGCCACCGGGTACTTCTGCTGGTGATAGAAGCCGCCGCCGTGCACCGCCCAGAGCTCGCCGCCGACCCCCTTGGCGCGATCCTTCTCGTCGGCCGGCGGCGTCAGGCTCGAATCGAGGCCGACGAAGTAGAAAGAGGCGCCGATCCACGCGATGCCGGTGATGACGTGCGCCCAGCGCAGCAGCACGTTCACCCAGTCGAGCAGGTACGCGTCCATCGTCCGTCGCCGCTCAGGAGCCGAGAGCGCTCAGCTGCCGCGGTAGGTCGAGTACGACCAGGGGCTGACGAGCAGCGGCACGTGGTAGTGCTCGCCGGCGGCGGCGATGCCGAAGTCGACCGGCACGTCGCCGAGGAACGGCGGATCGGACAGCTTCGCGCCGCGCGCCGCGAAGTAGGCGGCGACCGCAAAGACGAGCCGATAGCGACCCGGCCGGTGCGCCTCGCCCTCGAGCAGCGGCGCATCGGCGCGGCCGTCGGCATCGAGCACGAGCGTCTTCAGCTCGCGCGAGACGCCGTCGTCGATGCGGAAGAACGAGACGCGCATGCCCGCAGCGGGACAGCCGTTCGCGGTGTCGAGGACGTGCGTCGTGAGCTTTCCCATCGGGCCTTCCCTGCCCCGCGGACCTCCGCCGGCGCTGCGCAAAAGTGTATCGTCGCCGGCACTCGATGAACGCAGCCGCTCCCGTCTATCCGCGCGATCTGCGCGGCCACGGCGCCGATCCGCCGCACGCGCGCTGGCCGGGCGGGGCGCGCATCGCCGTCCAGTTCGTCCTCAACTACGAGGAAGGCGGCGAGAACAACGTCCTCCACGGTGACGCGGTGTCGGAAACCTTTCTGTCCGAGCTCGTCACGGCGCAGGCGTACGAGAACCGCCACATGACGATGGAGTCGATGTACGAGTACGGCTCGCGCGTCGGCGTCTGGCGAATCCTGCGCGAGTTCGATGCGAGGAAGCTCCCGCTCACGGTGTTCGGCGTCGCCATGGCGCTGGAGCGCTATCCCGAGCTGGTTGGCGAGTTCATGCGCCGCGGTCACGAGATCGCCTGCCACGGGCTGCGCTGGATCCACTACCAGCACATGCCCGAGGCGGCCGAGCGACGCCACCTCGACATCGCGACGCGCGTGCTGAAGGAGCTGAGCGGCGGCGCCTGGCCGCTCGGCTGGTATACCGGGCGCGACAGCCCGAACACGCGCCGCCTCGTCGTCGAGCATGGCGGCTACGAGTACGACAGCGACTACTACGGCGACGACCTGCCGTTCTGGGCCGAGGTCGAGAAGGGCGACGGCACGAAGGCGCCGCACCTCGTCGTCCCGTATTCGCTCGACACCAACGACATGCGCTTCGTCCAGGCGCAGGGCTTCAACACCGGCGAGCACTTCTTCGCCTACCTGCGCGACGCCTTCGACGCCCTGTATGCGGAAGGCGACCCGGCGGGCCTCGACCGGCCCAAGATGATGTCGATCGGCATGCACTGCCGCCTGCTCGGCAAGCCCGGCCGGATCGGCGCCCTGCGCCGCTTCCTCGACCACGTCCAGGGGCACGAGAAGGTCTGGATCGCGCGGCGAATCGACATCGCCCGCCACTGGCGCGACGTGCACCCGTATGCTGCGTCGACGCCAGGCAATGGCGCGAGAGTTGCGTGAACCTGCGTCCCGCCGCTGCCCTCCCCAAGGAACGACCATGAACACTCGACTCAGCCGCCGCCACCTCCTTCGTGCCGGCGCCGCCGGCGCCGCCGCGATCGCCTGGCCGGCGTGGGCCGCCTACCCCGACAAGACGATCCGCATCGTCGTCACCTTCGCCGCCGGCGGGGCGAGCGACATCGTCGCGCGGGTGATCGGCGAGCAGCTCGCCAAGAAGCTCGGCCAGCCGGTGATCGTCGACAACAAGCCGGGTGCGGGCGGCAGCGTCGGCGGCACCAACGTCGCCCAGTCGCCGGCCGACGGCTACACGCTGATGCTCTCGAACTCGACGCCGATCTCGATCGGCCCGTTCGTGCTCGAGAAGCAGCCGTACGACCCGGTCGCCGACTTCACCCACATCGCCTCGATCGGCTCGGCGCCGTGCGTCGTGATGGCCAACCCGACGGTCGGCATCAACACCATCGTCGACCTCGAGAACGCGGCGAAGAAGTCGGGCAACCTGCAGTTCGGCTCGGGCGGGCCGGCGTCGATCGGCCACATCTACGGCGAGATGATGAGCCGCGAGCTCGGCGTCAAGATGACGCACGTGCCCTACCGCGGCGGCGCGCCGATGACGACCGACCTGATCTCGGGCGTGATCCCGATCGGCATCGACGTCATCACCGCGTTCGTGCCGTTCTTCAAGACCGGCCAGATCAAGCCGCTCGCGGTGACGTCGTCGCAGCGATCGCCGCTCGCACCCGACGTGCCGACCGTCGTCGAGACCGGCCACGGCCGCCTCGTCCTCGACAACTTCTTCGGCCTCACCGGACCGGCGAAGATGCCCGCGGACGTCGTCGCGCGCCTCAACGCCGCGACCAACGAGGTGCTTGCCCAGCCCGACATCAAGAAGCGCCTGCTCGAGCTCGGCGTCACCACGACGCCCGGAACGCCGGCCGAGTTCACGACGTTCGTGCGCAACCAGGTCACGACGCTGCAGCCGGTCGTCAAGACCGTCCGCGTCGTCCTCTGAGCGCGACGCCGCGACGATGAACGACGACGTCCTGACCCTGGCGCGCCTGAACGCCGCGCCGCACAAGGACTTCGTCGCGCTCCTCGCCGGCACCTACGAGCATTCGCCTTGGGTGAGCGAGCGGGCGTGGCCGCGCGGCCCGTTCCTCACGCTCGCGCAGCTCAAGCGAACGCTCGTCGAAGTCGTCACCGAGGCCGATCGCGACGAGCAGCTCGCCCTGCTCCGCTCGCACCCCGAGCTCGCCGGCAAGGCGATGGCGGCCGGGACGATGACCGCCGAGTCGAGCCACGAGCAGGGCCGCGTCGGCCTGACCGCGTGCACGCCGGCCGAGCTGGCGCAGATCGCGAAGCTGAACGCCGCCTACCGGGACCGCTTCGGCTTCCCGTTCATGCTCGCCGTGCGCGGGCCGCGCGGAACCGGGCTGACGAAGGCGCAGATCATCGCCACCTTCGAGCGCCGGCTCGAGAACCACCCCGACTTCGAGTTCGCGGAAGCGCTGCGCAACGTCCACCGGGTCGCCGAGCTGCGCCTCGACGACCGCTTCGGCGTCCGCCCGCTCCTCGGCGAGCAGGCGTGGGATTGCGCCGAGCTGCTGGCGCGGCACTCGGATCCCGGCTTCGCCGAGAACGGCCAGCTCACCGTCACCTACCTCACCGATGCGCACCGCGCCGCCGCTGCGCAGCTCGTCCGCTGGATGCGAGAGTGCGGCTTCGACAGCGTCAAGGTCGATGCGGTGGGCAACGTCGTCGGCGTCTACCGGGCGGCGACCGCCGAGGCGAAGACGCTCCTGACCGGTTCCCACTACGACACCGTGAGGAACGGGGGCCGCTACGACGGCCGCCTCGGCATCTTCGTGCCGATGATCGCGGTGCGCGAGCTGAGCCGTACCGGCCGGCGCCTTCCTTTCGTACTCGAGGTCGTCGCCTTCGCCGAAGAGGAAGGCCAGCGCTACAAGGCGACCTTCCTCGGCTCGGGCGCGCTCGTCGGCCAGTTCGATCCCAAGTGGCTCGACCAGGTCGACGCCGACGGCGTGTCGATGCGCGCCGCGATGCGCCACGCCGGCCTCTCGGCGAGCGCGCGCGCCATCGCGAAGCTCAAGCGCCGGCCCGCCGACTACCTCGGCTTCGTCGAGGTCCACATCGAGCAGGGTCCGGTGCTCAACGAGCTCGGCGTGCCGCTCGGCGTCGTCACCTCGATCAACGGCGGCGTCCGCTTCGCGGGCGAGGTGCGCGGCATGGCGAGCCATGCGGGGACGACGCCGATGGGAACGCGACGCGACGCCGCCGCCGCCGTCGCCGAGCTCGCCGTCTTTCTCGAGAAGCGTGCCCAGGAAGCGCCGAACCTGGTCGGCACGATGGGCATGCTCGAGGTGCCGAACGGATCGACCAACGTCGTTCCCGGGCGCTGCAAGTTCACGCTCGACATCCGCGCCACGACCAACCCGGTGCGCGACGCGTGCGTCGACGACGTCCTCGGCGCGCTCGAAGCGATCTGCGACCGGCGCGGCGTCTCGTTCTTTCTCGAGGAGACGATGCGCGTCGCCGCATCGCCGTCGGCGCCGGAGTGGCAGGCGCGCTGGGAGCACGCCGTCGTCGCCCTCGGCCTGCCCGTGCACCGCATGCCGAGCGGCGCCGGCCACGACGCGATGAAGATCGGCGAGGTCATGCCCCAGGCGATGCTGTTCGTTCGCGGCGAGAACGCCGGCATCAGCCACAACCCGCTCGAATCGAGCACCGCCGACGACATGCAGCTGGCGGTCGAGGCGTTCCTCCAGCTCCTCGACGGCCTCGCCGCGGAAAGCCAGCCGGCATGAGCGGACGCGGCGACGACGACGCGCGCCTCGACGCCTGGATCGACGCGCACTTCGACGACGAGGTCCGCTTCCTGCAAGCGCTGGTGCGCGTCCCGACCGACACGCCGCCGGGCGACAACGCACCTCACGCTGAGGCGACCGCGACACTCCTCGAAGGCTTCGGCTTCACCGTCGAGCGCCACCCGGTGCCCGAAGACGTCGTCCGCGAGCACGGCCTGGCGTCGATCACCAACCTCGTGGTCCGCCGCCGCTACGGCAACGGCCCCACGATCGCCCTCAACGCCCACGGCGACGTCGTCCCGCCGGGCGAAGGCTGGCACCACGACCCGTACGGCGGCGAAGTCGAAGGCGGCAAGATCTACGGCCGCGCCGCGGCGGTGAGCAAGAGCGACTTCGCGACCTACGCCTTCGCCGTGCGCGCGCTCGAGTCGCTCGGCGCGCGGCTCGCCGGCGGCGTCGAGCTGCACTTCACGTACGACGAGGAATTCGGCGGCGAGCTCGGCCCGGGGCGGCTGCTCGCACAGGGCGTCGTCAAGCCGGACCTGCTCATCGCCGCCGGCTTCAGCTACCAGGTCGTCACCGCGCACAACGGCTGCCTGCAGCTCGAGGTGACGGTGCACGGCAAGATGGCGCATGCCGCCATCCCGGCGACCGGCGTCGACGCGCTCCAGGGGGCGGTCGAGATCCTCAACGCGCTCTATGCGCAGAACGAGCTTTATCGCGGCGTGACGTCCCAGGTCGCTGGCATCACGCATCCCTACCTCAACGTCGGCACGATCGCCGGCGGCACCAACACGAACGTCGTTCCGGGCAGGGTCGTGCTCCGGCTCGATCGCCGCATGATCCCCGAGGAAGACCCGGTCGCGGTCGAGGCGAGCCTGCGCGAGGTGATCGCCGCGGCGGCGGGGCGACGACCGGGGATCAGCGTCGACGTGCGGCGATTGCTGCTCGCACGCGCCCTCAAGCCGCTGCCCGCAAACGCCGCGCTCGTCGCGGCGCTGCAGAAGCACGGCGAGGCGGTGTTCGGCGTGCCGATCCCCGAGTCGGGGACGCCGCTCTACACCGACGTTCGTCTCTACGGCGAAGCCGGCGTGCCGGCGGCGATCTACGGTGCCGGTCCGCGCACCGTGCTCGAATCGAACGCCAAGCGCGCCGACGAGCACCTCGAGCTCGACGACCTTCGCCGGGCGACGAAGGTCGTCGCGCGAACGTTGCGCGAGCTGCTGCGCGGCGCCTAGGCCGCGCGAGCGCTCGCGCCGGGCGTCGCTAGGCCGACCGGCCGGCGTTCGCGCGCCGACGCGACAACGCGCCCAGCAGGGCGAGACCGCCGGCCAGCAGCACCCACGTCTCGGGCTCGGGAACGGCGACGACCAGGAAGGCATCGGCGATGACGCGATGCGCTGCGGCGGTCGGGTGGATGCCGTCCCAGTAGGCGTACTGGTTGCAGTTCGCGCCGACGACGGCGCCGCACGCGTTGTTGACGTCGCTGAAGCCGAACAGCGCAGGGTTCGCCGCGATCTGCGTGCCGAGGCCGAAGACGTCGAACGTCGTGACACCGGCCTCGCCGGCGAGGCGAGCGGCGAGGGCGCTGTTCATCGACGCGGCGAGGAAGGTGGCGAGGTCAGCGGCGCCGGCGGCGACGACCGCAGGCGCGAGGCCGACGTTCGGCGCGTCCCACACGACGATGTGCTGCGCGCCGGCGGCTTGCAGCGCGTCGACGATCGTGCCGACGTTCGCTGCGAAGGAAGTCGCCGTCGCCAGAATCGTCGCCGGGATGTTGGCGCCGCCGCCGATCGCGGTGAGCGCGGCACGCGCGTCGTTGCCGCCACCGGCGATGACGTAGAGCCCGTTGGGCGATGCATGGTTGCCGGTCGCGCCGAGGTACTGGGTCGATTGAGTGATCAGGCTGAACGGAAAGCCACCCGGTCCCGAGCCCGGCGTTCCGGTCGTCGCGCCACCGAATGCGAAGTCGGTGCCGCCGGTCAGCGAAGGTCCGAGCGGCAGGCCGATCATCGCCGCGAAGTCGCTCGCCCACACGGGCCCGTTGCTGTAGACACCGGAGAAGTAGGTGTTCGACGGAACGTACGTGTTGCCGGTGACGACCTGGGACGCGTCGAAGAGGCCGGCGGCAGCGTTGTTGCCGTTGTCCGAGATGCTGTCGCCGAAGACGACGAAGGTGTTGTAGGGGCCGGCGCTGGCCGGAGCGCTCGCGAGCGCAGCGACGAGGATGGCCAAGGCCGGCAGCAGCCGGCGAATGGAAATGGGAGTCATGACAGGGCCTCGGGAGAGCGGATGGCGACCATCCAAGGTAGCACGCGGCCACCGGCACTACAACAGGACGGACCCCCTCGCCGACGTCGCAGAGGACGCTCGCGAAGCACCGCGCTAACGCGCCGGCCGGGGCGTGGCCCTCCCTACACTTCGGCAAGGGGTCATGGCTTGAATCTCGCCCAATTTCTCGTCCGCGCGGCGCGCGTCCATCCGGACCGACCGGCGCTGCTGCACGGCGCGCGGACGCTCTGGCGCTACGGCGAGCTCGCCGATCGCGTCGCGCGGCTCGCCGGCCATCTGCGTTCGCTCGGTCTCGCGCCCGGCGACCGCATCGCGCTGCTGATGAAGAACCATCCGTGCTACCTCGAGTCGCTGTACGCGGCCTGGTGGGCCGGCCTCGCCGCGGTGCCGATCAACGCCAAGCTCCATCACGAGGAAGTCGCCTACATCGTCGATCACTCGGAGGCCGCCGCGATGCTCGCGAGCGACGATCTCGCCGAGAGCAGCCCGGTGGCGTCGAGCCGGTTGCGCGCGATCCTCGTGCCCGGAACGGCGGCGTACGCGGCCGCGCTCGCCGCCGCGCCGGTCGCCGCCGCGCCCCGCGCTCCCGATGACCTCGCCTGGCTCTTCTACACCTCGGGGACGACCGGGCGGCCGAAGGGCGTGATGCTGACGCATCGCAACCTGGCGACGATGACCGCGTGCTACTTCATCGACGTCGACGACGTCGATCCGGCCGACGCGATCGTCTACGCGGCGCCGATGTCGCACGGCGCCGGGCTCTACAACCTGCCGTTCGTCGCGCGCGCTGCGCGCCACGTCGTTCCCGAGTCGGGCGGTTTCGATCCGCCGGAGCTCGTCGCGCTCGCGCTCGACGTCGGCCGGCTCTGCCTCTTCGCAGCACCGACGATGGTGCACCGCCTGGTCGAGCACGTCGCCGCCAGCGGCGCGTCGTGCGACGGCTTCAAGACCATCGTCTACGGCGGCGGGCCGATGTACGGCCAGGACATCCGGCGCGCGCTGGCGACGATGGGAGCGCGCTTCGTCCAGATCTATGGACAGGGCGAATCGCCGATGACGATCACCGCGCTGTCGCGAGCGCACCTCGGCGACGCCGCCGACCCGCGCTGGCCGGAGCGGATCGAGTCGGTCGGCGTCGCGCAGGCGCTCGTCGAAGTGCGCGTCGTCGATGGCGACGGCAACGATGTCGCGACGGGTGCGACCGGCGAGGTCGTCGTCCGCGGCGACACCGTGATGGCCGGGTACTGGCGCAACCCGGAAGCGACCGCACAGGCGCTGCGCGACGGGTGGCTGTGGACCGGCGACCTCGGCGCGCTCGACGGCGACGGCTTCCTGACGCTGAAGGACCGCTCCAAGGACCTGATCATCAGCGGCGGCTCGAACATCTATCCGCGCGAGGTCGAGGAGGTGCTGCTGCGCCATCCGGGCGTGCGCGAAGTCTCGGTCGTCGGCCGTGCCGACCCGCGCTGGGGCGAGGTCGTGGTCGCGTTCGTCGCCGGCGACGGCGTCGATGCCGTGGCGCTCGACGCGCTCTGCCTGGCCCACATCGCGCGCTTCAAGCGGCCGCGCGAGTACCGCTTCGTCGCGGCGCTGCCGAAGAACCACTACGGCAAGGTGCTGAAGACGGCGCTGCGCGAGCAATTGCAGAAGGAGAACCCGTCTTGACGACCGACGACCGCACCGAGCCGACGCCTACCCAGGTGCTCGGCATGCTCGACCGCGCGCACGCGCTCGCGCGCCGCGCCATGGACGCCGGTCATCATCCGTTCGGCGCCCTCCTCGTCGGCGCCGACCACGAGACCGTGCTCATCGAGCAGGGCAACGTCGACAGCGTCAACCACGCCGAGGCGGTGCTGGCGCGCGAGGCGGCGCGGCGTTACTCGCCGAGCGAGCTCTGGCCGTGCACCTTGGTGACGACGGTCGAGCCGTGCGCGATGTGCGCCGGCACACAGTACTGGGCCCACATCGGCCGCACCGTCTTCGGCATCGCCGAGAAGGCGCTGCTCGCCGAGACCGGCAACCATCCCGAGAACCCGACCCTCGACCTGCCGTGCCGGCACGTGTTCGCGCGTGGCCAGAAGGATATCCGCGTGATCGGGCCGGTGGCTGAGCGCGTCGAGGCGATCACGGCGCTGCACCGCCGCTACTGGCGTTCGCGCTAGCGCCGCCGCCGTGGCACCGGCTAGGCCGCGGGCGGCGCCGCCCCGATGGCAGACCGCGCAGGCTGCGCGCCACCGCGCGCGGCAGTGCGCTCCTCGAGGCGGCGCAAGCCCGCCTCGGTGATCACCACGACCGCCGGGCTGCCCGCCACGTGGCGCTGCTCGAGGAAGCCGCGCGCATTCGCTTCTTCCCAGACCGGCAGGCGCGGGCACGACGTGCGCCACACCTCCATGACCTCGGCGTACGGCCGCGGCGCGCGAGCGATCCACTCCAGCAGATCGACGATCAGAGGCTCGACGGGGTCCGACATGGGCACCTCCAACGGACACGAGCGGCACCGCTCGGCTCGACCGGGACACGACGCGACAATTCTGCGCCGCCGCGGTTCGGCGTGGACAATCCCCGACGCGACGGCGATCGCTTTCGCCGCATGAGGAGGAGAACACGCATGGCCACGTTCGTTCCGGGTCAGACCATCGCGAGCCGTTCGACCGACCTGCCGCCGGGCAGGATTCGCGAGTTCCGTTGGCTGCTGATCAGCCGAGCCGTCGGCGCATGACAACCCCCATCGACCTTCGCTCCGACACCGTCACCCGGCCGACGCCGGCGATGCGCGCCGCGATGGCGGCCGCGCCGGTCGGCGACGACCAGTACGGCGAGGACCCGCTCACCAACGAGCTGCAGGCGCGCGTCGCCGCGCTGCTCGGCAAGGAACAGGGGCTCTGGCTGCCGTCGGGGACGATGGCCAATCAGGTCGCGCTGCGCGTGCTGACGCGCCCCGGCGACGAGGTCGTCGTCAGCCGCGAGGCCCACGCCGGCTGGCACGAGACCGGCGGCTCGGCGGCCAACGCCGGCGTGCAGCTGGTCGAGGTCGGCGCGCGCGGCGTCTTCGACGTCGCCGCGCTCGAGGCGGCGATCAAGCCGCGCGGCCTGCCGGTCTATCCGCCGACGACGCTGGTCGAGATCGAGAACACGCACAACCGCAGCGGCGGCATCGTCTTCGCGCAGGACGAGGTCGTTCGGATCTGCGCGCTGGCGCGCTCGCGCGGCATCGCGAGCTTCCTCGACGGCGCGCGCCTGTGGAACGCCAGCGTCGCGAGCGGCATCGCCGAGGCCGAGCTCGCGGCGCCGTTCGACCTCGTCGCCGTCTCGTTCTCGAAAGGGCTCGGCGCGCCGGGCGGGTCGCTTCTCGCCGGCTCGCGTGACCTGATCGTCGCGGCGACGCGGCAGCGCCGCATGCTCGGCGGGGCGATGCGCCAGACCGGCTTCTTCGCGGCCGCCGCCCTGCACGGCATCGACCATCACCGCGGCCGTCTCGCCGAGGATCACGCCAACGCGCGCTGCTTCGCCGAAGCGCTCGCAGCGCAGCGCTCGGTGGAGCTCGATCTCGCCACGGTGCAGACGAACATCGTCGTCCTGCGCCTGCGCGCGGGCGCCATCGACGCGGCCACGCTGGTGCAGCGGGCGCGCGAGCGCGGCGTCCTCGTCAATGCCTTCGATGCACGAACGATCCGCGCGGTGACCCACCTCGACGTCTCGCGCGAGCAGGTCGAACGCGCCGGGGCGACCCTGGTCGAGCTGCTCGACTGAATCGCTCGGCGCTCGCGTTGTGCGTTCCTGCGCCCGTGGCGACGCTCGGGCGGGCGCCGCGAGCGGAGGCGGCGCCGGCGGCAGCGGCCGCGGCGGCGGCGCGATCTCGACCCAGACCTTCATGGCGACGGTCTCGAGCGGGCCGTAATTCGAGATGAAGGCGACGTCCGCCGCGTCGCGCCCGTAGGCGAGGACGACGCGGCCGCCGCGCGCCTCGGCCTGGGTTGCATCGAACGTGTACCAGCGGTCGCCGACGTACGCCTCGAACCACGCGTGCAGGTCCATCGGATCGAGGCCGAGCAGGTAGCCGACCACCATCCGCGCCGGGATCCGCAACGCGCGTGTCAGGGCGATGCCGACGTGCGCGAAGTCGCGGCACACGCCGGCGCCGCGCGCGAGCGTCGCCGCAGCGTCCGTCGAGGCGTCGCTCGTGCCGTAGCGGTACTCGATGCCGCCGTGGATCCAGGCGCGGATCGCCTCGACCTGGCCGTATCCGGGCGAGGCGTTGGCCGCGATCTCGCGCGCGCGCGACTCGAGCGTGTCGGACGGGCAGTAGCGGCTGGGCAGGAGGAACTGAAGCGCGCTGTCGGGCAAATTCTGGACGAGCGTGAAAGGCGCACCGGGGTTCACGGCCAGGTCGGGCTCGGTTTCGACCGTCGCCTCGACGCGCAGGCGCATCTCGCCTTGCGGCACGACCATGCGCTGGCACAGGTTGCCGTAGACGTCGACGTACTCGGTCGTCGGCACCCACGGATCGAAGGCATAGGTCTCGCTCGACAACCACTGTGCCAGGCCGCTCGCCGGCCGCAGCATCGCGACGATCGGGCAATCGGCCGCGGCGCGCACGGTGATGTCGCTGCCGACGTGGAGCTTGAGGGAAGTGGCGGGCATGCCCCATCGCGAGCAAGCGACGGGCCAGCTCGCTCAGCGCGGATCAGAGCGCCGGCGATCGGACGTGCTCGGGACGGATGCCCATGCCGAGCAGGCGCGCGAGCAAGCGCTGCAGCATCGGCACCGCGGTGACGACGCGCATCGGCAGCGGCACCTCGAGCACGGCATTCGCGCCGCCGAGCACGGGAACGAGGACGTTGTTCTGGATGCCGACCTGCGCCGCCTGCGTCGCCTTGGTCGGCCAGAGGCGACGGGCGCGCACCTCGTCGAGGTCGCTCGCGTCGAGCGTCCCGGCGCGCAGCTTCACGGCGACGAGGTTGGCCGCGGCGACCGCGTCCTGGATCGCCAGGTTGATGCCGACACCACCGATCGGCGACATCGCGTGCGCCGCGTCGCCGATGCAGAGCAGACCCGGCTTCGACCATTGCGTCAGGCGATCGACGGCGACGGTGAGCAGCTTGACGTCGTCCCACGAGCGCACGTCTTCGGCGATGTGCGCGGCCAGCACCGGCCCGGCCGCGACGACCTGGGCGCGGAATTCCTCGATCGGCCGCTGGCGCAGCGTCTCGGCGCCGCCCTTGCCGATCACGAACGCGCATTGCCAGTAGTCGCCGCGGTCGATGGTGACGACGAAGTGGCCGGGCGCGATCCGCGCGAGGCTGTTGTCGAGCTCGGCCGGATCTCGCCTGACGCGAAACCAGAGCACGTCGATCGGCGCGCCCACGTCCTCGACGGCGAGCCCGGCGGCGGCGCGCACGGTCGAATGGCGGCCGTCGCAGCCGACGGTGAGCTCGGCGCGGACCTCGAACTCGCCGTCGGGCGACGTCCCGCGCACGCCGACGACGCGTCCCGCTTCCTCGATCAGGCCGGTGACCTCGGCGCGCGTGCGCAACGCGAACGTCGGCAGCTTCCTCGCCTCGTCGGCGATGAAATCGAGGAACTCCCACTGCGGCATCATCGCGATGAACGCGTAGCGCGCCGGCAGGCCGCGGAAGTCGCCGAGCTGGACGTGCGTCTCGCCGAACCAGCCGCCGATCACGTCGAGGCGCTGGTGCGGGCGCTGCAGGAATTCGTCGAGCAGGCCGAGCTCGTCCATGATGCGCAGCGTCGACGGGTGGACGGTGTCGCCGCGGAAATCGCGCAGGAAGTCGGCATGCTTCTCGAGCACCACGGTGCGAACGCCGGCGCGCGCCATCAGGTAGCCGAGCATCATCCCGGCGGGCCCGCCGCCGGCGATGCAGCAGGGAATCGACGCGTGTCCCGCTGGGTCGGCCATGTGCTTTTTCCCCGGCTCCGGCGCCGTCCGCACGTTCCGATCGGCGACGCATTCCTGCGCAGGGCTCATTAAGCCAGATCGCCACCCTCGGGCACGCGCCTCCTCCGAGCGGGAGAATGCGGCGATGCCCGCGACGCCGCGCCACGACTGCGACTACCTGATCGTCGGCGGCGGCATCGCCGGCGCGTCGATCGGCCACTTCCTCGCGCCGCACGGCCGCACCGTCGTCCTCGAACGCGAGAGCCAGCCGGGCTACCACTCGACCGGCCGCTCGGCGGCGCTCTTCATGGAAAGCTACGGCACGCCGCAGGTGCGTGCGCTGACGCTCGCCAGTCGCGCCTTCCTCGAAGCGCCGCCGGCGGGCTTCGCCGACGGGCCGATCCTGTCGCCGCGCGGCGCGCTCCTGGTTGCCGCACCGGGCCAGGAGGCCGAGCTCGCGGCACTCTGGCAGGTGATGCAATCGGTCAGCCCACGCGGCCGACTGCTCGACGCCGATGGCGCGCGCGAGCTCGTGCCGGCGCTCCGCCGCGAGCACGTGATCGGCGCGGTGTTCGAGCCCGACGCTGCCGACATCGACGTGCACCGTCTTCATCACGGCTTCCTGCGCAGCGTCCGGCGCCAGGGCGGCGCGATCGTCTGCGACGCCGAGGTCGACGCGATCGCGCGCGACGATCGCAGTCGCTGGCAGGTCGATGCGGGTGCCGTTCGCTACGTCGCGCCGGTGCTGGTGAACGCCGCCGGTGCCTGGTGCGACGGCGTCGCCGCGCTCGCCGGCGTCGCGCCGATCGGGCTGGTGCCCAAGCGGCGCAGCATCTTCACGTTCGCGCCGCCCGCCGACAGCGACGCTGCGCACTGGCCGCTCTTCGGCAGCGTCGACGAGCGCTGGTACGTCAAGCCCGACGCCGGCCTCCTGCTCGGCTCGCCGGCGAACGCCGATGCGGTGCCCGCGCAGGACGTGCAGCCCGAAGAGCTCGACATCGCGCAGGCCATCGATCGCATCGAAGCGGCGACGACGCTCGCCGTGCGGCCGCGCCGCACCTGGGCCGGCCTGCGCTCGTTCGTCGCCGACGGCGACCTGGTCGGCGGCTTCGCGGCCGACGCGCCCGGCTTCTTCTGGGTCGCCGCGCAGGGCGGCTACGGCATCCAGACGTCGGCGGCGATGGGCGAGGCGTGCGCCGCGCTCGCGCGCGGCCTGCCGCTGCCCCGCCGCATCGCCGCGTTCGGGCTCGACGCCGCCGCGCTCGCTCCGGACCGTCCTTCGCTCGCGACGGCGCGCGCCTCGCGCTAGCGACGCACGACCGCACGCGTCGCACTAGCGCCGCACTAGCGCCGCACGATCGCGCGCTTCGCGCCCGTTCGCTTTGCGACCACCGGCGCGGCCGGCGCGGCGTCGGCTCGCATCGGCTTGCTGAGGAACGGCGAGCCGGCGAGGACGAAGCGCCACGGCAGCTCGACCGACTTGCTGATGCCGATGCGAACGCCGGCGTGGACGACGCGCTCCGGATCTTCGCCGCCCCCCACAACGCGAAACGGCGGGCGGTCGAGGCGCAGGCCGTTGTGCGCGTGGGTGACGGCGAGCGCCTGGCAGAGCCGCCCCGGCCCCGAGCAGAGCAGGCGCTCCGAGTCGACACTGCGCCGCTCGCGCATCAGCTCGATTCCTGCGGTCGGCGCGAGCGCGCGGATGAGGACTCCGGCGCCGTGTCCGGCCGGCGCGCAGACGAAGTTGAGGCACCAGTGGATGCCGTAGGAGCGGTAGATGTAGGCGCGCCCCGGCGCCCCGAACATCACCGCGTTGCGCGCGGTGTGGCCGGCGTAGCTGTGCGACGCCGGATCGTCCTGGTCGTACGCCTCGGTCTCGACGATCGTTCCGCCGACGCCGTCGACGAACACGCTCGCGCCGATCAGCGCGCGCGCGACCTCGAGGGACGAGGCGGAGAAGTCGATCCGCATTCGACCAAGAATACGGAAAGCGCTGCCCCGCCGCGCGCACGGCGCGAAAGTCAGGCGTCGATAGAATTCGCGCCTCCCGCCGGCCCGCTCCAAAGCTCGTGTCCGATCGCCGCAAGGTCCTGCCTCAGTACGTGATGCCCAAGCGCGGCCTGACGGCGTTCGCCGGCCACGTCGCATCGCGCGAGCGCGGCGCGACGACGACGCGCCTGGTGCGATGGTTCGTCCGCAAGTACGGTGTCGACATGAGCGAGGCGGCCGTCAGCGACATCGCCGCGTATCGCAGCTTCAACGACTTCTTCACGCGCGCGCTGAAGGAAGGCGCGCGGCCGCTCGCCGACGCCGACCTCGTCTGCCCGGTCGACGGCACGATCAGCCAGTTCGGGCGCATCGAACACGACCAGATCCTGCAGGCCAAGGGCCACCGCTATTCGACGACGGCGCTGGTCGGCGGCGATCACGAGCTCGCCGCGCGCTTCCACGACGGCAGCTTCGCGACGCTCTACCTGAGCCCGAAGGACTACCACCGCATCCACATGCCGTGCGACGGCGTGCTGACGCGGATGATCCACGTCCCGGGCGCGCTGTTCTCGGTCAACCCGACGACGGCGCGCGGCGTGCCGGGCCTGTTCGCTCGCAACGAGCGCGTCGTCTGCGTCTTCGAGTCGCCGCTCGTCGGCCCGTTCGTGCTCACCCTCGTCGGCGCGACCATCGTCGGCAGCATGGCGACCGTCTGGCACGGCGCGGTGCGCCTGCCGCGCGTGCGCCGGGTGCGCGACTGGCAGTACGCGGCCGGCGCGGTGGCGCTGAAGAAGGGCGACGAGATGGGGCGCTTCATGCTCGGCTCGACCGTCGTGCTGCTGTTCCCCAAGGGCGACTTGCGCTTCGATCCCGCGTGGCGGCCCGGCGGCCCGGTGCGCTTCGGCGCGGCGATGGCCGAGCTCGGGCGCGCTCGGTAGCCGCGATGCGCGCCGTCTTCGTCGACGCCAACCCGGCGCTGCGCGCGCTCGCCGAAGCGATCGGGCCGCGCGCGCTGCCACGGCTCGAGCTCGGCTTCGGCGACGCCGACATCGTTCCCGATGCGCTGCCCGCGGCGCTCGCCGGCGCACCGATCGCGGTCATCGACCACACCGCCCTGCCGACCGCGATCGCGGCGCGCTGCGACGGCTTGCGCGACGTCGTCTTCCTCGGCACCGGCGCGCGCAGCTACATGGATCCGGAGGCGCTCGCTTCGATCGGCATCACCGTCCACCTCATCAAGGGCTACGGCGACACCGCCGTCGCCGAGTGCGCGATCGGCCTCCTGTTCGACGCCGCGCGCAAGTTCGCCGCGATGGACAGGGCGATGCGCGAAGGGCGCTGGCTGCGCAGCGAAGGGACGCAGCTCGCGGGCAAGACGCTCGGCCTGATCGGCTACGGCGGCATCGCCGCCGAGGTCGCGCGCATGGCGCTCGGTATCGGCATGAAGGTGATCGCCTGGAACCGGACGGCGAAGGTTGCTGCGCCGGGCGTCGAGTTCGTCGCCATCGAGCAGCTGCTGGCCGCGAGCGACGCCGTCTCGCTCCATCTCCTCCTCACCGACGAGACGCGCGGCTTCCTCTCGGCGGCGCGAATCGCCGCGATGCGGCGCGGCGTCCTCCTCGTCAACACGGCGCGCGGCGCGCTCGTCGACGAGGCGGCGATGGTCGAGGCGCTGCGCTCGGGGCAGATCGGCCATGCCGGCCTCGACGTCTTCACTGTCGAGCCACTGCCTCCCGGCCACGTGCTGACGATGCTCGCCAACGTGACGCTGTCGGCGCATTCGGGATTTCGCACGCCCGAGGCGAACACGCGACTGATCGAGGCAGCGCTCGCGCACTGCGCGCGGATCGTTGCGACGACGTGACGCGGATGCGGCTCTATATGAGGGCTACAAATTCCTGAGCCGCAAGGCGTTGGCGATCACCGATGCCGAGCTCAGGCTCATCGCGAGCGCCGCGATCATCGGCGACAGCAGCCAGCCCGTGAACGGATAGAGGACGCCTGCGGCGAGCGGAATCCCGAGCGCGTTGTAGACGAACGCGAAGCCGAGGTTCTGCTTCATGTTGGCGATCGTGTCCTCCGAGATCCGCCGTGCCTGGGCGACGCCGCGCAAGTCGCCCTTGACGAGAGTGACCTGGGCGCTGTTCATGGCCACGTCGGTCCCGGTTCCCATCGCGATGCCGACATCCGCTTTCGCCAGCGCCGGGGCGTCGTTGATGCCGTCGCCGGCCATCGCGACGATCCGCCCTTCGTGCTGTAGCTGCGCGACGAGCTCGAGCTTGTCGGCCGGCTTCACTTCGCCGTGCACTTCGTCGATGCCCAGCGTGCGGCCGACCGCCCCGGCCGTCGTCAGGCCGTCGCCGGTGGCCATGACGACGCGTATGCCGAGTGCCTTCAGGGCCACGAGCGCCTCGGCAGTCGTCGACTTGATCGGATCGGCGACGGCGAGCAGTCCCGCGAGCTGACGGTCGACGGAGAGGTAGATGACGCTGGCGCCTTGCTGGCGCAACGCCTCGGCGTGAGGAGTCATCGAATCGAGCGACACGCCGACCTGTCGCATGAGCGTCGTGTTGCCGAGCGAGACGGCGTGCCCGGCCAACGCGCCGCGGACGCCGATGCCGCTGCTCGACTCGAAGTCTCGCGGCGACTCGAGCGGGAGGGCTCGCTCCCGGGCCGCGCCGACGATCGCCTCTGCCAACGGGTGCTCGCTGCCTTGATCGAGGCTCGCTGCCAGGCGAAGCACGTCGTCTTCGGAGAAGCCAGGGGCGGCGACGGCGCGCTCGAACGTCGGCTTGCCTTGGGTCAGGGTCCCGGTCTTGTCGACGATCAACGTGTCGACGCGACGAAGGTTCTCGATCGCCGAGGCATCGCGGAAGAGAACGCCTTGCGTCGCCGCTTTTCCGGTCGCCACCATGATCGACATCGGCGTCGCCAGGCCGAGCGCGCAGGGGCACGCGATGATGAGTACCGCCACGGCGTTGATCAGGCCGTGCAGCCAACTGGGCTGCGGCCCGAGGATTCCCCATCCGAAAAAGGTCAGGATCGCGATGCCGATCACCGCCACGACGAAGTAGCCGGCGACCCGGTCCGCCAGGCGCTGCATGGGCGCGCGGCTGCGCTGCGCCTGGCTCACCATGTGGACGATCTGCGCGAGGACGGTCTTCGAGCCGATCGACTCGGCGCGCATGATGAGGGCGCCGCTCGTGTTCATCGTCGCGCCGATCAGCGGGTCGCCGGCGCGCTTGGCCACCGGCATCGGCTCGCCGGTCAGCATCGATTCGTCGACCGAGCTGCTGCCTTCGATGACCGAGCCGTCGACGGGCACCTTCTCGCCCGGACGGACGCGCAGCGAGTCACCGACGTGGACGTGGCCCAGGGGCACGTCCTCCTCGCTTCCGTCCGCCTTGATCCGGCGCGCCGTCTTGGGTGCTAGGCCGAGCAGCGACTTGATCGCTGCCGACGTTCGCGACCTCGCCTTCAGCTCGAGCAACTGGCCGAGCAGCGTCAGCGAGATGATCACCGCCGCCGCTTCGAAGTAGACGGAGACACGGCCCATCGCGACGAACGACGGCGGAAATGCGGCCGGCGCCACGGTGGCCACGACGCTGTAGACGAAACCCGCCGCGGTTCCCAGGCCGATCAGCGTCCACATATTCGGGCTGCGGTGGATCACCGACTGGACGGCGCGAATGAAGAAAGGCCAGCCGGCCCAGAGGACGATCGGCGTCGTCAACACCAGCTCGATCCAGCTCTGCGTTCCGGGCTCGAACCAGCGCAAGCGGTGCCCTGACATCGCCAGGACCGCGACCGCGACGGTGAGCGGCAACGTCCACCAGAAGCGGCGACGAAAGTCGGCCAGCTCCGGACTCTCGCCTTCGTCGAGGCTCGGCATCTCGGGTTCGAGCGCCATGCCGCACTTCGGGCACGCGCCCGGGTGATCCTGGCGGATCTCGGGGTGCATCGGGCAGGTGTAGATCGTTCCCGCCGCGACCGGCTCATCGGCAGCTGCTCCTTGACCCGACAGGTACTTGCCCGGGTCTGCCGCGAACTTCGTCTCGCAACCGGCACCGCAGAAGTAGATGGGCCTGCCGTCGTGCTCGAGGACATGCGCGGAGCGAGACGTCACGGTCATCCCGCAGACAGGGTCTTTGAGCTCTTCCACGATCTTCTCCGGGCGGTCCCCATCAGCGAATGCTTTGAGCGTAAACTCTGTACCCAACCCCAGAGTCAAGGACTTCTTCGCCGTGCGGTCATCCTCCGCTTCGGATTCGCTCACGATCGGCCGGCTGGCCCGTGCCGCCGACGTCGGCGTCGAGACGATTCGCTACTACCAGGACCGTCACCTGCTGCCGGTCCCGCCGAGCGATGGCGCTTTTCGGTACTACCCGCTGAGCCTGGTCGAGCGGATCCGGTTCATCAAGCGCGCCCAGGAGCTCGGCTTCTCGCTCGAAGAGATCCGCCAGCTGCTCGAGCTCGAGGACGGTGCCGATCGGGTGTCGATCCGCCGCGTCGCGGCCGAGCGGCTCTCGCAGATCGAAGCGAAGCTCGCCGATCTGAAGCGATTGCAGCGCGTGTTGCGCGGCCTCCTGACCGAGTGCGAGCACACGAAGCCGGGCCTTCCCTGCCCGATCATCGGGACGATCCGCGACGACCCGGAACGCCGGCGCGGCGCCGATTGACACGGACCGGCTCAGTACACTTCAGACATGTTCGCGCGTCGGCATCTTCTCGGCCGCAAGACCATCGTCTTCCTGGTCCTGTCGCTGCTGGTCTCGCAGCTGTCGCTGGCGAGTTACCTGTGCCCGGGCGAAGCTGCCCCGCAAGGGATGGCCGCCATGATGGCAGCCGGAGTGCCCTGCGAGGAGGCCGACCACGCGCAGCCGGTCCTCTGTCATCAGCATGGCGTCGACCTCGGCCAGCTGGTGCAGGCGGCGCAGGTCCTGGCACCGTCTCTGCCGGTGCTGATCCAGGTGCTGGTGGTGCGGGCACCGCTCTCGGGGAGCGAGGCGGTCGCCATCCCGCGCGCATCGACACCGGAGGCGCAGCCGCCACCCGATCCGATCTTTCTCGCCACGCTCAGACTTCGCGTCTGAACTCTCCGTCGACTGACTGGCGCCGGCGCGGCTCGTCCGCTTGCCGGCACATGCCCCGTTCGTCCGGAGAGATCTCATGTTTCACACCTTCCTTGGCGCGACCGTCCTGATCGCCGCGCTGCTGGCCCCTCCGGCGAGTGCCGCACCACTGACGCTCCAAGCGGCACTCGATCGGGCCGTGCAGCGCTCGGAAACGGCACGCGCATCCCGCGCCAGCCTCCTGAGCGCGAGCGAAGCGGCGCAGGCCGCGGCGCAGCTGCCGGACCCCATGCTGCGAGTCGGCGTCGACAACCTGCCGGTGACCGGCGCCGATCGGTTCAGCACGACGCGCGAGCCGATGACGATGAAGCGCATCGGCGTCAGCCAGGAATGGCTCGCGCGCGACAAGCGCGAGGCTCGCCAGGCCGCTGCAGACGCTGTCGTCGGCAAGGAAGCCGTGCAGACGCGAATCGCTGCCGCCGAGGCGCGCTTGCGGACTGCTCTTGCGTACGTCGAGGCCTCGTACGCCGAGCAGACGCTCAAGCTCGCGACGGTGATGGAGCACCACGCTCACGAACAATACGAAGCGGCGCGTTCGCGACTGGCGTCCGCCGCCGGCGCCAGCGAAGAGGTGCTAAGGCTCGCCGCCGCGCGCGGCATGCTCGAGGACGAATCGGCAGAGCTGCGCCAGCAACGATCGGCCGCCGAGGTCGCCCTGGCGCGCTGGGTCGGCACGCCGGTCGGCGAGCTCGAAGCCGTTCCCAGCCTGGCGACGCCTTCGGAAAGCGAGTACGTGAGCGGAGATCCGACGGTCGTCTCGCTGCAGAGAGAGATCGACGTCGCCCGCGGCGCCGCTGCCGTCGCGGCGACGAACAGCCGGCCCAACTGGACGTGGGAACTGGCGTACGGGCAGCGGACGGGCTACTCGGACCTGGTGACGTTCGGCGTCAGCATCCCGTTCCCGGTGGCGCCCGGCGCGCGCCAGGATCGAGAGACGGCAGCGAAGCTCGCGCTGGCGACCAAGGCCGAGGCGGATCTCGCTGAAGCGACCCGTTCGGCGACGGCCGACTACCTGTCGCTGGTGAGCGACCTCCGGCGCCTCGAGGAGCGAATCGCCCGCTATCGGCAGTCGGTCCTCGCACCGGCGCAGCAACGCACGGCAACGGCCAGCGCAGCGTATCGCTCCAACCAGGCGACCCTGACGTTGCTGTTCGAAGCGAGGCACGCGGAAGTCGACGGGCAGCGCAAGCTGCTCGCCCTTCAGCGCGACCTCGCCAAGCGACAGGTCGAGCTCGCCTATCGGCCGATCCCGACGGGGGGCGGACTGTGAAGCCCGCTCATGTCGCCGCGCTGGCGGTTGCAGGGGTCGCCCTCGCGGGCGGTGCCTTCCTGCTCGGCCGGTCCTCGGTGCAATCGCCCGCGACGGCGCGGGCAGTGGCCGGCGCGTCCGCGCCGGCGCCTGGCGAAGGCCGCAAGATCCTCTACTGGCACGATCCCATGGTGCCCGGACAGCGCTTCGACAAGGCGGGCAAGTCGCCGTTCATGGACATGCCGCTCGTCCCCGTGTACGCCGACGGCGCCGGCGCGAGCGGCGTCAGCGTGAGTCCTGCCGTCCAGCAAAGTCTCGGCATCCGCGTGACGGCGGTTCGGCGCGCCGTCATGACGCCATCGTTCGACGCCGTCGGCGCTGTCCAGTTCGACGAGCGTCGCAATGTCGCGGTGCAGACCCGCGTTGCAGGCTACGTCGAGCGCCTGGCCGTGCGAGCACCCATGGAACGGGTGCGCAAGGGCCAGCCCCTCGCGACGATCTTCGCGCCCGACTGGCTCGGGCCGCAGAACGAGTTGATCGCCATGAAGCGCTCCGGGGTGGGCGAAGACTTGATCGCCGCGGCGCGCGATCGCTTGCGGGCACTGTCGATCCCGGACGAGCTGGTGCGCCGCAGCGAGGAGGCCGGAACGGCACAGGCGCGGTTCACCTTGTCCTCGCCGACCAATGGCGTCGTCGCCGAGCTCGGCGTTCGCGAAGGCGTCGCGGTCATGCCGGGAACGACACTCTTTCGGATCGCCGGCCTGGAAACCGTCTGGGCCGTCGCCGACGTCCCGGAGGCCCAGGCGTCACGCCTGCGCACCGGCCAGAAGGTGAAGGCGGCGCTCCAGGCCGACGCGTCGCAGACGTTCGAAGGCGAGCTCAGGGAGATCCTGCCGGAAGTCAGCACGACCACCCGGACGCTGCGCGCACGCTTCGAGGTCGACAACGCCGCGGGGCGCCTCACGCCCGGCATGCTGCTTCGCCTCACCGTCTCGGCGCCGCAGGGGGAGCGCCTGGTGGTGCCGTCAGAAGCGGTGATCCGCACCGGCAAGCGCGCCGTCGTGATCGTGCGCAACGCGCAGGGGGGGTTCGAGCCGCGCGCGGTATCGCTGGGGACCGACTTCGGCGACGACGTCGAGCTCCTCGCCGGCGTCGGTGTCGGCGATCAGGTCGTCGCGAGCGGTCAGTTCCTGATCGATTCTGAAGCGCGCCTGCGCTCCGCGCTCGACAGCATGACGGCGCCCGCATCAGCCGCCACCGCATCGATGCCTGCCAGCGCTCCGGCGACGGGGCACGAAGGCCACCAGATGACGGGAGCGCGAAAGTGATCGCCGCCGTGATCCGCTGGTCGATCGGCAACCGCCCGCTCGTCCTCATCGCGACGGCATTCCTCGTCGTCGCCGGACTGTGGTCGACCGCCCGAATTCCGCTCGATGCCCTCCCCGACCTCTCCGACACCCAGGTGATCGTCCGCACGCCCTTCCCGGGCAAGGCACCGCAGATCGTCGAGGACCTGGTCACCTATCCGCTGACGACCACGATGCTGAGCGTGCCGGGCGCGAAGACCGTGCGCGGCTATTCCTTCTTCGGCGACTCGTTCGTCTACGTCCTGTTCGATGACAAGACCGATCCGTACTGGGCGCGCTCGCGCGTCGTCGAGTACCTCAACCAGGTTCAGAGCCGCCTGCCGGCAGGAGCCAGCGCTTCGCTCGGACCCGACGCGACCGGCGTCGGCTGGGTCTACGAATACGCGCTCGTCGATCGCAGCGGCACGCACGACCTGAGTCAACTGCGCGCCCTGAACGACTGGTTCCTGAGATTCGAGCTGAAGACGGTGCCCGACGTCGCCGAAGTCGCCAGCGTCGGCGGCATGGTGCGGCAGTACCAGATCGTCCTTGATCCCGACCGCATGCGCGCGCTCGGCATCGCGCAGGCGAGCGTGATGGAGGCGCTGCAGAAGGCCAACCAGGCGGCCGGCGGGTCCGTCGTCGAGTTGGCGGAAGCGGAGTACATGGTCCGTTCGCGGGGCTATCTCGGGTCGCTGGACGACTTCCGCAGCATTCCCCTGTCGGTCAGCAACGCGACGCCCGTCCTGCTCCGCGATGTCGCGACGGTGCAGATCGGTCCCGAGTTGCGCCGGGGCATCGCGGAGCTCGATGGCGAAGGGGAAGTTGCGGGCGGGATCGTCGTCATGCGTTCGGGCAAGAACGCGCGCACGACGATCGGCGCGGTCAAGGCCAAGCTCGAGAGCCTGAAGTCGAGCCTTCCGCCCGGCGTGGAGATCGTCCCGACGTACGACCGTTCGCAGCTGATCGACCGCGCCGTCGACAACCTGCGCTCGAAGCTCGTCGAGGAGTTCCTCGCCGTCGCGCTGGTCTGTGCGATCTTCCTCTTCCATCTGCGCTCGGCGCTAGTCGCCGTCGTGGCGTTGCCGGTCGGTGTGCTGGCAGCGTTCGTGGTGATGCGCTGGCAGGGGGTCAACGCCGACATCATGTCGCTCGGCGGCATCGCCATCGCGGTCGGCGCGATGGTCGATGCGTCGATCGTCATGGTCGAAAACGTGCACAAGCACCTGGAGGCATTCGAAGCGCGGGAAAAGCGGCGGCCGCGCGCATCCGAACGCTGGCGGATCGTCGCCGATGCATCGCTGGAAGTCGGCCCTGCCGTCTTCTTCTCGCTCCTGGTGATCACGCTCTCTTTCGTCCCCGTGTTCACGCTCGAAGCGCAGGAGGGGCGGCTGTTTTCACCGCTCGCGTTCACCAAGACGTACGCCATGGCCGCGGCCGCGGCGTTGTCGGTCACGCTGGTTCCTGTCCTGATGGGCTATCTCGTTCGCGGCCGGATCCCGCGCGAGAGCGCGAACCCGCTGAACCGTGCCCTCATGGCGTTCTACCGGCCCGCGCTCGAGGCCGTCCTGCGCGCCCCGATGGTCACCCTCGCCGTCGCGGCGGTCGTCCTCGCGCTGACCGCCATCCCGATATTGCGGCTCGGCGGCGAATTCATGCCCGCCCTCGACGAAGGCGACCTGCTGTACATGCCGTCCGCGCTGCCCGGCCTCCCGGCCGCGAAGGCCGCCCAGCTCCTCCAACAGACGGACCGGATGATCAAGACCGTGCCGGAAGTGGCACGGGTCTTCGGTAAGGCGGGGCGCGCCGACACCGCGACCGATCCGGCGCCGCTCGAAATGTTCGAGACGACGATCCAGTTCAAGCCGCGCTCGGAGTGGCGCACCGGCATGACGCCCGACCGGCTGGTCGAGGAGCTCGATGCCGCCGTCAAGGTGCCCGGGCTCAGCAACATCTGGGTGCCGCCGATCCGCAACCGCATCGACATGCTGGCCACGGGGATCAAGAGCCCGGTCGGGATCAAGGTGGCGGGCGCCGACCTGGCGACCATCGACAAGCTGGCCACGCAGATCGAATCGGCGGTGAAAGGCGTTCCCGGCGTCTCCTCCGCCCTGGCCGAGCGACTGAGCGGCGGCCGCTACATCGACGTCGACGTCGATCGCGCGGCCGCCGCGCGCTTCGGCCTGTCGGTGGCCGACGTCCAGTCGGTCGTCTCGACCGCGATCGGCGGCGACAACGCCGGCGAGGTGATCCAGGGGCGCGAGCGCTATCCGATCAACGTGCGCTACCCGCGCGAGATCCGCGACTCGCTGCAGAAGCTGCGCGAGCTGCCGTTCGTGACCGACAAGGGCGCGCAACTCCTGCTGCAGGACGTCGCCAAGGTGAGCATCGACGAAGGGCCGCCGATGCTGCGCAGCGAGAACGCACGGCTTTCGGGATGGATCTACGTCGATGTCCGCGGGCGAGACCTTCGCTCCGTCGTCACCGACATGCAATCCGCCGTCGCCAAGGCGGTCAAGCTGCCGCCCGGCTATGCCGTCTCCTGGTCCGGCCAGTTCGAGTACCTCGAGCGGGCGACCGAGCGACTGAAGCTGGTGGTCCCGGTGACCTTGGCGGTCATCTTCGTCCTGCTGTACCTGCTGTTTCGCTCGTTCGCGGATGCGGCGCTGGTGATGGCGGCCGTGCCGTTCTCGCTCGTCGGCGGCTTCTGGCTCGTCTGGGTCCTCGGCCATTCGCTCTCGGTCGCTTCGGCGGTCGGCTTCGTCGCCCTCGCCGGTGTCGCTGCGGAATTCGGCGTCGTCATGCTCGTGTACCTCAAGAATTCGCTCGCCCGACGACTTGCGGCCGGCGAGCCCGACAGCGAGGCGACGCTGCTTGCCGCCGTCCGCGAAGGCGCGGTGCTTCGCGTCCGCCCCAAGGCGATGACCGTCGCGGTCGTCATCGCCGGGTTGCTGCCGATCATGTGGGGAAGCGGCACCGGCTCGGAGGTCATGGGACGGATCGCCGCACCGATGATCGGCGGCATGTTGACGGCGCCCCTGCTGAGCATGCTCGTCGTGCCGGCCGCCTGGTATCTCCTTCACCGCCGACGGGTGGCGACCCGCCTGGCCGCGCCGACGCAGGAGCAAGTCCCGGCGATCTGAACCTGGGGCGACGGCGGCGCCGTCGGCGGCGGCAGCATCGCTCGAGCGGAGCCGCCCGCGGCAATTTCAAAGCCGGCTCAACTCGGGCCCTTCCTTCGCCCCGAACCAGGCGCGCTCGAACGACGTCCTCGCGGTCTGCTCGGCCTTCGCATCACCGCGGCGCTTGGCCACCTCGACCAGCCCCGCGAGCGCCCAGCCGCTGTTGCGCACGCGGGCGAGCGACTCGCGGAACGCCTTCTCGGCGTCGTCGAGCCGGCCCTGGCGAAGCCGCACCGAACCGAGCGACTGGCGCACCGGGTAGTACCAGAACGGCGGCTCGTAGTAAGCCAGACCGTCGGCGATGGCGATCGCGCTCTCATAGGCCGTGGCAGCGCCTTCGAGGTCGCCGCCGGCATCGGCAAGGCGCCCGCGCGCGACGAGCACCGCCGTCTGCACGATCGGCTTGGCGGGCAAGCCCCAGGGCTCGAACGGCTTGAAGTCGGCGTCGCGCTCGATCCGGGCGAGCGCGTCGATCTCGACCTGAGCGCCGGCGGCGTCCTTGCGCGAGGCGAAGGCGACCGCGCGTGCGTAGTGGTACATCGTCTTCACGAGCACCAGGTCGTCCGGCGGCGCCTTCAGCTTCAGGATGGTGTCGGCGT
>Ga0070668_100000325_pt1 | contig 31383 bp, 30 predicted proteins | sample KBSS43metaG_FD_64661 | JGI IMG/M metagenome (GOLD analysis project Ga0070668, IMG submission 64661) | Switchgrass rhizosphere microbial communities from Kellogg Biological Station, Michigan, USA - KBS S4-3 metaG | ecosystem: Host-associated > Plants > Roots > Rhizosphere > Soil ...
ACGACCCGCCACGGCAGCGTCAGCCGCCCGCCGGCTGCGGGAAACAAGCTGCGGGAAACAAGCAGCGCCGAGGTCAGGCGCCACCGAGCGAGCTGAACTGGATGCCGGCGAGCCGCCAGCCGCCGGGCAACTCGACCCACGTCTGGCTGACCCGGACGGTCAGCGCCATCTGCCGGCCGCGCCAGATCGACCGGCTGCGCTGAACACACCGGACGATGGCCGCGTGACCGTAGTGGCACACCTCAGTCTCGCTGCTCTCCAGGCTCGTGTAGCCGAACTCGGCGAATTTACCGATCCACTGTGCCTTGTCCAGCACATGGCCCTGCTCGCCGATGGACCGGAAGTCGTCGGCCAGCAAGGTGTTCAACACCTCGGTGTCGGCGCTTGCCTCGGCCTCGTCGAAAGTGCGCTGAAGCTTACGGACGTCGACGGTCATCACGCAGCCGCCTTGCGTGCGCGGGCCGACAGGGTCGTCGGGGTCGGGCTGCCGCCCTCGGCGAACTGTTCGAGGACCAGGCCGGCCTCGAGGAACGCGTGCAGCAGCGTCGGCAGCGGATAGTGGGTGGCGCCGACCTTGTCCCGTACGCCGTCGGTGGTCCACGAATTCCTGGTCCAGTGGCCGTCGAGATAGCCGGGCCGGATGACCACCGCCGCGGAGTCGGCGCGGTCGGCGAACCCGCCGCAGAAGGCCGGGTGCACCCCGATGTGGACGAACGTGCCGCCGGGCCGCAGCACCCGGGCGTTCTCGCGCAACACGGCCGGATAGTCCGGCATGTCGGTGTGCACCAGCACCGCGACGACCGCGTCCAGCGCGCCGCCGCGCACCGGCAGGCGGGTGGCGTCGGCCCGGGCGACGGGGAGGCGGTCCCGGCCGTACGCGAGCATGCCGGCCGACAGGTCGACGCCGATCGGGGTCCAGCCGAGTTCGCGCAGCTGGGCCGCGTTCGCCCCGGTGCCGCAGCCGACTTCCAGGCAGCTGCCGCGGCCGGGCCCGAGCAGGGTGGCCAGCGCGTGCCGCACGCCGATCGGATCCCCGGCCTCGGTGCGGGGCAGGAATTCGTTCTCGTACCAGTCCGCGATCTCGTCGTACGCCGCTGTCGGGGTCATGCCGTCATCGTGCCCGGCCGTGGCGCCGGCGGCCGCCCCGGACGGTACGCCCTCAGCGGAACGACAGCACGTCGGCCACGTGTTCGGCGATCGCCAGGCAGGAGGTCGCGGCGGGCGAGGGCGCGTTGCGGATCGCGGTGACCGGGCCGAGTTCGTGGATGCGGAAGTCGTCGACCAGGCCGCCGTCGCGGTCGAGGGCCTGCGCCCGTACGCCGGAGCCGGCGCGAACCACGTCGGCGGCGCCGATCTGCGGGACGTACCGCCGGGCCGCCCGCAGGTAGGCCCGCTTGGACAGCGACCCGTGCATCTCCCGGACGCCGGTGCGCCAGTGTTTCGCGGCCATCCGCCACGTGCCGGGCCAGCCCGCGATGCCGGTGAGGTCGCGCACCGAGACGTCGCGGCGGCGGTAGCCTTCGCGGGCGGTGGCGAGCACCGCGTTCGGCCCGACGTCCACCTCGCCGGAGACGCGCCTGGTGAAGTGCACGCCGAGGAACGGGTATCGCGGGTCGGGCACCGGATAGATCAGCCCACGGACGAGGTGCCGCTTGGCCGGCCGGATCCGCAGGTATTCGCCGCGGAACGGGATGATCCGCGGCTCGGCCGTGTCCCCGGCCAGGCCGGCGACCAGGTCGCTCTGGATGCCGGCGCAGACGATCAGCCGGTCCACCGGCAGGCGCCGCTCGCCCGCGGCGACCACCAGCCCGCCGCCGGCCCGGTCGATCCCGGTGACCGGGAAACCCAGCCGCACCTCGCCGCCGGCGGCCACCACGTCCGCGGCGAAGGACTCGCTGATCCGGGTGAAGTCGGTGATCGCCGTCCGGGGCGAGTGCAGCGCGGCGAGGCCGACGGCGTACGGCTCGATGTCCTTGATCTCCTGGGGGCCGATCCGGCGCAGGCCGGGCACGAGGTTGACGCCCGCCCGGGCGGCGAGCGTGTCGAGCCGCGCCACCTCGTCCGCGCCGACCGCCACCACGAGCTTTCCGCATTCCTCGTACGGCAGGGCGCGCTCCGCACAGTACTCGCGCAGCAGCGCGGCGCCCCGCGTGCAGAGCCGCGCCTTGAGGCTGCCCGGCCGGTAGTAGATGCCGGCGTGCACAACCCCGGAGTTGTGCCCGGTCTGGTGGGCCGCGACCCGCTCCTCCTTGTCGAGCACCACCACCCGGCTGCCCGGCCGCCGCCGGGTGAGCTCACGGGCGATCGCGAGCCCGACGATGCCGGCCCCGACGATGCCGATCACCTCGTCCGCCATGGCACCGGGTATACCGCACGATCCCGGTCACCCGCACCTCGCGGCGATCGCCTCGTGCACCTTGGCGAGCAGTTCCCCGCCGGTGAACGGCTTCTCCAGGAACGGGATGTCGGTGTCCAGCACGCGGGTGCTGCCGAGCAGCCCGTTGCTGTAGCCGGACATGTAGACCACGGGCAGGCCGGGCTGCCGGGCGTGCAGCAGCTCGGCGAGGCGCGGGCCGGACATCTCCGGCATGATCACGTCGGTGAGCAGCGCGTCGCAGCCCTTCTCGGCGTGCAGTCCGAGGGCCTCCGGACCGGTTTCCGCGGCCAGCACGCGGTAGCCGCCGGTGGTCAGGATCCGGGTGATCACCCGGGCCAGGGCGGCCTCGTCCTCGACCACCAGGACGGTGCGGCCGGCGCCGTCCGGCGGCGCGGCCGGGCCCGCCACCGTGGGGCCGGTGCCGGTCGGCGCCTCGACCAGCGGCAGGTAGACCCGGAACGTGGTGCCGACGCCCGGTTCGGAGTACACGTTGATGCTGCCGCCCGCCTCGGTGACGATCCCGTACACGGTGGACAGTCCGAGGCCGGTGCCCTGCCCGCGCGGTTTGGTGGTGTAGAACGGCTCGAAGATGTGCTCGGCCACCTCGGCCGACATGCCTTCGCCGGTGTCGCTGACCAGCAGCCGCGCGTAGGCGCCGGCCGGCGCCGGGGGCTGCATGTTGATCTCGTCGCCGTCGAGGCCGGCGGTGTTCGCCTCGATCACCAGGGTGCCGCCGTCCGGCATCGCGTCCCGTGCGTTGATCGCCAGGTTCAGCAGCACCTGCTGGATCTGGCCCGGGTCGGCGTGCACGGTCAGCGGCGTTTCGGCCGGCCGGGCGTACAGGGTGATGTGTTCGCCGATGGTCCGATCCAGCATGGCCCGAACCTCGGCGATCGCGCCGTTCAGGTCGATGTCCTGCGGCTGGATGGTGTCCCCGCGGGTGAAGGTGAGCAGCTGGCGGGTGAGGTTCATGGCCCGGTCGGCGGCGGTGCGCACGTGCTCCAGGTCGGCCCGCACCGCCGGGCTGCCGGCGCTTTCCTCGATCGCGAACTCGGTGTAGTTCACGATGATCGCGAGGATGTTGTTGAAGTCGTGCGCCACGCCGCCGGCCAGCTTGCCGAGGCTTTCCATCCGCTGCGCCTGATGGGTACGTTCCTCCAACGCCCGCTGCCGGGCGGCGGCCTCCTTGGCGGCGCTGATGTCGCGGGCCACCACGGACAGGCCGGTGACCGCGCCGGTGCCGTCCCGGATGGCCGCGACGTTCAGCGACACCTCCAGCGGCGAGCCGTTCTTGTGCACCCGGTGCGTCTCGAAGTGGACGCCGCGCTCGCCGTTCGCGATCCGGGTGAGGATGTCCCGCTGCTCGGCGGCGCCGTCCTGGTCGGTGAACATCGACACCGGCCGGCCCATCACCTCGTCGGCGGTCCAGCCGAACAGCCGCTCGGCGCCGCCGTTCCACGCGGTGATCAGGCCGTCCAGGGACACCCCGGCGATCGCGGCGTCGGTGTGTTCGGCGACCGCGGCGAGGGTGTCCCGGGCCGCCCGCTCCCGGGCGTCCGCCTCGTCGAGGCGGTGCTGCAGGCCGGGCGCCACGTACATGACGCCCTTGCCGAGCAGTACGCCGTAGCCGCGCCGCAGCGTCCAGTAGTAGACGCCGACCGCCGCGGTGACGATGTCCCACAGCGCGGTGGCCCAGACCGCCAGCGTCGACCCATGATGGTGGCCCTGCAGCAGTGCCCGCCAGGAGATCATGGCATGCAGGCCGTGGCCCACCGCGCAGCTGAAGAAGATCATCGCGGTGGTGGTCGCCAGCTTGTTGCTCCACTGCTGCCGGGCGCGTACGACGGGCACCACGATGGCCACCATGATCGCCAGGTAAGCCGTCATGATGACGAGGTTGCCGAGCAGGTAAAGCTGTTCCGGCACGTTCGTCCTATCGGACGGCGGCGTCTTCTCCTGAGCGCAGCGCGATGACCGTGACCACCAGGCCGCGGGCCACCCGCCAGCGGCCGGTGAACCCGGTCACCGGCCCGTCGACCAGCAGGTGCGCCGCGAAGGTGCCGTCCGGGCGCAGGTCGAGCCGGCATTCGGTGAAATCGAGCCAGCGCCGGGCCAGCGGGAACCACGCCTTGTACACCGACTCCTTCGCGCTGAACAGCAGCCGGTCCCAGCACACCCCGGTGGGCAGCGCGGCCAGCTGGTCGCGCTCGGCGGCGAGCGAGACGGTGTCGAGGACCCCGTCCGGCAGCGGGCCGTCCGGCTCGGCGTCGAGACCGACCGACGCGTACGCCTCCGCGCGCGCCACGATCGCCGCCCGGTAACCGGCGCAATGCGTGATCGCGCCGACCACGCCGGGCGGCCAGCCGGGTGCGCCGCGCTCCCCGACCGGGATCGCCTCCGCCGCGACGCCGAGCCGGACGAGGGCCTGCCGGGCACACCACCGGCCGGTGGCGAACTCCCGGCGGCGCGTGCCGACCACACGGGCCACCGCCGGTTCCTCGGCGGGATGGAGCAGGCCGGGCACGTCGTCGTCGAACCGCTCGGCCCAGGCGACGCCGGCCGGCAGCAGCGGGCCGATCACCGGGTGACCCTAGCCCACCGGCTACGGCAGCGGCCGGTCGGCGTAGGTGACGCCGAGCTTGGCCAGGAGCGGCCGCAGGTCGTACATGTCGACGCCCAGCTCCCCCGCGGCGAACCGGGACCGCTTGGCCGCCTCGTCGGCGATCCGGGCCCGGGCCGCCGCGAGCACGGCCTCGGCCCGCTCGCGCGGCACCACCACGATGCCGTCGTCGTCGGCGACCACCGCGTCGCCCGGGTGCACCGGCTGGCCGCCGCAGACCACCGGGACGTTCACCGAGCCCGGGCTGGCCTTGACGGTGCCCTGCGGGCTGATCGCCCGGGACCAGACCGGGAAGCCCATGGCCCGCAGCTCGGCCACGTCGCGGACGCCGGCGTCCAGGATCACCCCGCGTACGCCGTGGGCGGCCAGCGAGGTGGCGAGCAGCTCGCCGAGCATGCCGTCGGTGGAGGGCGACGTGGTGGTGACGACCAGGACGTCGCCGGGCCGGCAGGTCTCCACCGCCGCGTGGATCATGAGGTTGTCGCCCGGGTGGCAGGAGACGGTGATCGCCGAGCCGGCGATCCGGGCGCCCTGCTGGATCGGGCGCAGCCGCGGGGCGAGGGCGCCGCGGCGCTGGTCGGCCTCGTGCACGGTGGAGACGCCGGCCTCGGCGAGGCCGTCCAGGATCTCCGGCGCGGCGCGGTGCACCTCGCGGACGACGACGTACGCACTCACGACGGCCTCCCGGCGATTGTCGACAACTTCGTTGGCCAATCCACCGTAGGCTCACCACACCTCGGCAGCGCGTCTCAGGAGGCGCGCGGCGGCCGGGATACGCTACCGGCACCAGGACGACCGAGGAACTACGACATGGCGCCAGCACACGAACCCGAGGCCGCCGAGACCGCCGTGCGCGAGCACCTCGCCGGCGTCGTCGAGGCGCTGCACTCCATCGACCAGCTCGGCGGCCCGGCGTGAGCCCGGCGGCGGCCGACCAGCCCGGCGGCCCCGGAGTGAGCCCGGCGGCAGCCGCCGAGCCCGGCGGGCCGGGTATCAGCCCGGTGGTGGCCGTGCTCGGTCTCGGCGAGGCGGGCAGCCGGATCACCGCCGACCTGGCCGCCGCCGGCGCCACCGTGCGGGCGTTCGACCCGCGGGTGCCGGCGCCGCCCGGGGTGTGGGCGGCGACCAGCGACGCGGAGGCGTGCGACGGCGCCGGCCTGGTGCTCAGCGTCAACAGCGCGCACGACGCGCTGGACGCGCTGCGGCAGTCCCTGCCGGCCTGCCGGCCGGGCACGCTGTGGGCCGATCTGAACACCGCGGCGCCCGCCGTCAAGGAGGCGTTGTGGCAGGCCGGCGACGGTACGGTCGAGGTCGTCGACGTCGCGCTGATGGCACCCGTGCCGGGCCGCGGCCTGCGCACCCCGATGACGGCCAGCGGCCCGGCGGCCGCCCGGGTGGCCGCCCTGCTCACCGCGTGGGGCGCCCAGGTCGAGGTGATCGACGGCCCGGTCGGCGCCGCCGCCACCCGCAAGCTGCTGCGCAGCGTCTTCTACAAGGGCCTGGCCGCCGCGGTCATCGAGGCCCTGGCGGCGGCCCGGGCGGCCGGCCTGGAGGACTGGCTGGCCGGAAACATCCGCGAGGAGCTGACCCGCAGCGACGCCGCCACCCTGGACCGGCTGGTCGAGGGTTCGCACACGCACGCCGTGCGCCGCCGCGAGGAGATGGCCGCCGCAGCCGACCTGCTGGACGCGCTGGGCGTGCCGGCCCGGGTGGCCCGCGCCGGCCGCGACTGGCTCGCCGACCTGAGCGGCCCACCACGCGCGGCCCCGTCCGACGGTCTCACGGGCTGACCTGCCTGCGGGTCAGGGCCGCGTCCAGGCGGGGGAAGACGCGGCGGGCATTGCCCTCGTAGACCTTGGCGCGGTCCTCGGCGGCCAGGCCGAGCGCGTCGACGTAGCGCCGGGTGTCGTCGAAGTGGTGGCCGGTCCGCGGGTCGATGCCACGGACCGCGCCGACCATCTCCGAGCCGAAGAGGATGTTGCCGGTGTCGATCACGTCGAACAGCAGGGTGATGCCGGCCTGGTGGTAGACGCAGGTGTCGAAGAAGACGTTCGTCATCACCGACTCGTCCAGCGGCGGCCGGCCGAGCATGTCGGCGAGCCCGCGGAAGCGTCCCCAGTGGTAGGGCACCGCTCCCCCGCCGTGCGGGATGATCATGCGGAGGCCGGGGAACCGGGTGAACAGGTCGGACTGCAGGAACTGCATGAACGCGGTCGTGTCGGCGTTCAGGTAGTGCGAGCCGGTGGCGTGGAAGCTCGCGTTGGTCACCGCGGAGACGTGCACCATGGCGGGCACGTCGAGTTCCACCATGGCCTCGTAGAACGGATACCAGGCCGGGTCGGTCAGCGGCGGCGACGTCCAGTCGCCGCCGCTCGGGTCCGGGTTGAGGTTGCAACCGACGAAGCCGAGTTCGGTGACGCACCGCCGCAACTCGGCCACCGAGTTCCCGATCGGCACACCGGCGGACTGGGGCAGCTGGCAGACGCCGGCGAACCGGTCCGGGTAGAGGCCGGCGACCCGGGCGATGAGGTCGTTGCACGCCGCCGCCCAGGCACTGCTGGTCGCCTCGTCGCCGAAGTGGTGGCCCATCGCCGACGCCCGCGGGGAGAAGACGGTGAGGTCGACGCCGCGTTCGGCCATGAGCCGCAGCTGGCTCGTCTCGAGCGACTCGCGGATCTCGTCGTCGGAGATCTTCGGGTACGGCGGTGGCCTCTCCCCCGCCCGGAACGCCGCCTGCTGCCGTTCCCGCCAGGCGGTGTGTGCCGCGGGCGCGGTGGTGTAGTGGCCGTGACAGTCGATGATCATGCGCTCACCTTCGGCGTACCGTAGGTGCGAACGGCGGTCAGGCGTAGTAGCGGTACAGCGGCCGCGCCACGCAGGCCGGCTTGTCCACGCCGTCGATCTCCACGGTGAAGTCGAGAGCCATCTGTACGCAGCGGTTCGCGACCTCGTCGATGCTGTCCACCCGGGCGGCCAGCCGGATCTTCGAGCCGACCCGGACCGGGCTGGGGAAGCGCACCTTGTCGAGCCCGTAGTTGACGCCCATCTTGAGGCCCTCGACCACCAGCATCTCCGAGAAGAACGGGATGACCAGCGACAGCGTGAGGTAGCCGTGCGCGATGGTGCCGCCGAACGGCCCGGTCTTGGCCCGCTCGACGTCGACGTGGATCCACTGGTGGTCGCCGGTCGCGTCGGCGAACTGGTCCACCCGCTCCTGGGTGACCTCCAGCCAGGAGCTGTGGCCGAGGTCGCGGCCGGCCAGGGTCTTCAGCTCGTCGAACCCGTTGACGGTGATCATGCGGAGGTCTCCTTGTCGGTGAGGCCGAGCAGCCGGGCCGCGTTCTCCTTGAGGATCTTGGGCCGGACCTCGGGCTTGATGTCCAGGGTGGCGAAGTCGGCCAGCCACCGGTCCGGGGTGAGGACCGGGTAGTCGGAGCCGAACAGCACCTTGTCCTTGAGCAGCGTGTTGGCATACCGCACCAGCTGGGGCGGGAAATACTTGGGCGACCAGCCGGAGAGGTCGATGTACACGTTCGGCTTGTGGGTGGCAACCGCGAGGGCCTCGTCCTGCCACGGGAACGACGGGTGGGCCAGGATGATCCGCAGCGCCGGGAAGTCGGCGGCCACGTCGTCGACCAGCATCGGGTTGGAGTATTTCAGCTTGATGCCGGCGCCGCCGGGCACGCCCGCGCCGATGCCGGTCTGCCCGGTGTGGAACAGCGCCGGCACGCCCAGTTCCTCGATCACCTCGTAGATCGGGTAGGCCATCCGGTCGTCCGGGGCGAAGGCCTGGATGCTGGGGTGGAACTTGAAGCCGCGGACGCCGTGCTCCTCGACCAGCCGGCGGCACTCGCGCACGCCGAGCCGGCCCTTGTGCGGGTCGACCGAGGCGAACGGGATCAGCACGTCGGGGTGCGCGGCGCAGCCGGCCGCGACCTCCTCGTTCGAGATCCGCGGGTGGCCGGTCGCGTGCTCGGCGTCGACGGTGAACACCACCGCGGCCATGCTGCGCTCCCGGTAGTACGCGGCCATGTCGTCGATCGACGGCTGCCGGTGGCCCTGCGCCTTGAAGTACGCCGCGGACGCGCCGAGCAGCTCGGGGCTCAGCGAGGTGTGCCCGTCGCGGCTGACCTCGGCGTGCGTGTGCACGTCGATCGCGACCAGTGCGTCGACATCCATGTCAGGCCGCCGGCGGCTTGGGGGCGGGGATTCCGTACGTCTCCGGCTGCGCACCGACGCCGGCCGCCCACTGGTCCGCGATCGCCTCGGCGGTCCACCCGCCGTCGGCGTACGCCACCGCCTTTTCCGCCGGGTGTGCCCAGAGCGCGAGCCGGTCGCCGCCCACGCCGATGGCCTGCCCGGTGACGCCCTTGGCCGCGTCCGAGGCGAGGAAGACGATCAGGCCGGTGACGTCGTCGACCGTGCCGAGGCCCTCGTCGTGGCGCATCCAGGCGGGCAGCGGCGTGCCGGTGCGCTCGGCCTCGTCGATGGCCGGGCCGAACGCCGGGATGGTGCGGGTCATCTCGGTGGCCGCCACCGGCACCACCGCGTTGACCGCGATCTCGCTCCTCGCCAGCTCCATCGCCCAGGTGCGGGCCATCGCGGCGATGCCGGCCTTGGCCGCCGCGTAGTTGGTCTGCCCGAAGTTGCCACGCTGGCCGGCCGGCGACCCGATCAGGATGAGCCGGCCGCCGGAGCCCTGCTCGCGCATGCGGATCGCGGCGGCCCGCGCGCAGGTGAACGTGCCGCGCAGGTGCACCTTGACGACCGCGTCGAAGTCGTCGTCGGTCATCTTCCACAGCACCCGGTCGCGCAGGATGCCGGCGTTGGTGACCAGCACGTCGAGCCGGCCGAACTCGCGCACCGCGGTCTCGACCAGCAGCTCGGCGGTCTCGGTGTCGCCGACCGCGGCGGTCACGCCGGCGGCGCGGCCGCCCGCCTCGGTGATCCCGGCGACCGCGGCGTCGACCACGGCCTGGTCGACGTCGTTGACCACGACGGCGGCGCCGGCCGCGGCGAGTGCCCGCGCGTACGCCAGGCCCAGCCCTCGGCCGCTGCCGGTGATGATGGCGACCTTGCCTGCCAGATCCATGGTTCTGCCTTCCGGGCGGTCTTCGTTTGGTGGGTGGTCGAATCCGAAGTTAGGCGGATCTGGCACGGCCGTCAAGAATCTGCCTAACATTGTGGGCATGTCGAACAACGGGACCTCGTCCCGGCCGTCCGGAGGACCGGGCGTCGGTGACCCCACCGACGTCGCCGAGGCCGGGGCCAAACCGCAGACGCTGATGCTCATGCTCTTCGGCGACGTCGCGCTCGACCGCGGGCTCTGCGTCTTCTCCGGCAGCGTCATCGACGCGTTCGACCGGCTCGGCATCTCCTCGCACGCCACCCGCTCCACGCTCACCAGGATGGTCGCCCGCGACCTGCTGCGCCGCCAGCGGCACGGCCGGAAGATGTATTTCGGGCTCACCGACCGGTCCACCGCCATCCTGCGCGACGGCCGCACCCGCATCTGGGAGACCGGCGCGGTCAACGACCGGTGGGACGGCACCTGGACGCTGCTCTGCTTCTCGCTGCCCGAGTCGTGGCAGCGCCAGCGCCACGACCTGCGCTCCCAGCTCGCCTGGGCCGGCTTCGGCCCGATCCAGGGCGGGCTGTGGATCGCCCCCGGCGCGGTCCCGGCCCAGGACATCGTCACCGGGCTCGGCCTGGAGGCGCACACCCGGGTGTTCCGGGCCCGCGCCGACGAGCTCACCGACGTGGCCGCGATGGTCGGCGACGCGTACGACCTGGCCGGCCTCGCCGCCCGTTACCGCGCCTTCCTGACCCGCTGGGACGGGCCGCCGCCGTTCGCCGACCCGCTGGCCAGCCGGCTCTGCCTGATCGCCGAGTGGCTCGGCGCGATCCGCCGCGACCCGCGCCTGCCGGTGGAGCACCTGCCGGCCGACTGGCCCGCGGCCCGGGCACAGCAGCTGTTCCGCGACCTGGAGGCGGCCTCCCGGGTGCCGGCCGGGCAGATCGCCGACGACCTGCTCGACGTCCAGCCCGACTCGCTGAAGTCCTGACCCGCAGCAGTCCTGACCCTCAGCGGTCCAGGGCGTACGCGATCGCCTTGTCGTACGCGAGTTCGCGGCCCCGGCGGAAGGCGGTCGCGTACCCGTCCGTACCCAGCAGGTCCTGGCTTGCCCGGCGGCAGGCCTCGTGCGTGCCGATCAGGTTGCCGTGGGCGGTGATGGTGGTGCCGATCCGGTCCCAGACCGCGTCGGCGGCGCCGAGCAGCACCGCCGCGCGCTCGTACCGGTCCGCAGCGGCGGCGATCCAGGCCATCGTCTCCAGGCACAGGGCGGTGCCGTACCGGTCGATCGGCAGGCGCTCCTGCTTGATCTGCAGGCTGGCGGCGACGTGGGCGGCGGCCTCCCCCGGACTGCCGCGGCGGAAGGCTTCGACGCCGAGCGCCCACAGCGCGGTGGACCGGTAGTAGCTGCCGCCGCGCACCTCGGCGAACGCCACGATCTCGCGGTACCACGACACGGCGGCCGCACGGTCCCCGCCCAGCGCGGCGTTCACGCCGAGCGCGAGCAGGATCCGCAGCCGCAGCTCGGCGTCCGGGTGCGGGAGCCGGGACAGCCGGGTCAGCGCCTGCTCCAGCAGGCGAAGCGCGGTGCGCTGTTCGCCGCGCATGGCTTCGACCAGCCCGCGTACGTAGGGTGCGAAGGCCAGGGCGCCGGGGTCGGCCACCGACCGGGCGAGGTCCTCGCCCTGATCGACCTGCCGCGCCGCGGTCTCGTAGTCGCCCTGCCAGGCGGCGAGGCAGCCGACCAGCAGCAGGGCCCGGGCGTGCAGCCCGGTCGCCGGTTCGATCCCGGAAAGCCCGACGGTGAGCCAGCGCCGGCCCTCGCCGAACAGGCCCCGGGTCACCCACTGCGCCCACGGCATGGTCACGGCGATGCGCAGCGCCGCCTCGGCCTGTCCCGGTTCGGTGAGGCTGTGCTCGACGGCGGCCCGCAGGTTGGGGTGCTCCCGGCCGAGCCGGTCGAGCCAGTACGGCTGGCGGGGGCTGATGAAGTCGTCCCGGGCACGGGCGACCAGTTGTTCGTACCAGTCGAGGTGCCGTCGGCGCAGCGACGCCACCGCCCCGGCACTGCCCAGCTTCCCGTATCCGTACTCGCGGATGGTGTCCAGCATCCGGTAGCGCGCCCGGTCGCCGATCCGCTCGGTGACCAGGACCGACTTGCCGACCAGGCCGGCCACGACGCCGAGCAGGTCGCGCCGGGGCAACTCGTCGTCGGCGCAGACACCCTCGACCGCATCGAGGTCGAACCCGTCGGCAAAGATCGACAGTCGTGCCCACAGCCGCCGCTCCGGCTCCGTGCACAGGCCGAACGACCAGTCGATGCACGCGCGCAGCGTGCCGTGCCGGCCGGCCGCGCCGGCCTGGTCGCGCGGGTCGAACCGGTCGGCCAGCTGGTCCAGCACCTGCCGGACGTCGAGGGTGGCCAGCCGCGCCGCGACCAGCTCGATGGCCAGGGGTATCCCGTCCAGCCGGCGGCAGATGCCGGCCACCGCGTGCCGGTTCTCCTCGCCGAGCTCGAAGCCGGGCCGGACCGCGCGGGCGCGGGCCACGAGCAGCGCCACGGAGGCGCACCGGGCAAGCTCGTGGCTGGGGACCGACAGCGTGTCCGAATCGGGTACGGGCAACGGGTCGACCGCGAACGCGAACTCCCCGGAAACCTCGAAGAGCTGCCGGCTGGTCGCCAGGATCCGCACGCCGGGACAATTGGTCAGCAACGCCTGGACCAGCCGCGCGCAGCCGAGCAGGACCGGCTCGCAGCTGTCGAGCACCAGCAGCATCCGCCGCCGCGCCAGATAATCGATCACACGCCGCAGCGGCCGGCCGACCGAGTCCTCCCGGATCGCCAGGGCACTCGCCACCGCCCGCGCCGCCGGCTGCGGATCGGCCACCTCACCGGTCCAATGGGGCAGGTCGCGCAGCGCGGACAGGTCCACGAAGCAGACCCCGTCGGGCATTCCCGCCCGCAGTTGGGCGGCCACCCGCACCGCCAGCCGGGTCTTGCCGACCCCGCCCACCCCGGTCACCGTCACCAGCCGGCACCGGGCGAGCAGCCTTCGCAGCCGGGCCACCTCGCGCCGGCGCCCGACGAAACTGGTCGACTCGGCGGGCAGGTCTCCCGTCCGGCCACCGGCAATGTTGTCCACGAGCAAACGACCGTACGCCGCTGCCGTCCGCTATTTCGTCCACCTTCCGGGTGACAGCCGCGGACGCCCGTTGACCATCACGCTGTCCGCCCGGGTCCAGGCTCACGAAGTATCGACGCGAACACAGCGCAGTCGTAGAGTCCGGTTGAGAAGCGCGGTCAGAAGTACAACGGTGTACAGGAGGCTCGCGATGTTCGTTCAGATCATTCAGGGCAAGACGTCGAAGCCAGATTCGTTGCGTGCTGCCGTCGATCGGTGGATGCGGGATTTGGCGCCCGGCGCGACCGGCTGGCTGGGCTCCACCGGCGGAGTCACGGAGGACGGCCGGTTCATCGCGGCGGTCCGCTTCGAGTCCGAGGCGGCAGCCCGCCGTAACAGCGAGCGGCCCGAGCAGAGTCAGTGGTGGGCCGAGACGGAGAAGCTTCTCGACGGTGCGGCGACCTTCCGCGACAGCAGCGACGTCACCGTCGACCTGCAGGGCGACCCGGACCAGGCCGGCTTCGTCCAGATCATGCAGGGCCGAAGCTCCGACCCCGAGCGGGTCAAGCAACTCATGGGGCAGGACGCGGACAAGTGGAGGGCGTTGCGTCCCGACATGATCGGCTACGCGGTGATCGGCCACGACGGTGGCGCCTACACGATGATCATGTATTTCACGTCGGAGGCCGCCGCCCGCGAGGGAGAACGCAAGGAAGTGCCTCTGGAGTTGCGGGCGAACATGGACGAGATGGGCAAACTCAGCCTCGGCGAGCCTGAGTATTTTGACCTCAAGCAACCCGCCATCCGTTCCGCAAAGTAGGTAGCCAGGCAATTCCGTCGCCACCAAACAATGACGGCGCCGGCGTCGATGTATTCAATTGCCGCGATCCGGTCGCTACGTAGGGCAGCGACCGGATCGTTGCGTCCGGCGCACGGACCGTGGCCGACAAGGTTGCTGGGCTCTACCGGTCGCTCGCGTGGCCGCGAGTGCGGGTGGTTCCCCAGCCGACCAGTGCGGCGGCCATGATTGTCAGGGTGAAACCGGCGATCGTGACTGCCTCGTGGAAGTCGGCGGTCTGCTGGGAGTTCCAGTTTCCGGTGGTGACGGCGCCGGTGAAAAGGGCGGCGAGGATGGTGCCGGCGACGGCCACGCCGGCGCCGGAGGTGACTTCGCCGGCCGTGTCCACCAGGGCGGCGCCGATCGTGGTGCGGTCGTTCGGCAGGCCTCGGAGTACGTTCGTGCCGGCGACCACCCCGACCACGCGCATGCCGGCGGCCACGAGCACGAGGGCCACGGCGACGATGGGATAACCGAACCGGCCTGCTCCGGCGTACACGGCAAGGCCGACCACCACCGCGGCGGCGCTGAGCCAGGCGGCGCGGTCGAGCCCGGCTCGCCGGACCAGCGGGCCGATGACGCCGCCACCAGCGATCAGGACCACGACCTGCGGCAGCATTCCCAGCGCGGCCTGCCCAGGTGTCCAGCCCCAATCGAGCTGGAGTTGCAGCGTCACCAGGTAGCCGAGGCCGGCCGTTGCCAGGCCGGCGGCGGCCTTGACCGCCAAGCCGCCCGAGACCTGCGGGTGCGCGACCAAGCGCAGGTCCAGCAGGGGGTGGCGGGCGCGGCGCTCACGGCGTACGAACAGCAGGGCCGCGGCGAAGGTTGCCGCGATAGTCAGCCACGGAGCCCAGGAGTGGGAGCCCTGTTCGACGAACAGGGTGGGTGCCACCAGTGCGAGCACGATCATGGCCGTGCCGAGCAGCGCGCCGACGACGTCCAACGGGTCGCGGTGAAGCTCGCCGGCGTCGTCACCGGCGATGCCGGCGCGGATACCGAGAAACGCCAGCACCGCGATCGGCACGTTGATCAACAGCAGGACCCGCCAGGGTGCGAACGCCAACACGAAGCCGCCGGCGGTCGGACCGATCGCGAGACCGACCAAACCGACGGTCGAGATCAGGGTCATCGCACGGACGCGAAGGACATCGTCGTCGAACAGCCGGAACGCCAGCGCCATCGACCCGGGCGTGGTCATCGCGGCCGCGACACCCATCGCCACCCGGACGGCGATCAGCTGGCCGGCAGTGGCGACGAACGCCGTCGCAAGGCTGGAAAGCCCGAGCAACACCAGCCCGACGAGCATGATCCGACGCCGGCCGAACCGGTCGGCCATCGCGCCGAAGGCCAACATCAGCCCGCCGAACACCACCGCATAGGCACCGACCACCCACTGCAACGCGGACGTTGACACCCGCAGGTCACGGCCGATCGTGGGCAACGCGACGTTGAGGATCGAGTTGTCGAGCATTTCGAAGAGAAACACCGCCGCGAGGCCGGCCAGGGCCGTCCACGCTGCTCGCAGCGTTCGGGGCGAATCAGCGGCCCGGTCGTCCGGCCGCGGGCGGACCATGTCCTTCACACGCGCACACCTTCCGTGAGGAAGTGGCGTCGCAGGGTGCGTCCGCGTATGCGCGTGAGTTCTGGGGACTCGCCGTTTTGCCTTCTCGCCAAGACCATACACCGGGCCGCGGGCGTGGTCCGTGACTGGACCCGCCCGGCCGACGTTTCACCGGCGCCGTCGCCGAAGTGCCGGTACGTGACCGGCACTTCGGCGCTGACCCGCTCAGAACGGCCAGGCGGCGTCGCGGCCCGCCTCGATCAGCGGGATCATCCGGAACGTCGCGTCGGTGAGGCCGCCGAACTCCAGCCGGTTCGGGCTGCCCGCGTCGAACGCGGTCCGCCGGTACCCGCCCAGGTTGAAGCCGTACAGCGGGGTCCGGGCCGGCACCACGTCGGTGACGTCGCCGGTGTGCGGGCCCGGCGCGAACGTCTGCATGTCCGAGATGACGAACACCCGGTCGTGGCCGCGCAGCGTACGCCGGATCGACTCGGCGATCTGGGTGCCGTGCCCCACCTCGCCGACCCGCTTGACGAACCGCTTCACCTCACGGATCACCGACGCACCGGCCCGCACCGGGTGGTGGAACACCCCGTCGGCGAAGCCCACCAGGTCCACCCGCTCGCCGCGGGCGGCCAGCGCGACACCGAACACCGCGGCCGCCTTCACCGGCGTCATCGTCGACCGCCGGGAGAAGCCGGTCGAGGACATCGACGCCGACGTGTCGACCAGGATCAGCGACCGGCCCGGCAGCGCCGGCAGGTTGGCCAGCGACAGCTGCAGGGCACGGTCGAGCGCCTTGCCCCAGCGCAGCGACGGCGCCTGCTCGTACGCGGCCAGGAACCGGTACGGGAACTGCCGCGACCGGGCCACCTCGGCCGGGTCGGCCAGCCGCGCGCGCACCCGCTCGGCCACCTTGTCGCTCACCCCGGCCTCGTCGAAGTTGCGCAGGTTGCGCAGCAACGCCATGTAACCCATGGCCGGGATCATCGACTCCCACACCGCATCCTTGGCCAGCGCGGTACCGGCCAGGGACAGCACGTCCTCCCAGGTCATCCCGGCCGCCGCGAGACGGTCGGCGTCGAGCAGCACGGCCGGGTCGGCGGCTGCCGCGCGGCGCAGTTCGCGGTTGGCGGCAAGCACCCGCAGCGAGGCCGGCTCGGCGCGGTCGCGCTCGTGCCGGCGGTCCAGCGCGTACCCGAACAGGTCGCCCTGCCAGGGCTTACCCGCCGCCGGCGAGGGGTGGGTAAGGTCGATGACGTCGCCGAACCGGAACCCGTGCGACGCGGTGTCGTACTTGAGCAGCGAACGCTCGTGGTAAAGCCGGCGTACGGCGTCGGCGACGCCCCGCTTCACCGGCTTCGGGATGGCCCGCCCATGCTTGGCCGTCCAGTACGCGAGGGCCTCACCCGGCTCGTCGGCGCGCTGCAGCACCGAATCGACGATGGCCCGGCCACCCGGGATCCCGGCGTCCCGCAGCGCGGCGGCCGCCTCCAGCGCACCGGCCAGCGACGCCGACCGCATGTTGGCGCCGGTGCGCAGCCAGCGCAGGAACCGGGCGGTCCACGCCGGGTCGTCGGCGGCCACCCGGCGGACGAGCGCCGCGTACCGGGCGTCCCGGTCGTTGCCCTTCTCGTAGAAGGTGTCCTCGCCGGCGAAGTTGCTCACGGCGAGCAGGAAAAGCTCGCTCTTCGGGTCGTGCGCGTAGCCCGCGCCGCCCTCGTGGGTCCGGCCGGAAGGAGTCGCCTCCGCCGTGATCGGCCCGCGGCCCTTACGGCCGAGAATGTTGAACTTGCTCATGGCGTCTCCTTCCAAAATTGACGCGCCAGCGGGTGCCCGAGATCGAAACCGGCCCCGGAACGTAGGTGCTCTGCCATTGAGCTACGGCGGCAGGTACCGCCGGCGGGAATCGAACCCGCACGCTCCCCATTAGAGATGGAAGTAACCGTTGCCTTCGCACCGGGCACTTTCCGCTGACGTATTCTGCTTCCCGAGATCGGAGTCGGCGACCGGTTTTAACAGGACTCGAACCTATTTGTTCACCAGAGAAGTAGCCGTTCACCAGCGCACCGGGAAGTGCACTCAACTACAACGCCGCCCATACCGGACGATCCGGCGGGCGGCGGTCAGGACACTCGAACGAGTCGTCAGGTCCGCCGTGGACGATTCCTGTCGCGCGGGGATTTCCGGTTTTGCCGCATCATTTCCATGCCCCTCTCCGGACTAGTTCCCGCGCCGTTGAAGAAGACGATACGAACGCACCACCAAAGGAGCAAGGCATTTAATCCGAGACGTTCGCCGCCCCGCCCTCCGCACCCGGCATCACCGGCCGGGCCGATCCGTCCCCCGCCGCGGCGGCTGCTCGCGCCTGCGTAGCCGCCACCCGACGAGAACGGTGCAGAGCCCCACGGCCAGCGCGACCGCGTTCGGCACGACCAGCGGCCAGTCGGCGCCGGCCCAGCCGTACGCCACCCACAACGCGAACCCGGGCAGCAGGACGGCGAAGTAGCCCAGCGACAGGTCCTCAGACGAACGCCGGACGATCATCCGGCGAATCTGCAGCAGGGGCGCGACCGCCATCAGCAGGCCCCAGGCCGCCGCCACCAAACCGAGAACAGATGCCACGCCGATCACCCCAGGCCAATGAGGCGCTCGGCCTGGCGGGCCACGTCGACCAGAAGGTCGGGAGCGCAAACGCAACCACCAATATCCTACCGCCGCCGGCACCACCGGACCGACCCGCACGACCAGCGCGTAGGCATTAGCTCGTTCGGCCGGCGGACGTCACCCGTTAGCGATCATCCGCGCGCAGCTAAAGCGCCTGGTGCCCCACCAGCCAAGCCACCACATACTGAGCGCACGCGCGGAATGCCCGTCCAGCTCACCAAGGCCGCCACCAGAGCCGATGGGCCAGGCAAGTCGCCGTGCCGTCGAACCCATCGCGGTGGCGACTCCAGTTATGCCGACACACGTCACCGCAAGAATGAATTGCGATGCCATCAGAGACGCATCGACGCTTTCCGAGATTCCACGTTGCCGCGCCATCCTGACCACGTTGGAAACTCCAACTGACCGCATGAGCTCCGAGCCAACGCCAAACCGACTAAAAGACTCACCCAAGCCATCCCATCCCATTCCGGGTTTATCTACCCCAGCCACAACATGATGACCCGCACGGACCCGGCGGCCTCGGACGGCACCGAGTGTCACCGCAACCACCACCCCACGGCGCCCCCAGGCATTCAAGAAGGTCCTACCCGCACGCTCCACAGGTGCACCCGGCTCGCCCGGCGCGGGTGGCAGGGACGCCGTCGCCGACGATCGAGCCGCAGCCGACGTCGTCGCCGTCGCCGTCGTGCCGGGATCACCGCTCGGTCCCACCACCACCGCACCCACTTCGTCGCCGGGCGGTCGGGGACTGCCCGAAAACTGCGCACGCCGACCGGCGCGGGAGGGCGTTCACCAGCTCGCGGCCGGGGAGAGGCGGGACCGAGCCGACTCACTTCCACCGTTCTCCAGGCACTCCCCCGGGGAGGCGTGTCACGAAGACGGTGCCTGCGCGGCTGGTGTCGGCGGGGCCGGGGCCTGGCGGGCGGGTGTTCGCCCGGCCGGGAAGGCGGCTCGCGGAAACGGCGCCTGTGCGGGGTGGTGTTTGCGGCGTCCGCGCCTGCCGGGTAGGTGATTGCCGGGCCGGGACGGCAGCTCGCGGAGACGGCGCCAGTGCGGCTGGCGTCTGCGGCATCCGGGCAGGGGTGGCAGGTCGCGGGGATGGCGCCTGTGCGGGTCGTGTCTGCGTCTGCCGGGCCGGGGTGGCAGGTCGTGGTGGATTGCCTCGGGTGGCGGGGACGGCCGGCGGCGCCGACCGGTCCTGCCGCAAGCGGCGCAGCTTCTCGGCGTGGCGGCGCTGCAAGCCCCAAGCGCGATGCCTCTCGTGCTCGCGACGAAAAGCATCACGCTCCGGACAATGATTTCGCGCCGCACTCCAATCGCGCATCCCCGCGATTTCACCCCGGCTGAACAATGACAACTGCCCCATACCTCAATTGTCCCGCACCCCGACCCCGCCACGTCAGTATTTGATCATGCCAAACATTTTCCGCCGCATTCAAGATGCCCCGCGGATATCGAACCCGAGACGCCGAGGACCGGGAATTCGAGAAGATGCACAATCACAACCCGACAGCTCTACGACAAGACCACTCGCGATCAACGTGGCCGGGCCGAAAGGTTCAATCGCGCCACACCGACCGGCGACCCGGCACATTTGCCCCAGGAATGCCGGCGCCAACCAATTGGCGCAAACCCGCAGCACACCCTCACTCCCCCAGGTCGAGATCGGCCCGCACTCCGAGCAGCCGGACCGGCCGGGTCAGCGGGAACTTCGCCAACACCACCACCGCCGCGCCGGAGATGACGTCGACGTCGGTGGTCGGGCCGCCCGGCAGTTTGGCCTCGCGGGTCTGGGTGAAGAAGGACGAGGACCGCACCTTCACGCCCACCCGGATCACCTGCCGGCCGTCCGCGACCACCTCCGTACCCAGCTCCCGGGCCAGCACCCGCACGTGTCGCTCGATCTCCCCGCGGTCGGTCAGGTCGCGGGCGAAGGTGACCTCCTTGCTCCGCGACTTGGCGACCCACGGCTCGGTCACCACCTCGATGTCGCCCCCGCCGCGGGCGTTCACCGACAGCCACTGCGCGGCGCGCGGCGGGAACCGCTCCGTCAGCGTCTCCATTTCCGCCGCCGCCAGTTCGGCGACCGTCGCCAGGCCCAGTTCTGCCAGCTTCCGGACCGTCTTGGGCCCGACCCCCCACAACTCGCCGACCGGCCGCCCGCCCATGACCGGCATCCACGTCTCACCGGTCAGCGTGGCGATCCCGTCCGGCTCGCGCTTGGCGAACCGCGCCGCGATCTTCGCCTGGTTTTTGTTGCTGCCGATGCCGATCGCGCAGGTCAGCCCGGTACGGTCGAGGACCGCCGCCCGGAGCTCGGCGGCCAGCCCGGGCGGGTCGTCGATGTCCCCGCCCAGGAACGCCTCGTCCAGCCCGCGCACCTCGAGCCGTACCGGGAATTCCCGCAACGTCGCCATCACCCGGGCCGACGCCGCGACGTAGGCCGGCATGTCGGTGGGCAGGAACACCGCGTCGGGGCATTTGCGGGCGGCCAGCCGCATCGGCATGCCCGAGTGCACGCCGAACGCCCGGGCCTCCCGGGAGGCGGTGGCGACCACGGTGCGGGCCTGGGTGGGGTCGCCCGAGCCGCCCACCACGACCGGCCGGCCGCGCAGTTCGGGGCGGCGCAGCACCTCGACCGACGCGAAGAACTGGTCGAGGTCGACGTGCAGCACCCAGACGCCGGACATCAGTGGTGGGCGATGGCCTCGGCGGTGGCCACGCCGTTCAGCCGGGCCAGCACCATCTCCTGGTGGCGTGGGCAAGCCTGGTAGTCCTCGTGGCGGCACCGCAGCCCGTGTTCCAGCAGCGTCTGCGCCAGGGTGAGCCGGGCGATGCGCTCCCGCACCTGGGCCAGCTGTGCGGTCAGCACCTCACGGCGGCGGGCCCGGTCGGGGGCGGTGAACAGCTCGCGCAACTGGTCGAGGCTGAAGCCTGCCTCCTTGCCGAGCAGGATGTCGGCCACCCGGGTCACGTGCGCCGCGCCGTAGACGCGCCGCCCGGCCACCCGCCGCGCCGGGGACAGCAGGCCCTCGTCCTCCCAGTGCCGCAACACGTGCGGGGCGAGCCCGAAGCGGGCCGCCAGTTCTCCGATCGAGTATTCCATCGGCCACCTCCGGCGGATCGGGAGCTGTTGACTTCAGGTCAACCTTAAGTCCCACACTCGGGTGCATGGCTGACACGCACACCGCGCACATCGACACCGGCACGCTGATCCGGGCGCTCGACTTCGCCGACGCCGCACCGGGGGCCGCCGCCCTGCGCGAGCGCAGCTATGCGCTGCTGCGGCTGGCGCCCGGCGCGATCGTGGCCGACATCGGCTGCGGCACCGGCCGGGCGGCCGCCGAACTCGCCCGCCGCGGTGCCCGCGCCATCGGGGTGGATCTCGACCCGGCCATGCTGGACGCCGCCCGCGGCCGTCATCCGGACCTGGACCTGCGTGCCGCCGACGCCGCCGCGCTGCCGCTGGCCGACGGGGAGTTGCGGGGATACCGGGCGGACAAGGTCTTCCACATCCTGCCCGATCCGGCTGCTGCCCTGGCCGAGGCCCGCCGGGTGCTCGCGCCGGGCGGCCGGATCGTGCTGCTCGGCCAGGACTGGGACACGATGGTCATCGACTCGGACCGGCCGGCCCTGACCCGCCGCATCGTGCACGCCCGCGCGGACACGATCCCGCACCCGCGCATCGCCCGCGCCTATCGCACGATGCTGCTCGACGCCGGCTTCCACGACGTCGCGTTCGAGGTCCACACCGCGATTTTCACCGCGGCCACGACGCAGCCGCTGCTGGCCGGGCACGCGGCCGCGGCGGTCCGGACCGGTGCGGTGAGCGGCGAGGAGGCCGACGCCTGGGTCGGCGAGCAGGCCGAACGGGCCGCGGCCGGCCGGCTGATGGTGGCGATACCCATGTTCATGGCCGCGGCGACGCGCTGACCGCCACCGGTTCCCACGTCCGACGGGCGCTGACCTTGGCCCAGCTCCCGCCGAAGGTCATCCGGCGCAGCGGCGTCGCCATCGCGCAGAGCCGGAACCAGGCGCGGCCGGCGACCGGGTTGCCCGCGAGGCCCTGCCGGAGGGTCTTCATGGCCAGGTCGACGGCCTCGAAGCCGTACCGGCGCATCTCGGCCTCGTAGCCGCCGATCGCGTCGAGCAGCGGCAGTTCGCCGCGCGCCGCCCGGTCGAGCCGCTGGGTGAGCAGGGCGGCGTCGCGCAGGGCGGTGTTGGCGCCGTTGCCGCCGGCCGGCGGCATGCCGTGCACGGCGTCGCCGAGCACGGTGACCCGCGACGGTGCCCAGGCGGCGGGGCGGTCGGCGGCGTGGAACGGGAACGCGCTCACGTCGTGCGGCGGGCACTCGTCGATGAGCCGGCGCAGCGCCGGATGCCAGCCGGCGGCCAACCCGGCGAGGTGGGCCTTGAGCCGGGTGCCGTCGAGGGTTTCCGGACGTACGGGGAACTGGTCGTCGCGGGCCACGAAGGCGCACAGGAGGTAGTCGTCGCCGGCCGGCTCCTGCCGTTCGAACACGGAGGTGAACAGGAAGAGCGGGGCGGCCGGGAGGACGAGGTTCATGCCCTGGCCGAGCCGGGCGGGCAGCCAGGCCCGGGTGCCGGCGTCGAGGGGCAGCTTGAGCCCGACCCCGGTCGCGCCGGCGGCCCGGCGGGTGGCGGCGGGCAGGTATTGCGCGCGGAGCAGGGAGTTGATCCCGTCGGCGCCCACCAGGACGTCGCCGGTGGCCGCGGTGCCGTCGGTGAAGTGGGCGGTGGGGCGGCCGTCGGCGCCCACCTCGTACCGCTCGAAGGTCTTGCCGTAGTGCAGGTCGGCGCCGATCCCGTCGAGCAGGATGCCGCGCAGCGTGTGGCGGTCGACCGGGTAGGAGCGCTCGGCCGGGTCGGGGGTCTCCGGATACATGATCGCGTCCTCGACGACGACCATCTCCCGCAGGTCGGGGCGGAGGAAGCCGAAGCCGCCGCCGGGGCGGCCCGCGGTGTCCAGGAAGGTCTGCCACTGCCGGTCGGGCAGGCAGGCACGCAACGACCGGCTGCCGGCCGGGTTGATCGCGAGCCGGTAGCGGTCCACCCGGTCGTCGCGGTGCGCGTCGCGCTCGTACACAGTGACGTGCACACCGCGCCGGCGCAGGCCCTGCGCGAGCGCGAGGCCGCCGATGCCGGCCCCGATGACTACCACGTCGATCACGATTTGCCTCCCGGCGAGTAGAGGTCGCACAGCTGCCCGACGACGGCCTCGGCCGTGTCCGGTCGCAGCCGGATGCCCTTGAGGGTGGCGATCACCAGTTCGACGCTGGCGCCGACGTCGACCTGCCAACTCCCCTGTTCGACGCCCTCGGCGAAGAGCGCGGCGAGGGCGTGCCGCCAGCCGTCCTCGTCGGCGCCGACGTCGGCCGCCATGGCGGGGTCGCGGCGGGCCCGCAGGTCGAGCTCGTCCAGCACGATGAACAGCTCGGGCCGCTCGACCACGGCACGGGCGATCGAGCCGAGGTGGTGGCGCAGCCGCGCGGCGGGCGGCAGGCCGGCCGGCATGGTGCCCTCGAACTGGCTGGTGACATGTTCGAGCACCGCGGCGATCAGGTGCTCCTTGGTCGGGAAATGGTGGTGCAGGGTGGAGTGGTCGATGCCGGCGGCCGCGGCGATGGGCCGCAGCCGGAAGCCCTCGAAACCCCGCTCGGCGATCGCCGTGAACGCCGCACGGATCAGCGCCTGCCGGCGGTCGACCTGGTCGGCCACGCCATGACTCCCCACCCTCAACCAACTGGTTGGTGGAGCGTAGCAGGCAGCACGGTCCCAACCAAGTGGTTGGTGGATTTCAGTCCTCGATCAGGCGCTTCTTCTGGACCTTGCCCATGGCGTTGCGCGGCAGGTCGCCGACCAGGTGGACCACCCGGGGACGCTTGTGCGCGGCCAGCCGCTCGGCCACGAACCCGATCAGCTCGGCCGGCGCGACCGGGTCGCCGACGACGAAGGCGGTGATCTGTTCGCCCAGGTCGGGGTGGGGCAGGCCGACTACCGCGGCCTCGCGGACGGCCGGATGCAGCAGCAGGGCGTCCTCCACCTCGCCGGCGCCCACCCGGTAGCCGCCCGTCTTGATCAGGTCGGTGGAGGCGCGGCCGACGATCCGGTGCCAGCCGTCGGGGGCGATGGTGGCCACGTCGCCGGTCGGGTAGAAGCCGCCGGCCAGCTCCGGGGGCCGGACGCCGCCGTCGCGCAGGTAGCCGGAGAGCAGGGTCGGGCCGCGCACCTGCAGGTGACCGATGGTCTCGCCATCGGCGGGCAGCGGTGCGCCGGACTCGTCGACCAGCCTGGTCTCGATGCCGGCGAGCGGGTGGCCGACGTGGCCGGCCCGGCGTTCGCCGTCGGCGCGGGCGCTCACCGTGATCAGGGTTTCGGTCATCCCGTACCGCTCGACCGGGGCCTGCCCGGTCAGCGCGAGCAGGTCGTCGAAGACCGGGACGGGCAGCGGGGCGCTGCCGGAGACCAGCAGCCGGGCCGGGGCCAGGGCGCGGGCCGCGGCCGGGTCGGCGGCCACCCGGGACCACACGGTAGGCACGCCGAAGTACAGCGTGCCGCGGGCCGCCGCGTACGAGGCCGGGGTGGGTTTGCCGGTGTGCACCAGACGGGAGCCGAGGCGCAGCGGGCCGAGCACGCCGAGGACCAGCCCGTGCACGTGGTAGAGCGGCAGGCCGTGCACCAGCGTGTCGGCCGGGGTCCATTGCCAGGCCTCGGCGAGCGCGTCGAGGTCGGCGGCGAGCGCGGCGCGGGAGAGGACGACGCCCTTGGGCGGCCCGGTGGTGCCGCTGGTGTAGAGCACGAGCGCCGGGCTGCCGGGCGGCGGCTCGGCGGGGATCGTGGTGGACCGGCCGGTCCGGGTGATCGGCACGGCCGGGGTGTCGCCGGCGGCGGCCGGGTCGTCGGTGAGCATCAGCGCCGCACCGGAGTCGCGCAGCAGGTGGTCGCGTTCGAGCCGGCCCGCGTCCGGCGGCACCGGCACCACGGGCACGCCGGCCAGCAGCGCCGCGGTCACCGCCACCACGGTGGGCATCCCCGGCGTGGCGTGCACCGCGACGATGGGCGCGCCCGCCAGGTCGGCGGCCACATGGGCGGCCCAGCCGAGCAGATCGTGCCGGGCGAGCGTCAGCTCCGGCGTGGCGACGGCGGCCGGGAGGTCGTCCGGACTCAGCAGCGCGGTGAGCATGCCCCGATCATGTCAGGACCGGGTGGGCCGCCGGGCTCCGCAGTGGGTGGGTCGTCATGACTGTGCCGCCGTTGGCAATCGTTCACCGGGCCGCCGTTCAGCGTTCGCCCAGCTTCGTCACAGGGTGGTCTAGCTTCGGTCACCTACCGTGGATGGCATGAGTGGCTTCCTCAAACAGTTCCTGCTCTCCGTCGTCGCTCGGAAACTGCACGGGCGCGGACACCGCACCGGCTACCACGGCCACTACCGGCATCACGGCCACTACCGTCACCATGGCCACTACCGCCACCACGGTCACTACCGGCACCACGGCCACTACCGCCGCCGGCGTCACTGGTAATCCGGCCGTTCCAGGCGGATCACCACCCACTTCGAGGTCGGCGTGCCGCTCTCCGCGGCCTGCGAGTCGAGCGGCACCAGCGGGTTGGTCTCCGGGTAGTAGGCGGCCACGCACCCCTTCGGGGTCGGGTAGGAGACCAGCCGGAAGCGATCCGCCCGCCGCACCCGCCCGTCGGTCCACTCGGCGACCAGGTCGACCACGTCGCCGTCGGCGTGGCCCAGCTCCGCCAGGTCGGCCGGGCTGATGAAGAGGACCCGGCGGCCGGACCGGATCCCCCGGTAACGGTCGTCCAGGCCGTAGATCGTGGTGTTGAACTGGTCGTGGCTGCGGATCGTCTGCAGGATCAGCCGGCCGGCCGGCACGCTCAGCACCTCCAGCGGGCTCACCGTGAAGACGGCCTTGCCCTCCGGGGTGGGGAAGGTACGGGAATCGCGCGGCGGGTGCGGCATGGTGAATCCGCCCCGCTCGCGGATCTTGTCGGCGTAACCGGCGCAGCCCGGAACCACCCGGCCGATCCGGTCCCGGATCCGGTCGTAGTCGCCGGCGAACCCGGCCCACGGGATGCCGTGCCGCTCGCCGAGGGTCGCCGCCGCGATGCCGCAGACGATGTCGACCTCGGAGCGCAGCAGCGGGCCGGCCGGCGCCGACCGGCCGCGCGAGGCGTGCACCTCGGACATCGAGTCCTCCACCGTGACCCGCTGCACCCGGCCGCCGGTCAGGTCGCGTTCGGTGCGGCCGAGCGTGGGCAGGATCAGCGCGGTGCGCCCGGCCTCGACGTGGCTGCGATTGAGCTTCGTCGAGATCTGTACGGTCAGCTCCGCACCCCGCAACGCCGCGCTGGTGACCTCGGTGTCCGGCATGGCGGCCACGAAGTTGCCGCCCAGCGCGATGAACACCTTGGCCCGGCCGTCGCGGAACGCCCGTACCGTGTCGACCGCGTCGAAGCCGTGGGCGCGCGGCGGTTCGAAGCCGAACTCGTCGCGCAACGCGTCCAGGAAGCGCGCCGTCGGCCGCTCCCAGATGCCCATGGTGCGGTCGCCCTGCACGTTCGAATGGCCGCGCACCGGGCACAGGCCCGCCCCCGGCTTGCCGATCATGCCCTGCAGCAGCGCGACGTTGACGAACTCCTTGATCGTGGCGACCGCGTTGTGGTGCTGGGTGATCCCCATCGCCCAGCAGTGCACGATCCGCTCCGCGCCGGCCAGCATCGCGGCCGCGTCCTCGATCTGCTGCCAGGTCAGGCCGGTTGCCGCTTCGACCGCGGCGCGGTCGAGGCCGGCCAGGTGCCGCTCCCACTCGGCGAAGCCCACGGTGTGCTCCGCGACGAACTGCCGGTCCACCGCCCCGGCGCGCAGCAGCAGGTGGCCGAAGGCCTGCCAGAGCGCGAGGTCGCCGTTGGAGCGGATCGGCAGCAGCGTGTCGGCCAGCCCGGTGCCGCGGCCGGCCAGGCCGCGCGCCTTCTGCGGGTTGTCGAAGCGCAGCAGGCCCGCCTCCGGCAGCGGGTTGATCGCCAGGATCTTCGCGCCGCGCAGCTTCGCCTGTTCCAGGGCGGTCAGCATCCGCGGGTGGTTGGTGCCCGGGTTCTGCCCGGAGACCACGATCAGGTCGGCCTGGTGCAGGTCGTCCAGGGACACCGAGCCCTTGCCGATCCCGATCGTGCGGGCCAGCCCCACCGAGGTCGACTCGTGGCACATGTTCGAACAGTCCGGGAGGTTGTTGGTCCCGTACGCCCGGGCGAACAGCTGATAGGCGAAGGCGGCCTCGTTGCTGGTGCGGCCGGAGGTGTAGAACACCGCCTCGTCCGGGCTCGCCAAACCGTCCAGGTGCGCGCCGATCAGGGCGAACGCGGCGTCCCAGGAGATCGGCTCGTAGTGGCTCGCCCCCTCGCGGCGCACCATCGGGTGGGTGAGCCGGCCCTGCTTCTCCAGCCAGTGGTCGGTGCGCCCGGCCAGGTCGGCCAGGGAATGCGCGGCGAAGAACTCCGGCCCGGCCGTGTCCCGGACACCCTCCCAGGAGACCGCCTTGGCGCCGTTCTCGCAGAACTCGGCGGTGTGCCGGTGCCCCTTCGGGTCCGGCCAGGCGCAGCTCATGCAGTCGAAGCCGTCCTCCTGGTTGACCGCCAGCAGGTTGCGGGCGGCCTTGGCCACCCCCATCTGCCGCACCGCCTTGGCCATGCTGACCTGCACCGCCTTGAGCCCGGCGGCGTGCGCGGCCGGCGGGCCGACCCGCAGGCGAGCCTCCTCCGGGTCGGTGGGCGAGGGGGTCATCGGCGCCTCCAGTGGTGGGTCGTTGTTCTCATGATCGCGGCGTATCGGCCGATACGGAAGGGAGCGCCGCGTAGGGGACGGGGCGCGGGCGGACGGACGGGGTGCGGTGAACGGTTCGGACGAGCAGGCCGGCCGGTGGCGTAGCCATCTGCCCGCGCTGCGCCGCGACCCGATCCTGCTGGCCATGCTGGCGTGGACGCTGCTGGCGGCCATCCTCTTCGTCGCGCTCGCCGGCCGTACCGGCTGGCAGGTCAAGGTCTTCTGGGGGTTCATGCCGCCGCTGGACGCGGTGATGCCGCTCAGCGCGTGGCGCATCCACCGGATCGCCACCGGCCCGATCCGCCGCTTCTGGCTGGTGCTGGCCGTCTCCGGCACGATGTTCCTGGCCGGTGACAGCGTCCAGGCGGTGCTGACCGCGATCAGGCCCGGGGCGCCCGCCGCGACGGGCGGCCCGGTGCAGACGATCTGCTTCGTGGTGGGGCTCGCCATCATCGTCCTGGCCATGCTGACCCACCCGCATCCCTACCGGTCCGGGCGGGACCGCCTGGCGTTCTGGCTCGACTCGGCGACCGTGCTGGTCGGCGGCGCCGTGGTCGCCTGGTGCATCGCCGGTCCGGCGGGCCAGCACGACTCGAACATGCTCGGCACCCTGGTCGGCACGGGCGTCTGCATCACCAGCGCGTTCGCCGCCATCAAGATGATCATGAGCGGCAACGCCCCGATGCACAAGATCGCGGCGTTGACGATGCTCGGCGCCGCCGTGACGATGAGCATCGGCATCTTCCTGTCCCCGCTCGCGGGCACGGCACTTGCCCCGCTGGTCTTCCTGGTGCAGTTCCTGCCCTCGCTGTTCATCGCGGCCGGCCCGCGGATCCAGGAACTCATCGCCCAGGTCGACCCGGTGCCGTTCGGCGCGCGCAACCGCAAGCCCTACAGCCTGCTGCCGTACGGCTCGACGGCGATCGCCTTCGGCACGCTGGTGACGATCCTGCCGTACGGCGTGAACGCCCGCCTGTGGGGTGTGGTGCTCGGCCTCGGGGCGATCTGCACGCTGGTGGCCGTACGACAGCTGGTCGCGTTCCACGAAAACGCCCGGCTGATCCGCCAGCTGCGCGATCACGAGGCGAAACTGCGGCACCAGGCCCTGTTCGACGGGCTCACCGGGCTGGCCAACCGGGTCAACTTCCACGAGCACGCCGCCGCGGCGCTGGCCGGCGGCGGGCCGGTGGGGCTGCTGCTCATCGACCTGGACGGGTTCAAGGCGGTGAACGACACCCGCGGGCACGCGGCGGGCGACGCGCTGCTGGCCGGGGTGGCCGGCAAGCTGCGGGAGGCGGTACGCGGGACCGACCTGCCGGCCCGGCTCGGCGGCGACGAGTTCGCCGTGCTGCTGCCCGGCGCCACCGCCGGCGACGCGGAACAGGTCGCCGCCCGCATCCTCACGGCGTTCCGCACCGCGGTGCCGATCGACGGCGTCCCGATCCCGGTGAACGCCAGCATCGGCGTGGCCGACGCCTCGCCGGGCGACGACGTGGAGTCCCTGCTGCGCGACGCCGACCTGGCGATGTACGCCGCCAAGAGCGGCGGCAAGGGCACCTGGATGCGCTACGAGCCCAGCATGGGCACGATGCTCATCGCTTGACCCCCCGACCCGGCACACCGCCCGCGCGCAGGGTGGCGGCCCGGGCCCCGGCTCAGGGGACGGAGGGGACCTTGAAGGGGTCGTGTTCGTTGATCAGTTTGTCTATTCGGGCCTGGTCGACTCGACGGACCACGGTGCCCGCGTCCTGCGCGTCGCGGACGCACTTGGCGAGGGTGAAGGCGGAGGTCACGACGTAGAGCAAGCCGATCGACAGGAAGGCGCGGATCCAGCCGCCGACCGGAAGCAGGAAGATGCCGGCGGCGAGTGCGATCAGTGAGATGCCGAAAGAGGCGGCGGCCTGGGCGTAGAAGGCGGTCGTGACTTTCGGTTGCGAGGTGATGTCCATGCCGGAAGTCTGTCGTGCCGGGGTGCCCTGGCGACTGAGGGCGGATACTCAACTCGGCCGAGATCGTCCGCCGCGGGCCCAAACGCGACGATCAGGCCTGGTGAATGGCCTCGCCGGCGATCTCGATGCGTACCTTCTTGCCGACCAGGACCCCGCCGCTCTCCAGCAGCACGTTCCAGATCAGCCCGTAGTCCTCCCGCTCGAACTCGGCGGTCGCGCTGAAGCCGAAGATGTCCCGGTCGTACGGGTCCCGGCGCGCCCCGCCGTACTCCATATGCAGGTCGAGCGGACGGGTCACGTCCTTGATCGTGAGGTAGCCGCGCACCACGAAGCGGCCCGTCGAGCGGGCCACGGCCGGCAGGTCGGCGGCGGACGGGCGGCGGTTCAGCGGGTTGTTGCGCAGCCGGGCCCACTGGAAGATCGCCTCGTTGTTCTCCTGCCACTCGACGCCGGTGCTGCGGTACTCCAGCGTCGGGTAATTGGTGACGTCCAGGAAGTCGGGGCTGGACAGGTGCGTATCCCGCTCGGTGTTGTGCGTGTTGACGCTGGCCGCCCGGATTGTCGCGGTAATAGACGACTGGAGCGGGTCTTCGGCCACGACAATTGTGGCGGAACCCTCCGCGAACTCGCCCCGGATGGGGCTCACCATCATGTGCTGGGCGAGAAATCCGATGCGCTTGTGGGCCTCGTCGAGCTTGTACACGCCGGGTTCCGGAATGGTGAGGCCGTTCCATTCCCGGATCGGTCGGTCCACCATCGCGCGGTTCCCCTCACCCTCAGCTCCGTCGTCTGACCTGCGTTCCTCAAGTTCTGAAGGATCTTAGACCCGCCCGTACGGGCCGTTCGCGCCCACTCCGGGGTGCCCACCGGAGGAAGGTCCGAATGTGGGCGAAGTGTCAGTCGGAGCGTCGGTTAACGGACACAGAAATGCGGTCTTCGGGCGATTTATTCGTGACGGGCGACACATTCCCCGGCGGGCGCGGCGCCCCTGCGGCAAAAGCGTCGCCGGTGAGCTCCACTGACCGTACGCGGTCGGCCACCTCCGTCGCGTGATGCGCCAGGATCAGCTCGTCCGCCCCGGTGTCCGCGGCGAACGCCGCCAGGTATTCGCCGACCTCGCCGGGCGTGCCGGCGGCCGTGTACCGGGTCATCTCGGCCAGCGCGCCGCCGGCCGGCGAGGCCAGGAAGGCGTCGATCTCGGCATCGGTGAGATTGCGGCCGCGCAGCATCCACCGCGCCCGCCGGCGGTAGGCGATCGTGCGCTGCCGAACCGCGTCGTCGTGGTCGCCGGCCGCGAAGACGTTGACCCCGGCCATCACGTA
>Ga0070668_100000326_pt1 | contig 31335 bp, 35 predicted proteins | sample KBSS43metaG_FD_64661 | JGI IMG/M metagenome (GOLD analysis project Ga0070668, IMG submission 64661) | Switchgrass rhizosphere microbial communities from Kellogg Biological Station, Michigan, USA - KBS S4-3 metaG | ecosystem: Host-associated > Plants > Roots > Rhizosphere > Soil ...
GACGTGCTGGTGAACAACGCGGGCATGTCGCCGCTGTACGAGTCGCTATCGACGGTGACCGAGCAGCTGTTCGACTCGGTGATGAACCTCAATTTCAAGGGCCCGTTCCGGCTGACGACGTTGGTCGGGGAGCGCATGGTGGCCGACGGCGGTGGGTCGATCATCAACGTCAGCACCAGTGGATCCCGCAGGCCCGACCCGCACATGCTGCCGTACGCGGCGTCGAAGGCCGGGCTCAACGCACTGACCGAGGGCTTCGCGCTGGCCTACGGCCCGACGGTTCGGGTCAACACGTTGATGCCTGGCCCGTTCCTGACCGACATCAGCAAGGCCTGGGACATCCCCGCCGCCCAGGCGGGCGCCGCGGGCTTCGCGCTGAAACGGCTCGGCAATCCGCCCGAGATCATCGGCGCCGCACTGTTTTTGATGTCGGACGCGTCCAGCTACACCAGCGGATCGATCGTTCGCGTCGATGGCGGCATTCCGTAACCGGATTCTACTGTCGGTGTTGCGGTAAGCCCATGGCACATCGCGTCGTGCACTGCGGAAGCCGCAACGTCGGCGTCAGCTGATGGCGATCGACTCCACCCGTCGGCCCCAGTCCGGATACTTGGCGACCTTCGCCTGATGTAGCGCGAACACCTTGGCGCCGATGTCGGGATCGTCGTCATCGGCGAACCGAACGGCCGACAGCCCCGCCACCCTCGGCAGGATCACGTCGTCGCCCGACAGGTGCACCGGATCGTGCATGTACTTCTCCAGATTGGCCAGGCCGTCGATGGCGACGGCGTAACCGATCGTCAGCCCGCTCGGGTCGGTGAACTCTGGTCCGACCGACGAGAAGGCGACCCATGGCAGCCCGGCGATCCGACGCAATGCCGCGAGTACGTCGGCACGTTGTTCGGCGGTGGTGTCGTCCTTGAGGGTGAGGCGCAAGACATTCAGGATCATGACTGGACGAACCCGTCACGCCGCCAACCTGTTCCCTACGGCGTCACGATGCTGAAGTTCGGGTCGGGGCGGTCGAGCACGCCGAGCAGCACGGGCAGGGCGCTCGCGTCTCCCGTCAACTCCACCCCGGGTGACGTGGTGTCCCCGGCAGCGAACGCGAGCAGTCGCATCTTGGACGCGAAGGTGACGGTGGCAGTCGCCGTCGCCGGATCGGCGGGCACCTTGCGGTGAACCAGCACGCCGTTGCGCAGCGTGAGCCGGTAGTCCGCGCCGACGTCGACGAACGTCACGTCGATGACGAGGTCGAGATCCCACGCCCGCGGCCCGTTGACGTTGATGGCGAACATGTCGAACATCTGCTCGGGAGTGAGTTGGGCCATCAGCGACGGGGATGCCGACTGCGTTGGGGTGCCGAACTTCTGCTCTCGCAATTCGGTGGCGCCGGACAGGAAGAAGTTGCGCCAGACGGCGTTCTCCGCGCCGTACGCCAGCTGTTCCAACGTGTCGGCGTACAGTGCGCGCGCTCCGGTGTGCGTCTCGTCGGTGAAGATGGCGTGATCGAGTAGCGTTGCTGCCCAGCGGAAGTCACCGTCGGCGAAGGCCTGGCCAGCGAGCTCGACCACCCGGTCGACGCCGCCCATCGCCTCGACGTAGCGCGGCCCGATCGCCTCCGGCGGATGTGCCCACAACCGGCCGGGATTGCCGTCGAACCACCCCATGTAGCGCTGGTACACGGCCTTGACGTTGTGGCTGACCGAGCCGTAGTACCCGTGGGTGTGCCACGCCTTCTCCAGTGCGGGCGGCATCTGGAACGTCTCGGCGATCTCGATGCCAGTGAAGCCCTGGTTGAGTTGGCGCAGCGTCTGGTCGTGCAGGTAGGCGTACACATCCCGTTGCAGGGAAAGGAATTCGACGATGCGCTCCTTGCCCCAGGTCGGCCAGTGGTGCGAGGCGAACACCACGTCCGTGCGGTCGGAGAACGTGTCGATGGCCTCGGTCAGATAGCCCGACCACCCATGTGGATCGCGCACCAGCGCGCCGCGCAACGTCAGCAGGTTGTGCAGGTTATGGGTGGCGTTCTCGGCCATGCAGAGCGCGCGGAACTTCGGAAAGTAGAAGTGCATCTCGGCGGGCGCCTCGGTGCCTGGCGCCATCTGGAACTCGATGTCGACGCCGTCGACGGTGTGCGTCTCGCCGGTGACGCTGATGTCCACCGTCGGGACGATGAGCGCCACCTCCCCCGTCGATCCGACCTGACCAAGACCGCACCCGACCTGCCCCTGCGGACCGCGCGCGAGCACGGCGCCGTACATGTAGGCGGCGCGCCGGGCCATCGCCGTCCCCGCATACACGTTCTCCTGCACCGCGTGCTCGGTGAAGTGCTCGGGTGCGATGATCGCGACCTTGCCCGCGTCGACGTCGGCCTGGCTGGTCACGCCGAGCACGCCGCCGAAGTGGTCGACGTGGCTGTGGGTATAAATGACCGCCCTGACCGGCCGCTCCCCCCGATGCGCGCGGTACAGCGCCAGCGCGGCCGCAGCGGTCTCGGTGGAGATCAGCGGATCGATCACGATGACGCCGGTGTCGCCCTCGATGAAGCTGATGTTGGACAGGTCGAGTCCGCGCACCTGGTAGATCCCCTCGACCACCTCGTACAAGCCTTGTTTGACGCACAGCTGCGACTGCCGCCAGAGGCTCGGATGCACGGACGTCGGCGCGGCTCCGGAGAGAAACGCGTAGGAGTCGTTGTCCCACACCACCCTGCCGTCGGCGGCCTTCACCACGCAGGGCTCGAGTGCGCCGATGAACCCGCGGTCGGCGTCCGCGAAGTCGCGGGTGTCGGCGAGCGGGAGTTCGGCCAGATGGTCGGCATGGGCGGCTTCGATGACGGCGGCTGGCGGCTTCTGGTCCATTTCGCCCAGCCTGCCATCACCGCCCGTGGCGGGGTGCCAAACTGACCGCATGGACGTACGTCGGGTGGTGACGGGTCACGACGCATCGGGCCGTTCGGTTTTCGTCAGCGACGACACCGTGGCTCCCGACGTGCCGTTGTTGATGCCGGACGCCGAATTCCACCAGCTCTGGGGCGGCGACGCCACGCCGTCGTTCCCCGACGACGGCGCCAAGGTCACGTTGCACCCAGGTGACACCGTCGTGCAGAACGGCACCCGGCGTCGTTGGCACAATCCCGGCGATACCACCGCGCGGGTGGCGGTGTTCATGTGCGGTGCAGCGCATTCCGGCATCGCTCCGCGCCGGTGAGCGACGGTTCAACCCGCCCGTTCGGCTGGCCCTTGCGCGATCTGGCTCTTCAGCGGGGCCAGGGTTTCGCCGATCGCGCCGATGGTCTCCGCAGGCACGCCGAGTCCGCCCAGCGTGTCGACCAGATGGGCGACCACCCGGTCGAAGTCCTCTGGCGTGATGGCCAGGCGGGCGTGGGCTTCTGCCATGTTGCGCCCAAGGTATGGTTCGGGCCCTCCGATGGCCGCGGCGATGAACGCCCGCTGGTGGGCCTTCAACCGCTTGACATCGGTGCCGTCGAAGTACGGGGCAAGGGGCGGATCGGCAAGCACGCGGCGATAGAAGTCGTCGACCGCCGCCGACACCGCGGCGGCGCCGCCGATTTCGTCATAGATGGACATGCCTCGTGAGTGTGTCGGCATCGCGTTACCGCCCAGCGTTGCAGTTCTTCCGGGGCTGTTACGAAGTCTTCCAAGGCTGTTACGGTCTGCTCACCGACGACCGGGGGCGATCGTGAAGACATCCAAGGGCGCCATCACCGTGACGAGCGCGACGGCCATCGGCGTCGGCGGGATGATGGGTGCCGGGCTGTACACCCTGCTGGGCCTCGCCTCTACTACGGCAGGCGTGTGGCTGCCCGCCGCGTTCCTCGTCGGCGGCACGGTGACGATCTTCAGCGTCTACTCCTACGCCAAGCTCGGAGCGAAGTACCCGAGCCGCGGCGGCGCCGCGCAGTTCCTGATCCGCTGCTTCGGCGACGGCGTTATCGCGGGCGGGCTCAACGTGTTTCAGTTCCTCGGCTGGATCATCGCGATGGCGCTGTACTGCGCGGGTTTCGCCGGATACGTGCGGGCGCTGCTGCCGTGGGAGACGCCAGCGTGGTCGGGCAAGCTCATCGGCATCGGCTTGATCGTCGTCGTCGTGTTCGTCAACATGGTGGGCTCGAAGCTGGTGGGCCGATCCGAATTGTTCGTGGTCACAGTCGAATTGGTGATTCTCGGGGTTTTCGTGGTGTTCGGGCTCTTGAAGTCGGAGCCCGCGCGCTTCGCCGAGCACGGTGACCACAACTGGCTAGGCGTGCTCTTCGCCGCCGGCCTGCTGTACGTCACCTACGAGGGCTTCGGCGTGGTGACCAACTCCGCCGGCGACATGGCCGACCCCGCCAAGGAACTGCCGCGCGCGATGTACACGGCGTTGGCGATCGTGGTCGTCGTCTACGTCGTGGTGAGCTCGATCGTGGTCATGTTGCTGAGCCTGCCCGCGATGGACGCCAACCAGGGCCACGTCCTGTCCGAGGCCGGAGCCGCCGCGATGGGGCACGTCGGCTTCGTCGTGATCGGTGTCGCCGCGCTGCTGGCCACCGCGTCTGGCGTCAACGCCACCATGTTCGGCGACGCCAACCTGGCCTTCATGGTGGCCAAAGCCGGGGAATTGCCGGCCAACTTCACCCGCGGCGTGTGGCGCGGCGGCAACGTCGGCCTGCTCGTCGCGGCGGCGCTGACGGCGTTGTTCGTCGTGTTCTTCCCGCTGTCGGCGGTGGGCTCGATGGCCAGTCTGGCGTTCCTCATCGTGTACGGCACCGTCAGCGCGGGCCACTTGCGGGTGTACCGCGAGACCGGCGCCAAGCCGTGGCTGCTGGTGCTCGCCGTCGTGTTGAACCTCGCCCTGTTCGTGCTGCTGCTGGGCTACACCATCCACACCGGCCCGGCCAGCACGTGGATCACCCTGTTGGCCGTGCTCGCGCTCAGCTTCGTGTTCGAGGTCGAGTACCGGAAGCGCACCGGGCGCAGCCTGAAGCTGGAGGTTCGGGGATAGTCACAGCTGGGCGAGCACCCGGCTGATTTCGTCCTCACCATGACCGACGCCGACGGCGGCGTCGACGGAGCGCCGGAACGCGTCCAGCGCGGCCGGGTCGATTCCGGCGTCGCGCGACGCGGCGATGAGGTGGCGCAAAGACGCGGCGACCGACGACACGGGGGCGGCGCTGTCGTCGTGACGGTCGTCGCGCACCCGTTCGGCCAGCTCGGTGAGGATCGGCGGGAGGATCTCGGCGATGCCCAGGGCGTGCGGCAGGAGTTCGTCGGCGGCGATGCCATTGGCGTCCGCCACCTTGAGCGCGTGCAGGAACCCGCTCACCGACGTCCAGAACAGCCCCAGCAGTGCCATGTCGAACCCAGCTGCGCGCCCGTAGTCGTCACCCACCCACGTCGGAGCCGCGAGGGTCGCGATCGTCGGCTGGTGCCGTTCGAAGAGCTCCCGCGGCCCCGCCACGAGGATGCTGGCGTCGGCAGTCCCGATGGTCTGCGTCGGCGTCATGATCGCGCCGTCGAGATAGCGCCCGTTCGCGGATGCCACCAGTTCCGCAGTGCGCCTTGCTCTGTCCGGGGTGTCGGAGCTCAGCCCCACGATCGTCCGGCCCGCGATCGACGACCCCGCGGAGGTGACGATCGAATCCAGCGCCGCGTGGTCGACGACGTTGATCAATACGAGCTCACTCGCGGCGACAGCCTCGGCCGGGGTGCGGGCCCACCGCACGCCGCGGGCCCGCACCCCGTCGGCTTTCGCCTCCGTGCGGTTCCAGACCGTGACGGGGCGTCCGGCGTCGAGCAGCGCGCCGGCGAGCGCCCGGCCCATGGGACCCAATCCGAGCACCGTGACGCTGTTCATGCCGCCACCCCGGCGCGGATGCTCTCGATGACGCGGGCGAACCCGTCTCGCCCGTGCCCCGCCGCGACCTGGCGGTCGATCAACCGCTGCACGGCGTCGACGACTTCCGTGCTGATTCCCTGCGCGGCGCTCGCCGACACGATGTCGCCGAGGTCGGAGAACTCCAGGCTCTGCTGCCCGGGTCCGCCGTAGTCGCCACCGTCGACGACGGCAGCGTACGAACCAAACGAGCCAGCCATGGCCTGCAGCCAGGGCGTCGCCCGTGCCGCGAACTCGGTCGCGGACACCCCCGCAGCGCCGACCATGGCCGCACCGTGGAAGAACCCCGCGAACATCACGTACATGCCCGCGAGCAGGGCGAGGTCGTACAGCGCGGCCATGCCCGCGTCGTCACCGAAGTACGTTGCAGTTCCCCATGATTCGAGCAGCTCGCGACTGTCTTCGAACACTTCGGGCGCCCCGCTGTACAACACCTCGGCGGCCGGGCCGCCGATCATCGCGGGGACGGCCATGATGCCGCCGTCGAGGTAGCGGGCCCCGGAGGCCGTCGCCCACGCCGCCAGTTCGCGGGCGCCGTCGGGCGACGTCGTGGTCAAGTTGATCAGCCTGCGTCCGGCCAGCCGGTCGGCGATCGGGTCCAGCACGTCGTGCACGGATGCCGAATCGAACAGGCACACGACGACCGTCGAGGCGGCCTCGACGGCCGTGGCGGCGGTGTCGGCCACGGCGACACCGTCGAGCGCAACGGCCTTGGCACGGTCGCGATTCCATACGGTGACGGGGAATCCGGCTGCCGCGGCGGTACCGGCCAGGGCTGCGCCCATGGCGCCGGCCCCGAGGAACGAAACAGGGAATGACTGCGCGTTGGTCATGTCACCATGTTCGAAGTAGGCAGTCGAATCGACAAGTACCCACTAAAAAGTGGGATACTTACCAAAACGACAGTAATGGCGGTGAGCAGTGACTCAGCTTGGTCGATACACGTGCGGACTGGATGCGGCGATGGCCGTGGTGGACGGGAAGTGGAAGCCGCTCATCCTTTGGGAGCTGCAGGAGGGTCCGAAGCGATTCAACGCACTGCACCGCAGCCTGACCGGAATCTCGCAGAAGATGCTGACCCAACACCTCAAGGAGCTAGCCCGCCACGGCGTCGTCCACCGCGAGAGCTATCACGAGGTGCCACCCCGGGTCGAATACTCCATGACGCCGGCCGGCCGAGAGCTACTGGAAGCGCTTGAGCCGCTGGGTGATTGGGCAACCAAGCACATCGACCTAATCTGCGCCGCCGAGGCCGGCTAGCCATTGCTCGCCGCGACGCTTGGACGCCTGCGACAGCCACGCATCCTGAACGAGTTCGGTTAGTTCGCCGAACCCTACCCGGTGCAGTTCGCTCGCCCGCACCAGAACCGAGCGGTGTCCGTCGAAGTGACCGGTCGTGAAGAACGGCGAATCGGGATCCTGCACCAGCGCCAGCTTGTCGGCCTCGGATTCGACCCAGATGACGATCACGTCGGGGAACGGCGCGTCCGGCCGCGGATTGCGAAAGAACACGAACGACTTGCCGCCCACCTGGTAGATGGCGTTGCCCTTGGGCCCGTCCACCCGCGTCACGTGCGGCATCGCGGCGGCCAGTGCATGCACGTCATCCGCGGACGCCGGACGGTCAGACACGGTGCAGCACCACGTCCGCCAGCACCGAGTCCTCCACGGTCGCGGTCATGTAGGTGCAGTGGGGTTGACGACGCCGGTCGGTTGGCGAGCCGGGATTGAGCAGGCGCAGGCCGCTGCCCGTCGTGGTGTCCCAGGGGATGTGACTGTGCCCGAAGACGAGCACGCCGGTGTCTGGATGGCGGGCCGCCATCCGCGCCTCCCGACCCGCCGAGGCACCAGTCTCGTGCACGACGGTGAACCGCACTCCTTCGATCGTCACGTCAGCCCGTTCCGGCAGCCGGCGTCGCAACTCGTCGCCGTCGTTGTTGCCCCAGCAGGCCACGAGCCGTGCCGCCCGGCCCTCGAGCTCATCGAGCAGCGCAGGCGTCACCCAATCGCCGGCGTGCATCACCACGTCGGCACGGGCCACCTGGTCCCACAACACCGAAGGCAGATGCTTTGCCCGGGTGGGGACGTGGGTGTCGGCGATCAAGAGCAAGCGCACCTGCTCAACGGTATCGAACGGAAATGCTGGCGGCGACTTAGACTAGGTTGCTGCCTTAGCCAATGCGTGTGAAGAACGCAAGGACATGCTTGCTTGACATTCCTGATCGACTAGCCAACGATGGCTCCAAACTGGGGGTATCAGTGCTCACACCTCGAAGTTATCCGGTCGTCGGAGTGGCTTCGCTGACACTCGTCGTGTTTGCCTGCTCCCTCATCGGAGGGTGGGGCAGCCCCGCCACGACGAGCACGATAAGCGGACTGGGGTCATTGGCGTTCAGTGTCTTCGCCGTTGGCTGTGCCACGGCGGCTGCAATCGTGACCCGCGACGGACGGCGACGCGCATGGGCGGTCATGGCGATCGGCCTGCTCGGTTGGGTGGCCGACGACGTGCTCTGGGCGTACTACGACCTGATCCAGCGGGCAGCACCGCCGTTCCCGTCGATCGCCGACGGGGCCTGCCTCCTGCTGCCGGTGGCAGTGTGCGTCGCATGGGTGCTCAACCCGCCACGTCCGCGCCACTCGGGCGTGCGGGTCCTGTTCGACGCGACGGTCGTCGCGTCGGCCGTGTTCCTGGTGTCGTGGGTGACGGTGCTGTCCGACCTGTTCGCCACCACCGAGGGCAGCCGGATCCAGCTCGCGGTGGCCTTGGCGTGTCCGGTGTCCGACATCGCGCTGGTCACCATAGCGCTGCTTCTGCTGACCAACACCCGACCCACACATCGCCGCACGGTCGGCATGGTCGCCCTCGGGTTGGTCATCCTCGCGCTGGCTGACAGTTCGTCGGTCTACCTCCGCGCCCACGACTGGAACCCTGGCCCGGCCGTCGTCGTCATCGGCTGGGCAACGGGGCTGTTCGTCATCGGAACGGCTGCGCTGATGTCCGTGGCCAGCTCACGCTCCCACCTTCAGCTCGAACGACGTCGCTCCCGGCTCATGTTGTGGCTCCCATACATGCCGCTGCCCTTCGCCGTGGTGTTCGGCGCCGTCGCGCTATGGCCGGTGCCGCACGCGGCGCCGATCCTGATCTCGGCGGCCGTGATGGTCGGCGCCGCGCTGATCCGCCAGCTGACGATGATCGTCGAGAACCGGAACCTCATCGACACCGTGGCCGACCAGGCCCTGCGGGACCCGCTGACCGGCCTCGCCAACCGGGTGCTGTTCGCCGATCAGCTGGCGTACGCCATGCGTCTGCAGCAGCGCGACGGACGCGACGTCGCGGTGCTGTCGCTCGACCTCGACGACTTCAAGCTCGTCAACGACAACCTCGGCCAGCCCTGCGGCGACGCACTCTTGCAGGCGGTGGCGGACCGGTTGCGCAGCATCGTCCCCGCGGGCGCCACCGTCGGGCGGCTCGGCGGTGACGAGTTCGCCGTGCTCATCGACGACGGTCCGGCGGAGGACGTGGCGAACCAGGTCGTCGAGGTGTTCGACAAGCCGTTCTTCCTCGACGGCGAAGAGGTGTACATCCACCCAAGCGTCGGCCTGGCCAAGGCCCCGTGCCCCGCGGACGGCGCGATCGACGCCGACGAACTGTTCAAGCGCGCCGATCTCGCGATGTACACCGCCAAGCGCGCGGGCATCGGAGGCGTGCAGGCGTTCACGTTCGACATGCGCCAGCTCGACCGCGCCGAGATCAAGACGACGCTGACCCAGAACGGCAAGCGCCGTCGCGCGCCGCTCGCCAGCATCCAACTGCTCGGCCAGCTGCGCCGGGCCATCGACGATGACGAACTCACCCTGGTCTATCAGCCCAAGATCAGCCTCTGCGCGGGCGGCATGGTCGGCGTCGAGGCGCTGGTCCGGTGGCCACATCCCGAGCTCGGCCTGCTCACCCCGAACCAGTTCCTGCCGCTGGTGCGGCAGAACGGCCTCATGGGCGCCGTCACCGACTTGGTGCTCGACCAGGCCGCCCGCGACGCCGCCGCCTGGTACGAGGCGGGTTGGTGCGACCTGCCGGTGGCGATCAACCTGTTCGCGCCGTCGCTCGACGATCTGACGCTGCCCGATCGCATCTGCGCCGCGCTGAGCCGCGCGGGACTACCGCCCACCGCGATGTCCGTCGAGATCACCGAGCACCTGCTTGTCGCCAACATCCGACGGGCCAGCACCGTCATCTCCGAGCTTCGCACCAATGGACTCCGCATCGCCATCGACGACTTTGGCAGCGGCTACGCCACCATGAGCTACCTGCGCGACCTGTCCATCGACGAACTGAAGCTCGACCGCCAGTTCATCGCGCCGATCCTGCGCAGCGCGCGGGCCGCGGCGATCGTCCGGTCCGTGATCGATCTGGCCCATGCGCTAGGCATCGCCTGCGTCGCCGAGGGCGTCGAAGACAAGGCCACCGCCGACCGGTTGCGTGACTACGGCTGCGACATCGCGCAGGGCCACTACTTCTCCCGGCCCGTCGCCCCGGACGCGATTGTGGACCTGTGTCAGGTGGGCTGCAGAAGTTCGGCCATCTTCCCCATCACCAACTGAAGGCCCTTGAACGGCCGGATCATCACCTTGAACGACGTAATCCTGTCGGACTCGTTCCAGGCGATCATGTCGATGCCGTTGACGTACATGCCGTCGATGGTGGCGGCGAACTCCAACACGGCGGACTGCTCGGAGCACCACTGCCCGACGTAGTGAAAGTCGGTGCCCCCAAATAGCTTGGCGGCCGCGCTGAGGTACGTCGCGGTCTTGGCCTTGCCCTCCTGCGGGGTGAACACCGCGGGCGAGTAGAAGACGGCATCGTCGGCCAGGAGTTCGTCGAGTGCAGCTGGGGCGTGGCCGCCCTCGAGAAACGCGTGCCAACGCTCGATCACGGGTGGGGTGGTCATGCGTCCATGTTCGCAGTGAGTGCGCCCGAAGGGATTCGAACCCCTAACCTTCTGATCCGTAGTCAGATGCTCTATCCGTTGAGCTACGGGCGCTTGGTGGTACTCGTCTTCAGTTGTCACAGCTGGCGCTGCCCTGCGTGGCGGAGGCGAGAGGATTTGAACCTCCGGTCCGCTTTAAGGCGGACAACTCATTAGCAGTGAGTCCCATTCGGCCGCTCTGGCACGCCTCCTGAACGATCCGAGGGTACCGGACCCATGCCTGACCGCCGAGCGCACAGCGTACACAGCCGCAGCCGTCGAAGGCAAAGCAGTTGTCCAGCCCGGCAGTGCCCGCCCATAGACTGTCCGGGTGACCGCCCGCCTGCGCCCCGAGCTGGCCGATCTTCCGGCGTACACCCCGGGCCGTACCGTTCCGGGGGCCATCAAGATCGCCAGCAACGAGACCGTCGACGGGCCGCTGCCCAGCGTGCGCGCCGCCATCGCGAAGGCCGTCGACGGCATCAACCGCTACCCAGACAACGGGTACGTCGAGTTGAAGGAGCGGCTCGCCAAGTACGTGAACTTCGCTCCAGAGCACATCTCGGTGGGGTCCGGGTCCGTGAGCCTGTGCCAGCAGCTCATCCAGATCACCAGCACCGTCGGCGACGAGGTGCTCTTCGGCTGGCGCAGCTTCGAGATCTACCCGCTGCAGGTGCGCACCGCGGGCGCCACCCCCGTCCAGGTGCCGCTGCGCGACTACACGTTCGACCTCGACGCGATGCTCGCGGCCGTCACCGACCGCACCCGGCTGATCTTCGTCTGCAATCCCAACAACCCAACCAGCACGGTGGTCGATCCGGATGCGTTGGCGCGCTTCGTCGCCGCCGTCCCGTCGCACATTCTGATCGCCATCGACGAGGCCTACGTCGAGTACATCCGCGACGGCCTTGCGCCGGACAGCTTCGGATTGGTGCGCGAACACGCCAATGTCGTTGTGCTGCGCACGTTCTCCAAGGCGTACGGACTCGCGGGCCTACGCGTGGGATACGCCGTCGGCGATCCGGAGCTCATCACCGCACTCGGAAAGGTGTACGTGCCGTTCACCGCGACCAGCGTGTCGCAGGTGGCGGCCATCGCGTCACTGGACGCCGCCGACCAATTGCTCGAGCGCACCGACGCCGTCGTCGCCGAACGAACGCGGGTGACTGCGGCCTTGCGGGCCGCCGGTTTCACCGTGCCGCCGTCGCAGGCCAACTTCGTGTGGCTCCCGCTGGCCGAGCAGACCGCCGACTTCGTCAACGCCGCGGCAGACAACCGGATCCTGGTCCGACCCTACGGTCAAGACGGAGTGCGCGTCACCGTGGCCGCCCCGCACGAGAACGATGCATTCCTGGAGTTCGCCGCCCGATGGAGGGAAGCACAATGACCAAGGCCCGCAACACCTTCGACGAGTTTGCGGCTCGGGAGGGCGGGCTTTCCGACGCCGAGCTCGACGCGTTCTGGGAGACGTTGGAGCCCGCAGACATCGATTTCATGATCGGCGAGTGGAAGGGTGGCGAGTTCGACACCGGCCATCGGTCCAACGGATTCATGAAGAAGCTCAACTGGTTCGGCAAGACCTTCGTATCCGCCGCCGACGCCAAGCCGCTGGTGTGCCTGGACGCCGACGGCAACAAGTTCTCCAACACCGAGGCGATGAAGGGCGAGGCGAGCCTCTGGATGGAGGACTTCCGCGGCGAGGTCACCGCGACGATGGTCTACGACGGCGCACCCATCCACGACCACTTCAAGAAGGTCGACGAGAAGACCGTCATGGGAATCATGAACGGCAAGAAGGCCATCGACGTCAGTTCGGGAACACCGCGGTACCTGTACTTCTACCTGGAACGCGCCTAGCCCGCGCGGCCCGTGTAGGCCAGTAACCGCTTCAGCGCAGCCGCCCCGTCCGGGACGTCGATCGGCGGGTCGAAGCCCACGTTCGTGCGGCCCTCCGGCGTGATGATGCCGTGCGACAACTCGAGCACGTACTCGCACAACGGCTCCGGGGCGTCCACCCGCTGACCCGTCGCCACGGCGTAGTCCCACGCGTGAACCAGGAACTCGATCGACAGAATCCCGGCCATCACCGCGGCAGGCGCCTCGTTCGGGCCCACCGACACCATCCCGTCGAGCCCGCGCCTGCGCCACGCATCCAACGCCGGGCGCGCCGCCGACATCACCTGCACTTCGATCGGCGCACCAGCATCGCGCTCGGGTAACTCGGCCCCAGCCGCTCCCCCGATCACCGTGATCGAGTTCATCAGGTGGTCCGTCAGGCTCGCGACGTCGAACTCGCGGCACGCGGTCTGCTTGCCCGCGTCGCCGGGCTTGAGCGCCGCGAGCACGGTTTGCAGCACGGCGAGGCTGGATTCGGCGCTCTCGAGTTGGTCGGACGGCACGTCGGAGGACATGACGCCACGCTACGACGCGGGGACGCCTATCGTTGCGCAGATGAGCGCGCTCGTTCGGACCGCGGCGGCGGCACTGATCCTGGTCGGCGCACTCGCCGGCTGCAGCCGCACCACGACCGGCACGGTGGCGATGACCACCGAACCCGGGCCACCGACGACGTCGCGCACGCCGAGTACGACGTCGAAGCCATCCACGCCGCGCTCCCCAACATCGACGCCCCGAACCCCGACCGTGCCCGCGCCCGCCAACGCGCTGACCATGACGTGCAAGGAGTACCTGGAACTCGACGACGAGACCAAGCTCGCGGTCGTTCAGGCGATCCTTGCCGAACAAGAGTCGTTCCTCGGCCCCGACGAAGCCGAACTGCTCAAGCCGCTGGCCGACGGGCTGTGCCAGCTGTTGCCCACCAGCCCCGTCAGCGAGGTACTGCTGGGCGGCGGCATTCCCCGGTAGCGCTAGCCTTCCTGAGCATGGGCGAATACCCGAAGTACCTAGAATCACTCACGGTCGACGTCGACGGTCACGTCGCACAGGTCACACTGGTCGGGCCCGGCAAGGGCAACGCCATGGGGCCTGCGTTCTGGGCCGAACTGCCAGGGGTGTTCGCATCCCTGGATGCCGACCCCGACATCCGCGCGATCGTGCTCACCGGTTCCGGACGAAACTTCAGCTACGGCCTCGACCTACCCGCGATGGGTGACACGCTGACGCCGATGCTGGCCGACGGCGCACTGGCCCGACCCCGCGCCGAGTTCCACGCGAGGTTGCGCAAGATGCAGCAGTCGATCACCGCGGTCGCCGACTGCCGCACCCCGGTGATCGCGGCGGTGTCGGGATGGTGCATCGGCGGTGGCGTCGACCTGATCTCTGCCGTCGACGTTCGGTACGCCAGTGCGGACGCCAAGTTCTCGGTGCGCGAGGTCAAGCTCGCCATCGTGGCCGACGTCGGCTCGTTGGCGCGGCTGCCGTTGATCCTCAACGACGGGCACCTCCGTGAATTGGCGTTGACGGGCAAGGACATCGACGCCGCCCGCGCTGAAAAGATCGGCTTGGTCAACGACGTCTACCCCGACTCAGAAGCCACGCTGGCCGCCGCGCACGCGACGGCGAAGGAGATCGCGGCCAATCCCCCACTCGTCGTCCAGGGCATCAAGGACGTGCTCGACGAACAACGCACGGCCGCCGTCTCGGCGAGCCTTCGCTACGTCGCGGCCTGGAATTCGGCGTTCCTGGCCAGCAAGGACCTCACCGAGGGCATCAGCGCGATGTTCGCCAAGCGGACGCCCGAGTTCACGGGCGAGTAACCCAGCCAACCGTCAGCAATTCTGACATCAACTTGCCAGAATTGACGGCGCTGAATTCGCTGAACAAATTCAGTCCCCACGATTCTCAGCCGCTGTCTAACTCGCATTAATGGAAACCACAGCTGAAGATCGTTCACGCAGGTGGAGCGTTTGATTTCAGCCAAGATGCGTAATTTATTCCCGGAACATCCGACTTTGTGTTTGTTTTCACTTCAGGGGTGATTTTTCAGATTCGGCGCGGATATTCGTCGGCATGACAGACACAACGCATTACACATCAACCGATCGGCTACCCCTGCACACTGTCGGCGCCCCGCGGATCGCGGGTACCGCGGCAGCGTTCACGGAGAACCGACACGATCAGTCCGAGATCACGCGCGAACTCTCCAACGTCGCCCCACCGGGATTCGAGCGCTTCACGAAGACGAGCGGCGTTGCGACCCGCAATCTCGCCCTGCCGCTGTCGCGGTACCCGAAGCTGACGGGGTTCACCGAGGCGAATGCCGCGTACCTCGAGGTCGCAGTCGACCTCGGCGCACGGGCCGTGTGCTCGGCGCTGGAGGCGGCCCGAATCGAGCCAAGCGAGGTCGACGTCATCGTGACGGTGTCGAGCACCGGCGTGGCAGTGCCGACCATCGACGCACGGCTCGCATCGCGTGTCGGGCTACGTCCAGACGTCAAGCGCATCCCGTTGTTCGGCCTCGGCTGCGTCGCCGGCGCAGCGGGGATGGCCCGCGTGTACGACTACCTGCGCGGCTACCCGGGACACGTGGCGGTGCTGCTGTCAGTGGAGTTGTGCTCGCTGACGCTGCAACGCGACGACGCCTCCATCCCCGCCCTCATCGGCCTGTGCCTCTTCGGGGACGGTGCCGCGGCGGTCGTCGCCACGGGAGCGGACCGGGCGCCCGCCTACCCCACCGCGCCGACGGGCCCGGCTGTGCTTGCCACGCGCAGCAAGCTCATTCCCGACACGATCGACGTGATGGGGTGGAACGTCAGCTCCAGCGGCTTCCAACTCGTGATGTCGCGTGACGTGCCAAAGATGGCTGACGACCATCTCCGCGGCGAGGTCGACCGATTCCTGGCCGACCACGGGCTGACGACGGCGGACATCTCCACGTGGATCTGTCATCCCGGCGGTCCCAAGGTGATGGATTCGATCGAGCATGCGATCGAATTGCCGCCCGCCGCACTGGCGCACAGCAGAAACTCCATGCGTGAGCACGGCAACATCTCGTCTGCGTCAGTGCTCGACGTGCTGCGGCGCACCATCGCCGAGCCGCCCGCGCCGGGCGCCCTCGGCGTGATGCTCGCGATGGGGCCTGGCTTCAGCTTCGAGCTACTGCTGTTGAGCTGGTAGGGACCGATCATGTTCTACTACCTCTTCATCCTCGCCGTCGGCATCGAGCGACTGATCGAGCTGGTCGTATCCCGACGCAACGCCAACTGGTCGATTGCCCAGGGAGGCAAGGAGTTCGGCCAGGGTCACTATCCAGTGATGGTGACCATGCATACGCTGCTCCTGGTCAGCTGCGTCGTCGAAGTCGCAACGACGCAGCGGCCGTTCATTCCCTGGCTGGGCTGGCCCATGGTTGGGCTCGTCGTGCTCAGCACCGTGGTGCGGTGGTGGTGCGTGGCGATCCTTGGCAAGCACTGGAATCCGCGGCTCATCGTCATCCCCGGTGCTCCGCTGGTGCACCGCGGACCGTACCGGTGGTTGCATCACCCCAATTACACGGCGGTCGCCGTGGAGGTGGTGGCGCTTCCGCTGATCCACTCGGCCTGGGTGACGGCGATCGTGTTCACGATCGCCAACGCCGTGGTGCTCAACGTGAGGATCCGGGCCGAGAACGTCGCCCTGGGTTACGCCACTGCCGCCTGATCGGCTGGGTGGGTGACTGCGAACCGTAGCGCGATCGCGTGCACCACGGTGCCGACCGCGATGGCGACGAAGTCGAAGACACCCACCCAGGCCGTGGCCGCGTTGCTGATGTCGATGACGTGGCTGATCGCGTGCAGCACGTAGTGCGCGGTCGCGAACGCCAGGGTCGGCACGCGCCAACCCGGCCATTTGATCGCCGTGAGATACATCAGCCCGAGCGGCAGTTCGAAGCCGGCAAGGTCAAAGATGTAGTGGTCGTTGCGAATTCCGAACCCGCCGACCGTATCGAACATGAAGCCCGGGGCGAACAGCATCACCAACCCGAGCACCGTCGAGTAGATGCCGTAGATGACCAGCACGGCAATGACGACCCGCGTCTTGAATCGAGTGTCCATGTCGGCAGCCTAGAGCTATCCGGCGCGTCCGCCTTGCACGTTCGCGATGGCATGCGCCGTACGTCGCTCGAGGAAATCCTCGAAGTAGGGAATCCGCTCCTGGTGGAGTAGGCCGGGCAACGTCCAGTTCCACGACCGTTGCAAGGCTCGCAAATACGCCTCGGGCTCATCCCAAGACAACGTCCTCTGCACGCCGAAGTACATGGACGCGAGGAACCGTGTCAGCTCGGTGACCTGCAATTGCTTGAAGTCATGCTGCGCAATGGCGTGCTCGGTAGGCGCAGCCATGGCCGCCACCCACGCGTCCAACCGCCGGTCGGTGCGCGAACAGGCATGATCAACTGACCCGAGCAGCCGGATCCGAGCGCGTGCCCCGAGCCTCGTCAGGTCATAGACGGCCACGGCGTAATTCACGTCAATCAGCGATTCCAGTCCCGGGAGTGAATGGACGAGAATCGAATCACGTTCAGCTTCAAGGGTTCTGAGATCCTGATCGATCACCGCAATGGCCAGTTCGTCCTTGGACCCGAAGTGCCCGTACACCGATGCCTTTGCGACGCGGGCGTCGTTTGCAATGTCACCGACGCTGACGACCATGAAGGGCGTGGCGGCAAACCGTCTGGTGGCTGCGTCCAGGATCCGATCACGGACGCTCAAATGCGTTGTCTCGCCGACGGGCTGCTCCACGACGCGATGGGGCATCCTGCGTCCCTTCGATACCTGCACCTGAACGACGAGCGAGATCCGGTGATGAATTCATGGAATCCGCAAGGAAAGTAGCACGACGATAACTCTACTTACAGTGTGGTCTTTGCCACGTTTTGACGGTTCAGCGAATTTGGACCTGCATCCTTGCGGGGCCTCGTCGTCGACTCAACGTTTGCTCATGTCGACCTCGTTGCTTTCCGCCTCGATCAGCTCGGTCACCGCTGCGACGGTGGCCCGCAACGTTCCGCCATCCCACCCGGCGATCCGGACCGCCCATCCGGCCCGGTTGGGCAGGTCGCTCACCGCAAGGTAGACGCGCCTGTCCCCCGTGAGCACACTGAGCGATTCCACGCTGGGCGAAAGCGCCGTCATCGCTTCATCGAACCCGCCACCGACGACGTACACGATCCCGAAGGCCGTCGGGGCACGGTGGACGCGCGGCATCGTCTCGAGCATCTGCGCGTCGAGTGCGAGAAGCGTGCCGTCCGGGGCGGCGACGGCGACGCTGGACTCGTAGCTGCCGAACGATTCGTCCGTCAGGTCGGGGTGGAGCACGACGGCGTCGACGAGCACCACCCGCCCACCCGGTTCGATGCACACCTGGGTGCGCTGGCGATAGCACGCATGCGCAGTGAGGATGCGCGGCGACGGGTCGAACAGCAGCCGACTGCTCGCGTCCACCCGCAGGCGAGTGTCCTCGACCGCAAGCTCCCCGCCGGGAACGCCGCTGACGATCGTTGCGCCCTGGCCGCGGACCACTGCCGACCCGCCGTCGACCACCTCGATCCGCTGCCGGACGACATCGCCAGCCATGACCGTGCCAGCGCAGTTCTGGATGGTCACCGACCCCACACCGGTCCGTGCCGGGTCGCTGAAGACGCGCCCGATCAGCAGCGGCCACCGGTAGCGACGCCGGGTCAATGCGGTGCGTCCAGCGACGCTTGCGAACACCAGGTCGAGCGCGTTGCCGGAGCCGGTGCTCACACGAACAACACTTCTCGTTCGAGCACGTCCATGAGCGCCTCGATCCCCTCGCCGCTGCTGGCGTTGGTGGCGAGCACCGGTCGCCCACCGCGCACTTCGTTGGCTTCCTTCAGCATCAACGGCAGGTCGACCCGGACGTAGGGCGCGAGATCGATCTTGTTGACCACCAACAGATCACACCGCAGTACACCGGGTCCGCGCTTGCGCGGGATGTCGTCACCCCCGGCCACGTCGATCACGAACAGCCAATAGTCCACCAGATCCCGGGAGAATGTCGACGCGAGGTTGTCACCACCGGATTCGAGCAGAATCAGCTCGGTGTCGGGGTAGGCGGCCTCGAGTGCATCGGCGGCGGCGATGTTCAGTGACGGGTCCTCGCGGATCACGGTGTGCGGACAGCCGCCGGCTTCGACGGCCCTTACCCGCCGCGGGTCGATCAGTCCGGAGCGGCGGATCCGCTCGGCATCCTCGGCCGTCACCAGGTCGTTGGTGATCACCGAAACCGAGCGACCGCGGTGGGCGAGTCCAGCGAGCAGCGCCTCGATGAGCGCGGTCTTGCCGGATCCGACCGGCCCACCGATGCCGATGCGGGCGGCCCTCATCGCAGCATGTACTTTCGCGAAAATGGAACGGTGGCAGCCGGTTCCGCGGTCAACAACTCACCGTCAGCCCGTACTTCGAATGTCCGCGGATCGACCTCGACATGGGGAAGGGCGTCGTTGCGCACCATGTCCTTCTTGCGCAGCCCGCGCACCGACTTGATCGGCAGCACGTTCTTGCGCAGTCCCAGCGTCTGCGGAATGCCCGCGTCGACCGCCAGCGAGGACATGAACACGAACCCCAGTTCAGCGGCCGCGTCGCCAAGCGCGCCCCAGTTGGGGCGTTGGATGATCGGTTCCGACGACGAGATGGACCCCGCCGCATCGCCGAGCGCCGCCCACGCGATCATCCCGTTCTTCAGCACCACCCGAGGTTTGACCCCGAAGAACGCGGGCTGCCAGATCACCAGGTCGGCCACCTTGCCGGGCTCGACGGACCCGATGTGCGCGTCGGCGCCGATCGAAATGGCTGGATTGATAGTGAGTTTCGCGATGTATCGCTTGACGCGTTCGTTGTCGGCGAAGGTCGTCGTCTCTTCCGGCAGTCGCCCGATGCGCTGCTTCATCACCGCCGCCAGTTGCCAGCAGTTGGTGATGTTCTCGGCGAGCCGGCCCATGCCCTGCGTGTCGCTGCCGAATATCGAGATGGCTCCCATATCGTGCAGGAAGTCCTCGGCGACCATGGTCTGTGGCCGGATCCGGGCCTCGGCGAACGCAATATCTTCGGGCGCTTCCCAATTCATCAAGTGGGCGATCATCGTCATCGGCACGCCCTCGTCGAGCCCGGTGACCGTGTAGGGATTGGTCGGGTTGGTGGTACCGGGAATGACGTTCTCGTATCCGACGCACCGGATCAGGTCGGGGGCGTGTCCGCCCCCCGCGCCTTCCACGTGATACATGTGGATGGTCCGGCCGTCGATCGTCGCCAGCGTCCGCTCGGAGAACCCGAACTCGTTGATCGAGTCGGTGTGCAAGTGCACCGCGAAGTCGGCGGAATCGGCGGCCTGCAGCGTCTTGTCGATGACGGCCGGTGACGCCCCGAGGTCTTCGTGGATCTTCACCGCGCCTGCGCCTGCCGCCACCGACTCCAGGACGGCCGCCGGATCGGAGGACCCGCGGCCGAACGCCACGAAGTTCATGGGCGTGTAATCGCCTGCCTTCAGGAACAACCCGAGGTTGCGGGGGCTTCCGGTGGCGACTTCGAACGTTGGCCCCAGTGATCCTCCGATGAGCGTGGTGGTGCCCGTCGACAGCGCATGCTCGACCTGCTGCGGCGAAATCAGGTGAGCGTGGGTCTCGATCGCGCCTGCGGTCACGATCATGCCCTCCGCTGGAATCGGCGTCGTGCTGGTGCCGACGACCAATCCCGGGGTAACCCCCGGCATGGTGTCCGGGTTGCCTGCCTTTCCGATGCCGACGATTCTTCCGTCGCGGATGCCGATGTCCGCCTTGATGATTCCCGCTACCGCGTCGACGATGACCGCATTGCCGATGACGTAGTCGAGCGCGCCGTCCGACGGCTTCGTAGACGGTCGGTAACCCTCCCCGTCCCGCACCGACTTGCCCGCGCCGGCGAGCAGCTCATACCCGGGGACCGTGTCATCCCGTTCGACCTCGACGAAGAGGTCCGAGTCGGCGAGACGGATCCGGTCCCCCGTGGTGGGGCCGAACAGGCGGGCGTAGGACTGCCGATCGATGAATGCCACTGCGGTGTCAGCCTTCCCGCTGCGCGGCAAGGGCCGCATCGAGGGCTCCATCGGCGTCGAGTGGCCCATTGACCACTCCCGAGAAACCGTGAGCGACACGCTCACCGGCGATCGGAACCAGTTTCACCTCGACGGGGATCCCTGGTTCGAAGCGCACTCCGGCACCGGAGGCCACGTCGAGCTTGTGACCCCACGCAGCACGGCGGTCGAATTCGAGCGCCGGGTTGGTTTCGAAGAAGTGCGACTGGCTACGCACTTGGATGTCCCGGTCACCGCGATTGACGACCGTCAGCGAAAGTCGTTCGGCGCCGGGGAACAGTTCGACCGGTTCGTCGCCGACGATGACCTCCCCCGGGCGGATGTCGTGCTCGCCGGCGATTATCGGGTCGATCAGCGTCACTAGCTTCGTGCCGTCCGGGAATGGAGCGTCCAACGCCACCATTCGCACCATGTCGGGCACACCCGGCTCGCATTGGTCAGCGGTGAGTAGACCTGCGGCGTGGTCGATCACCTCGTCGTAGGCCATGTCCTTGCGCGCCGCGAGCATCACCTCGTCGACCAGCAGTGCCACCGCTTCTGGGTGGCTCAACGGGATGCCTTCGCGCAGATTGCGCCGCGCCAGCTCGGCGGCGTTGAACACCACTAGGCGCTCGAGTTCGGTGGGCGTCAGGTTCACACGATCTCCTTGCAGTCCGGGTGGTCAACTGGCGAACAACCGCACGCCGTCGTCGTGGCGCTGGGCCGCGATGTCGGCGTATGCGGTGAAGGCGGCGGGCTCGGTGGGTGGCTGGCGTTGCAGCAGCTCGAGCAGGAGCGGGTTGATGCCCGTCACGACTCGCTGGGCGCCGAGGTGCCCGTAGATTCCGAGCCGCAGTGCGGCACCGGTGATTCCGGACACCACCTGCCACGCCGAGACGACCTCAGCCGTCTCCAGGGTCAGGCCGGCGGCACGCAAGCAGATCGCCTGCGCCACTGCCAGGTGACCCGGAGCGGTCCCGGCGAGCACCCGGTTGCGGTAGTCGACGACACCCGGCTCGATCAAGGCGGCGAACGTGGCGAGGGTGGCGGCCCCGGCGCGCCGGGATGCCTCACGCAGCACCGACATCGTCGTGACCGCTTCGGCGAAGGCGTCCACGGCAGAGGTGTCCGGTTCGACCCAGGCTCGACGCAACAGGACCCGGTCGCGCCGGTGCCAGTTTCCCTCCAGCTGTTCAGCGACGAAGGCGGCCACGTCGCTCTCGTCGTGCAGCATTCCATCCCTGTGGGCGCCCTCCAACCCCGAGGAGAAGGCAAACCCGCCTGATGGAAATGCGCTGTCGCCGAAGCGGATTGCGGCGAGCAGTTGCCCAAGATCAGTCATCGAGCGACTCGACTCGCCCACTCTCGAGCAGCTCGACGATCCGGGAGGTGTAGTCGGATTTCGGACCCTCGAGGTGAATCACGACGGCGTCGTCGTGGCAATCGACCTTCCAATGCAAGTGTCCGGCGAGAAACCCGAGCCGCAGCGCTGCCCCGATGTCGTTGGCCCGCAACGTCATCGTCCGTGGCGCCCCCGACCGCACGACCACTGCGCGATCGGGCTCGAGTAGCAGCACCGCCCCGTCGGCGAGGGTGCTGTCCCGCGGCAGCACGATGGCGTAGTCGGTGCCCACATCCGACGTCGCGCGTAGCCGTTTGCGATCGAGGTCGTGGACGTCCAGCTGGAGGTATTCGACGGCGTGCGCGTGGCGCAGTTCGTGCAAGCGATCAGCGACCGCCTGGTCCGTCGCCCACCCAACGATCCCGTCCAGCATCCGCACTATGCAGCCTTCGCAACGACTGGCGCGATCCTGCCGACCACGTCGGTGTTCTGCTCAAGCGCGTAGCCGAACTGCAACAGCTCGGGCTCGGCGAACGGCTTTCCGATGATTTGCACCCCGAGCGGAAGCCCGTCCGCGGTGAACGCCGCCGGAATCGACAACGACGGCAGTCCGGTGACGTTGGCAGGTGCCGACAGACGCACGTAGGCGGGGGTAGCCCCCTCGACCGTGCCGTCGCCCCACCTGACGAATGGGTCGGACCTCAGGGTCGCCGCCGCGGGCAAGGTCGGTGCGAGCAACACGTCGATGTCCGAGAACAGCTCCTTCCACGCCGCCTGTATCAGCGTCCGCAGCCGCAACGCGTTGACGTAGTCGGTGGCGAGCACTGCGGCGCCGGCCTCGAGCAGCGTGCGGGTCTCGTCGGTGAACTTCTCAGGGGAATTGCGGAGGTAGTCCATGTGATAGGCGGTGGCTTCCGGCATCATGATCGCCCACTCGGTGGGCATGATGTGCTCGCCCATCGGGATCTCAACCTCGACCAGTTCGGCGCCGAGCGTCTCCAGCGTGGCGGCGGCGGCGATGGCCGCCTGCGCCGCCTCGCCTGAGACCCGATCGGTGTAGTAGTTGACGGGGATGCCGATCTTCTTGCCCGCAACGCCCGCGTCGATCCCGGTCACCATGTCCGGCACCGGTACGTCGGCGGTGCCGGGGTCGGCGCGGTCGTAGCCGGACATCACGGCCATCACCAGCGCCGAATCGACGACGTTGCGGCTGAGCGGTCCGACGTGGTCGAGCGACCACGACAGCGATGCGACTCCGACCCGGGAGGCGCGGCCGAACGTCGGCTTGAGGCCGACGGTGCCACACAGGGCGGCCGGGATGCGGATCGATCCGCCGGTATCGCTGCCGAGCGCGACGTGCACGACGCCGCTGGCCACCGCCGCCGCCGAACCGCCGCTGGATCCACCCGGTGTGCGGTCCGGCGCCCAGGGGTTCCCAGTGGTGGGGGTGGTTGCACCGTAGGCGAATTCGTGGGTGTGGGTCTTACCGATCAGGATCATTCCGGCTTCGTACAGCTTCGCGACGGACGCCGAATCGGTATCCGGCACGTAGTCGGTCCGCTGCGCGGAGCTCGACGTGGTCCTGACACCTGCGGTGTCGTAGAGATCCTTGACCCCAAGCGGAATCCCGTGCAGCGGGCCTCGATAGTGGCCGTCGCCGATCTCCTTCTCGGCGATCTTGGCCTGCTCCAGCGCGAGTTCCGGTGTGGTCGTGACGAATGCGGTGAGCGTCGGTTCGACCTCGTCCAGCCGGGTCAGCGCCGACTGGGTGACCTCGACCGGCGAAACCTCCTTGGTACGGATCTTCTCGGAGACCTCGGTCATGGAAAGTTCGTACAGTTCCATCGCGGTGTGCCTTCCGCTCAATCCCACGACGCCTTGAAGGCGACGGCCGGGACGGTCTCGCCCAAGCCCGGCGTCGAGGCCTTCCGAATGAGCGCGAGCGTCGATGAGTAGGTCTCGTGGTGCGCCGCCAGCCGATCCGACGAGATGGTCAGCCCGGCGTAGGAGAAGGCCGCGGACACGTCGGCCTCGGAAGGCACGGATTCAAAATCCGACATGGACCACCGTCACCTCCGTCGGAAATCCCCAGACCTGTCAGGGCCAGTTGACTATGAGTCGGGGTCACGAAGGTTCACGGCCGGTTTCATCGTGATTACGCCGCATACGACAGAGCGGTGGCGGAGGGATTTGAACCCCCGGACGGTGTTAGCCGTCTCTCGCTTTCAAGGCGAGTGCATTAGGCCGCTCTGCCACGCCACCGTCGACAAGCCTAAGGGTTGGCTAGACGCGCCCCAACCGAGCCGGCGTGGCGTCGGCCTTCAGCGCCTCCCCAACGCGGTGGCAGCTCACGTCGAGCGCGGAGACCTGCGCGCGCGACAACTTCCCGAGGAAGTGGTCGCGAACCCCCTGGCCATAGGTCACCATCGCCGCAGCAAGCGCTTGGCGGCCCTGGTCAGTGATGCAGGCCAGCACGCCGCGCCCGTCGTCGGGGCTCGATATGCGTCGCACCAGATTCTGCGTCTCGAGCCGGTGGATCTGGCGAGTCACCCTGCTGGGCAACGACATCAGTTCGTCGGCGACGTCGCCCATGCGCGCCGAACCGCCCTCCGACCGGGTGAGCACGGAGAGTAGGCGGACGTCGTTGAGCGTCAGGTGATGCTGGTCGACGAGGGACCGGTTGAGGGTGGCGTACACCCGCAACGCGGCATCCAAGAAATTTTGCCACGCGCGCTGTTCGGCCACGTCGAGGCCGGGCATGGCGCCGACCGTTCGTCCGGTGGTTTGCTCCCCCATTGCGACATAGTAGGACTGTGCGTCGCGAGTAGTAGCGTTATCGACATGCGTGCGATCATCGCCGAATCCCCAACCCAGCTCAGCTGGCACGATGTGCCGGACGTTGCAGTTCAGCCGGGTGAAATCATGATCGAGGTCGCAGCGGCCGGTGTCAACCGCGCCGACCTGTTACAGGCCTCCGGCCACTATCCGCCGCCGGCCGGCGCCAGCCCCATCATCGGCCTCGAGGTCTCCGGCCGCGTCGCGGAGCTCGGAACCGGCGTTGACGGCTGGTCGGTAGGCCAACCTGTCGCAGCTTTGCTGGCAGGCGGCGGCTACGCGCAGCGGGTGGCCGTCCCCGCCGGGCAGGTGCTGCCCGTACCCGACGGCGTCGACCTGCACCACGCCGCCGGGCTGCCAGAAGTGGCGTGCACCGTCTGGTCCAACCTGATCATGACCGCCCATCTGAGCGCAGGCCAGGTGGTTCTGATCCACGGCGGCGGCAGCGGCATCGGGACCCACGCGATCCAGGTGGCCCGCGCCCTTGGCGCGCGCGTCGCCGTCACTGCCGGATCCGCCGAAAAGCTGGCGCTGTGTACCGAACTCGGCGCCGACGTCGCGATCTCCTACCGCGACGACGACTTCGTCGAGCGGCTCCGCGCGGAGACCGACGGAGCGGGCGCCGACGTGATTCTCGACATCATGGGTGCGGCCTACCTCGACCGCAACGTCGACGCGCTGGCCCCCGACGGCAGGCTCGTCATCATCGGCTTCCAGGGCGGAGTCAAGGCCGAGCTCAACCTCGGCAAACTGATGGCGAAGCGCGCGGGTGTGATCTCCACGGCGCTGCGCTCGCGTCCCGTGGACGGGCCTGGCGGAAAGACTGCCATCGTCACCGAGACCGTCGCCGGAGTGTGGCCGATGATCGCCGACGGCCGGGTGCGCCCGATCATCGGCGCCGAACTGCCCATCGAGCAGGCGGCCGAGGCGCACCGGCTACTGAGCTCGGGCGAGGTGTCCGGGAAGGTGATTCTGCGCGTCTCGGATTGAGGGTCAGCCCAGGGAGGCGAGCGCGCGCACCAGCTGGTCGAGCTCGGCCACCGTGGAGTAGTGCGAAAGCCCGACGGTGACCGCGCCACCGATGTCGTTGACGCCGATGGCGTCGAGCACCCGGCTGCTCGTGTTGCACACGGCAAGCACGCCGTTGTCGGCAAGGCGCTGCACGACGCGCTCGGCGGGCACGCCGTGCACGGCCAGGCTCACGACCGGGATGCGCACCTCGGGCTGCCCGATGAGCATCACCAACGGAAGCGAACGCAGCGCCATCACCAAGTAGTCGAACAGCCGGTCCATGTAGCCGGCAGCGGATTGCATTGAGACGGCGAGTCTTTCGCGCCGGGTGCCGGATGCGGACTCATCGAGGTTGGCGAGGTACTCGATGCTGGCCACCAACCCGGCGAGCATGCCGAACTGGTGCACGCCGACCTCGAGCCGGGCGGCGCCGATGGCGAACGGGTCGATGGACGCCGAGCTGAAGGAATCGATCACGTTCGGATCGCGGAACACCAACGCGCCCACCGGCGGTCCGCCCCACCCCACGGCGTTCAACGCGACGACGTCGACCTCGAGCTCATCGATGTCGATCAACCGGTACGGCGCCGCGGCGGAGTGGTCGAGCACTACCAGCGCGCCGTTCTCGTGCGCCAGCTTGGTCACTGGCCGCAGGTCCGTCACGGTGCCCACGGACGACGACGCCGACGCGATCGCGACCAGCCGCGTGGGATTGTCGATCAACGTCTCCCACTGCCAGGCCGGCAAGTCGGCGGTCTCGATGTCGACCTCGGCCCACTTCACCTTCGCGCCATAGCGACTCGCGGCCCGCAGCCACGGGGCGATGTTGGCCTCGTCGTCGAGCCGCGTGACCACGACCTCCTGACCGAGCCCGATCCGCGACGGTCCGGCGTCGGCCAGTGCGGACAGCAGGATGGCGCGGTCGGCGCCGAGCACGACGCCCCTTGGATCACCGCCGACGAGGTCGGCGACCGCCTGGCGCGCGGCCTTGAGCACGTTGGCACTGCGCTGAGCGGCGGGATGCGGTCCGACGTCCGTCGTCATCGACCCGCGGAACGCGGTGGACACGGTGGTGGCCACAGAATCCGGCAGCAGCATGCCGCGCTGTGCATCGAAGTGCACCCAGCCGTCGCCCAGCGACGGGTGCAAACCCCGCACCCGGGCGACGTCGTATGCCATGCCAGCCACCTTCGAGCGTCTGTGATCCATTGCAAGCCGAAATGATTTCGGAGGTGCCCGCCCGCGCTGATGCCGCGACCGACCGGGTCACCTGGGCAGCCATACTAGTGCAGTGAGCTTGGCGTCCGGGGTGCTTGTGGCACTGTTGTTGCTGGTCATCCCTGGAGCAATCGTCGCGCGCACAGCGCAGCTAACGTGGCCCGTCGCAGTGGCCGTCGGACCTGCGCTGACCTACGGGGTCGTTGCGCTCGCAATCCTTCCGATGGGCGCAGTCGGCATTCCGTGGACGGCGTGGACCGCATTACTCGCCCTCGTGGTCGTAGTGATCCTCGTCACGGTTGCTCAATTGGCGCTTTCGCGCTTCCGTGACCGGGCCGCAGAGGACCGCGCCCCGAACCTCGGACCGGCCCTAGTGGTCGGCGCCGGGGTGGTGCTTGGCGCACTGCTCATCGGCTTCGCAGCAACGCGTGGGATACCGAACTGGCAATCGATCCCGAGCACCTGGGATTCGGTGTGGCACGCCAATACCGTGCGGTTCATCCTCGAGACCGGCCAAGCGTCGCCAACCCACATGGGCGAGCTCCGCAACGTCGAGACCCACGACGCGCTCTACTACCCGTCCACCTTCCACGCGTTGGCCGCGCTCCAATGCCAGCTCACCGGCGCGGCCCCCACGACGGCCTACACGCTGAACTCGCTCGCCGCCGCGGTGTGGCTGTTCCCCTCCAGCGCCGCGGTGCTCACCTGGCAGCTACTGCGACCCCGGATGGACCAGTGGCGCACCGCCGGCTCGGCTGCCGCGGCGGCGGCGCTGTCGGCGTCGTTCACCGCCATCCCCTACGTCGAGTTCGACACCGCGTCGATGCCCAACATGGCCGCCTTCGGCGTGGCGGTGCCGACCTTCGTGCTGATCGCCTCGACGCTGGGGCACCGCGATCGAATCCCCTTGGCCGTGCTTGCACTGCTCGGGGTGTTCTCCGTCCACATCACCGGCGGCGTCGTCACCGTCGTGCTCATGGTGGCGTGGTGGCTGTTGGACGCGCTGTGGCGGCCCGTCCGCGGGCGCCTGACCGACTTCCTCACCCTGGTGTTCGTGGCGGCCCCGACGGTGTTGCTGCTGCTGCCGCAGTTCCTCGGCGTCCTGCAGCAGGCCGAGATCATCGTCGGCCACGCGTTCGTCACTCACGAGGGCAAGAAGAAGGCCCTGTTCGACGCCGTCGTGCAACACACCCGCCACCTCAACGACTATCCGATCCAGAACATCATCGTCGGGCTGGCAGGCATCGGGTTCGTGATGCTGCTGGTGCGCCGGATCTGGTGGCCGGCCGCGGTCTGGGCGCTCATGGTGGTGTCGATCGTGCACTCGTCGGCGCCGTTCGGCGGCCCGATCGGCGTGCTCACCGGCAAGTTCAGTGACCTGTTCTACAGCGACCCGCGTCGACTGTCCGCCGTCATCACGCTGCTACTCGCCCCGATGGCCGGCATCGCGTTGTTCACGATCACTCAGTTCGTCGTCGAGCAATGCCGAAAGTGGTTCGAACGCTTCAGGTCTCGTGAGACGTCGGCGCGCCTCTGGCAGGCGGCGACGGCCGTCGTCGTGCTCGCCGTGTCGATCGGCATCGCGTGGCACTACTTCCCGCGGCACCGCCACATCATCGGCGAGAAGTACGACTCGGTGATGACCGACGCCAAGGACCTTCAGGCCTTCGACTACCTTGCCAAGCTGCCCGGCGCCCGCGACACCCTGATCGGCAACGCCAACACCGACGGCACCGCGTGGATGTACGCAATCAACGGACTGCACCCGCTGTGGACGCACTACGACTACCCACAGCAGCAGGGGCCTGGGTATCACCGCTTCATCTTCTGGGCGTACGCCGACGACGCCGACACCGATCCGCGCGTCGCGGAGGCCGTCCACGCACTGAACATCCGCTACGTAATCACCAGCACACCGGTGGTCCGCGGGTTCGTCATGCCCGACGGGCTAGTGTCGCTAGACAAGTCGAGGTCGTGGAAGCAGATCTACGACAACGGCGCAGACCGCATCTACGAATGGCAAGGACCGTAGGAGTTCACGAAGCGATGACGAGTAACAACGGCGATTTCGAGATCATCGACGACGTCCATCCCGACGCCGACGCCGACGCCGACGCCGAGGCGAACGACAAGTCGATCACCGACCTGGTCGAGCAGCCCGCGAAGGTCATGCGGATCGGCACGATGATCAAGCAACTGCTCGAGGAGGTGCGGGCCGCTCCGCTCGACGACGCCAGCCGCAACCGACTGCGCGAGATCCACCGCACCAGCATCCGCGAACTCGAAGAGGGGCTGGCCCCCGAGCTGCGTGACGAGCTCGAGCGGCTCACCCTGCCGTTCTCCGACGACACGATTCCTTCGGACGCCGAGCTCCGCATCGCGCAGGCGCAGCTGGTCGGCTGGCTCGAGGGACTGTTCCACGGCATCCAGACTGCGCTGTTCGCCCAGCAGATGGCGGCGCGCTCGCAACTGGAGCAGATGCGCCAAGGTGCGTTGCCGCCCGGCGTCACCGTTCAGGGCGGACACGGGCCGACGCATCCCGGGACCGGCCAGTACCTCTAATAGTGGCAATCGAGTCGTCTCACCCGTCGATCTCCACCCACAATGCGTGGGTCGAGTTCCCGATCTTCGACGCCAAGTCACGCTCGTTGAAGAAGGCGTTCCTCGGGAAGGCCGGTGGCGCCATCGGCCGCAACGAGTCGAACGTCGTCGTCATCGAGGCCCTGCGCGACATCACGATGTCGCTCGAGATGGGCGACCGGGTCGGTTTGGTTGGGCACAACGGCGCGGGCAAGTCGACGCTGCTGCGGCTGCTGTCGGGCATCTACGAGCCGACCCGCGGTTCGGCGACGGTCCGCGGCCGGGTGGCCCCCGTGTTCGATCTTGGCGTCGGCATGGACCCCGAGATATCCGGGTTCGAGAACATCCTCATCCGGGGTATGTTCCTCGGTCAGACCCGAAAGCAGATGGCGGCCAAGGTCGACGAGATCGCCGAGTTCACCGAGCTTGGCGACTACCTGTCGATGCCGCTGCGGACGTACTCCACCGGCATGCGGGTACGCCTGGCGATGGGCGTGGTGACCAGTATCGACCCCGAGATCCTGCTGCTCGACGAGGGCATCGGCGCCGTCGACGCCGAGTTCCTCAAGAAGGCCCGCACCCGGCTACAAGACCTGGTGGCCCGCTCCGGCATTCTCGTATTCGCCAGCCACTCAAACGAATTCCTCGCTCGCCTGTGCAAGACGGCGATGTGGATCGACCACGGCACCATCAAGATGACCGGCGGCATCGAGGACGTCGTGCGCGCCTACGAAGGCGATGACGCGGCCCACCACGTGCACGAGATCCTCGAAGAGGACTCCCGCGAGCGCCAGCATGAGTGAGACCGTGTGCGCTGTCGTCGTCACCCACCAGCGGCTGGATCAGCTGGCCACCTCGCTCAAGGCGGTGGCCGGCCAGGTCCGGGCACCCGACCACCTCATCGTGGTGGACAACGACGACGATCCCCGTGTGCGAGAACTCGTTTCGGGACAACCGATTCCAAGCACGTACCTGGGCTCTCGGCGCAACCTCGGCGGCGCGGGTGGCTTCGCGCTCGGCATGCTGCAGGCGCTCACCACCGGGGCGGACTGGGTGTGGCTGGCCGACGACGACGGCAGGCCCGCCGACTCGGCTGTGCTCGGGACGTTGTTGGATTGTGCGACAAGGCATTCCCTGGCCGAAGTCTCGCCGATGGTGTGCGATCTCGACGACCCCACCCGGCTGGCATTCCCGCTGCGGCGCGGCCTGGTGTGGCGGCGACGGGTCTCCGAGCTCCGTGTCGACGGCGCCGGCGACCTGTTGCCCGGTATCGCGTCGTTGTTCAATGGCGCGCTGTTCAGGGCCACGACGCTGGAATCCGTTGGCGTACCCGATATCCGGCTCTTCATCCGAGGTGACGAGACCGACTTGCACCGCAGACTAGTGTTATCAGGGCTGCCATTCGGCACCTGCCTCGACGCGGTGTATCTGCACCCTGAGGGCACCGACGAGTTCAAGCCGATTCTCGGCGGTCGCATG
>Ga0070668_100000331_pt1 | contig 31122 bp, 28 predicted proteins | sample KBSS43metaG_FD_64661 | JGI IMG/M metagenome (GOLD analysis project Ga0070668, IMG submission 64661) | Switchgrass rhizosphere microbial communities from Kellogg Biological Station, Michigan, USA - KBS S4-3 metaG | ecosystem: Host-associated > Plants > Roots > Rhizosphere > Soil ...
GCCCGGCCGGGCCGGGCGGGCTGCGGCTCGCGTTGCTGATCGGTGTGGTGCCGGTGGTCGCCGGCTGGATGGTGGCCGGGCGCGGGCCGTCCGGCGCCTCGTTGCGCCGCGTCACTGTCGGTGTGCTGGTGGCCGCGAGCGTGCTGCCCCTGATCATGCTGCAGGGCACGCCGGGCGTGAACCATCCGTTCCTGCCGATCGGCCTGAAGGTGACCACGATCGGCCTGGCGGTGGCCGGCATCCTCCTCGCGCTCGTACCGACCCTCGCGCTCAGCCGCCGCCCGGTGCCGGTCTGGGCCGCGATCCTGCTGGTGGTGGCCCCGGTCGCGGTGACGGTGGGGGCCGGCCTGGTCCCGCCGCCGATGTCCGAGGACGACAACGGTCCGGCCGCCCTCGCGGCGTTCGCCGGGCTGCCACTCGCGGTGGTGTGTCTCGCGTTGCTGCGCCGGCATCGGGCGCGCGGCCGTGGCCGGACGGCCGCGATGTGGACCGCGCTGAGTGTGGCTGCGGTGCCCGGTACGGTCCTGGTCGTCGCGACCGGCGGGTTGCTGCTGGTTTTTGTGCCGGAGCTGGTCTTCGACATCGACGGCGGCGGCTACTCGTTCGACGGGCTGTCGTTCGTGCCCGGCGCGGCGACGCTGATGCTGCCGCTGGCCGCGCGGGCCGCGGCCCGCATCGACGGCGCCCCCGGCGATGCCCGCCGGAGCGACCCCGCGCCGGATCCCGGCCCGGTGCCGTCGCCGGGATCCGTGGGACGGTCGGTGGCAACGAACGGTTTGTAGGCGAACGTTGCGAGCGCAGGCGTTGGTGACCACCGACGGCCTCGGTCCGGCCGCTGTGCCACGTGTCACGGTGTGCCGCCGGCCGGAATCGGGTGCGGACGGCCGGGGTTGCCGCTGACATGACGACGATCGGACTCATCGGCAGTGGCAACATCGGAAGCACGGTGGCACGGCTGGCGGTCGACGCCGGTCACGACGTGGTGCTGAGCAACTCGCGGGGCCCGCAGACCCTGCGGGAGCTGGTGGCCGAGTTGGGGCCGAGGGCGCGCGCCGCCACCCCTGGGGAGGCGGCCGCGGCCGGCGACATCGTGGTGGTGACCGTACCGCTACGGGCGTACCGGGAGGTTCCGGTGGCGCCCCTGGCGGGCAAGGTCGTCATCGACACGAACAACTACTACCCGGAACGCGACGGCGTCTTCGACGAGCTGGAGGACGGCTCCAGCACCACCGGTGAGCTGCTGCAGAAGCACCTCCCGGAAGCCCGCTTGGTGAAGGGATTCAACAACATCTGGTTCGAGCACCTGCGGTCCCTGGCGCGGCCGGCGGGCAGCGCGGACCGGTCGGCGCTGCCGATCGCCGGTGACGACGCGGCCGCCAAGCAGGCGGTCACCGAGCTCTTCGACAGTCTCGGCTTCGACACCGTCGACGCCGGCCCGCTCGCCGAGAACTGGCGGGCCCAGCGGGACACCCCGGTCTACGTGACGCCCTACGGTGCTTTCGGGGTTCTTCCCGGTACGCCGGCGAGCGTGCGGGTCGTACGCGAGGCGCTTGCCGCGGCGAAGCCCACCGCGGCCTGAGGGCCGACTCTTGAGCAGCCCGGTCGGCGGAGATGCGGACCGGGGCTGCTCTTGCGCCGACCAATACGATCAGGGTCTCGGTGTCGCCGGCACAACTGAGGAGCCGACAGCGTGACCACACCACACGGCAAACCGCCGCTCGGCCGCCATGCGCGTGACGCGGCCGTCGACCACCGCGACCCGCCGGCCGCGGACTGAGCCGGGCCATGTGCGTCTCCGCCGCCGCGGCGTCCTTCAGCGAGACCGTGCTGTACGCGGGCCGGCTCCACCACCCCGTGCACGGCCACACCGAGGTGCTCGGCTATCAGAACACCGCGGTCAACCGGGCACGCGGCGCGAACGCCCTGCTGCTGCACCTGCCGGCGGCCGGACTGACCCGCGGCAACCTCGTCCCGGTCGGCCACGACGGTGAGTTCCTGCAACGCATGCTGGACGCGGTGCGCGGCCCGCGGCCGCTCTCCCGGGCGGGCACGCGGTCGTTGAGCGCGCCCGCCGCCGCTGCCGTGCAGGTGTTCGAGCACGACGTGTACACCGTCGTGCTGGCCGAGGATCCGCGGCTGATCCCGGCGGCCCTGGGCCAGGTGCCGCACCGCCGTCGCCCGGGCATCGCCGACGACCTGTTCGGCTTCTACGCCGACCGGTTCCCGCGCCACACGGTCGCCCTGTGCTGCTTCGACAACACCGACGCCCGGCGTGCGAAGCCGCTGGTGTTCCGCTACCCCGTGCCGGACCCGGACGTGATCGTGCTGCCCACCGTGGATGCCCACACGGGCGGCGCACCCGAGCTGGGCGCGCTCGTGGCCGTGGACCATTGGCTGATCTTCGGGTCCGACGAGGCGCCGCCGGGCTGGGGGCGCCCGGTGCCGCCGCCACCCGCGGGTGGCGGCGAACTCGGCGGCTACCTGCCGGACCGCGCCGCCGGCATCCCGCTGACCGGCCGGATGCCCAACGGCGACACCGCCATCGCGGTGCCGGACCTGCACGCCGGACGCCTGGACCGGGTGTACCGGGTGTGACCGCCGGGCCGGCGACGAGTCGGCCGGATCCCGATGCCGCGCCAAGCGAACGTGGCGATGCCCTGGCCCCGACCTACCGGGAACGCTGGTAGGAGCGGTACGCGCGGGCAGCCAGCCAGGCCATCAGGATCGCCAGCGCGGACAGCAGCGCCACGCGGTCCAGCACGACGCCCCAGTCCGGGGCGGCCATCAATGCCTCGCGGCTGGCCACCGCGGCCCAGTCCACCGGGTTGAAGCGGGTGACCCGGGCCACCCAGCCGGGCATGACGGCGGGCGCCATCATGATCGAGGAGAGGAAGGCCAGCGGTAGGACCAGGAACTGGGAGACGGCGATGAGCGCCTCCTGCTGGTGGACCACCAGCGCGATCGCGTTGGACAGCGCGGCGAACACCACGGCGATCAGGATCGCGCAGGCGAGCACGACCAGTAGTCCGGCGCCGCCGCCCGGGTAGCGGGCGCCGGCCAGCAGGCCGGTGGCGAGCATGATCAGCGACTGGACGACGGTGACCAGCGCCTGGTGCGCCAGTCCCGCGGTGACCAAGGCGGAGCGGCGGATCGGGGACGTGAGCGTACGGTCCATCACCCCGCGCTCCATGTCCTGCACGATCGATGTGCCGCTCCACCCGGCGGACATCATCGCGGTCATGATCACGACGCCGGGGGTGAGGTAGTCCAGGTAGTTCCCACCGCCGAACCCGGGCAGTTCCGCGACGCGCCGGAAGAGCTGACCGAACAGCAGCAACCAGATCATCGGCTGGACCAGCGTGAACAACAGGTACGCGGGCTGGCGGGACAGGGTACGCAGCGAGCGGCCGCTCAGCAGCCGGACGTGGGTCAGTGCGAGGGTCACTGCAGCACCGCCTCTCGGTCGTTGCCGAGCCGGTCGGCCTCACCGAAGCTGCGACCGGCGTGATGCAGGTACACGTCGTCCAGCGACGGCCGGGCGACGCCGACCGAGGCCAGCTCGATCCCGCCGGTTGCCAGCGCGGCCAGCACGCCGGGCAGCACGGCTGCTCCGTCGGCGACGCGCGCCTGCAACGCCCCGCCCTCGGCGACGACGGCGCCGACGCCGGGGATCGCCCCGATCACCGCGCGAGCCCGGTCGGCGTCGGCCTGCCGGGCCAGGGCCGCCCGGATCGTGTCCCCGCCCAGCGCGCTCTTGAGCTGGTCGGGGGTGCCGGTCGCGACCACCCGGCCGGCGTCGACGATCGCCAGCCGCGCGGCGAGGTGGTCGGCCTCCTCCAGGTAGTGAGTGGTGAGCAGCACGGTCAGCCCGTCCTGCCGGGCCAGCCGGGCGATCTCGGCCCACAGCTCGATGCGCGCCTGCGGGTCGAGGCCGGTGGTGGGTTCGTCCAGGAACAGCACGCGTGGCCGGTGCATGAGGCCCATGGCCACGTCGAGCTTGCGCTGCATGCCGCCGGACCAGGTGCCGGCCAGCCGGCGGCCGGGCGCGGTCAGGCCGAACCGCTCCAGCAGGCCGGCCGCGCGGGACCTGGCGTCCCGGGCGGACACGCCGTGGATGCGGCCCTGCAGGACCAGATTTTCCAGCCCGGTCGCGACCGGGTCGAAGCCCGGCTTCTGGGAGACATACCCGATGAGCCGCCGGACCCGTTCCGGGTGTTGCACCACGTCGATGCCGTGGATCCGGGCCCGGCCGGTGTCGGGCCGGCTCAACGTGGTGAGGATCCGTACCGTGGTCGACTTGCCGGCGCCGTTGGGGCCGAGCAATCCGAAGACGGTGCCGGCTTCGACGGCGAAACTCAGGCCGGTCAGGGCGTGGACCGCTTTCGCGCCCTTCCCGTACGTCTTGCTCAGCTCCATCGCCTCGATGGCGGGTGCCGCTGTGGGCATCGTGCTCTCCTTCTGGTGAGGGAGCCGGCGGATCCGAGAGGGGCGGTGAGCTACCGTGTTGCTGCGGGCACGCGGGCAGGCTCGGCCGTCTCGGTCGACGACTCCGGTGTGTCATTCCGTGGCCGCGGTGTTGGCGCACCGCGGCCACGGTTTCCGGGACTTTCAGGACTCGGCGACGAACAACATGCGTGCGACCAGGATCATCATGGCCACCAGGCCGCCGACGATCGCGAGCCAGGACCACAGCCAGCCCACCGTCAGGGTCAGCAGGACGAACGCGGCGATCGCGATCAGCCAGACGACCAGGACGTAGATGCCGAACCGGGCGGCGGCCGAGGGATCCTCGGTGAACCGGTTGCCGGCCGCGGCGTGCGACTCGGTCAGGCGCATCACCCACTGCTTGTGCCGGTTCGTCTGGGTCGCGCCGAGGTAACTCAGGACCCCGATGCCCGCCACCGTCGCCGCCCCGCCGGTGAGGACCCAGGCGAGATCGGCTCCGCGCAGATAGAGCCAGCCGCAGGCCAGCCCGGCCAGCGTCAGCGTTGCGCCCACGCCATACCCGGCGGCACGGCCCGTGGGCATCGGATGGTTGCTGGTGGTCTCCTGACCCAGCGCGTCGGCGGTGATCGCACCGGCGGCGAGCGCGACGACGAACGCCGCCACGGCCTCACCGGCCAGCGGAACACCGCCGGCGGTAGCGGCGAGCGCCAGCACGGCGAGCCCGGTGACGCCGACCACCGACAGGATCACGGTGCGAAGCACGAAGGCCGGGCGCGGGCGGACGCGGAGGAGCGCATTCGCCTCGTACGCGGAAGGCTCGGCGCCGTCGACGATCGCGTGGATGTCGCCGAGTTCCTCGACCGCCCGGCGCGCCGCGGCGCCGCCGGAGAGGCCGCCGGCCTGCAGCTCGCTGGTCCGGGCGAGCAGGTTGGCGCGGATCTCCTCCTTGAGGTCCTGCCGCTCGTGGGTCATTTCGATGCCCGCGAATGCCTCGTCGAGCAGGCGGTGAACGTCCGCGGTGTCGTCGGTGTTGGTCACGATGATCGCCTTCCGAAGGCCGAATCGCGGGGGCCGGCGTTCCGATCCAGGTCGAGCAGGGTGTCGATGAGGTCGCGGGTGAGCGCCCAGGCCGCGACATTGCGCCGGTACACGGCGCGGCCCGCGTCGGTGATCCGGTAGTACTTGCGCCGGCCGCCCTGGCTCTCGTCACCCCAGTAGGCCTCGATGAGACCGTCCTTCAGCAGCCGGCGATACGTCGCATACAGAGTTGCCTCTTTGATCTCGTGCCGCCCGCCGGTGGCCTCCCGGATCCGCTTGAAGATCTCGAACCCGTAGCGGTCCTCGCCGCGCAGCACCGCCAACACGATCGTGTCGGTATGGCCACGCAGCAGGTCCGCCGCGAGAACATCCTCCTGACCCTCCTCTATCACGGAAACTACTGTATCAGGCACAGTACTTGACGCGATAGGCCTTTCCGGCCCGCGGCGGGCCGCCCGGCCCGGCGGCGCCGAGCGGGGTCACCGGCTACGTCAAGGCATCGAGGGTGCGTTCGAGGCGGTGGGCGAGATGGCCGCGCCATCCGCCGTCCAGCATTCGCCGTAGCGCCCGCTGGCGCGGGTCGGTGTCGTCGAATCCCTCGTGCGACAAGATCAGGCGAGTGCCCCGGCCCTCGGCGGCGAGTTGCCAGGTGACAGTGGTGTCGATCCCGGGGCCGCCGGTCCAGCTGATGCGCAGCAGTTCGGGCGGGCGGACGGCGAGGACCGCACAGTGGATGATGCCGTCGAAGCCGGGGGCGGGGTCGGTGCGGAAGGTGAAGCGATGCCCGACGATGGGTTGGAAGTCGTTGGGCATGAGCCAGCCGGCGAGCAGGACGGGATCGGTCAGGGCGCGCCACACCCTTTCTGCCGGGTGGGGCAGGTAGGCATCGGTGTGGATGCCGGCACTCACGGTTGCTCGTCCAGCAGGTCGCGCAGGGCGGTGAGGCGGTTGCTCCAGAACTGTTCGTAGTGGCCCACCCAGTCGGTCACCTCGCGCAGCGGCCGCGGTTGGAGGCGGTAGCGCCGCTCACGGCCGACCCGTTCCTCGGCCACGAGATCGGCGTTGCGCAGCACCTGCAGGTGCTGGGACACCGCCGGCCGGCTGATCGCGAAGTCGTCGGCGAGCTGGTGGACCGGCAGCGGCCCCGAGCGCAGCGCGTCGAGCAGGGCGCGCCGGACCGGGCTGGCGATGGCGGCGAACACGTCGACGTCGCCCACGGTCAGGCGGTGGCGGACGTGGCCTGCAGCACGATGCCGTTGCCGTCGGGGTCGTCGAACGTGACGAACCGGCCCCACGGCTGCTCCTGGACGCCGTCGGGAATCGCCACTCCGCGGGCGGTCAGCGCGGCGACGTCGGCGTCCAGGTCGCCGGTCTCCAGCACCAGCCCCTTCACCGAACCGGGTGGCATGGTCGGGAACCAGGTCACCAGGGTGATCGACGTCTGTGCCCCCTTCGGGCCGACCTGGACCCAGCGCTGGTCCGGGCCCATCGGGTTGTCCCGCAAGAGGTCGAAGCCCAGGGTGTTGACGTAGAAATCGCGTGCTCGGTCCTGGTCGCTCACCGGCAGCGACAGCAGCTGGATGTGCGAGATCATGAGCCGAGAATACGTAAGGAATTGCTTACGGGTCAAGCGGGACCAGGTCAGTCGCCGAAGAGTTCGCCTATCCGGTCCTGGAAGGTGAGCACCGACAGCACCCCGAAGAGCAGGAACGACCAGATCAGCGCGACGAGCCGGACGCCGCGGACGCGGATCGGCTCGGGGAGGATGCGGCGGTTGATCAGGGCCAGCAGGCCGGAGTAGAGGAACATCATGAAGCCGCCGACCACCGCCGAGATCACCAGCAGCACGATCGGCTGGCTGAAGCCGGCCAGCAGGACCACGATGCCGATCACGACCAGGCCCCAGACCAGCCCGGCGTAGATCTTGCTTTCGCTGGCGTTGCGGGCGTACGAGGTCTTGACCACGTCGGCGGCCAGCCGGCTGGTGTAGTCGACGATGCCGAGCGACGCCGCGAACAGGGAGAACGCGCCGATCGCCCAGAACAGGTACTGGAACCAGGAGCCGACCCGGCCGGCCAGGATCTCGCCCTCGGTCTGCAGGAAGCCGATGCTGTTCTCCAGCCCCGGGCGGCCATAGACGGTGGCGTAGGCCAGCAGCGAGGTGAACAGGATCGTCACAAAGGTGATCAGGACGAACGTGGTGAGCTGTTCGATGTTGGCGAACCGCCACCAGCCGCGCCAGCGGCGCAGGTTGTCCGGCGTCGGCTCGAAGGCGTAGCCGGTGCTCGGGGCCGCCTCGGCCTGGCCGGTCACCGGGCTGACCAGCCGCGGCACGTACGAACCCATGCCGAAGCCCTTGTCCCGGATCCAGTTGGACTGCACCAGGTTCTGGCCGCCGCCGGCACCGGCGAAGGCCAGCGCACCGAGCAGCAGGGCGAAGCCGAGCTCGTCGACCGGGATCCGCGGCCGGGTCACCACCTGCGGCGCGTCGCCCCACGCGGCCGCGCCGATCGCGAAGACCGCACCGATCAGGAACAGAGTCAGCACCGCGGCGACCTTGAGCATCTGTGCTCGTTCGAGCGCCACATACACCACCGGGGCCAGGGTGAGGATCAGCCCGATGACGACCAGCATGCCGATCGCGATCCACTTGCGGTCGCCGCCGAACAGGTACGTGGTGAGCGTGGCCGAACTGGTGGCCCAGCCGGGCCACAGGTTGGCGAAGTAGGTGAGGATCGCGAAGACCAGCCCCCAGTGCCGCCAGTACCGGCTGAACCCGGTGAGCGCGGTCTCCCCGGTCGCGAGCGTGTACCGCTCGATCTCCATGTTCAGGAAGTACTGGGTGATCAGGCCGACCAGCGCGGCCCACACGAACACCAGGCCGACCTGGGAGGCGATGTACGGGAACAGGATGAACTCGCCGGAGGCCAGGCCCACGCCGGCCGCGATGATGCCGGGCCCGATGAGCCGCCAGTAGCGTCGCGGCTCGTCGGGCATGTCGCGGATCTGCGGACCGGGCAGGTAGCGGGTGGGGAAGGCGGCGGTGACCTTGCCTGCATCGTCGGTGGTAGCCACTGAAGCTCCTCGATCGGATACCCCACCCTGACCCCGTGATTCATCGGGTGTCAAGCGTCACAGACGGTCGCGAGCCGGCCCCGGCGAGTGATCCGGCCGGCCGGATCACCCCAGCGACAGCCGGTCGAGGTCGGGCGCGGCCTCGGCGTCGTTGGAGATCCTGACGGTGTTGGCGCCGGCGCGCAGCGGTACGCGGACCGACGTGGTCTGCATGGTGCTGTTGCCCGAGCCGCTGACCCGGGCCTCGACCGGCGGACCGCCGTTGACCGAGACGAGGAACGACCGGTCGCCGTTGACGGTGTAGTCGATGAACAGCGGGTATTCGCCCGCCGCCGGGGCCTGCGCGACCGTGACCCCGGGGTAGGTGACGGCGCCCAGCCCGGCCACGCGCGCGCCGCCGGAGCGGGCCGGGCAGCGGTCGACCCGGGCCCCGCCGGACCGCTCGTTGTGCCGCGACTCCGCCTCGCCGGGCACCGGCCCGGAGCCGGCGCGCGGGTAGCCGTACCCGATGCCGATCTCGTCGATCCTCAGTCGGCGGTGGAAGATCGGCGCCTGCGGGCCGGCCCAGGTGGTCAGCACCTCCAGCCGGACGTATCGGGCGCGCTGCTCGCCGAGGTCGATGAACTGGACTCCGCGGGCGCTCGGCATCACCGCGCTGCGTACCGGCGAACCCCAGCGCACGCCGTCGTCGCTGAGGTAGACGCGGTAGTCCTTGATCCGGGCCGAGTCCTCCGGCCGGCCGAACGACTCCCGGGCGTACGTCGGCGACCACTCGCGCTGGTTGACCGCGAGGTAGCCGGCCGGCCGGCGGCTGCCGAGATCCACGGTGACCGACACCGGCAGCCGGCCCTCGTTGTCCCAGTACGTCTGGAAGTCGCCGTCCACCAGGGCGGCGGCCGAGGCGTGCAGCGTCCGCGGGTCGTACCGGAACTGCTGGCCGGCGGTCCGTACCTGGAACACCGTGTCGTACGTGTCCCAGTTGTCGATGCCGAGAATGGTGAGCCGGCCGCCGGACTGGTCGAAACGCATCCGTTCGCCGGTCCGCGCGTCGGTCACCGCGGTCACCCGGTAGCCGTTGTCGCGCAGCCGCAGCAGGTCGCCGGACGGCCGGGTGAGCACGTGGACGTACTGGGTGCGGGCGCCGGGCTCGACCGTGATCACGCCGTGCGCGCCGTCGTTCCAGAAGCCGGGTTGCAGCCCGCCGTACAGGTAACCGCCGCCCTCCTTGCCGGCCAGGGTCGAGCGGATCGGCGGCAGCCACTGCGCCATGAAGTCGTTGAACCGCTCCTGCGCGGGTGGCATCTTGCCGTTCACCATCGGCGTCTCGGCCATCAGCGACTTCATCGACGAGCCCGCGTTGGCGACGTAGCGGCCGGTGCTGAGCCGGTGGTCGACGGCGTGGTCGGTGCCGTCGTACCACCACGCGCCGGTGGTGGGCAGCTTGTAGTCGGCCTCGGTGAGGCGGGGCATCGGGGTGAAGGCGGCCTGCGGATAGTCGTACGACGGGGTCATGCCGGTCTTCTGCTCGTTGCTGACCGTGTCCATGATGGGCGTGTCCTCGTTGTTGTTGCTCAGCAACCAGGACGGGCGCACCGCGCGGATCTGCTCGTAGAGCCGGTTGCGTTCCCAGTACGCGTTGTCGTTGTCGATCCAGAACCCGGCCAGGTCGGCGTACCGCCGCATCACCTCGAAGAACAGGTCGTAGCTGTACATCCCGAAGCCGTCGCGGGTGGTGAGGTCGACCGGCTGACCCTTGTACGCCGAGTACGCGGCCGAGTCGAGCGTCTCCGTCCCGAGCTCGTTGTGCCACTGCGGGTCGTCGGTCAGGTAGAGCATCACCCGTACGCCCTTCGCCTTGCCGGCCTCGATCAGCTCGCCGAGGAAGTCCCGCTCGGTGGCGCAGCTTCCGGGGATCTGGGACGGCCACGGCCGCGCGTAGCCCAGCCGGCTGTGGAAGGTGGCCAGCACCAGATAGGACGCGCCGAGCTTGCGGGCCTCGTCGACCCAGTAGCCGGGCGTCCAGCCGCCGCCGGTGACGTCACGCTCCCACTGTGCGCAGTCGCGGTGGGCCGGCGCGGTGAACATGCCCCAGTGCAGGAAGAGGCCGGCGGTCGACTCGCGCAGCCAGGTCTGCCGCGGGTGCAGGACCTCGGCGTGCGCGGGGACGGCGGCCAGGCCGGCCGTCACGGCGGCCACCAGCGCGATCAGGGCCCGGCGCCAACCCGGCCGGCGGGGCGATGGATTGCCCATGGTCCTTTGCTCCCTCCGTCGCCCGGAGAGCGACAGCCAACAAAGTTTCCAGTGAGACATCCGATGATTCCAACGACATCGATGAGGGTCAAGATGTGCTTTCCGGAATTTTTGGCCGACGCGACGACGGAAGATCGCGGAGCGACCCGGTTTTCATCGGATGACAGGACCTATTCGGGCTGCCAGTCGCCGTTGGTCGTGCCGAGGGCCCGCCGCAGCCACTGCTCGACGCCGGCGATGTGCACGGTGGCCCACGACCGGGCCACCTCGGGCTCGCGTGCCGCGAGGGCCTGATGGATCGCCTGATGCTGCTCGACGGTGCGGGCCACCGCGTTCTCCTGGGTCAGCCCACGCCACACCCGGGCCCGCAGCGTCGGCACGGAGAGGCTCTCGATCAGCGAGGCGAGCACCGGATTGCCGGAGCCGATCGCGATCCGCCGGTGGAACTCCAGGTCGGCGGCGATGAGCTGGTTGAGGCTGTCGACGTCGTCGCCGTCCGGCATGTCGCCGGTCACCGCGGCCAGCTCGCCCAGCGACGCGATCTCGGTGTCGCTCATCGCCCGGGCGGCCATCGCGGTGGCGGCCGGCTCCAGGACCCGGCGCACCTCGAGCAGGTGCAGCACGCTGTCGTCGCTGTGGAAGTCGAGGACGAACCCGACGGTGTCGAGCAGGGTCTCGGGTCGCAGGCTGGTCACGTACGTGCCGTCGCCCTGCCGGACGTCGAGCACCCGGATGAGCGAGAGCGCCCGCACCGCCTCCCGCAACGAGCTGCGGGACAGGCCGAGCCGCAGCGCCAGGTCGGCCTCCTTGGGCAGCCGGTCACCCGGGCGCAGCTCGCCGGAGACGATCATGCCCTTGATTCGGTCGATCGCCTCGTCGGTCAGCGCCATGAGGCAAGGATAGGGCTCCGCAGCCGCGCCGATACGTCGGATGACTAGACGAGGTTTGTCGCCTGTTGCGCCGTCTGGATGTTGACAGGCCAAGATACGTCCGACTAATTTTCTTTACAGTTTCACGCCTTGACGCGCCTCGACGCGCCTCGACCGCCCGGAGACGGGTCGGGAAGGACGAGTGACGCCATGCGGAAAATGATCGCTCTGGTGGGTGCCACGGTGCTCGCCCTGAGCGGCTGCTCGGTGAAGGACGATGCGCCGGACGGCGGCGGGGGCGCCCGGCAGATCACCTTCCTCACCTTCGAGACACCCAACCTCACCCCGCAGTACTGGGACGCCGCGATCAAGCGGGTCACCGACCAGCATCCGGACATCGCGGTGAAGCGGATCGTCTCGCCGACCCAGGACCGTACGGCCTATGCGAAGCAGCTCCTGCAGTCCGGCCAGTTCCCGGACGTGCTGATCGCCGTGTCGCCGGCCGGATTCGCCGAGGCCGGCGAACTGTACGCGTGGAGCGACAAGGAACTGGAGAACTTCCTGTTTCCCGGCAACGGGGCGGTCAACGGCAAGATCTACCAGCTGCCGGCGAACACCCAGACCATCCCGGTCACCTACTACAACAAGGACCTGTTCGCCTCGGCCGGCATCGGCGCGCCGCCCACCACGTACCAGGAACTGCTCGACGCCGCCGCCAAGCTCAAGGCCAAGAACATCACCCCGCTGGTGACCGGCGGCGTGCACGACTCGGTCGGTCCGCTGGTCGCGGGCATCTGGGCGACCGACGTCTACGCCAAGAACCCGGAGTGGATGAAGCAGCGCCGGGCGGGCACCGTGAAATTCTGCGACCCCGACCCCAGGAAGGCGCTCGGCAAGGTCGCCGACCTCGCCGCGAAGGGCTATGTCGACCGGACCAGCGTCGCCCGCGACTACGCCGCCGCGCAGCAGGCCTTCCTCGACGGCAAGGGCGCGATGTATGCGATGGGCAACTGGCTGGCGGGCGCCCTCGACGGGGCGGACAAGCCGAAGTTCGCGGTCGGCCAGTTCACCTGGCCGGGCGACGCCGACAACCGGACCGTGCCGGCGTTCACCGGCGGTGGCCTGCTGGTCAGCGCGAAATCCAAGAACATCGAGGCGGCCCGGAAGTTCGCGCTCGCCTTCCAGCTGGACAAGACCAACCTCGACAACTCGGCGGTCGCCGACGGGCTGTTCCCGGCGATCAAGGGCTATGCGCCGCCGGCCGGCGTCGGGCCCGCCTACCGGGCCGGCTACGACCTGTACGCCAAGGCCCTGGCCGCAAAGACCGTGGTGCCGGCGTTCAACTTCGAGGCCGGCGGGGACGCGCCGCTGCCCGGCGTCGGCGCCAAAATCGACGCCTCCGTCGTCGACCTCATCACCGGGAAGAAGACCATGGAGCAGGTCTGCGCCTTCCTGGACAGCGAGTGGGCCAAGGGCTGAACCCACCCGCTGAGGCACGGTCCGGGCGGGTCCCGCCCGGACCGCGCCGCATCCCGAACGGAAGGACGACAGGTGGCCGTTGACCGCGCCCCGAGACGCGTCGGCGCGCGGGTGGGGCACTTCGCCGGCTTCGCCGGTCCGGGGCTGACCGTGTACGCCGGCTTCGTGCTGGTGCCGATCCTGATCAGCGCCGGTTACAGCCTCACCAACTACAACCCGTTCAACCCGCCGACCCGGTACGTCGGGCTCGCCAACTACCGGCTCCTGTTCACCGACGAGGCCTTCCTGACGTCGTTGCGGGTGACCACCATCCTGACCGTCATCGTGGTGGTCACGCCCAACGTGGCCGGCCTGGCCATCGCCGTGCTGCTCGACCGCCGCGGGTGGCTCTACAACGCGCTGCGCAGCGTCTTCTTCGTACCGATGGTGCTCAGCTCCGTCGTGGTCAGCATCGTCTGGACCCGGCTGCTCGACAACGAGGGACCGATCAACCAGGCGCTGCGCGCGGTCGGCGTGGACCGTCCGCCCGGCTGGCTGTCCGACCCGGACTATGCGTTGTACTCGCTCGGCGCCATCCTGTCGTGGCAGCTGCTCGGCTTCTGCGTGGTGGTCTACCTCGCCGGGCTGCAGGGCATCCCGGTGGAGCTGCTGGAGGCGGCCGAGATGGACGGCGCGGGGCCGGGCCGCCGGTTCTGGCACGTGTCGTGGCCGCTGCTCGCGCCCGCGCTGACCATCAACACGGTGGTGCTGATGATCTCGGCGTTCAAGGTCTTCGACCACGTCCAGGTCATCACCCGAGGAGGGCCGGGGGAGGGTACGACGGCGACGATCGCGTTCGTCGTCCTCCGCACGGCCTTCGAGGAGAACCGGGGCGGGATCGCGTCGGCCCAGGCGGTGGTGATGCTGACGATCATCGCGGCGGCGTCGGCGGTCGCGCTGAAGCTGCTGCGGCGCCGGGAGGTGGAACTGTGAAGACCCGAGGCCCGGGCCGGCCGCTCCTCGCGATCTTCGTGGCGGCGATCTTCTTCCTGCCGCTGTACGTGGCGCTGGCCAACGTGTTCAAGCGCGGTGACCTGATCACCAAGGAGCCGGCGGCCCTCCCGATCCCACCGACGCTCGACAACATCGTGGCAGTGCTGACCCGGCCGGACCGGCTCTACTGGGTCAGCCTGACGAACAGCGTCGTGGTCACCGGCCTGTCCATCGTGCTCCTCACCGTGCTGTCGGCGATGCTCGGGCACTATCTCGCCCGGTCCCGCAGCCGGTGGGTGCAGGCGGTCACCCTGCTGCTGCTGTGCGGGCTGATGATTCCGCCGCAGGCCATTCTCATGCCGGTCGTACGGGTGATGGAAGCCACCGGGGTGATGACCACCCTGCAGGGGCTGATCCTGTTCAACGTCGGCTACTACATCCCGTTCGGGGTGTTCGTGTTCACCGGGTTCATCCGGTCGGTGCCGGTCGAACTGGAGGAGTCGGCGGCGCTGGACGGGGCGAACCGATTTCAGATCTTCTGGCGCATCGTCTTTCCGTTGCTGCGGCCGGCCACGGCGAGTGTGCTCATCTTTCTCGGGGTGTGGATCTGGAACGACTTTCTCAATCCGCTGGTCATCCTCGGGCCCGGCCAGGGTACGACGGTGACCACGGGGATCTACCGGTCCATCGGCCAGTATCAGGCCGACTTCGGGAGTGTGTTCGCGTTGATGTTCCTTGCTACCTTGCCGGTTCTGGTCTTCTTTCTCGCGCTGCAGAAGCAGTTTGTGAAAGGGCTTACCGGCGGGGCGTCCAAGGGGTGACACTGCGAGCCACCGTCCCGGTGTCCGAGAATGAATGGTGCTCGGGTGGCTGGGATGTGGAGTATGGGCCTGGTTGTGGGTGTGCGCTGCGGGCGGAACGGGGGAGCCGGGTGGCGTTGAAGGCCGACTGATCGGCTGAGACTGATCGGAGTCGTGGTCAAGTTACAAAGGACGACAGCGATCTCGTCTACCGATGAAGGATCATCTGTGAAGAGGATGAAGTTCCTGATCCCGTTGGGTCTTGTGGCCACCGTCGTGAGTGTTGGTGTGGTGCAGGCGCCGGCGATGGCGGCGCCGGTGGTGTCGTTCAGCCGGATCTACGTCGACTCGCCGGGCAGTGACACTCGGACGAATGCGAGTCTCAACGCCGAATGGGTGCGGCTGACCAACAATACGGCTCAGGGAATCCAGCTGCGCGGCTGGAGCGTGCGGGACCGGGCCAACCACGTCTACGCGTTCTCGACCTACACACTGGGGGCGCGCAAGAGCGTCTACATTCACACCGGCAGAGGCACGAACGGCCGGCCGGACGCGGCACACCGGTACTGGCAGTCGGGAAACTACATCTGGAACAACACGGGCGACACGGCGATCCTGCGGAACGCGGCCGGCGCGCAGGTCGACAGCTGCACGTGGGGGAGGACGACCGCGACCAACTGTTGATCGGCTGACGGTGGGAAGAGGGCAGTCTCGATTCGGGGCTGCCCTCCTGCGGTCCGGGCGAACATTCGCCCAGCGGGAAAAGTGTCCGGCGGCAGCACTGTATTCGATCATTGACGGACATCTATAGTCACCCCCGCAGACACTCATACGGGGGTAGAGCGCATGCGACATCGAATTGCTGGCCGGACCATGTTGTCCGCCGCACTCGCGATCACACTCATTCTGCCGGGCGCCCTGGTCGGTTCGCCGGCCGTGGCAGCCGCCGCCGATCCCGCGCCGCCGGTGGCGCCGTGTGCCGGCATGACCAAGCCGGAGGACAACGACCTCTTCATCCGGCTGCGGGTCGACCAGCCCGCGAAGGGTGGGCAGGCCGCGGTCGACGAGCACGGAAAGATCACCCTGCGCGGCGTCCTGGGCAAGCTCGCGACCATGACGGACGTCTCGGACGGCGCGGCCCGGTCGACCGACTTCACCTACGGGCCGCCGCCGATCCACGACATCCTCTGGGCGAAGTCGTGGAAGACCAGCCTGCGGCCGCCACACCTGGGCGCCAACCAGGTGTGCGTCCGCGCCGAGCTCTTCCCGGAGCACTCGTCGCGGCACACCGCCCGGATCCTGCGCTCGGTCAAGGTCGTCGACCTGATCCGGCCGTCCGACGTCGGCAGCCTGAGCGTCGGCGCCGTCACCGCACACACGGCCAAGGTCAGCTGGACCGCGGCCACCGACAACTACGGGCTGGCCGGGTACGACGTGAGCGTCGACGGCAGCGCGGCGCACCGGACCACGGCCGGCACCCGCTCGTACACGATCACCGGGTTGTCGCCGTCCAGCCCGCACACCGTGTCGGTGGTCGCCGTCGACCTGGCCGGCAACAAGTCGGCGAAGCCCGCCACGGCATCGTTCACGACGCCCGCGGCGCCGCCACCGCCGGACGAGGACCCGGGCACCGGACTCACCATCGCGCCCGAGGAGGGTCTCGCCACCGCGAGCTGGCATCCGGATCCGGCCGGGGAGGTCACGTACCGGGTCTTCCTCGACGGCACCGAATACGAGCAGTTCCCGCTCGACCGGTACTGCTCGGCCAGCCCGTGCACGGCGGAGTCGCTGATCAAGCTGCCGATCGGCGAGCTCGACCCGGAGACGCCGTACCAGCTGCAGATCGCGGCGTTGCGCGCCGACGGCACGCAGTCGCGGATGCTGTCCGGCACGTTCAGCACGCCGCCGTACGCACCCGTCGTCGCGCCCGAGACCACGCAGCTGATCGCCAGTGAGGCATCGCGCTGCGCGGCGCTGGGCGGCGACTTCTACGCGTCGCCGTCGGTCCGCGGCAAGGTGCCCGTGCCGGCCGGCAGCACGCAGCTGTTCGAGGGCTGCTACACCGTCGCGAACACCGGCTGCATCGACGCCTTCCTGCCGCCGTCCGGCAACAAGATCATGAAGTGCGTCGACGACATCACCAACCTGCTGTACGCGGTGTCGCCGCCCGGCCGTGGCCCGGTGATCTCGGGCATGGAGGGCGTGCCGGCGACCCGGCTCGCGCCACCGGACCTCCTGACCGAGCCGATCACCTGGTGCGTCGACAACGTCGACACCTGCACCGTCATCATCGAGACCGCCGTGGAGACGGCCTCGGTGGCGGGCGAGGCGGCTGCCGCCGGCGCCTCCACCTCCATCCTGGTGGTCGCGGCGGCCGGAATCGGCATCGGGATCGCGTTGGGTGTCCTGCTCGCGATCCTCTTCCCCACCACGATCGGGTTCGCGGGCATCTTCGAATACCCGATCGACCCGGACACCGACTTCGACACCTTCGGCAACTGGGGCGAGGACGAGGGCGAGTGGTACAACAGCCTCCAGATGTACGCCGAGACGGTCAAGACCACGAAACAGCTCGCCGCGTCGGAAGGCCTGCCGTTCACCTGGACCGACTCTTCGAGCCAGCAGCTCAAGCGGACCATCGACCAGGCGTGTTCGCAGCAGCGGGGTGGCCAGGCCGCATTCGCCGGCTGTGACCCCAACCTGGTCGTGTACGTTCCCGGCGGCGTGAACCGCAAGTTCCAGCCGATGCTGGAAACCGGCCGGCACATCGTGCAGGCGATGGGCGACGGCGGCTTCCCGGAACCGGCCCGGGCGAAGTGGTTCTACCCGGCGTACAGCAAGAGCGGCGCCGCGGCCCGGGCCAAGGGCTACGCACGCGACTGGTATGACCAGCCGCAGTTCCGGCCCAACGTCTGCGAGGGACGGGACGGTACGTGCGACGAGTTCCCGTTCTTCACGACGAACCAGGCCGTCGATCTGTCCGGCACCCTCGCCTCGCTCAAGGTCGTCCCGCGCGAGGAGCAGGATCCGCAGATGCGGGATGTCGGCGTGTTCTACTCCAAGTGCAAGGTGCGCGACGGTGACCATTTCATCGTGCTGCCGGTCAAGCCGTGGGTCGAGGCCAAGGGCCCGAGCTTCGGGTTCCGCGTCACCCCGGGAGGCACGAGCCTGTGCGATCCGCCCAACCGGTCCTAGCCGGCAGCCGGCCGGATGCTTGACGACCTGCGCGTTCTCCGGGACGCGGCGGACGGGTACCGGGCCGCGGCGACGGCCGCCGGCGTCACCTGGCCGGGCGGCTCCGGCGCGGGCGCCGGCCCGGTACCCGAACTCGTCCACCGCCTGTTCGGCGTCGGCCACGTCGCCGGACAGCTGGCCTGGCTGGAGTCCCAGCGGTGGGACTCCGGCCGGCTCTTCCCCGGCGGCGGCGACCTGCTGCCCTGGCCGAGCGCCGCGGACGCGTCCGCGGCGCTCGACCTGCTGGCCTACTCGGTCGGCACGCCGTTCCCCTGGCGGCATCAGATGCCGCTGTTCCGCTTCAGCTTTCTGGTGTTCACCTTCGTGCTGGCCGGGGACCACGAGGGCGAGATCTGGCGGTACGAGATCTCGCCGGACACGTGGGACCCGGTCCGTGCCGCGCCGAGCCTCGCCGCCCTGTTCACCCAATGGACCCGAGGCCTGGCCGCCGGAGTTGTCCACTTCCGGCCGGCGGACGGCTGGCTGCACGTCGGCGACCCCACCGGCTCCCCGGGCCCGCTGGACGTGCTGCGGGACCGCGCTCCCGAACTCGACCCGCCGGCGTTCCCGGTGTCGCTGACGCTGGAGCCGCTGCTTCGCGACCGCCAGTCCGAGTGTGGCGTGGACCTGCGTTGCGTCGACGCCGGATTCGACTGCCAGGAGGAACTTCAGCAGGAGGTGGACGCGGTTCGCGCGGCACTCGGGCTCGGCCGGTAGCGGTGCGTGTGGGTTGCCGCGCCGCGGGGTCGCGCGCCGTCACCGCCGGGTGAGCGGGCCGGCCGCCGGTTGCTCGCGGCCGGCCGCCACGGCGCGCCGGACCGAAGGCAGGTTGGTGCGGACCACGACGCTGAGCAGGAAGACGCCGCACACCGCCTGCTCGACGCGCAACCAGACCGGGAACGCGCCGGGCCACGCGACGACGACGACGATCGCGGCCAGCACCACCATCGAGATGATGCGCAGCCGGCGGAACGAGCCGCGGTGGCCGGCGGCGGCGCGGCGGGCGAACAGCAGGAGCACCGCCGCGCTGGACGCGACCAGCGGGGTGCGGACCCAGACGGCAGTGGTGACGAGCGCCGGGTGGTGCCGCATCAGCACCACGGCGGCGACGGTGGCCAGGCTGATCACCAGGACGGCGGACAGCAGCTTGCAGACGGTAGTCAGGTGGTCGTTCTCCATGCCGCTCAGCCTGCGTCCCGGGGCCGGGGTGAGGCATCGGCGCACGGTTTGAAGTCCGGACTCAACCCGTGGGTGGAGACGCGTCTGCGACCGTGCTCCGATGCGTCCGCGGCGACGCCCCTCTAGGTTCGAGGCATGCAGAACGAGGAACCCGCGGTGACCCGTCTCCGGGTCGTGCGGTGGATGCAGTTGCTGACCCCGCTGATGCTGGCGTGGTTCGTCTGGGCAGCCGCCACCGCCGAGCCGGGCTTCGGGCTGACCGGGAAGCGGTTGATCGTCGTGCTCGCCACCGCCGGGTTCGTGGCCGGGGTGTTCGGCCGCAACGCGACCGTCGGCCGGCCGGCCGGGCCGGCGCACGTGGCCTTCGTCGCCGCGATGCTGGTCAGCTCGGTCACCCTGGTCGCGGTGCAGCTGAGCGGCCCGGGTTCGGTGGCGGTGCTGGTCGCGGTGTTGTGCGCGGCGACCGGGCTGATGCCGGTGCGGGTGGCCGTGCCGGCGCTGATCGTGGCGTTCGTGGTGCTCGAGATGGTGGCCTCGATCACCGGGCAGGACTTCGGCTTCCTGGCCGTGCTCGCCGGGTTCGCCGTCCTGTTCGGCTTGATGTATCTCGCGTTTCGGCTGGCCGAGGCGCAACGCGAGACCAAGCGGTTGCTCGCCGAGCTGGAGGCGGGCCAGGCGGCGCTGGCCGAGGCGGCCGGGCTGGCCGAGCGGCAGCGGCTGGCCCGCGAGATGCACGACGTGCTCGCCCACTCGTTGTCGGGGCTTACGCTGCAGCTGGAGGGCGCCCGCATGCTGCTCGCCGAGGATCCGGCCGACCCGCGCCTGCCGGCCGCCGTCGAGCGTGCCCACCACCTCGCCCGGACCGGCCTGGAGGAGGCCCGCCGGGCCATCGGCATGCTGCGCGACGACGACCTGCCCGGACCGGACCGGCTGGCCGCGCTGGCCGAGCAGTTCACCCGCGACCAGGCCGTGCCGTGCGACTTCGCGGTGTCCGGGGAGCCGCACCCGCTGGGGTCGCAGGCGCGGCTGGCCGTCTACCGGGTGGCGCAGGAGGCGCTGACCAACGTGATCAAGCACGCGTCACCGACGCGGGTCTCGCTTCGCCTGGCCTACGAAACGACGGCCACCCGCCTGATCGTCGAGGACTTCGTCGCCGGGCCGCGCCCGGTTCCCGGCGAGGCGGACGGCTACGGGCTGACCGGGATGCGCGAACGGGCCGAGCTGCTCGGCGGCACCCTCAGCGCGGGCGCGACCGGCCACGGGTTCCGGGTCGAGCTGGCGGTGCCCGCGTGATCCGGGTGCTCATCGCCGACGACCAGCGGGTGGTCCGCGAGGGGCTGAGCATGGTGCTCGGGCTGATGAAAGGTGTCGAGGTGGTCGGCGCGGCCGCCGACGGCGCCGAGGCGGTCACGCTGGTGCAGGCCGTTCGGCCCGATGTCGTGCTCATGGACCTGCGGATGCCGCGCTGCGACGGGGTGGAGGCCACCCGCCGCCTGCGCTCCGCGGCACCCGAGGTCAAGGTGGTGGTGCTGACCACGTATTCGGACGACCGGTCCGTGCTGGACGCGTTGCGGGCCGGCGCCCGCGGCTACCTGACCAAGGACGCGAGCGGCGAGCAGATCCACGAGGCGCTGCGGCAGGTGCTCGACGACCATGCCGTCATCGACCCGGCCGTGCAGCGGCATCTCGTCGACGCCATCGCGGCCGAGCCGGCGCCGCGGCCGGGGTTCCCGGACGGTCTCACGCCGCGTGAGGCCGAGGTGCTGTCGCTGATGGCCGGCGGCCTGTCCAACGCCGAGATCGCCGCTCACCTGACGGTCAGTGAGCCGACGGTGAAGAGCCACGTCAACCACCTGTTCGCGAAGATCGGGGCGCGCGACCGGGCACAGGCCGTCGCGTATGCGTTCCGCCGCGGTCTGGGCGGGTCATGACTCGCGGCGCGGGGACCACCGGCGCGGTCTGGGTGGGCGATGACTCGCCGGGGCGGGGACCACCGGCTTTCCGGGCGCACGGCGATCACCGCGGTGGGCAGAGCCGTCACCGCGGTGATCGCACGCCGGAGTCTCACGACTACCCCCGTGAGCCGTGATCTCGGTCGCATGTGTACCGGATCGGCACCGGTGGTGAAAGACTCCGCGCCAGGGCCCCCGGCTGGGGGCCCTTGCCGGGGTCGGGGAGGCGTCGATGACCGAGGATGAGGTCGACGTCGGCCCGTTCGTCACCGAGCAGACCCGCGCCGAGCAGGGACGACGGCTGCGCAACCCGCGGGTGCGCGCGCTGCTCGACGCCGGCGCGGCCCTGGTCGAGGAGAGCCTGGGCGGCGGGATCGACGATCCGTTCCGGTTTCCGACGCTGCCGGCCGTCTGCTCCCGGGCGGCCCTCGAGGCACCCTTCGCCGGGCTGGACAACCCGATCAGCAGCGCGCGGAACGCGTACGCCAAGACCTGGCCCACCAAGGCGCGGTTCGACGCCGACCTGGTCGTCTACGCGCTGACCGTGCCGAGCTGGTTCGCCGGCGACGAGTACGCCCTGGAAACCGTCCGCGAGCTGGTCGACCACGAGATGCCGGTGGACGAGGTCTTCCAGCGGATGGCGTTCAGCGAGGCCGTGCTGTTCCAGCACAAGCACTTCCGGCTGCAGGTCCTCATGCAGGCGCTGGCGCCGGACGTGCCGATCATCCGGGAGGCGATCGACCGGATGTACGGCGCCATCACCGAGGCGTGGGCGCAGACCTGCGCGGGCGTGCTGGCCCACTACGGCCTGCGGCTGCGACCCGGCCTGACGGTGACCGACCTGGCCACCATGCTGACCGCCATGGCCGAGGGCCTCGGGCTGCGCCGGCTGGTCCGCCCCGGCGACCGGACGCTGATGGACCCCGAGACGGGCACGACACTGCTGGCCAGCGGCGTGCTGGCGATCTTCACGGCCTGCCTGCGGGACGGCGACGACGACCGCAGCCTGCCGGTGTTCTGCCGGGAGGTGACCAACCAGCACGCCGCCGTGCCGGGTCAGTCGTTGTCGTCGAGGAAGGAGCCGACGACGCGGAGATAGGCCTGCTCCTCCTCGACGTGCGGCATGTGGCTGGACTCCTCGAAGATGGTCCACCGCACGTCGGGGATGTGCTCGGCGTACGGCCGGACCGTCGCCTCGGTGGCCTCGTCGTGGCGGCCGGACACCAGCAGCGTCGGGGCGGTGATCCGGTCGAGCCGGTCGATGACGGTCCAGTCCTTGAGGGTGCCGATCACGTGGAACTCGTTCGGCCCGTTCATCGTGTGGTAGACGGTCGGGTCCGCGCTGATCAGGTCCCAGGTCCGGGCGACCTCCGGCGGGTTCGGCACGACCCGGCACACGTGCCGGTCGTTGAAGACCTTTTCGGCCGCCCGGTACTCGGGGTGATCGGTGGTGCCGGCCGCCTCGTGCGCCAGCAGCGTCCGCTGGACGTCGGCGGGCAGCGCGGTCCGGAGCCGGGCCGCCTCGGCGCGCCACAGCGCCATCGACGCGGGCGAGTTGGCGATGACCAGGGCGCGCAGCCCGGCCGGCCGGCGCACCGCGTGCTCGGCGGCGAGCATCCCGCCCCACGACTGGCCCAGCACGTGGTATCGGCCGGCGATACCCAGTGCGGCGAGGAGGTTGTCGAGCTCGTCGAGGAACAACTGGACGGTCCAGAAGTCGGCGCCCCGGTCCGGCAGGTGGGTGGAGTTGCCGATGCCCAGCTGGTCGTAGTGGATCACCGGGCGGCCCTGCGCGGCGATGCCGGCGATGCGCAGCGTGTAGTCGTGCCCGGCGCCGGGGCCGCCGTGCAGCACCACGAGCGGGGTCTTTCCGGCGCCGAGGTCGCCGGTCACCCGGTACCAGGTCTGCCAGCCGCGGAAGTCGACGGTGCCGGCGTGGGTGGGTTCGGGGATCGGCACCGGGCCTCCGGGAGATCATGCGGATCGTGGTGCGGCTATCGTGCGCCGCGCGGAGGCCGCTCCACAAGGCGGGTCATCGGCGCGATCGGGGATCTCGTCGCCGGGGTGGTTTCCGTGTTGGGATGGTGCCGCGGAACCGATGAGCGGGAGGCAGCGTGGTCCAGAAACCTTCGGCGCCGGTGGACCCGGTCGCGCTGGAAGCGGTGCTGCGGCCGTTCGGCGAGTCGCTGACGCTGCCGGCGGCCGCGTACACCGGCCGCGACGTCTTCGACTGGGAGCGGCGCCATCTTTTCGCCGGGGCCTGGGCCTGCCTCGGCCGGGCCGACGAGGTCCGGGCCGGCGAGGTCCGGGCCGGCGAGGTCCGGGGCGGCGAGGTTCGGGGCGGCGAGGTTCGGGGCGGGGCCGGCCAGCGGGCCTTGACGGTGGGCGGCATCGGCGTGCTGCTCACCTTCGCCGAGGACGGCGTGCGCGCCTTCGCCAACGTGTGCCGGCACCGGGGCCATGAGCTGCTGCCCGACGGCGGGGCCGCCGAGCGCGCCGCCGTGGTCTGCCCGTACCACGGCTGGGCCTACCGCCCCGACGGCACCCTGAGCACCGCGACCGCGATGCGCGGGGTGCCCGGCTTCGACCCGGCCCGGTACGGGCTCGTCGAGCTGCCCGCGGTGACCTGGGAGGGCTGGCTGTTCGTCAACGCGGACGCCGGCGCCGCGCCGTTCCCCGAGTATCTCGGCGAGCTGGCCGGGCTGCTCCGCCCGTACCGGACGGCGGAGTTGCGCCTCGCGGCCCGGCACGACTACCGGGTCGCCGCGAACTGGAAGGTGATCGTCGAGAACTACCAGGAGTGCTACCACTGCCCGCAGATCCATCCGGAGCTGTGCCGGGTGTCGCCGCCGACGTCCGGCGACAACTGGGACCTGCCCGGCGCCTGGGTGGGCGGCTCGATGGAACTGCGCGAGCACGCCGAGACGATGTCGGTCGACGGGGGCGGTTCCGGGGTGTTCATCGAGGGGGCGCCGCGCCGCACCGTACGGTATCTGGCGCTGTTCCCGAACCTGCTGGTCTCGGCGCATCCGGACTATGTGCTGACGCACCGGCTGTGGCCGGTCGAGCCGGGAGTCACCGAGGTCGAGTGCCGGTGGTACTTCCCGCCGGGGGTGGCCGACCCGGCGTACGCGGTGGATTTCTGGGACCTCACCAACCGGCAGGACTGGCGGGCGTGCGAGTCGGTGCAGCGCGGCCTGGCCTCGCCGCACTTCCGGCCGGGGCCGCTCGCGCCGAACGAGGGCGCGGTCTACCAGTGGATGACGCTGATCGCCCGGGCGTACGCCGACGGTCTCGTGAGTGCCGACCGGTGAGGCCGCGGATCGGGATCGGCGGCATCCACATCGAGTGCAGCACCTTCACCCGGCACGTGACCCGGGAGGAGGACTTCGCGATCCGGCGCGGCGACGAGTTGCTCGCCCGCTACGCGTTCGCCGATCCGGCGGTGGCGGACTGGGTGCCGCTGGTGCACGCGCGCGCCGTGCCGGGCGGGCCGGTGCAGCCGGAGACCTACCGGCGGCTGCGCGACGAACTGATCTTCCGGCTGCAGACGGCCGGCCCGCTGGACGGCCTGCTGCTGGACATCCACGGCGCGATGCACGTCCCCGGGTACGACGACGTGGAGGCCGACCTGGCCGCCGCGGTGCGGACCGCGGTCGGCTCGGACTGCCTGGTGTCGGCCGCGCTCGACCTGCACGGCAGCGTCACCGAGGCGCTCGTGTCCGCCGTCGACCTGATCACCGCGCACCGGCTGGCGCCGCACGAGGACGAGTGGCTGACCCGCGAGCGGGCCGCCCGGGTGATGCTCGACTGTCTGCGCCGCGGGGTGCGCCCGGTGACCGCGTGGGTGCGCGTCCCGGTGCTGCTGCCGGGGGAGAAGACCGGCACCCGGGTGGAGCCGGCCCGCGGCCTGTGGGGCAGCCTGGCCGAGGTCGAACGGGTGCCCGGCGTGCTGGACGCGGCGATCTGGGTGGGCTACGCCTGGGCCGACGAACCGCGCAGCGCGGCCGCGGTGGTGGTCGCCGGCACCGACGAGGACGTCGTGCTGGCGCAGGCCGCCGCGCTGGCCCGCCGGTATTGGGCGGTGCGCCGCGAGTTCGTCTTCGTCGGCCCGGCCGGCACCGCGGACGACGCCATCGACGCCGCGCTGGCCGCACCGCGCCGGCCGTTCGTGATCAGCGACTCCGGGGACAATCCGACCGCCGGCGGCGCCGGGGACGTGCCGGTGATGCTGGCGCGGCTGCTCGCCCGGGACGAGTTCGCCGGCGGCGGGCGCAGCGTCATCGTCGCGGGCCTGGTCGACCCGGTCGCGGTGGGGCGGTGCGCCGCCGCGGGGGCCGGCGCGGAGGTCGAGGTGCTCGCCGGCGGGCGGACGGACCCGAGCCACGGCCGGCCCGTGCGGGTGCGCGGTCGGGTGCTGACGTTGGCCGACGACCCGGCGGGCGGCCCGGTCGCGGTCCTCGCCACCGGCGGCGTACGGCTGGTCCTCACCTCGCGGCGCCGGCCCTTCCACCAGATCGCCGACCTGACCGGGCTCGGCCTCGATCCGTACGGCACCGACGTGGTCGTAGTCAAGATCGGCTATCTGGAACCGGAGCTGCAGCGGCTCGCCCAGGGCTGGATGATCGCGCTGACGCCGGGCGGCGTCGACCAGGACCTGCTGCGGCTCGGGCATCGCCGGCTGGAGCGGCCGCTGTATCCGTACGATCCGGAGATGCCCGACCCCGACCTGCGTCCGAGGATCGTCTAAGCCAGCTTGAAGATCTCGCGTTCGACGTGGTCGATCGCGGTCCGCACGGCGCCCAGCGCCACCGCCTGGTCGTCCAGGACCGACAGCGCGACCCGGGGCGCGCGCATGCACAGCGTGCCGAGCCGCCGCTCCATCGGCGCGGTGAGCACGGGGCCGCCGCGCGCGGCGCGGCCGCCGATGACGACCAGTTCGGGGTCGATGGTCGACGCCATCGCCGCGATGCCGGCCGCCAGGTCGTGGGCGAACTCCTCGACGGTGGCCAGCGAACTGCTGTGACCCGCCCGCGCCTGCACGAAGATCCGTTCGGCGACGGTGTCCATGTCGTCGTCGGCCACCGGCAGGTCGAGCCGGGCCAGGTGCCGGGCGGCCGAGTCCCAGTGCAGCAGGCGCAGCGAGCCGATCTCGCCGGCCGCCCCGCCGAACCCGCGGTGCACCCGGCCGCCGATCAGGATGCCGGCGCCGAGCCGGTGGCTGGCGTGCACGTAGATGACGTCGTCCACGCCGGCCGCGGCGCCCCGCCAGTGCTCGGCCAGCGCGGCGAGGTTGGCGTCGTTCTCCACCTGGACCGGGCACGCCAGCGACCGGCGCAGCTGGCCGGCGAGGTTGCGCCCGGTCCAGTCGGGCAGCAGGTCGGAGCGGACCACCCGGCCGGCCGAGTCGACGATGCCGGCGGTGCCCACGGCGGTCGCCCACAGGTCGGTCCGGCTGCGCCCGGCGTCGGCCAGCGCGGTGCGGATGGCACCTCGGGCGGCGCCGAGCCGGGCGTCTCCCGGCTCGGTGGCGCGGACCGGCTGGGTGGTCGTGGCCAGGGTCGCCCCGGTGAGGTCGGCGAGGATCACCACGATCCGGTGCTCGCCGATCTCGAGCCCGAGCACCATGCCGGCCTCGGGGCGGAACCGGTACTGCCGGGCCGGGCGGCCCACCTTGCCGCCGCGCTGCTCGGGGGAGAGCTCCTCGACCACGGCCGCCGTGGTGAGCCGGGTCAGGGCGTCCTCGACGGTCGGGCGGGACAGCCCGGTGCGCGCGGCCAGCTCGGTGAGCGTGCCGGGCCCGCCGGAGCGCAGCGCCGACAGCGTCGCCGTGACGGCGGGCCGGTCGAACGGCGACCCGGTCTCGGTTTCGATAGTCACGAGCAACCTCTTGACACCCTGTGGATCACGTTCCCATCATTATGCAACCGAAATTCAAAAGTCGTCTTGATAATTACTGAACGGTGCCCGCATCGTACTGGAGGCCCTGGTGACCGACGCTCCCGCACACCGTCCGGTGACGCTCGCCGTGGTCGGGGCAGGTGCCCGCGGCCGGCAGTATGCGAGCATCGCGGTGGCGACCGGGCGGGCCCGGGTGGTCGCGGTCGCCGAGCCGTCCGCGGTCCGGCGGGACGCGGCGGCGGGGGAGTACGGCATACCCGCCGAGGCTGTCTTCGACGACTGGCGGGCGCTCGCCGCGGCACCCCGGCTGGCCGACGCGGTCATCGTCGCCACCCAGGACCGCGACCACGTCGGCCCGGCGGTCGCGTTCGCCGAGGCCGGCTACCACATCCTGCTGGAGAAGCCGATCGCGCCGACCGATGCGCAGGCGCAGGCCATCGTCGACGCCGCGGAGCGGGCGGGGGTCCGGCTCGCGGTGTGCCACGTGCTGCGCTACACGCCGCTGACCCGGCGCGTGCGGGCGCTGATCGACGGCGGCCGGCTCGGCGAACTCGTCTCGATCCAGCATCTCGAGCCGATCGGGTGGTGGCACTTCGCCCACTCGTACGTGCGCGGCAACTGGCGCCGCGAGGACCTGGCCACCCCGATGCTGATGGCCAAGGCCTGCCACGACGTCGACTGGCTGCAGTACGTGGTGGGCCGCCCCGCGCTGCGGGTCTCCTCGTTCGGCGGCCTGTTCCACTTCCGGCCCACCCAGGCGCCGCCCGGCGCCGCCACCCGCTGCATCGAATGCCCGGTCGAGAACGAATGCGCGTTCTCGGCGGTCCGGCTCTACCGTTCCTGCCTGGGCGACCCGGACCGGGAACGGTGGCCGCTCAGCACGGTCACCGACACCCTCACCGCCGAGGCGGTCGACCAGGCCCTGCGCGACGGCCCGTACGGCCGCTGCGTCTACCACAGCGACAACGACGCGGTGGACCACCAGGTGGTCAACATCGAGTACGAGGGCGGCGTGACCGCCTCGCTCACCGTCGCCGCGTTCACCCCGATGGCCGACCGCAAGACCCGCATCATGGGCACCCGCGGCTACCTCGACACCGACGGCACCACCATCACCGTCTACGACTTCCGCACCGCCACCGCGGAAACCATCGAGGTCGGCGCCGGCACCGACGCGTCCGCGGCCCGCGGCCACGGCGGCGGCGACGACGGCCTCGTCGAAGCGTTCCTGGCCTCGATCGCCGAGGCCGACCCGAGTCTCATCAAGTCCGGACCGGTCGACTCGCTGGCCAGCCACCGCGTCGTCTGGGCCGCCGAGCGAGCCCGCCGGGAAGGCGTCGTCGTGACGCTCTGAGCCCCCTTCCGGGAGGATCACGTGCCCGATCCGTACCAGTCCCTCGTTCCCCGTCCCCGCCTCGCCCGGCCCGGTCCCGGCTCGTTCGAGCTGACCGCGCGGACCCCGCTGGTCGCCGCGCCGGGCGACGAGGCGGCAGCCGAAGCGGTACGGCTGCTGCTCGCCCCGCTGCGGCTGCCGCTGCCGCCGGCGTCCACCGGGACGGGTCTGACCGTGCGGCTGCGGCCCGAAGCCGCGGGCGAGTCCTACGAACTGACGGTGAGCGAGGGCGGCATCGAGCTCACCGCGTCCACCGTGGACGGCATCCGGCACGCCGCGCAGACCCTGCGCCAGCTGCTGCCCGACGCCGCCTTCCGGGCCGCGCCGCCGCCCGGCACGCGCTGGATCGTGCCGGCCGGCGAGGTGCGGGACGCCCCCGCGCTGTCCTGGCGCGGCGGCATGATCGACGTCGCCCGGCACTTCCTGCCGAAGCGCGAGCTGCTGCGCTACGTCGACCTGTTCGCGCTGCACAAGCTCAACCGGCTGCACCTGCACCTGACCGACGACCAGGGCTGGCGGATCGAGTCGCGGCTGCACCCCCGGCTGCACGAGGTGGGCAGCCACCGGCCGGCGACCCAGGCCTGGTATCACCGCAACCCCGGGGTCACCGACGGCACGCCGCACGGCGGTTACTACACCCTGGACGACCTGGCCGAGATCGGGGCGTACGCGGCCGATCGCGGCGTCACCGTGGTGCCCGAGATCGACCTGCCCGGGCACGCGGCCGCCCTGCTGGCCGCCTATCCGCGGTACGGCATCGGCAGCCATGCGGTGGCGACCGGCTGGGGCATCTCCACCGCGGTGGTCAAGCCGCTGCCGGCGACCGTCCGCTTCCTCACCGACGTCCTGGGCGAGCTCACCGACGCGCTGCCCGGACCGTACGTGCACATCGGCGGCGACGAGTGCATGCTGCGCGACTGGGCCTCCGACCCCGAGGTCAAGGAGTACCTGGCCGAGCTGGCACTCGCCGAACCGGTGGAGCTGTTCGGTCACTTCCTGCGGGAGCTCGCCCGATACCTGGCCGGGCGGGGCCGCCGCACGGTGGTCTGGGACGAGGGCTTCGTCGGCGACGGGGTGCTGCCGGACTCGGTGGTCACCGCGTGGCGCGGCGACGGCGTGGCCCGGCGGGCGGCGGCCGCGGGGTACGACGTCGTGCGCTGCCCGGTCTACCCGGCCTACTTCGACTACGACCAGTCCGACGCCGCGGAGGAGCCGCTGTCGATCGGCGGCCCGCTGACCCTCGCCGACGTCGCCGCCTTCGCGCCGGTGCCGGACGACTGGACCGAGGCCGAGCGTGCCCGGGTGGTCGGAGCCCAGTTCAACCTGTGGTCCGAGTACGTCCCCGACGCCCGGCACCTGGATTACCTGATCTTCCCGCGGGCGTGTGCGTACGCCGAGGTGGCCTGGACCGGGCGGCCGGCCGAGGGCATCGAGGCCCGGCTCGGCCCGCACCTGAGCCGGCTGGCCGCCGCGGGCGTCGAATATCGCCCCCTGGCCGGGCCGCTGCCCTGGCAGTCCGGCGGCACCGGCGACCGGCGCCGCGCGCCCGGCAATCCCATCGCCCAGGTGCGCGCTCACCTGGAAGAGCTGTCGGAACAGGCCGACGTCCCGCCGAGCCTGCTCTCGATGTGACCGTCACCCTCGGAGGAAAACGTGAAAGATATTCATAAAACTACCGTCTCCCGCCGGCGCGCCCTGCAACTCTTCGGCGGCGGCCTGGCCGGCGCCGCGTTCCTGGCGGCCTGCAGTCCGAGCGAGAAGTCTACCGAAAAGAGCGGCAGCAAGGAATTCCACGGCGCCTGGCCCTTCCAGGTGCCGCCCAAGGGCCACTTCAACGAGATGCCGGGCATGGTCGACATGATCGCCGGCGACGGCCCGTACCTCGACCTGCTCGTCCCGCCGCCGGCCATGTACCTCTGGAAGGAGAAGAAGTATCAGGGCATCCTCGCCGAGTCGTGGAGCCTGGACGCGGCCGCCAAGACCTACACGGTCAAGCTCAAGACCGGTCTGAAGTGGAGCGACGGCAAGGATGTCACCAGCAAGGACATGGTGAGCACCTGGTGGTGCCTGCGGCTGATGCGCAACGTCGGCTGGAACTACATCAGCAAGGTGGAGGCCACCGACGCCCAGACGGTCGTCTTCACCCTCAGCAACCCGTCCAACGTCTTCGAACGGTACGCGCTGCGTACCCAGATCTTCAGCGACGCCGTGTACGGCGAGTGGGCCACCAAGACCAAGGCGCTGTTCGACGGCGGCAAGGACGTGGACAGCCCGGAGGGCTCGAAGCTCAACACCGAGTTCCAGGCGTTGCGGCCGGCCGACGTCACCACCAGCGGGCCGTTCAAGTTCGACGTCGCCAGCATCACCAACGCCCAGTTCACCCTGGTGAAGAGCCCCACCGGGTACGGCGCCGACAAGGTCGCCTTCGACAAGGTGGTGCTGTACAACGGCGAGACGCCGGACGTGACGCCGCTGGTGCTGGCCAAGAGCGTCGACTACGCCACGCACGGCTTCCCGCCGGCCACCACCAAGGA
>Ga0070668_100000333_pt1 | contig 31087 bp, 22 predicted proteins | sample KBSS43metaG_FD_64661 | JGI IMG/M metagenome (GOLD analysis project Ga0070668, IMG submission 64661) | Switchgrass rhizosphere microbial communities from Kellogg Biological Station, Michigan, USA - KBS S4-3 metaG | ecosystem: Host-associated > Plants > Roots > Rhizosphere > Soil ...
CGTCTACCTGCAACTGGCGCACGTGTGAATCGAACTGGACCTGGCCGCGACGCCAGCCCAACGGGGTGAGGATGCGGCCGTGCAGGGAGCGGGTGTCGGTCATGCGGGGGGCTCGGCGATGATCACTTCGATGCCCAGCCGCTGCAGCCCCTCGCGGGTCGCGTCGTCGATGCCGGCGTCGGTGATGATGGCGTGGATCTGATCGAGGCGGGCGATGCGGTGCAGGCTGACGCGTCCGAATTTGGAGGCGTCGGTGAGCACCACGATGCGCCGCGCGCGTTCCACCATGCGGTGGTTGAGGCGGGCTTCGGCTTCGTCGTGGGTGGTCAGGCCGAACTGCAGGTCCAGGCCATCCACGCCCAGGAACAGCGTGTCGAAACTGTAGGAGTTGAGGCTGGCTTCGGCCTGGCTGCCCTGCAGCGACAGCGATTGCTGACGCAGCAGTCCGCCGGTCAGCAGCACGGTGATGCCGGCGGCGTTGGCCAGTTCCCAGGCGATGTTCAGGCCGTTGGTCATCACCGTCACATCGCGGTGTTCGCGCAGATGGCGGGCCAGGGTCATCGTGGTGGAACCGGAGTCGATGATGATGTTGTCACCGGCCTGCACCAGGCGCGCGGCCGCCGTACCGATGGAGTCTTTCAGCGGCAGGTTCAGCGCATCCTTTTCGTGGATGTCCTGTTCCTGCGGCGGTGTACGCACCAGGGTGGCACCGCCGTGGGTACGCGTGGCCAGCCCCTGCGATTCGAAGTGGGTCAGGTCGGCACGGATGGTCACCGCCGACACGCCGAAGCGCTCGACCAGATCGGCCACCTGCACCGAGCCGTGCTCGATCAGCAGCTGCAGGATCTGTTGCCGGCGGGAGCGGGTGTTGCGCATGGCCATTCTCGGTTTCGCGGGGAAAGGTAGAGATTAGCCGTTCGCAAGATCGGCGGCAGCCGAACTTTCGTTGTGCTTGCGGGTTCCAGCCTGGTTGGCGCTGCAGGCGCGGGCGTATTCGCCCAGGCACAGGCCGATGCGATGCTGCACCAGCGCGGTGGGCGTATTGGCCAGGGTGCCCTCGCGCACGGCGCGGTACTGCTCCGGCAGGTACTGGCTGAGCAGCACCAGCGGCGGCGCGTGCTGTTCCAGGTTGGCGAACAGGGTCTGCACGGCCTGCACCAGCGCCGGCTCGCCCCAGTAGTAGCGGCAGCGGTCGCTGAAGGAATAGCTGCGCAGCAGGCGCAGGGTCGCTTCGTCGCCCTGGTAGTAGGACTGCCAGGACTTCGGCTGCGCCACCATCACCTCGTCCAGCACCTGCGGCAGGCGCGAGCACTGCGCGGCCGGCAGCAGCTCGGCTTCGATGGCAGCGAGTGCGAACAGCGCTTCGCGGTAGGCGAAGGTGGCCGCGGGGCCGACCTTGAGGATCGCGAAGTGGTCGCGCACCAGGGCATGCAGGCCGCTTTCGCGCTGGTAGTCGGTCGAATGCGCTTCGAACACGATGCGCGGCTGCTGTTCGAGGAAGTCGGCCAGCTCGCTGGCGGCGGGCGCGTCGTACTCGTGCACGCTGCTGTGGTCGAAGTCCACGCCCGGCTGCACCACCATGGCCAGCACACGCTGCCATGCATCGCGCAGCAGCGGGGTGTCGAAGGCCTGCCGGTGGATGGCCAGGGTCTGCGCAGCGGCGGCCGGGGTGGTCACCTGCAGGCCACCGGCCAGCGAGGCTTCGCCACCGGGAATCGGCACTTCGGTACCGATGACATAGACCGGCGGCGGCAGGCCGTGCTCGGCGGCGGTGCGCTCGGCGATCTCGGCCAGCTCGGCCGAACGTGCAGCAACGATGGCATCGGGCAGCGGCACCGGGTCATCGGCGCAGGACATGCTGCAGTCCAGGTGGATCTTGTGGAAACCCGCGGCGACGTAGGCCTCGATCAGCACGCGCGCATGGGTCATCGCTTCGGCGGCCGGGCGCTTCTGCCACGCGTTCGGGCCAAGGTGGTCACCGCCGAGGATCAAGCGCTCGCGCGGGAAGCCTTCCTCATCGGCCAGGGTGCCGACGTAGTCGCGGTACTGCGGCGGGGTCATGCCGGTGTAGCCGCCGAACTGGTCGACCTGGTTGGAGGTGGCTTCGATCAGCAGCACGGTATCGTGCGCCAACGCCACGTGCATGGCCGCGCGCAGCACCTGTTCGTTGCTACAGCAGACGCTGTACAGGCCGACGTTGTGGCCGGCGCGGTGGGAGGCAAGCAGGGTCTGCAACGGGGACATGGTCAAGCTCCGGACATCAGGAAAACGAGGGTTGGCAGGCCAGCAGGGCGGCACCGCGTGCACCACCGGCATCGCCGAAGCGCGGCGGCACGATGGGCGGCACCTGCACGCCGTTGAACAGATGCGCGGCGATGGCTGCCGGCAACAGCTGGTACAGCGGTGCGTACTGGGACAGGCCGCCACCGAGCACGATCACGTGCGGGTCCAGTGCCAGCACCAGTGCGGCCAGGCTGTGGCCGAGCAGGTCGCGATGGATGTCCAGTGCCTGCCGTGCACGTGCATCGCCGGCCTCGGCCTGGGCGACCACCGCGCTGGCATCGGCAGCGCTGCCACCGAGGTGGCGCTCGATCATCGCCAGGCCACTGCCGGACACGTAGCGCTCCACGCAGCCTTGCAGGCCACAGGCGCAATCGATGAGCGGCAGGCCATGACGCTGCAGCAGGTGGCCCGGCACGCTCCAGTGGCCCCATTCGCCGGCCAGGCCGTTAAAGCCGGACAGCAGGCGCCCCTGCAGGCAGAAGCCGCCACCGGCACCGGTGCCGAGGATGGCGCCGAACATGCTGGGGTAGCCATCGGCGGCGCCACCATGCGCCTCGGAGAGCGCAAAACACTGCAGGTCGTTGCCGAAATGCAGCGGACGCTGCAGGCGTGCCTGCAGATCAGCCGCCACGCATTGACCGGTCAGCGCAGGCACATTGGCGCTGAGCTGGCGGCCGTTGCGACGATCACGCACGCCGGGCAGGGCGATGCCGATGGCCGCATCGCTGCGACCCAGCGCAGCATCGGCTTCAGCAACCAATGTCACCACCGCCTGCAGGAAGCCGTCGTAGTCGCCCTGCGGCGTAGCCACGCGGCGGCGCCAGGTGACCTGCATCGCCGCATCGCACACCACCAGCTCGATCTTGGTGCCGCCGATGTCGATGCCGTAGCAGGCGTTGGCGATCAGCTCAGCCATGGTGGATGGTGACACCCTTGACCACGCGGTTGACGGTGCCGTCCGGGAACGGATTGTCGGGGGTCAGGCCGAGTGCGGCCGAACGCTGCAGCGCGTACAGCTGCGCAAAGCCCAGCCACACCGGCGCCAGCCACGGGTCATCCAGGGCAGGCACGGTGAGGGTGTAGTCATCGTCGGCGCCGATATCCGAATGCGGGCCGATCGACAGTACCTGGCCGGCCACGCCGTCGCGGCGCAGTTCTTCCAGCAGGTCCTGCTCATAGCGGCGCGCCAGCGGCTGCACGCTGCGCAGCACGACCACCAGGGTGCTGCCGTCCAGCGTGGACTTCGGTCCATGGCGGAAGCCGAGCGGGGTGTTGGCCAGCGCCAGCACGCGGCCGGCGGTCAGCTCCAGCACCTTCAGCGCAGCCTCGCGCGCCAGTGCTTCCAGCGGGCCGCTGCCAAGGTAGATGACCCGGTTGAACGGGCGCTGCGCCAGCGCGGCCACAGCTGCATCCCACTGCGCCTGGCCTTCGCGGGCCAGGCCGGCAATCTGCTGCAGGCGCGCGATGCGCGCATCCCACGGCGAACGGTCGAACACGGTCAATGCCGCCAGCAGCATGCAGGTCAGGCTGCTGGTCATGGCGAAGGCGCGGTCGCAGCTGGCCGACGGCATCAGCAGGGTGCAGGTGTCGGCACGGCCGGCGCCACGGCGGGCCAGCTCGCCCTCTGCATTGCAGGTGATGTCCAGGAAGCGCGCATCGTCCACGTCACTGCGCACGCGGTCGACGGCGGCAACGCTTTCGGGGCTGGAGCCGCTGCGGCCGAACGACACCAGCAGGGTCGGACGGTCGCGCTGCAGGTACAGCGCAGGATGGGTGAGCAGGCTGGTGGTATGCACCACGCGCACCTCGGCCGGCCACCGCGCGTTGATGGCATCGGCCACCATTTCAGCGATGAAGCCGGAACTGCCGGCGCCGGTGAACAGCACGCGCTGGTTCGGGTCGTTGAGGCTGTCGCCGAGGAAGGCCTGCAGGCGGTCGCGGGCACGCGACAGATCCTGTGCAAGGGCTTCCCACAGCGCCGGCTGCTGGGCGATTTCGGTAGCGGTATCGGCTCCGCCGCGGCGCTGCCAGGCGGACACATCGGAAAGCAGGGTGACGTCCATTCGGAGGTTCCAGTTGGGCCAGCGCACCATCTGTGTTTTCTTTCGAAATGTCAAATACCGAAAGTAAAAAGAAAGATATTGCGGTGATGACTTTCCTCGCGCGGCATTACTCTGAAAACGAAAGAAACCGCCGGATGCCGTATCGCACAATGCTTAACAGGCGGCTGCAAGCGGTTACACAAAGTATTGCGCCGCAACAACTTTCGTTTCATCTAAATATATCTTCCTTTTTCCTTTCAATTTGTTGACATCTTTCGAATCGCTGCCCTAGAGTCGGCCCAACCGCTTTCGAAACGCCCGGTGAACGGGTTGGGAGTCCGTGTGGAAATCTGCGTTCGTCGTTCGCCACTGCTGCTGGCCCTGTTGCCGGCACTGCTGTCGGCGTCCCTGTCGGCCCAGGCCGCACCGGTCGGCAACCTGCGCTCGGTCAGCGCCAGTGCCAGCACTGACGGTGTAAATGGCTGGGACCTGCAGACCGACAACGGCACGCGCATCCGCATTGAACTGCCGGCCACCGACATCATCCGCGTACAGGCCGGCCGCAACGGCAAGCTGACCGGTGCCGGCGACAAGGCCGCGCCGATTGTGCTGCCGCAGCCCAAGGCCAACGTGCAGGCACAGCTGGAAGAAGACGCGCAGGAGATCCGCGTGCGTACCGCTGCACTCGTGCTGCATGTGCAGCGGCAGCCGTTGCGCCTGCGCCTGGAGCGCCTGGACAACGGCCAGCCCACCGCGCTGTGGCAGGAACTGCAGCCGCTGGACCTGGATGCCGCGCAGAGCGTGCAGGTGCTGTCCTCGCAGGCCGATGAAGGCTATTACGGCGGTGGCCAGCAGAACGGCCGCTACCAGTTCAAGGGCCGCGAACTGGACGTCTCGTACTCCGGCGGCTGGGAAGAGGGGGATCGCCCGAGCCCGGCACCGATGCTGCTGAGCAGCCGTGGCTGGGGCATGCTGCGCAATACGTGGAGCGATGGCAGCTACGACCTGCGGCAGAGCGACCAGGCCACCCTGCTGCATCGCGAAGACCGCTTCGATGCGTACTACTTCGTTGGTGCCGACCTGCCGAAGCTGATCGAGCGCTACACCCAGCTGACCGGCCGCCCGAACATGGTCGCGCGCTGGGCGCTGTCCTACGGCGATGCCGATTGCTACAACGACGGCGACAACAGCAAGAAGCCCGGCACCGTGCCCGAGGGCTGGAGCGACGGCCCGACCGGCACCACGCCGGATGTGATCAACAGCGTGGCCAAGCAGTACCGCGCCAACGACATGCCCGGCGGCTGGATCCTGCCCAACGATGGCTATGGCTGCGGCTACAAGCAGTTGCCGGAGACGGTGAAGGGCCTGGCCGGATACGGTTTCCGCACCGGCCTGTGGACCGAAAACGGCGTCGACAAGATCGCCTGGGAAGTAGGCAAGGCCGGCAGCCGCGTGCAGAAACTGGACGTGGCCTGGACCGGCAAGGGCTACCAGTTCGCGATGGATGCCAACCGCCAGGCATTCAACGGCATCCTCGACAATTCCGATTCGCGCCCGTTCCTGTGGACGGTGATGGGCTGGGCCGGCATCCAGCGCTATGCCGTGGCCTGGACCGGCGACCAGAGCAGCAGCTGGGACTACATCCGCTGGCATGTGCCGACCCTGGTGGGTTCGGGCCTGTCCGGCATGGCCTACGCCAGCGGCGATGTGGACGCGATCTTCGGCGGCAGCGCCGAGACCTTCACCCGCGACCTGCAGTGGAAGGCGTTCACCCCGGTGCTGATGGGCATGAGCGGCTGGTCGTCGAATGCGCGCAAGCACCCGTGGTGGTACGACGAGCCCTACCGCAGCATCAACCGCGATTACCTGAAGTTGAAGATGCGCCTGACCCCGTACATGTATGGGCTGGTGCATGAGGCCGCACAGACCGGTGCACCGCCGGTGCGTGGCCTGATGTGGGACAACCCGCGCGATCCGCACGCGCAGGATGAAACCTACAAGTACCAGTTCCTGCTCGGCCGCGACCTGCTGGTTGCACCGGTGTACCGCAGCCAGGCCGCCAGCCGTGGTTGGCGCCGCGACATCCACCTGCCCGCCGGCGGCTGGATCGACTACTGGGATGGCCGCCGCGTGCAGGCCGCCGCCGATGGCCGCCAGCTGGACCGCCAGGTGGACCTGGCCACGCTGCCGGTGTTCGTGCGTGCCGGTGCGATCCTGCCGATGTACCCGTCGATGCTGTTCGACGGCGAGAAACCTCTCGATGAAGTGACCTTCGACCTGTACCCGCAGGGTGATTCGCAGTACACGCTGTACGAAGATGATGGCAACACCCGCCGCTACCAGCAGGGCGAATCGAGCACGCAGCGGATCCGCGTGCAGGCGCCGGCACAGGGCAGTGGCCCGGTGCAGGTGCAGATCGATGCGGTACAGGGCCAGTACAACGGCCAGCTGGCACAGCGCCGCTATGGCCTGCGCGTGCTCAGCCGGCAGGCGCCGCGTGCGGTGCAGGCCGCTGGCCGCGCGCTGCCGGCGCTGGCCGACGCGACCGCATTCAACAGCGCCAGCGAGGGCTGGTACTTCGATGCCAAGGAGCGTCGCGGCACCCTGCATGTACGCACCGCGGCGCAGGACATCCGCCAGCCGCTGCAGCTGCAGCTGGACTTCGCCGTCGCCGCAGCGGCCGCCGACGATGCCTATCCGGCCGCACCGGTGCTGGGCCGCGAACTGCCGGCCGACAGCCTGCTGGTGGTCAACCGCCCGGCCGAAGAACCTGGCCATGCGCTGGAAAATGCCTTCGATGATGATCCGGCCACCTGGTTCCGCAGCGTGCGCAACCAGGCCGTGCGTACCGGTGCCCACGAGTGGGTGATCGGTTTCGGCGAACGGAAGATGATCGATGGCATCGACATCGCGCCGCGCAACGACAAGAACTGGAAGCACGGCCAGGTGCGCGACTACGAGGTGTACCTGGGCGACAGCAACGGCGAGTGGGGTGAACCGATTGCCCGCGGCCACCTGCTGCTGAAGGAAGGCACGCAGCGCATCGACTTCCCGGCCCACGCCGGCCGCCTGCTGCGCTTCCGCGTGTTGAGCGTGCAGAACCCCGAAGGTGACGGTGCCTCCAGCACCGATCCGATGGTGACCGCTGCACAGGGCAGTGCGCGTGCCTTCGATGCGTTGCAGCCGCGCGACGTCGGCCCGATTGCGCTGTCCACCTTCCACATCCTCGAACACCAGGAACCGGAGCGACCGGCCCGGCAGCGCTATCTCTCCGAGCTGCCGGTGCCGGCCGCGCTGGCCAGCCATGTGCACGCCGACAAGGCGTTCACCGGCGACGCCGGCATGCGCATGAACGGCCTGCAGTTCCGCCGCGGCCTGGGCGTGTCCGCCAACAGCCGCATCGACCTGCGCCTGCAGGGGGGATGGCGCCTGCTGCGTGCCGACCTCGGCATTGACGACGCCTGCCGCACGGCCGGTGGCCTGCAGTTCCAGGTCTGGGGCGACAACCGCCTGCTGTATGACAGCGGCCTGGTGAAGGCGCCCGGCGTGGTCAAGCCGGAGCTGGACATCCGTGGCCTTTCCACCCTGAGCCTGCGCACGCTGGGTGCGCAGGGCAGCCAACCCGCCCAGGTCTGTGCCAACTGGGCCAACGCCGTGCTGATCGGCCAGGAGGGCGACTCCGCCAGCATCGTCGCCCCATGACCGCCACGTAACACCGCTCCTCCCCCGCCCATTCCGACTACGGCTTCACCACGACGGTGGGGGCCGTGGCCCGGGAGCGTTTTGCCCGCCGATCCACCATTCGCGCCGCACCCCTGCCAGGAGAGAACCCCGATGTTGCCCGCCCGCCACCACCGCCCCCCCTGTCGTTCGATCGCACCGTTGTCGCTGGCCATCGCCGGCGTGCTGTTGTCGGTCGCCGTTCCTGCCTTCGCCCAGGAGAGCAAGGACAAGGCCACCGACCTGGCCCGCATCGAGGTCACCGGTTCCAACATCCGCCGCACCGACGTTGAAACCGCCTCGCCGGTGCAGGTGATCAGCAAGCAGGACATCCAGAACATGGGTGCGCGCACGCTGCTGCAGGTGCTCGACAACCTGCCTGCCGCCCGGCCAGCGCAGCAGGATTCGCGCTCGCTGTTCACCGGCTCCGACGGCGCTTCGCAGGCCAACCTGCGCGGCCTCGGCGCACAGGGCACGCTGGTGCTGTTGAATGGCCGTCGCCTGTCGTACTACGGTGCGCCGGCTGGTTTCCAGACCCAGTTCGTCAACATCGATGCGATTCCCGCCGCCGCCATCGAACGCATGGAAGTGCTGACCGACGGCGCCTCGGCCGTGTACGGCACCGACGCGGTGGCCGGCGTGATCAACGTGATCACCAAGCGCAACTTCCAGGGCGCGGAGATCAGCTTCACCAACGACACCTCCTCGCGCATCGATTCCTACGGCGAGCGCCAGGCCAGCATCACCGCCGGCTTCGGTGACCTCACCGAGAACCGCTTCAACATCTACGGCGCGGTGAACATGTACCGCCGCGACGCGATTCCGCTGGCCGACTTCTATGACAAGCGCCCGGACCAGTACTACGTCAACAATCCCAACTACCTGAACAACCTGCGCCTGGGCGTGGGCAGCAAGCCGGGTGAGTTCAACCCGGGCAGCTATTTCGCGTTCGATCCGGTGACCGGCCGCCGCGTGCAGGAAGCCGCGCCCGGCTGCAAGAACGTGCTGACCAGTGAAGCGGCCGGCCCGCGTTGCGTCTGGGAAACCTGGATGAACAACGAGATCGACGCCGGCGCCAAATCCGAGCGCAACACCGCCTACCTCAACGGCACCTTCCTGGTGGGCGACAGCACCGAGATCTTCGCCGAGGCCACCTATACCGATATCGACCTGCGTGCCAACGGCGGTACCCCGCGCAGCTACGGCACCACCACCGGCAACCCGACCAGCTGGTTCTCGCGTGATACCGGCAACAACGTCAACCAGTTCCTGTATCCGTTCCTGGGCCCGAACAACGAGTACAACCACGCCAGCCCCGAGCTGAAGGCCATGATGGGTGGCGTTGTCGGCCTGCAGTACCTGCTGCAGGATGCCGGCGCCAACTACTTCGGCCAGCGCAACACCGACAAGAGCTACCGCGTGCTGACCGGCGCGCGTGGCAACGTCGGTGACTGGAACTGGGAAACCGCGTTCGCCACCGCCGGCACGCACTCGACCACCTACCAGACGATCAACGTCAACGTGAAGGGCTTCGAGAAGGCGTTCGGTCCTTACAGCATCGACCCGGGCACGGGCCGTGTGATCATCTCCGATCATCCGGCGTACAAGTTCGGTGAGATCAGCGAGGCCAACGGCGCACTGATCCGCGGCGCCTTCCCAACCTTCGACATCCAGTCGTGGACGCGCCTGCATACCCTGGACGGCAAGATTGAAGGGCCGCTGTTCCAGCTGCCGGCCGGGGACATGCGCGCCGCGTTCGGTTTCAACGCCAGCCGCGAAACCTTCTACACCCCCGGCAACGCCGACGCGGCCGCCGGCCTGATCACCCAGCAGGGTGGCTCGTGGTTCGATGGCGCGCGCAACACCTATGCGCTGTTTGCTGAAACGGTGGCGCCGATCACCGAGAAGCTGGAGCTGGATGCGGCCGTGCGCGTGGACAAGTACCCGAACTTCAGCGCCAATGTCGCGCCGAAGATCGGCTTCAAGTACCAGGCGTTCGACCAGCTGATGCTGCGCGGTACCTATTCCACAGGCTTCCGCGCCCCCAGCCTGGCCGAGTCCGGCAACGGCGGCGTGTACGCGCAGCTGGGCGGCTACCGTGACGAACTGCGCTGCGCCGAGACCAACGCCATCGCCAACCTGCTGCTGAAATCGCAGCGCGGCGGCGATGTCGACCTGGGCAAGAGCCTGCTCAACGTGGACTGCAGCCGCACCGTGGCCCGCATGACCCAGCCGAACCAGAACCTGAAGCCGGAGAAGGCGAAGATCGCCACACTGGGCTTCGTCTACGAGCCGGCCAGCTGGCTGTCGGTGTCGGCCGATTACTGGTTCATCTACCGCGACAACGAAATCGTTGCCCCGGACTACCGCCGCGATGAAGACATCATTTCCTCGTCGCGCTCGCCGATCACCGACAGCGACCGCGCCAATCTGGCACAGCTGGCGGCGATGTGCGCCGACCCGGCAAGCGGTGTGAGCTGCCCGGGAACGCTGCCGGGCTACTCGGCCGGCAATGTGGCCAGCGTGGTGGGCCAGTACAAGAACCGCGGCAAGACCCTGATCGATGGCTTCGACATCGATGCGCGCAGCCGTTTCTCGCTGGGTGAGTGGGGCGGGCTGAACATCGGCCTGGCCGCCACCATCGCCAACCGCAACCGCTTCTACATGGATGAACAGAACGGCTGGTACTACGGCGACGTGGTGGGCTACTACAACAACCCGCGCCTGCGTGCGACGCTCAATGCCGACTGGACCTACAAGCAGGTCACCACCAGCATGTTCGTCAACTACGTGGGCGGCACCAAGTGGGCCACCGACCAGATCGACGAAGAAAGCAACAACAAGGAAACCTGCACCGGCGGTTACCTGGCCCTGGAGAAGAGCAAGTGCGATGGTGCACCGTCGTGGTGGACCGCCAACATGAGCGTCACCTGGCGCCCGGACGATGCGTGGAACCTGAGCTTCACCGTCAAGAACCTGTTCAACCGCCTGCCGTTCTACGATCCCAACAGCTTCCTGGGGGACTCCAGTGACTACGCCACCATCTTCGGTCGTGGTTACAGTGTGACCATCGGCTACCGGTTCAAGTAATTCCGTTTGCGTGACCAGGCGCGCCGGCCCAGGCTGGCGCGCCTTCAAGAGGAGAGTGTTTGCCATGAAGCGTAGGGAATTCATCGCGGCCAGCGCCGCTGTCGCCGCCAGCAGCCTGCTGCCGCAGACCCCGGCATGGGCACGTGGCCGCAAGGTACGCCTGGCCGTGATCGGTACCGGCATGCGTGGCCTGGTGCTGCTGAAGGAACTGGTACGCCGCGACGACGTGGAGGTCGTTGCCCTGTGTGATATCGAGCCGATCATGCTCGGCCGCGCCGTGGAGATGGTCAGCAAGGCGGGTAAGCCCGCGCCGAAGACCTACGGCCAGGACCGCGACATCAACGCGTGGAAACGCCTGCTGGAGCAGAAGGGCATCGATGGCGTGATCATCGCCACGCCGTGGGAGTACCACGCACCGATGGCGATTGCCGCGATGCAGGCCGGCGTGGCCGTGGGCTGCGAAGTGGTGGCCGGCATCACCCTGCAGGATCACTGGGACGTGCTGAAGACCCAGCTGAGCACCGGCACCCCGTACATGCTGCTGGAGAACGTCTGTTACCGCCGTGACGTGATGGCGGCCCTGCAGATGGTGCGGCAGGGTCTGTTCGGCGAACTGGTGCACCTGCAGGCCGGTTACCAGCACGACCTGCGCGGGGTGAAGTTCAACTCCGGCGACCCGAACCAGCCCTACGACAGCGGCGTGGAATTCGGCCCCAAGGGCTGGAGCGAAGCACGCTGGCGCACCGAACACTCGGTGGAGCGCAATGGTGAGCTCTACCCCAGCCACGGCATCGGCCCGTGCGCGATGTATACCGGCATCAACCGCGGCAACCGTTTCACCCACATCAACGCATTCGCCACCAAGGCGCGTGGCCTGCACGAATACACCGTAGCCAAGAGCGGCGGCACCACCCACCCCAGCACCAGGGTGAAGTTCAAGCTCGGCGACATCGTCACCACCACGCTGGCCTGCGAGAACGGCGAGACCATCCTGCTGCAGCACGACACCTCGCTGCCGCGACCGTATTCGATGGGCTTCCGCGTGCAGGGCACCAAGGGCCTGTGGATGGACGTGAACCATTCGATCCACATCGAAGGCCGCAGCCCGCCGCACCAGTGGGAAGAGTTCAAGAAGTACCAGGACCAGTACGAACATCCGCTGTGGAAGCAGAATGCCGACACCGCTGCCAGCGCTGGCCATGGCGGCATGGACTGGTTCGTGATCCATGCGTTCGTGGAAGCACTGAAGGCCAAGGCGCCGATGCCGATCGACATCTACGACGCAGTGACGTGGAGCGCGATTACCCCGTTGAGCGAGCAGTCGATCGCCAACAGTTTCCAGACGCTGGAGTTCCCGGATTTCACTGCGGGCCTGTGGCAGAAGCGCAAGCCGATTTTTGCGTTTGATGGTAAGTACTGATCTGCTCTGTGTAGAGTCGAGCCATGCTCGACTGCTTTGAACACAACGCCGGGCCATGCCCGGCGTTGCTGTCTGCATCGGTGCATTGGCACCCGTAGAGCCGAACCCACGCCCGGCTGTCTTTCCCGCCGACCGCATTAAACTAACGGCCCCACCGTTGGCGGAGCCCCATACCATGCCATGGCAGAAGATCAGCGAACTTCCTGACCAGCGATTCGTCGGCCCCTACGGCACCGAATTCTGGCGAATCCACGAAGGCCAGGTCTTCCACCAGGGTCGGTTGCTGCGCAAGGCCGACGCGGCCAGTTTCGAGTTCATCCCCGAGCACTATTTCATCGCGCGCGATTCGCACGCCGTCTACCACGCCTGGACCCGCCTGCCTGCGATTGACCGCGACAGCTTCCGCCAGTGCGGCGATTACTGGCTGGACAAGCGCAATGTCTACTTCGAATACGAGACTTCGCTGAAAGCCTTGGCCGAAGCCAATTGCGCCACTTTCCGCAGTATGGGCGGCGGCTACGGTGCCGACGATCACGGCGGCTGGTACTGCGGCCGACGCATGAAGCATTGCCTGCGCGGCGACCTGCTGCAGACAATCCCGCAGGACCCGCTGTACGCCGTTGACGACAGCAGCGTCTACTGCGACGGGAAGCCTCTGCCCGGCGTGGATCACGCGCGCTGGCGGCTGCTGGACGGACACTTCTCCGGCGATGGCAGCCGTGTCTACTATTTGGAACGGAAGCTGCCGCGCGTAGATGTGGCGTCGTGGCGTCTGTTGCAGGGGAGCTGGTCGCGGGACCATAAACACCTGTTCCATATGTTCATGATCGAGACCGACCCGATGCTGCGTGCAAAGCATGGTTTCACGGATGATGAGGGTTGACGCGCGAAGCGGCTACCGTGACACCTTGATCTGCGTCAGCCGTCCCCCGGACGCCCTGGCATGCGGTACGCGGAACATTGCACCAGGTTGCACGAGTTCGGCCTGCTGCATCATCTTGGGCCACCACTCCAGAAGCCGCGCTGCGCGCTCGTAGTGGTTGAACGTGCTCCAGCCCTTGGCCAGAACGAATACGGTCAGGCCGAGGCGTGCGATCGCCTCGCGCTCTGCGGGCTTGCGATGATGATGATCCTGGGTAACGTGTACGCGGATGCCACGCTGGGTGGCCGCGTCGAAGAGCTCCAGGTCAGTAGTGCCGGGCATCACGAACTCCCTTACGTGGAAGACTTCGTGTTCGTCCGTTCCTGCAATGGCGTCGATGGCCCGGGCCAGCGCGGGCGGAAGATTCTCATCGATCTGCGCCTTCAAGGCGCGGCTCGATTCTCGAACTGCAGTGCTTTCTTCACTGCAGTCAGAGATAGGTCATACAGCTTGGCCACGCGACGCTCGTCGCCACCTTCGGCGCGCAGCGCCTCGACAATGGCGATGGTAGGAACGCCCGATTCGGCAAGGATGGGCTGACCAAAACTGCGCTGTGGATCAAATACCACCGCACGGGATCCCTTCAGTGGGAACCATCGTTCGGCACGATCATCGATGCCCAGTTCGATGCCGTCACGCAGCGAAGGTGCGATGACCTTGCGCATCAGGTCCTGGCGCTTCACCACATCCACCAGTGCTGCATCGCCGCTGTCGCCCACGAGCTCCATGAAAATGCGGCGCCCATCGGTCTTGAAGCTCGTGCTGGTGAAGGGGTACTCCTTACCGAGCCGCTCGTTCAGCTCGACAATGGTTCGCCGCACCAGGTTGAGTGGCACGCCACATGCGACGAATGTGCGGACGAAGCGCAGCTCGATCAGATCGCGAAAGCCAATGCCGTCGATCTCTGAATCGGCCCATTGCGACTTCCACAGGGGAGGGTGGGCTTCTGGATTCCCGTGCTTCCGACCCTGATAGCCCTTCAGCCACCGGCGCAGTTCCGACGAGCTGCCGCCAATGAAGCGCGCAGCATCGGCGTAGGAATAGAGACCGACGCCGAGGCTGTCCTGTGCTGGCAAGGCGATACCCATGGCGCCGAGTCTACTCAATCCAAATGGAGCTGGAGTACAGAATCCCATTCTGCGCCCTGCGGGACTCATAAACTGAGAACGGAGACATGCGCGGGCGAATCTGCCCGGTGATTGGCAGGCCGAAGCCGACAAGAAGATGGCGCGCCCGGAGGGATTCGAACCCCCGACCAATGGCTTCGGAAGCCACTACTCTATCCGGCTGAGCTACGGGCGCGTTGTAGAACCGCCGCGCCACCGACCAGTGCCGGGGCGGGCATCGCAGCGCCATGAAGCGGTGCGGGACCGGCATTCTATCCAGTTTCGCGGAACAAATCTCCCCCCATGGGCAAAGCCCTGCAAGAGGGGCAGGAGTATCCTATCGCCATGGCTGATACCCCCCTCACTTCGCCGCAGTCGCCGGCGACGCCGCGTTGGCGGCATTACTGGAGTCTGATGCGCGCCGATCGCCCGATCGGCACGCTGCTGCTGCTGTGGCCCACCTGGTGGGCGTTGTGGCTGGCTGCTGGCGGGCTGCCGCCGCTGTGGACCCTGTTCGTGTTCACCGCGGGCGTCTGGCTGACCCGCTCGGCCGGTTGCGTCATCAACGACTACGCCGACCGCTGGCTCGACCCGCACGTGGAGCGCACCAAGGCGCGACCGCTGGCGACCGGTGCAATCAGCGGCCGGGCGGCGCTGGTGCTGTTCGCGGTGCTGATGCTGGTGGCCTTCGGCCTGGTGCTGACCCTGAACGGCCTGACCATCGCCCTGAGCTTCATCGGCGTGTTTCTGGCCGCCAGCTATCCCTACCTGAAGCGCTACACCCACCTGCCGCAGGTCTACCTGGGCATGTCGTTCGGCTGGGGCATCCCGATGGCCTTCGCCGCCGTGCAGGGCGAGGTGCCGATGCTGGGCTGGCTGCTGTATGCCGGCAACATCCTGTGGTCCACCGCCTACGACACCTGGTACGCCATGGTCGACCGCGAAGACGACCTGAAGATGGGTTCGCACTCCACTGCGATCCTGTTCGGCGATCTGGACCTGGTCATCCAGGGCGTGCTGTACGCGCTGTTCCTGGCCACGATGGCGCTGGTGGGCGTGCGCGGCGGGCTGGGTGGGTACTACCTGGCCGGCGTCGCGGTGGCGACGCTGCTGGTGGTGTACGAGTTCTGGATCTGCCGCAACCGCGAGCGTGGGCCGTGCTTCAAGGCCTTCCTGCACAACAACTGGGTGGGTGCCGCGCTGTTTGCCGGTATCGCCGTGGATCTGGCGCTGCGTTGAGACGCGCAGCCGAGCGTGGGCTCGGCTCTGCAGCTGACAGTGCTTCTGTAGCGCCCGAGCCCATGCTCGGGCGGCGGCGCACAGCGCCGGGCCTCCTGCCACCTACGACCAATAGGTGGCTGACAGCCCGCACCCCACCGCCCAGAATCAGGCCATCGAACCTGGGAGGGTAGGTGATGGCCTCGACGGCAGCAGTACAGGACGGCTGGATGGCGCGCGCCGCGCTGCGCTCGGCCGCCTGGGCGGAAAAGTGGTTCCCCGATGCGTACGTATTCGCGGTGCTCGGCGTGGTCATCGTCGCGCTGGCGGCGATGGGCTTCGGCGCCACCCCGCAGGCCACCGCCAGCGCCTTCGGCGACGGCTTCTGGAGCCTGATTCCCTTCACCATGCAGATGGCCTTCGTGGTCATCGGTGGTTATGCGGTAGCCACTGCACCGGTGGTCGCGCGCTTCATCGACTACCTGGCCCGGGTGCCACGCACCGGTCGTGGTGCCGTGGTGTACGTCGGCCTGGTCAGCATGCTGGCCTCGCTGCTCAGCTGGGGCTTCTCGCTGGTGTTCGGCGGCCTGCTGGTGCGCGCGCTGGCCCGCCGCACCGAGCTGCGCATGGACTATCGGGCTGCCGGTGCCTCGGCCTACCTGGGCCTGGGCGCGGTGTGGGCGATGGGCCTGAGTTCGTCGGCGGCCCAGCTGCAGGCCAACCCGGCCAGCATGCCGCCGGGGCTGGTGGAGATCACCGGCGTGCTGCCGTTCACCGAAACCATCTTCCTGTGGCAGTCGATCGCGTTGACCTCGGTGTTGATCGTGGTTTCGCTGCTGATCGCCTGGCTGACCGCGCCGGCTGCCGGCAGTGCGCGTACCGCCGAAGATTTCCCCGGCGCGGCGCAGGCCGAACCGGAGCCGCTGCAGCGCCGCACCCGTCCGGGCGAGTGGCTGGAGTACAGCCCGTTGTTGACCGTGCTGCTTTCACTGCTGGCCTTCGGCTGGCTGTTCAACGAGTTCGCCAACAAGCCGCTGGTCAGCGCGATCGCCAACCTCAACACCTACAACTTCATGTTCATCTCGCTGGGCCTGCTGCTGCACTGGCGCCCGCGCAGCTTCCTCAACGCGGTGGCCAAGGCGGTACCGAGCACCACCGGTGTGCTGATCCAGTTCCCGCTGTACGGCGGCATCGCGATGATCCTCACCCACGCTGCCGGTGGCGACGGTGAGACGCTGGCGCACCGGCTGTCGAGCCTGTTCGTGCACGTGGCCAGCACCGATACGTTCGCTCTGGTGATGGGTGTGTACTCGGCGGTGCTGGGCTTCTTCGTACCGTCCGGTGGCGGCAAGTGGATCATCGAAGCGCCGTACGTGATGCAGGCCGCGAACGAGCTGAAGGCACACCTGGGCTGGGCGGTGCAGGTCTACAACGCGGCCGAAGCGCTGCCGAACCTGATCAATCCGTTCTGGATGCTGCCACTGCTGGGCGTGCTCGGCCTGAAGGCCCGCGACATCGTCGGCTTCACTTTCATCCAGCTGCTGGTGCACATCCCGCTGGTGCTGGGGTTGCTGTGGCTGCTGGGCATGACCCTGGCCTACGTGCCGCCGGTGATGCCGTAGCGCAAGCACGGGGTCATATGGGGTCAGAGCCTCTCCGCTGGAGAGGATCCGACCCCGGGGTCAGATCCCTTTCGAAGGAAGGGCTCTGACCCCGGAGACCCTCAGCCAGCCGCCGCCTGCTTCTCGATCTCGGCCTTGCGCAGCAGGAAGCGCTGCAGCTTGCCGCTGGGCGTTTTCGGTAGTTCCGCGACGAACGCCACCTGGCGCGGGTACGCATGGGCGGACAGCCGTCGCCGCACATGCTGCTGCAGTTCCTGCGCCAGCGTGTCGCTGCCGCTGAACCCAGCGCGCAGGATCACGAAGGCTTTGACGATTTCGGTGCGCTCTGGATCGGGTACGCCGATCACCGCCGTTTCCGCCACCGCAGGGTGTTCCATCAGCACGCTCTCCACATCGAATGGGCCGATGCGATAGCCCGAGGAGGTGATCAGGTCGTCCGAGCGACCGATGAAACTGATCGAGCCGTCGTCCTCGCATTCCACCGAATCACCGGTGAGGTAGTAGCGATCGCCCAGCGCCGGTGTGTCGGCACCGTAGTAGCCGGTGAACCACATGATCGGCGACTGCTGCAGGTCTACGGCGAGGATGCCGGGCGTGCGCGGCGGCAGTTCGTTGCCGGCATCGTCCAGTACCGCCACGCGGTAACCGGGCATCGCAAAGCCCGATGATCCCGGCCGCACGGCGTGGTCCAGGGCGTGGTGGTTGTTGACCACCATGCCGGTCTCGGTCTGGCCGTAGTGGTCGAGCACCGTGGTGCCCAGATGGGCGGCGAACCAACGGGCGATCTCCGGGTTCAGCGGTTCGCCGGCGCTGCTTACCACCCGCAGCTTGCCGTTGATGGCCGCACTGGCCTCGGGCCCGGCGGCGATGATCTGCCGGTACGCTGTGGGCGAGCCGGCAAGATTGGTGACACCCAGCCGCGCGACGATGTCGTTCAGCCCCTGCACGCTGAAACCGGCTTCGCTGAAGGTAGTGGCCTGGCCCAGCAGCAGCGGGCCGATCACGGCGTAATACAGGCCATAGGCCCAGCCGGGATCGGCGATGTTCCAGAACACGTCCTCTGGGCGCAGGTCCACGGCCAACTGCATGTAACTGGCAAAGGCCAGCAATGCGCGCAGCGGCACCGGCACGCCCTTGGGGCTGCCGGTGGTGCCGGAGGTGGACAGCAGTGCCATCAGCGCATCGCCGCGCAGCATCACCGGCGCGAAGTCGGGTGTGGCACCGGCGGTGCGTGCGGTCCAGTCTATGTCGCCGGCACTTAGTGTCTGCTCCGGTGCCAGGAGGGTGGCGACCGGCGGGCAGCCATCGACCTCGTCCAGCTTGCTGCGGTTCGTGCTGTCGGTCACCACCAGTGCGGTGCGCCCGGTTTTCAACCGTGTCTCGATGGCCTTGGGGCCGAACGCAGTGAACAGCGGCTGGTAGATCGCGCCCACCCGCCAGGTGCCGAGGATGGTCGCCAGCAGGTCCGGTGTACGCGGCAGCAGGCCGGCCACCACATCGCCCTTGCCGATGCCCTGCGTGGCCAGCACCTGGGCAACACGCGCGGAGGCATCGCGCAGGTCCTCGAAGGTGTACCGATGCAGGGCACCGTGGGCGTCCACCCAGCGCAGCGCCAGCGCATTGCGGCCGCAGTGGCGGTCGCAGCACTCCACGCAGGCGTTGATGCCGGTCTGCAGGTCACCGTGCAACTGTCGCTGTCCGCGCTCGATGCTGAAATCGGCCAGTGCCTGTTCGTAGGTGGGGCGTGCTGCAGTGTCGCGGGCCATGCGCATCTCCGGGGTGACGTCATTCCGACGATAGGCGGCGGCCCTGCATGCTGCAAATGGGACCATGGGCGTAGGCCGCCGCTGCGCGCGCCGCGTCGGGCAAGAACGCTGAATGCGTTCGTTTCCGACTGCAGCATGACGACATGCCAAACCCGCATGAATCCTTCAGTCGCTTGTGCCGCAAGGGCTGGCGCCGGTTCATTCACGCACGTACACATGGGTGTAGCCCGCTCACAACGCATGGTTAACCAATCGCTGCCGACGATGGCCCCGTCCACCGCATTCCGCGCGTGGCATTTGGAGATCGGACATGGCACAGCAGAACCAGAACCCGAACCAGAAGCAGCAGGGCCAGCAGAACCAGCAGGATCAGCAGCAGGGGCGCGGCCGCGACCAGCAGCAGCAACAGCAGCAGGAACAGCAGAAGCGCAACCAGAACCAGCAGCAGGGCGGGCAGGACGAGGAAGAGTGATCCTGGCAGCCGCCATCCATCACCGACGAAGCCCCGCCCCGCGCGGGGCTTCGCTTATTCCAGCACGCCGATCCGCTGCAGCACCGGTGCTGCAGCCATGTCGTTGGGGTTGGTACCGGGCAGGCCCTGCGGCACCTCCATGCCCATGCCGCGATACAGATCAACCCAGTGCCGGGAGATCTCACCGGTCTGCGGGTTGCGGAAGTTCATCGGCTGCAGCGCGAACACATGGTGCGCACGGAACGCGCGCTCGATGAAATCCGAGCAGTAGTAACTGTCGTCGTTCAGCACGTAGGCGTTGTTGTACGGTTTGCCCAGCATCGTGCGCGCGGTGGCCACGGCAGCGGCGATGGCATTGTCCGGCGGCGCACGCAGGCGATAGACCACGATCTGCCGCTGCTTGCCTCGCGCGTCCTCGCGGAACTGTTCCAGCGTCTGCCGGCGCGAGCCCTTCTCATCGGCGTGCAGCACCTCCCAGCCCTGCGGTGCCGAGGCCACCAGCGCGACATGGTCGAAGCTCGTCGCGCCTTGTTTTCCGGTCGCATCGTCGATAGCCGCGCTCAGGCCGCCATGGCCGGCGGTGACGAACAGCAGGTCGCCGTCGCGGACGTCGACGCCCATCGCCATGGCTGGCCACAGGGCAGGCAGCAGCAGGCCGATCAGGAGCAGGAGGCGGCGCATGGGCATCTCGGACAGGCGGAAGACCGCGATTGTAGGCGGCAGGGTAGGATGGCGCGACCGAACCGGAATCAGGACGATCCCATGAAGCCCCGCCGTTCCCTTGTGCTGCTGGCACCTGCCCTTGGCCTTGTGCTGTCCGCCTGCACGCCCGCGCCGCAGCCCGCGCCGGCTGAAGCCCCGGCTCCTGCAGCGGCACCTGCCAGCACAGCGACGGCGGTGGAGCCGGCGCCCGCACCCGCGCCCGCAGTGGCGACCGCAGCGTGTCCCCATCCCGCGTTCGACACCTTCCTGAAGCACTTCGGCAACGAGATCACCCTGCAGGAAAAGGCAACAGCCGATCCGCTGCTGGACAGCTACGTTGACGCTGGCGCCGAGCCTGAGCCGCGCACAGTGCAACGCCCAGTGGCATTGGCCGATGTCGAATGGCCGGTGATGCCTGATCCGGCCGGGCTGGCCGGGCAGGGCCGGCAGATGCAAGTGACGGCCGTGGCCGACGGGCAGATGCAGGTGCAGATCCGAACGCCCGACAGCAGCGACCAGCAGACCTATACCTTCGCGCAGACGCCGTGCTGGACACTGGTCAAGCGCGAAGACGAGTCGATCTGAGGCCAGATCGGGACAGGCGCGGGCCGTTGGCGGCTGCTAGGCTCCAAGCACGTTCAAGGCACGGAGACGCCGATGCAGGCCCGCAGGATGCGCACCACCACCGTTACCCTGGTCATCGCCACGCTGTGGGCGATGACCACGTCGCTCGGCGCCCACGCGCAATCGCTGCACGCTGACGATCGCGTCTACTTTCCCAGCGCCGCCGCCGAACAGACGGCACGCATTGCCCTGGGCGAGCGCGTTGAGGCGTTGCAGGGCGCCACGGCGAGTGAGCCGGCCACGCGCTTCCGCCAGGCCGAAGCGCTGCAGGCACAGTGCCTGCGCCACCATGCGTATCTGCATCTGCAGGCTGCCCGCAACGCACGCGATCGTCGCCCGGCGCAGGCGCTGGACCAGGTGATGGGTCTGTGCAGCCGTATCGCCCGCGCGGGCAGGGCCGCCCTGCGTGAGGCACCGGCGGATGCACCCTGGTTGGCGTCCTACCGGTTCCTGCGCGACCGTGCGCTGCAGGAAGGTGCGGCGCCGGCCAATGCGCAGCTGGATGATGCCGTGGATACGCTGGCCGACCCGGCGCTGGATGCCTTCGCGCGCCTGCATCGGCAGATCTTCCACAGCGCCGCATTTCCCCGCGTCGAGGGGGCTGGCCGCAGCTGGGATACCGGCGCCGACAAGCAGGCGCTGGCCCAGCACTCCGACCGTACGCTGCGTGAGGCCGGCTGGAAGGGATACTGGCAGGGCCTGCAGTCGCGCCGCGAACCGATGGCTTCGGTGCTGCTGGGCCTGGTGCAGGTGAATGACGCCGCCGCGCGCCTTCAGGGAGACGGCTCGGCCACCGCACGTGGCTACCGCCGCATGGGCATGGATACGGCGACCGTCGACGCGACGCTGGCAGCGATCGAGCGCCACGCGGCAGACCGTCGTGCCTACCAGGACATGCTGCTGCAGCATGCTGGGCGCAGCGGCATCACGTCGCCGCAGGTCTGGGATACCACCGTGCCGGATGCCGGCTATACGCCACCGGTGCTGACGCTTGAGCAGCTGCGCGATACCGCCGCCGATGCCATGCAGCACCTGGGGCCGGAGTATGTCGCCGAGCTGCGCGCGCTGCTGGACCCTGCGCACAAGCGCATGGACCTGGCCACCGTGCTGGGCAGTCGCAGCCACGACGCGTTCCAGGTGGTTGCTCCGGACATGCCGTCGCTGTTGTTCGTGGGGCTGCGCAGCGGGGATCTGGAGAGCGACGTGGAGATCGCCCATGAAGCCGGGCACGCCGTGCACGGGCAATGGATGCAACGTGGCCATGCCTCGCCGTTGCAGCGCAATGGCAGTGCGTGGCTGACCGAAGCCTTTGCCATCTACAACGAACTGCGCTTTCGTGACCAGCTGTACCAGCAGGCACAGGATCCTCGCGCCAAGGCGTACTACCTGAAATCGCTGCTGGATGACATGGTGATGCAGCTGTTCACCTCCTCCGAGGAAGCGCAGCTGGAGCAGTCGATCTACCAGGGCGTGGCTGGCAACACCCTGGGCACCGCCGACGATCTGGATGCGCTCACCGGCCAGGTGCTGGCGCGCTATGGCCAGCAGCCGCAACGCTACCCGCAGCTGCGCAGCAACTGGATCAGCAAGCGCCTGATGTACGAGGACCCGCAGTACCTGGTCACCTATCTCTACGCCGGTCTGCTGGCGGTGCAGCTGTATGTGCAGGACCAGCAGGACCCGGAGGGTTTCCGCCAGCGCTATCTGACCGTGCTGGGCGAGGGCTTTGACCGCGCACCGCAGGAGCAGGTGGCACAGTTGCTGGGACATGTACCGGACTGGCCGGCACTGGTCGACGCGGACCTGCAGGTGTTCGCGCAGAACGCTGCCCGGCTGCAGGCGTTGTATGCGCAGATCGAGGCAGGGCAGGGCACATGAGCCGGGTGCCGCAGGCGCGCTTTGCCAGGCCGTGGGCGTGGCTTGTGCTGCTGCTCTGCCTGTTGCCGTTGCTGTCGCTGGCGGCAGCCCCGATTCCTGCACTGGACGACCCGGTAGTGGACACCGCCAATGCGCTGTCCGCCAGCACCCGCGCCGCGCTGCGCGAGCAGGCATTGCAGCTGCAGGCACGCAAGGGCGCGCAGCTGCAGGTGCTGGTGGTGCCCAGCGTTGGCGAGGAAGGCATCGAAGCCTATGCGCAGCGTGTCTTCGACCAATGGCAGCTGGGCCGCGCTGGCGTCGATGATGGCGTGTTGCTGCTGGTGGCGGTGCAGGATCGGCGTGTACGCATCCAGACCGGCTATGGCCTGGAAGGCACCATTCCCGATGCCTATGCCGCGCGCATCATCGACAAGGCGATCGTGCCGCGGCTGCGCGAGGGAGACCTGGACCAGGGCGTCCTGGACGGGACCAACGTGCTGGTGGCGCTGGTCGACGGCGAGCAATTGCCGCCCTGGGAAGATACGTCGGCACGCAACGTGTTGCCCGCGGACTGGCGCACGGGGGATTCAGTCGTCGCGCTGACGTTGCTGGCGGGCTTCCTGGCTGGTTTGTGGCGATCGCCACCGCGTCTGCTGGCGAAGAGGACCGAAGCTGATTTCATCGGTAACCGCCGCGAGCGGCGGCGCAAGGCACTGGCAGCCAATGCGGCGATGCCCAGATCAACGTGGCCGACATTACCTGCGTGGGGCAGACCGCTGCTGGTGACGGCGGTGATCGCCGCGGGGGGGCTTTCTGCGTCGCTGCTGCTGCCGCGCCACGTGCTGCCGGCATTGTTCTTCGTGCTGCTGCCCGCGGTACCGGTGGCAACACTGCTGGGTTGGTGCTGGCGTCGCAGCGGCGGCGTACGCATCGTGCTGTACGGCATGCTCGCCGTCAGCACCGGCTTCTTCGCGGTGATGCTGGTGCGCGGCCAGTTGCCGCCCAGCCTTGCGCTGCACACGCTGCTGAACCTGGCAGTCGGCATCGTCGCCATGCTGGTGTTCTTCCTGGTGCAGGCCGGTCGCGCGCGCTGGCGGAAAAACCGCAACAGCTTCGCCATCCGCCTGGTGGTGCTGGTGCTGCTGACCGGTGGCTATGCGCTGGGCGCGCTGCTGGCCATCGACCGTGCCGGCGACGAGAACGCCCGCGTGCTGGCGACGATCGTGTCCAGCATGGGCACGCTGTTCCTGTACTTCATCTGGGTGTTCACTCTGCTGCCCGGCGAAAAGGCCCGCGGCGGCCGGGGGTCGTCCACAGGCTATCGTTCCTCGTCCAGCACCTCGTCGTCCAGTTCGTCCTCGAGCAGTTCCAGCGACTGGTCCGGTGGTGGCGGCCGCAGCGGTGGCGGTGGCGCCTCGGGCAGCTGGTAACTCAGGCCGCCTGCACCCGCCAGCCCAGCGCGGCATCGTGCAGTTCGCCGCTGCCGCTCACATCGGCCACCTGCAGCTGCAGGCCCTGCGCGTTGGGCAGGTCCTTCTGCTCGGGGAACCAACGGCGATCGGCAGCGACCACGATCAGCAAGCCCTCGTCATCGCCCATCGGCGCGAACTGGGGCGACGGCGGGCTGATCGGCCGCAGGCCGAAGCGTTGGCTGGATTGTTCGCGCACCGCATCGACATCATGGCTGGGCAGGCCGACCTCGCTCAGGCAGGTCAGTTCGCTGCCATGGAAGGCGCCAGTGCGGTCGCTGGCCGGCAAGCGCCTGCGGCCGATCAGCTCCAGGATCAGGCCATCGGGTCCGGTGAAATACACCGACTGCGACTGCCAGCTGCTTTCCAGTGCGAAGTAGTCCAGCCCTTCCGGATTGCATTGCAACGGCGTGCGTGTACGCAGCCAGCTCATGGCGTCGGCGAAGCGGTTGTCCGGCACATTAAAGGCCAGGTGCACGCCGCCTACCGGACGGCCATTCGCCGGTTGCAGCTGGATCGTGCTCCAGCCAATGCGGACCTGGTCGCCGGCCACGTCCAGCTGCAGCACGTCGCGGAAGTACGCGGCGACGCTGGCAACATCGGATACCGGCAGGGAGAGATGCAGCAGGCGCATGATCGATCCTCCGTGGAGCGCTAGGGGCAGTGTAGTCCCGCGCACCTTTGCGCCGCGTCATCACCTGTGCAACGAATCGTTGTTGCCAGCCCTGGCATCGAGCCGTGCTCGACTGTCTTCAGCGCAAGGCTTCCGCGAAGAAGCGCACCGCGTCTTCCACCGCCACGGCATGCGTCTGCTCCTTCGGTACCGCAGTCATGCACAGCGCCTGCAGCCGCTCATCTGCCAGCGGCGTGCAGGCAGACAGGAAATCGTAGTGGCCGACACCGGGCAGCGCGTGCAACGTTGCTTTCGGAATCAGCGCCGCCGCCACATCACCGTTGGTCGCCGGCGCCGCCACTTCATCCGCTGAACCCAGCACGATCATCACCGGCTGCCGCAACGCCTTCAGCTGCTCCGGTGCAAACGCCTGCACGATGGCGGGCGCCAGCACGAACACCGCGCGCACGCCGGCAATCGAACGATCATCCTGTGCATGCTGCACGTAGGGTTGCAGTTGTGGCGACGCCGCTGCAGCAAGACGCGCCGCCATCGTATGCGCGGCCGCTTCCTGCTGCGGCCTGCACACGCCGTCGTCCGGGTGCGCCTGGCAGAACGCCAGCAGCCGCGTCATGTCCGGCCGTGCGCCGGCGCTGAGCAGTGCGGTGAAGCCACCGGCGGAATAGCCCACCACGCCCAGCCGCGATGCATCAGCATGTGGCCCCAGCTGCGGGTCGGCCTGCACGGCCGCCAGCGCCGCCTTCAGGTCGTCGGCGCGCAGCCAGGTCAGCACGCTGCCGGCCAGCGTCATCTCATCGGCGCCGTTGTTGCCGGGGTGGTCCACGGCGATCACCAGGTAGCCAGCCCGCGCCAGCGCGGTGCCCAGCCACCCCATCATGCGCGCGGTGCCGCCATTGCCATGCGACAGCAACAGGGTTGGCAGGCGCCCGCCGGCAATGGGGGCGTCCTTCGCCGCGCGCCCTACCTCGAACAGCGGCGCATCCGGTGGCCCGATGGTCAGCGGCGTTTCTTCGCTGCCTGGCATTGCCGGGTACCACACGGTGAAGCGCAGCACGTCGCGCTGCGCACTATCGCGGATCGCCGCGCTGTTCAGCGTTGTCACGCCATGACGTTCACCGGCAATGGTGGGAGCGGCCGCCATCGCCATCGGCGCCAGAGCAGCCAACAGCAGGGTCAGGATCCATCGTGTCGCGCGCATCATCGGTTTCTCCGGGGCAGTCAGGACGGTGATCGACCGGCAGCCAGATCTCCACGCCGCCATGGCCGGTATGCTCGTCGAAGCGGGTGTCGTAGCGTTCAAGATCCGGCGCGTTGGCCAGGTGGAGGCTGCTTGCCGGCAGGTACTGGTCCAGCAGCCAGAACCAGGTCGAGCGGATGGTGGAGATATGGCCGCCATGCCAGGCCACCAGGTAACGGCGCGCAGGCACATCCACCTGCTGCCAGTGTGCAGGCACCGATGGCAGTGCGTTTACCGGCAATGCTGCGATGTAGTCGAAGCCACCCTCGTCGTCGCTGTTGCAGCACACACCGAAACTGACCGGCGCCGGTGTTGGCCATTCGCGATTGAGCTGTGCCCACTGCCCGGGAATCGCACCGCCGCTGTCGCGGCTGTGGCGCATGCCGATGCCGGCCACCTGGAAGGGCGTGCAGTCGATCAGCCTGGGCGCCTCGGTGCAGGCCTGTGGCGCGTCGTCGAGGCGGATCGCGTGCACCAGTGCCAGTTCCTGCAGGCCCCGCTCGCGCACGCGCTCCGGGGTCTGCCCGAACTGCTCGCAGAAGGCACGGGTGAACGCGGCATGCGTGCTGTAGCCAGCCGCCAACGCCACCTGCAGGATGTCGCCGGCCCCGTTGGCCAGCTGTTGCGCGGCGGCGGTCAGGCGGCGTCCGCGCAGGTAACGCACCACCGAGGTGCCGGTACGGGCCTGGAACAGGCGTGACAGGTGGAAGGGCGACAGTCCGGCGGCTGCCGCGATGTCGGCCAGCGCCAGCGGCTTGTCGGCATGGCTTTCGATGTACCACAACGCTTTGCCGGCTGCGCTCATCGCGCTGTCCCTCATTCGAATGCCGGGCAGCGTACCGGATCGACGGGGTGGGGCGCTTAGCAGTTCTTGCGCCGGCAGGGCTTTGCGTTTGCCGTTGCACCGGCAACAATGCGGTCTTCATGGACACGATCGAGGCCAGGGACATGCCGGAAGTCACCGCTATCAACCAGACCGCGCAGATCGCCGCATGGTGATGATCATTGCGATTGCCCTGCTGCCGGCGCTGCTGCCACTGGCGCTGCTGGTGCTCATGTGGCGGCGGGCACCGCGCTGGCGCGGGGACCCCTGGCTGTACCGTGTGATGTTCTCATTGCTGGCAGCACTGCTGGCGCCCACGTTGTTGATGGCAGGCCATGGCGGCCTGCCGTGCCCCACCATCGGTGGCCTTGTGCTGGTGCTCATGGACCTTGAGTGGATCGGCCAACTGCAGGTGAACCTGATTGCCTTCGGAACCGAGGACACTGCCATCCTCTCCGCGCCTTTCCTGTTCGTTTTGGCGATCGCGCTGTTCATCCCGCTGCGGACGGCGCGGCCCGCCGTCTTCGGCTTCGACGACGACACTGCCGGATAGCACAGAGCCCGGCATGGGCGGCGGCTGCACCTCCAGCGGTCGCAACTGTCGTCTCCACGTCATCGCTGCTTCACATCCCGCCCCGAGACTGCGCGCCTTGTCCAGGTCCCACCTGGCCCTGTCGTGCCTTCCCGGAGTCCTGCCGTGCATCGTTCGAAGCTGTCGCGTTCCATCCTCCTCGCCCTTGGTCTGGTCAGCGCAGGAGGCGCGATCGCTGCAGATGCCGGAACGGCAGGCACCAGCAGCAGTGGCAACGCCGCTGCGCCCACCCAGCTCGATGCGATGCTGGTCACCGGTACCCGTGCCTCCAACCGCACCCAGTTTGAAACCCTGGCGCCGGTGGACGTATTCACCAAGCAGGACATCCAGTCGGTCGACTCCACCGACCTGAAGGATGTGCTGGCACAGCTGGTGCCTTCGTTCGTGGTGCAGCGCCTGCCGATGGCCGATGGCCAGGTGTTCGTGCGCCCGGCCACGCTGCGTGGCCTGTCGCCGGACCAGACGCTGGTGCTGGTCAACGGCCGCCGCTTCCATCGCAGTGCGTTGCTTGGCAACCGCGGCGCACAGGCTGCCGACCTGGCGCAGATTCCGACCAGCGCCATCAAGCGCATCGAAGTGCTGCGCGATGGGGCATCGGCGCAGTACGGCTCGGATGCCATCGCCGGTGTCATCAACATCATCCTGGAGGACAGCCCGGGCACCGAGATCACTGCGGGCTATTCGCAGTACGCGCAGGGCGATGGCGGCTCGCGCGACTTCAGTGCGCGCACCGGCTGGGCGCTGGGTGACTACGGCAGCCTCGCCCTGTTCGCCGAATCGTCCAACTCCGACGCGACCTCACGCACGCGCCAGCGTCCCGACGCCATCGCCTTCCAGGCCGCGCATCCCGAACTGGACGTGCCCAACCCGGTGCAGCGCTGGGGCCAGCCGGAGCTGGAAAGCCGGCGCGTGGGCTTCAACCTGAAGGCCAATGCCAGCGACACCCTGGAGTTGTATGCCTTTGGCCTGTACAGCCACAGCGACGGCGTCAGCGATTTCAACTGGCGCAACCCCGATACCACCACCGGCGCGTACCGTACGACCAGCATCTTCCCGGGCTGGAACCTGCGCTCGTTGTATCCGGTGGGCTTCAGCCCGCAGTACGGCAACACCCAGAACGACCTGCAGCTGGTCGCGGGCCTGCGTGGTGAGATCACGCCCAAGCTGCGCTGGGACCTGAGCGCCTCGTATGGCCGAAATGCCATCGACTACAGTCTGGCGAACTCCATCAACGCCTCGCTGGGCCCGGACAGCCCGACCTCCTTCGACCTCGGCCGGCTGACCCAGACCGAGAAGAACGCCAATGCGGACTTCAACTACGAATGGGACGTGGCTGCGCTGTCGAAGCCGGTCAACGTCGCCTTCGGTGCCGAGTTCCGCCAGGAGACCTACCAGGTGCGCGCCGGCGACCCGGCCTCGTATGCGGTGGGCCGTGGCGCTGCTGCGGGCCTGGAGGCCAATTCCAATGGCGCGCCGGGCTTCTCGGCCAGCCAGGCCGGGCAGTGGAGCCAGCGCAGCAAGGCCGCCTACGTGGACATGGAAGTGCCGCTGGGCGAGCGCTGGAGCATCGGCGCGGCCGGTCGCTATGAAGACTTCTCCAGCTTCGGCAGCACGGTGGATGGCAAGCTGTCGGCACGTTTTGCGATCACCCCGGACGTGGCGCTGCGCGGCACGTTCTCCACCGGCTTCCGCGCGCCCACGCCGGCCCAGCTCAACACCACCAGCACCACCCAGGGCCTGGACACGCGCACGCTGCAGATCTTTACCAGCGGCCGCCTGTCGCCGACCGATCCGTTGGCACAGCTGCTCGGTGCCAAGCCGCTCACCCCGGAAGAATCGCGCACCGCCTCGCTGGGCCTGACCTGGCGCACCGACATGGGCCTGTCCGGTTCGGTCGACGTCTACCGGATCACGCTCAGCGACCGCTTCAGCCAGTCGGCCAGCTTCGCCATTCCGGCCGGCACGCCGAATCCGCTGGGCTATACCTCGGTGAACTACTTCACCAACGATTTCGACACCACCACCACCGGCGTGGATGTGGTCGGCAACTACCTGCGCGACCTCGGCGCAGGGCGGATGACGCTGACCCTGGCTTACAACTACAACCAGACCCGCGTCGACAACGGCAGCACCTCGGTGGCCACCAACGAGACCCAGCGCGTGCTGTTCGAAGACCGCCTGCCCGAGCACAAGGGCAGCTTCACCGGCAGCTGGGACGTCGGCGCGTGGTCGTTGATGGCACGCGTGCGTTTTTACGGCAAGTGGACCGACTCCACCGGCAATGCCACCGGCGATATCTACCAGCAGTTCGGAGCGATGACCTTCCTCGACCTGGCCGTGGGCTATCGCATCAACGAACACCACAGCCTGCGCGTGGGTGCCGACAACGTGTTCGACCGCTACCCGGATGAAGCCACCTTCCAGGCCAGCCGTGGCCTGATCTATTCGCGCAACGCGCCGTACGACACCGACGGCGCCAATGTGTACGCGCAGTACCGGCTGAGCTTCTGATGGACAGCCGCCGCCGTTCCCTGCTGCGTGCCGGCGCGCTGCTGCCGGCCGCTGCGGCGCTGTCTTCACTGCCTGCCATGGACGCCGCGCGCTACGCTGTGCCGATGGACATTCCTGCACCTTCCACGACGCCGGATGTGCTGGCCCGTGACGAGTCGTACTGGTCCGCCGTCGCCAGCCACTTCGACATCACCGATGAAGTGAACCACCTGGAGAACGGCTACTGGGGCGCGATGGGCAAGCAGACCCTGGCCAGCTACCAGCGGCATACCGCCGAAGTGAACCGGGGCAATGCCTGGTACGGTCGCCACGCGTTCCCGGCGCAGTACCTGGCCGTGCATCGGCAGGTGGCCGACATGCTTGGCGTCGGCGCCGACGAGATCGCGCTGACCCGTGGCGCCACCGAAGCGATGCTCGCGCTGATCGGCGGCTACAACCGGTTGGCCGCGGGCGACCAGGTGCTGTACGCCGACATCGACTACGACAGCATGATCAACGCGATGCGCTGGCTGCAGCAGCGTCGTGGCGTGCAGGTCGAGCGCATCGCACTGCCGGTGGTGCCCACCCATGAGCAGATCCTGCAGGCCTACGATGAGGCGTTCGCGCGCCTGCCGCGCCTGAAACTGGTGCTGCTGACCCAGGTCAGCCATCGCCATGGGCTGGTGCTGCCGGTGGCAGAGATCGCCGAGCGCGCGCGGGCACGCGGCATCGATGTGATTGTCGACGCCGCACATGGCTTTGGCCAGATCGACTACGCGGTGCCGGACCTGAAGGCCGATTTCGTTGGCATCAACCTGCACAAGTGGATCGGCGCACCGGTGGGCGTGGGCGCGATGTACGTGCGCAAAGGACGCGTGGCCGACCTGGATCCGTACATGGGCGAGACCGACGACGGCCGCGTGGGCAGTCGCGTGCACACCGGCACGGTCAACTTCGCCGCCTATCTGGCGCTGCCGGAGGCCATCGCGCTGCATCAG
>Ga0070668_100000336_pt1 | contig 31005 bp, 27 predicted proteins | sample KBSS43metaG_FD_64661 | JGI IMG/M metagenome (GOLD analysis project Ga0070668, IMG submission 64661) | Switchgrass rhizosphere microbial communities from Kellogg Biological Station, Michigan, USA - KBS S4-3 metaG | ecosystem: Host-associated > Plants > Roots > Rhizosphere > Soil ...
CCGAGGATGCCGAAGATCTCGCCGCGCTCGACGGTGAACGAAACGCCGTCGACCGCGACCCGGGTGCCGTAGCGCTTGCGGAGGTCGGTGACTTCGATGAGGGGCATGGCTACGAAGCTACGAGCGGGGAGCGCCGCGGAGAATGACGCTGAAACCCCAGCTCAAGTAGGGTTTTGCTGACACGGGGGTGGGGCTTTCCCCACCCCTTTTGTGGGGCTTCGCGCAATGCGCGGTCCAGCCTCGGTCGGCGAGGATTTCAGGGGAAGGAGGTGCCGGATGACGTACCTGCGTGCGATCGGCCGGGCGGTGGCGCTGGCCGGGTTCTCGCTGCTCAGCTGGTTCGACGTGCTGGTCGAGCTGATCGCGTTCGCGCTGTTGTGCGTCGGCCTCGTCTTCTTCCTCGGTCCCGTCGTCGAATGGACCCGGCACCGGTCGTCGACGGTGCGCGCTCTGGCCGCGCGCTGGTGCGGCGTCGAGGTCGAAGCGCCGTACTGGCCCGAGCCGCCGGAGCCGGTGCGGGAGCGCGACGGCTGGTACCGCCACGGCAACCAGCTCTACAAGCGGGCGTTCTGGATCCGCTGGCAGCACCGGCTCACGTGGTCGCTGGAGGATCCGGCGGCGGGCCGGGAGTTCACCTGGCAGCTGGTGAACCCGCTGTGCACGCTGCTGTTGCCGGTCGCCGTCCTGTTCGGCGGCCCGGCGGTGCTGCGCGGCTACGGCCGGTGGACGCGCTGGTGGATCGGTCCTCGCCCGCCTGCCGAGCCGCGCCGGAACTGGCTGCACCGGCACCTCGAAGCGCTGGGTCACCAGGCCGGGTTGTTCGCGCTTTCCGTGGTGCAGCTGGTCTTCACGGTTCCGCAGCTGCTTCTCATGGTCGGCTTCATGCCGCTGGCGATCCCGGTCGTGCTGTGGACCCGGACGGTCACGGACACGCTGCGCCGCGAGGCCGGGAACTGGACGGGGGTGCAGATCGCGCGACCGTACCTGCCGCCACCCGGGTTGCCGGTGCCCCGCCCCGACGGGCTGTACCAGGTCGGCAAGCAGCTGCACGAGGAGCCGTTCTGGCCGGTCCAGCACGCCCGCATGCGGTGGATCCTGCGCGACCGCGCCACCTGGCGCGACCTCGCCGGCGGTGTGCTCGTCTCGCTGGTTTCGTTCGTCCTACTCCTGCCGACGTTCGTGTTGGTCAGCCGGGGACTCATCGGCCTCGGGGCACTCTGGATCTGGCGGCCGTTCGTGTCGTCGCCCGTCGGGTGGTTCCCCCTGCCCGAGGTGTCGACGCACCTCGGTGCGCTCGTCCAGACCCCGGCCATGCTGGCGATGGTCGTCGCCGGCTTGGTGCCGGCGCCGTGGCTCGCCCGGCAGCAGGCTCGCTTCGCGCGGGTCTGGTTCGGGCCGACCGAGTCATCGCGGCTCGCCCAGCGCGTCGAACGGCTCAAGCAGACCCGCTCCGACGTCACGGTCACGCAGGCCGCGGAGCTGCGGCGGATCGAACGCGACCTGCACGACGGGATCCAGTCGCGGCTGGTCGCGATGGGGATGAAGCTCGGCGCGGTCGAGGCGCTGGTGGACACCGACCCGGCGGCGGCGAAACGGCTCGCGGCGGAGCTGCGCGCGGCGTCGTCGGAAGCGCTCACCGAGCTGCGGGTGCTGATTCGCGGTATCCATCCGCCGGTGCTGTCCGAGCGCGGGCTGCTGGACGCTGTGCGCGCGATGGCGATGGATAGCCCGTTGAAGGCGGAGGTCACCGGCTCGCTGCCCGGACGCGTCGAGGAGGCGGTGGAGGCGTGCGCGTACTTCGCGGTGTCGGAACTGCTGGGCAACGCGGCGAAGCACGGTGCGAAACGGGTGTCGATCGAAGTGGAGTTCGCCGACGAGCTGTTGACCGTGGTGGTGACCGACGACGGCCCGGGCGGGGCGAACCCGGCCCGTGGTTCCGGGCTCCGGGGAATCGAGCGCAGGCTGGGCGGCTTCGACGGTAGGTTGACGCTGACCAGCCCGATCGGCGGCCCGACGAAGGCGACCCTGGAGATCCCGTGTCAGCTCGACCCCGAACCGTCGTCGCCGAAGACCAGTACCTCCTCCGAGACGGCCTGACGCACTTGCTGGCGGCTCATGGCTTCGACGTCGTCGCGGCGGTCGGCAGCGGCCCGGAACTCGCGGCGGCGTTGCGCGCGCACCGACCCGACGTGTCCATTGTGGACGTCCGGATGCCGCCGACGAACACGGACGAAGGCCTGCAGGTCGCGCTGGCGGCGCGCCGCGAGACCCCGGGACTGCCGATCCTGGTGCTGTCCCAGCACGTCGAGCAGTTGTACGCGCGCGAACTGCTGGCCGACGGCACCGGCGCGATCGGCTACCTCTTGAAGGACCGGGTGTTCAACGCGGACCAGTTCATCGACGCGGTCCGCCGGGTCGCGGCGGGCGGCACGGTGATGGACCCCGAGGTGATCGCGAAACTGGTGGCGGGCAACGCCTCCGACCCCCTCGCGGCACTGACGCCCCGCGAGCGCGAGGTGCTGAGCCTGATGGCGGAGGGGTGTTCCAACGCGGCGATCGCGTCCCGGCTGCACTTCAGCGAAGGCGCGGTCGGCAAGCACACGGCGAACCTCTTCGCCAAGCTGGACATCACCGCTTCGGACGACACGAACCGCCGGGTGCTCGCCGTACTCGCGTACCTCGGTGCGGGAACCCGCGCCTGACCCCACGTCACTTTCGCCGTGAAAGTGTTACGGAGGTTGGACCTCCGCTTAGCCGCGCGAGATCCGGGTCATCTCCTCGCGCTCGACGACCTTGATCCGCTCGCGGCCCGCCGCCGAGCCCAGCGCCTTCTCGTGCGCGTCGAGCAGGCCCCAGCCGTCCCAGCTGGTGAACGGGATCCCGCGCGCCGCGAGGAACTCCAGGATCGCGTCCGGCGACGCGTACTTCGGCGGCGTCAGCGTCTCCGCGTCCGCCAGGAGACTCGCGATCGTCTCCGCCGCGTCGCCCTTCGTGTGGCCGATCAGGCCGATCGGGCCGCGCTTGATCCAGCCCGTGACGTACACGCCCGGCAGCTGGTTCTCGTCCAGGTCCAGCACGCGGCCCGCCTGGTTCGGCACCACGCCTGCCACGTGGTCGAACGGGAGCTCCGGCAGGTGCGACGACAGGTAGCCGACCGCGCGGTACACCGCCTGGACGTCCCAGTCGTGGAACTCGCCGGTCCCGCGCACGTTCCCGTCGCCGGTCAGCTCGGTCCGTTCCGTGCGCAGGCCCGTCACCCGGCCGTCCGTGCCGAGGACTTCCGCGGGCGAGTGGAAGAAGTGCAGGTGCAGCCGGCGCGGCCGCGAACCCGGCTCGCGGATCGCCCACTCCTGCAGCGTCTTCACGACCATGTCGATCTGCTTCGACGCCCGGAGCGCCGCGATGCTGCCGTCGTCGAACTCGATGTCCTCCGGGTGCACGATGACCTCGACGTTCGGCGAGTGGTCCAGCTCCCGCAGCTCCAGCGGGGTGAACTTCGCCTGAGCCGGGCCGCGGCGCCCGAACACGTGCACGTCGGTCACCGGGCTGGCCTTCAACCCCTGGTAGACGTTGTCGGGGATGTCCGTGGTCAGCAGCTCGTCCGCGGTCTTCGCCAGGATCCGCGCGACGTCCAACGCCACGTTCCCGACACCGAGGACCGCGACCGAAGTGGCCTCGAGGGGCCAGGAACGCGGCACGTCCGGGTGGCCGTCGTACCAGGACACGAAGTCCGCGGCGCCGTGGCTGCCGTCCAGGTCGATGCCCGGGATGTCGAGCGCGCGGTCGGCGGACGCGCCGGTCGAGAAGATCACCGCGTCGTAGAACTCGCGCAGCTCGTCGAGCTTGATGTCGGTGCCGTAGTCGATGTTGCCCAGCAGCCGGATGTTCGGCTTGGCGAGCACCTTCTCCAACGCCGTCACGATGCCCTTGATGCGCGGGTGGTCGGGCGCGACGCCGTAGCGGATCAGCCCGAACGGCGCGGGCATGCGTTCGAACAGGTCGATCGTCACATCGGCGTCGGACTTGTCCAGGATGTCGGCGGCGTAGATCCCGGCGGGACCGGCGCCCACCACGGCTACACGAAGAGATCGGCTCACTCGCTCCACGGTAAGTTAGGTTCACCTAACCTAAAATGTGATTTGGCGTACGGTCCACCAGGTGGGAGCCGGTAAGCTCGTCGCCATGCGCGTTCTCGTCGTCGACAACTACGACAGTTTCGTCTACAACCTGGTGCAGTACCTGGCGCAGCTCGGCGCCGACTGCACGGTCTGGCGCAACGACGTCGTGGACCTCGACCGGGTACCCGAGTTCGACGCCGTGCTCGTCTCGCCCGGGCCCGGAACGCCCGAACGCGCTGGTCAGAGCATGGACGTGATCCGCAAGTGCGCCGAGACGTCGACCCCGATGCTCGGCGTCTGCCTCGGCCACCAGGCGCTCGGCGTGGTCTACGGCGCGACGGTCGACCGCGCCCCCGAGCTGCTCCACGGCAAGACGAGCCAGGTGCGTCACACCGGCACCGGCGTCCTCAAGGACCTGCCGGAGGAGTTCACCGCCACCCGGTACCACTCCTTGACCGTGGTGCCCGACACCATCCCGGACGACGTCTTCGAGATCACCGGGCGCACCGAGTCCGGCATCGTGATGGGCATGCGCCACCGCGAGCTGCCCCTGGAAGGCGTCCAGTTCCACCCCGAGTCCGTGCTCACCGAAGGCGGCCACCGGATGCTCGCGAACTGGCTGGCCGCGGCCGGCCACCCGGTCGACCCGGCCAGGGTGAACGAACTCGAGCGGGCGACCAAGGCACTGCAGAAGGCCGCTGTTGCGTGATCCGGCTGCTGGGGGTCGGTAAGCGGTACGGGCGCGGGGACTTCGTCCTGCGCGACGTCGACCTGACCGTCGAGCCCGGGCACGTCGTCGGCGTTCTCGGCAGCAACGGTTCCGGCAAGTCGACGCTGCTGCGGATCATGGCGGGCGTCTCGCACCCGACCACCGGCACCCTCTCCGGAACTCCGCGGATCGGCTACCTGCCGGACCGCTTCCCGGCCGGCCAGCGCATGGGCGCCCGGGCCTACCTGCGGCACATGGCGCGCATCCGCGGGCTCGCCGATCTCTCGATGATCGACCCGCTGCTCGAACGGCTCGCGCTGGTCGGCGGCCCGGCAGCGCCGCTGCGCACATTGTCGAAGGGCAACGCGCAGAAGGTCGGGCTCGCGCAGGCCGTCATGGTGCGGCCCGACCTGCTGATCCTCGACGAGCCGTGGTCCGGGCTCGACGTCGGGACGCACGCGATCCTCGGTGATCTCGTCGCCGAGACGCGGGCGCGCGGCGCGAGCGTCGTGTTCACCGACCACCGGCCGCAGGTGGTGCACGACCACGCCGACGTCGTCCACCTCATGAACGACGGCCGGCTCACGGCGGAGAGCGCCGAGCCGACCACGCGGATCGTGTTGCGGGGCGGCGACACCGGCTGGGCCGGCGAGCCCGGCGTGCGGCACGCGGTCGCCGAGGGCACCCACGTCGTGCTCACCGTCGAAGTCGGCTGTGTCGACGCCGTGCTGCTGCGGGCGCTCAAGGACGGCTGGTCGGTGCGGGAGGTGGCGCCGTGCTCGCCTTGACGCGCTACTACCTGGCCCTGCTCGGCCATTCGCAGCGGTACCTGCCGGCGTTGCTGGCCTACCTCGCGCTGTGCGTGATCCTCTACTCCGACCCGAATTCGCCGCCGCTGCCGCTGTTCGGCGTGAGCGCCGGCGGGCTGCTGGTCGTTTCGTGCTGGCTGACGATCGCGCTGCTCGACATCGAAGACCCGGTGCAGCGGCTGGTCACCCTCAGCCACGCGCGCCAGTGGCGGCGGATGATCAGCGGGGCGATCCTCACCGTGCTGGCCTGCTCGCTGGTCCTCACCGTGATCACCGAGGTGTGGTCGGCGCTCAAGTCGTTCAAGTTCCAGCCCGCCGCGCTGGGCATCGGGGTGCTCGCCCACCTCGCGTGCGCGCTGCTCGGCATCGCGATCGCGCTCCCGTGCTCGCGGCTGCTGGTGCACCGGATCGGCTGGACGGTCCTCGCCGCCGTGATCACCCTGCTCGTCGTGCTGCTGGCGAAGATTCCGCTGGTCCACCCGCTGCTGCACGCCCTCACCGACGACGAACCGGTCGGCGGCCCGCTGGTGCTGGCGGTCGTGACGTCGGTGGTGGTGCTGGCCGCCAGCTTCCTGATCGTCTCGCGGCTCGTGCACCGGCGCTCCTGACTGCAAATTGCAGAATTCAATTTCCCCATCGGCCTTCCGGCGAAGCCACGCGGCCGACTAAGGTTCGGGGCCTCTCCGATTCTGGGTGAAAGGAGACCGGGTGACGGCTGGGATCGTCGCGATCACCGTGCCAGACTCCGATGGCGAACTGCCGGAGCTCGCCGCCTGGCTGCGCGGTGAAGACGAACTCCGCGGCCGCGTCCAGCTGTTCGACGTCGTCGTGGTCGGCGTGACGAGCAACTCCGCCGGCGTCTTCACTCGCTCGCTCTTCGGGTGGTTGCAGCTTTGCCGCGAAGCCCGCGTCTCCCTCAAGGTCAAACGTTCCGGCGCCGCCGAGGAGCTCGAGCTCGACTTCGGCGCCGCGAGCGATGCCGAGCAGGTTCTCGGTGCCGTCCAAGGATTCCTCGACAAAGCCTGAGCAACGAAGAAGGCCCGCACGGCGAACCGTGCGGGCCTTCTTCATACGTCTTCCCTAACTTGTCCTCGTCGTGGTGGGGAAGCCGGTGGGGAACCCGTTGCCTTCGGAGACGTTGACCGTGACGTTCTGGTCCTTGCTGATCGACGTGCCCGCGGTCGGGTTCTGGCCGGTGATCGTGCCCTCGGGCGCACTGCTGGTCCTGTCGGACTTCTGGCTCAGCTTGCCGGTCCAGCCCATGCTCGTCAGCTTGTCCTGCGCCTCGTCGACCGTCATGCCGGCCAAGGTCGGCATGACGATCTTGTCGTCCTGCGGACCGGACGAGACGGTCAGCGTGATCGTGGAGCCCACCGGCACGGATCCACCGTTCGGCTGCTGGGTGATGACCGTGTCCTTCGCCACCGTGTCCGACGGCTGGTCGACCCGCTTCGTCTTGAAGCCGAGCGCTCGCAGTGCCTGGTCGGCCGTCGAGTACGGCTTGCCGGTGAAGTCAGTGACCTGCTTCATCTCCTTGGACTTGGCGATCGTGATCTTCACGCTGGAGCCTTCGGCGACCTCCGACGCCGCGGTCGGCGTCTGCGACTGCACCAGGCCGGCCTGGTTCGGGTCGTCGACCGAGGTCTCCTGAACGTTCGGGTCCAGCGTCAGCTTCGCGTCCGTCAGGGCTTTCTCGGCCTGGTCGCGCGTCTTGCCCTTGAGGTCGGGGACGCTGGCCTTGCCCGGCGAGACCCCGACGGTCAGGATGATCTTCGTGTTGGTCGCGACCTGGATGCCGACCCCCGGCTCGATCTTGATGACCCGGTTGATGTCGTCCTGGCCGCACTGCGGGCTGCCGTCGGTCGGCTGCACGCCACAGGTCACGTTCTTCGTCTCGACCGTGCCGTTGAAACCCTTGGTGATCAAGATTTCCCGAGCTTGGGGGACCGTCTGGTGCACGACATCCGGGACCGCCACGAGGGTCGCGTCGTTGCCCTTGAAGGAGCCCGCCAGCCACATGATCAGCAGCACCGCGCCCAGTACGAACACCGCGGCCAGCGCGGCGAAGATCGTGCGGCGGCGCCGCTTGGCCTTCGGGTCCTCCCCGTCCGGCTCGGCGTACTCCTCGTAGCGCTGCGGCTGCCGCCGGTCGGCGTTCATCACCTGCGTGCGCTCGTCCTCGGACATCACCATCGGCGCCACCGGGCGCTGGCCCGAGAGCGTGCGCACCAGGTCCGAGCGCATCTCCGCCGCGGACTGGTAGCGGTTCGCCGGGCCCTTGGCGAGCGCCTTCAGCACGACCGCGTCGAGTTCGGGCGCCACCGCCGGGTTCACCGACGACGGCGGCTTCGGGTCCTCCCGGACGTGCTGGTAGGCCACCGCGACCGGGGAGTCCCCGGTGAACGGCGGCTCGCTGGTGATCAGCTCGTACAGCACGCACCCGGCTGCGTAGACGTCGGAACGGGCGTCGACCGACTCGCCGCGGGCCTGCTCCGGCGACAGGTACTGCGCCGTGCCGATCACCGCGGCCGTCTGGGTCATCGCGGACTGGCCGTCGTGCATCGCGCGCGCGATGCCGAAGTCCATCACCTTGACCGCGCCGTTCTTCGTGATCATCACGTTGGCCGGCTTGACGTCGCGGTGCACGATGCCGTGGCGGTGCGAGAAGTCCAGCGCCGCGCAGACGTCGGCCATGACCTCCATCGCGCGCTTCTGCGACATCGGGCCTTCGGTCTTGACGATGTCGCGCAGCGTCCGGCCTTCGACGTACTCCATGACGATGTACGGCAGCGGACCGAACTCGGTGTTCGCCTCACCCGTGTCGTAGACCGCGACGATCGCCGGGTGGTTCAGCGCGGCGGCGTTCTGCGCCTCACGGCGGAAGCGCTCCTGGAACTGCGGGTCCCTGGCGAGGTCGGCACGGAGGATCTTGATCGCGACTTCCCGGCCGAGGCGCACGTCGTGGCCGTGATGGACCTCGGACATGCCTCCGTAGCCGAGCGTTTCGCCCAGCTCGTACCGGTTGGAGAGCAGTCTGGGTGTGCTCATCTCTGGATGCCGTTCCATTCCGTCCAAGGTGTGGTCATGATGCCTTGCTGGCCATCGTCGGTCGTGCCGGGAATGTCCGCCGGTAAGGCGCCCGAACCCGACGGCTCCTCCGCGGACGGCTGTCTGCCCGGGACCACCTGGCTCGTTGTCTGGCTGTTGTACGACGGCGAGCCGGAGCTGCCGATCATCTTCGCCACCAGCACGATGGCCGCCACCAGGACAACGAGCAGGATCGCGGCGAGAAGCGCCCACCAGCCCCACTGGGACTTCCGGCGGGGAACCGGCATCATGACCGGGCGCGACACGGGCCGTGACGGCGGGCCGAGGACGACCATCGGGTTCACCGCCGGCGACGGCGGGCCGCCCGGCATCGGCTGCTGCGGCGGGGGCATCTGCGGCTGCACCGGTTGCTGCGGCGGCTGTTGCTGCGGCTGCTGTCCCGTCGCGTAGGCGGCGTTGACGAGCCCGGACGGCGTCGGCAGCGGCAGCCCGGCGCGGACCGCGGCGACGGCGTTCGCGAACTCGCCGCCGTTGTTGTAGCGCTGCCGCGGATCCTTGACCAGCGTCGCCTCGATGACCGCGCGCGCCGCGGGCGGCACGTCCGGCGGCAGCGGCGGGGCGATGTCGCGGATGTGCATCATCGCGACCGTCACGGCGTTCTCGGACAGGAACGGCCGGTGCCCGGCGAGGCACTCGTAACCGCACACCGCCAGCGAGTAGACGTCGGACGCCGGCTCCGCCGGGTGCCCGAGCGCCTGCTCCGGCGCGATGTAGTGCGCCGTGCCCATGACCATGCCGGAGCGGGTGACCGGGGCCGCGTCGGCCGCCTTCGCCACACCGAAGTCGGTGATCTTCACCTGGCCCGCCGACGTCACCAGGATGTTCCCCGGCTTGACGTCGCGGTGGACCAGGCCGTGGGAGTGCGCGGCCTGCAGGGCGTTGCCCGCCTGCTCGAGCATGTCGAGCGTGAACTCCGCCGACAGTCGCCCGTGCTTGGCCAGCAGCCCGGCGAGCGGGTCGCCGTCGACGAGCTCCATCACCAGGTACGCGATCGGCAGGTCACCGTCGAAGATGGTCTCGCCGTAGTCGTGCACCGCGGCGATGCCGGGGTGGTTCAGGGACGCCGTCATCCGCGCTTCGGTGCGGAAGCGGTGGAGGAATTCGGCGTCACCGGAGAGCTCGGCCTTGAGGATCTTGACGGCCACGGTCCGGTCCAGCCGGGTGTCGCTGGCCTGCCAGACCTCGCCCATCCCGCCGACGGCGATCCGGCTCGTCAGCTTGTAGCGATCGGCCAGCAGCTGGCCGGAGGACAGCATGCGCTATCCACCCCCGAGCTTCGCGTTGATCGCCGCGCGGCCGATTTCCGCCGCGACCGTGCCGCCGGTGGCCGCGAGCCCGCGGTTGCCGCCGTCCTCGACGATCACGGCGACCGCGATCTGCGGGTCGTTGGCCGGGGCGAAGGCGGTGTACCAGGCGTGCGGCGCGGTGTTCTTGGAGTCCGTGCCGTGCTCGGCGGTGCCGGTCTTCGACGCGATCTGGATGTCGGCGCGCTTGCCGCCGCCCTTGGTGAAGCCCTCGGAAGCGATCATCATGTCCTTGAGGATCGCGGCGTTCGACGACGACAACGCCGCGGTGCCGGTGAGCTCGGTGGGACTGTAGTCCTCGATGGTCGACAGGTCCGGTGCCAGTACCGACTGCACCAGCTGTGGCTTCATCGCCATCCCGCCGTTGGCCACGGTGGCCGAGAGCAAGCAGTCCTGCAGCGGGGTCAGCCGGACGTCGCGCTGGCCGATCCCGCTTTGGTAGAGCGCGCCCTGCGAATCGAGCGGGCCGACGGTCGACCCGGCGACCTTCATCGGCACGGTCAGGTCGGTCTGCCCGATGCCGAAGTTGGCCGCCGTCTTCTTCATCTTGTCCGGGCCGAGCTGGCCGGCGAACTCCGCGAACGGCACGTTGCAGGAGTGCGCCAGCGCGTCCTTGAAGGTGTTGCCGGGGCAGGGCTGGCCGGCGTAGTTCTCCAGCGTGATGCTCGTGCCCGGCAGCTTCGTGTTCGGCGCCGCGTTGACCTGTGTGTCCGGGCCCTTACCGTCCTCGAGCACGGCCGCGGCGGTGACCAGCTTCATCGTCGAACCCGGCGGGTAGGTCTCGGAGATCGCCCGGTTCAGCATGGGCTTCTTCGTGTTCTTGTTGTTCGCGTTCCAGGCGTCGGTCTGCGCCTTCGACGTGTGCGAGGCCAGCTGGTTCGGGTCGTACGACGGCGTCGACACCATCGCGAGGATCCGGCCGGTCTTGGGCTCCATCGCGACGACGGCGCCGGTGTAGCCCTTCTGCGTCATCAGGTCGTACGCGGCCTTCTGCACGGCCGGGTCGATGGTGAGCCGGACGTTGCCGCCGCTCGGGTCGCGGCCGGTGACCATGTCCGACAGCCGCCGCACGAACAGCCGCGGGTCGGAGCCGTTGAGAACGTCGTCCTCGGTGCGCTCCAGGCCGCCGGCGCCGTAGTTGATCGAGTAGTAGCCGGTGACCGGCGCGTACATCGGGCCGTCGGCGTAGGTCCGGATGTACTTGTACTTGTCGTTCGACGGGTTGACGTTGGCCAGCACCTCACCGCCGGGCGCGACGATCTTGCCGCGCTGGCGGGCGAACTCGTCGTAGAGCACGCGGGCGTTGCGCGAGTCGGTGCGGTAGTCGTCGGCCTTCACCACCTGGATGTAGGTGGCGTTGGCCAGCAGCAGGACGATCATGACGAGCATCGCCATGCCGACCTTGCGGAGCGGGGTGTTCATGCCTGCGCGCCCCCGTCCGCCGGCGGGCGCTGCACGAGCACCGTGTGCGCTTCGGCGATCGGCGCCTGCGGCTGCTGCGGCGGCTTCGGGCGGCTGGCCGGCTTGCGCGCCGCGTCGGAGATCCGGAGCAGCAGCGCGACGAGGATGTAGTTCGCGAGCAGCGACGAACCCCCCTTGGACAGGAAGGGTGCGGTGATACCGGTCTCCGGGATGAGTTTCGTGACCCCGCCGACGACGACGAAGATCTGCATGACCATGGTGAACGCGAGCCCGCCGCCCAGCAGCTTGCCGAACGTGTCGCGCACGGCGAGCGCGCTGCGCATACCGCGCATGGCGACCATCAAGTACAGCATCAGCACCGCGGCCAGCCCGATGAAGCCGAGCTCCTCGCCGATCGACGCGGTGATGAAGTCGGTGTTGGCCTCGGGCACCATGTCCGGCCGCCCGGCACCGAGCCCGGTGCCGCCGACGCCGCCGGTGCCGAGCCCGAACAGGCCCTGCGCGAGCTGGTAGCCGCCGCCGGCCTGGTCGTAGGTGGCCAGCGGGTCCAGCCAGTTCGCGACGCGCTGCTGGACGTGCTTGAAGAGGTTGTACGCGATCACGCAGCCGACGGCGAAGAAGCTCAGGCCGAGGACGACCCAGATGACCCGCTCGGTCGCGACGTACAGCATGACGAGGATGACGCTGAAGAACAGCAGCGAGGTGCCGAGGTCCTTCTCGAACACCAGGATGCCGATGCAGACGAACGCGGCGATCAGGATCGGCCCGAGGTCGCGGGCGCGGGGCAGCTCGACTCCGACGAGCTTCTTGCCCGCCACCATGAACAGGTCCCGCTTCGACACCAGGAACGAAGCGAAGAAGATCATCAGCAGGATCTTCGCGAACTCACCCGGCTGGATCGAGAAGAACGGCAGCTTCAGCCACACCTTGGCGCCGTTGACCTCGGACAGGCTCGACGGCAGCAGCGCCGGCAGCGCCAGCGCGACGATCCCGACCAGGCCCGCGGTGTAGCCGTAGCGGGTCAGCGTGCGGTGGTCGTTCACGACGATCAGCACGACGACGAAGAACACCAGCGAAATCACGGTGAACAGCACCTGCGCCGTGACGGCCGGCGTGTAGTCCTTGCCCTGCTGCGTGGCCCGTTCGGCCAGGGCCAGGTCGATCCGGTGGATCATCACCAGCCCGATGCCGTTCAGCAGCGCGACGCAGGGGAGCAGCACCGGGTCGGCGTAGGGCGCCCACTTGCGGACGGCGAGGTGGGCGGCGCCCAGCACACCGAGGTAGGCGAGCCCGAGCCAGAGGATCGACGTCGTGAGCTCCTGCTCCTGGTTCGCCTCCACCAGCACCAGTGCGATGGTGACGATGAGCGTCGCGAACCCCAGCAGCACCAGCTCGGTGTTGCGGCGGGTCGGGACCTCGCGCGGCGGGTTCGTCTGGAACTGCGCTGCGAGCGGCTCGGCGGCGCGCACGACGGGCTGGCTCATCAGTTACCGCCTCCCGTCGTCGGTGCCGTCGAACTCGGCGTCGAGCAGTCCCTCCCCGCTGGCTGGTTCGCCGACGACGGAGCAGTGGAACCGGCCGGGGCCGACGGGGTGGATGTCGGCGTGACCGGATTGGTCGGCGTCGAGGGCGGCTGACCGCCCGCCGGCGCGCAGTTGTTCAGGCGCTTGTGCAGCTGAAGGAAGTTGTCGATGTACAGCCGGGCGTCGTCGAGGCTGTCCTTCTTGACGCCGTTCTGCACCGCCAGCCGCGCGTCCTCCTGGAGCTGGTCGACGCGCAGCTTGTCCGTGCACACCTGGTCGGGCGGGCAGGAGCCCTGCTCGTAGGTGTGCAGGTCGATGCCGAGGATGCTGCCGGGGACACCGCGGTAGATCACGACCTCTTCGTCCGCTCCCTCGCCGACATAGTACTGACTCAGCACGAAGTAGCGGGTGGCGATGGCCGCCGCGGCGAGGACCACGAGCACCACGAGCGCGCCGGCCAGCCAGCGGAACCGCTTCCGGCGCTTGGCCTTGGGATCTTCCTGCGGTTGCGGCAGTTCCTGGCGCGGCTGCGGCGGTGGCTGGGTCAGCGCCCTGGCCCGCGCCGCGGGCGAGTCGCCCTGGTGCAGTTCGTCGCTGCCGTCGCCGGCGGCGCCGCCCACGATGGGCGCGTCCTCGCCGAAGTCGACGTCGACCACGTCGGCGATGATCACCGTGACGTTGTCGGTGCCACCGCCCTTGAGCGCCAGCTCGATCATCCGGTCCGCGCACTGCTGCGGGTCCGGGATCTGCACGGCCTCGGCCAGCGTCTCGTCGCTGACCATGCCGGACAGGCCGTCCGAGCAGATCAGGTACCGGTCACCGGCACGGGCCTCGCGCACGGTCAGGCTCGGCTCGACCTCGTGCCCGGTGAGCGCCTTCAGCAGCAGGGACCGCTGCGGGTGCACCGCCGCCTCTTCGGGCGTGATCCGGCCCTGTTCGAGGAGTTCGTTGACGAAGCTGTCGTCCCGCGTGATCTGCGCGAACTGGCCGCTCCGCAGCAGGTACGCGCGCGAGTCGCCGACGTGCACCAGCCCCAGCCGGGTGCCGGCGAACAGGACGGCGGTGAGCGTGGTGCCCATGCCGTCCAGGTCAGGGTCCTGCGAGACGAGTTCGGCGATCGCGGCGTTGCCGTTCGCCACCGCTTCGCGCAGCTGGGCGAGCAGGTCGTCGCGTGGTTCGTCGTCGTCGAGCGGGGCGAGCGAGGCGATGACGACCTTGCTGGCCACTTCACCCGCCGCGTGCCCACCCATGCCGTCGGCGAGCGCGAGCAGGCGAGGGCCGGCGTACACGGAGTCCTGGTTGCTCGAACGCACCAGGCCCCGGTCGCTGCGGGCTGCGTAGCGGAGGACGAGAGTCATGGGCGAAGCTCGATCACCGTCTTGCCGATCCGGATGGGGACTCCGAGTGGGACCCGGAGGGGTGCAGTGACCTTAGCCCGGTCCAGATAGGTGCCGTTCGTCGAGCCCAGATCTTCCACGTACCAGTCCTCACCGCGCTGCGCGATCCGGGCGTGCCGGGTCGACGCGTAGTCGTCGTCGAGCACCAGTGTCGAGTCATCGGCACGGCCGATCAGGATCGGCCTGCCGTCCAGCGCGATGCGGGTCCCGGCGAGCGCGCCATGGGTCACCAGCAGCTGCTGCGGTGACTTGCTGTTGCGCGGCTTCTTCTCCTTCTTGCGACCGAAGGTCGGCACCTGGACTCGCATGCCCGAAGCCGCGTAGAGGTCCGACCGGACCACTCTGAGCGCGGCGAACACGAAGAGCCAGAGCAGCACGAGGAAGCCCACCCTGGTGAGTTGTACGACCAGCTCTGGCACTTGGTGTGTCCGCTCCCGACTCTTCCGCGCAGCCGCGACGCGGGTACGCCGCGGTCCCCCCGCACGTCAATTCTGCGGGAACAGTATTTCGCGTCCCGAGTCAGCCCTGTGTACGGAACACGAGGGACGAATGCCCCACCCGGATGACGTCGCCGTCGGCGAGCTGCCAAGTCTGCACCGGAGTGCCGTTCACGGTGGTGCCGTTGGTCGAACCGATGTCGGCGAGCGTCGCGCTCTGGCCGTCCCAGGTGATCTCCAGGTGCCGGCGGGAGACCCCGGTGTCCGGCAGCCGGAAGTCCGCGTCCTGGCCGCGGCCCACGACGTTGCCACCCTGCTTCAGGGAGTACGTCCGGTTCGAGCCGTCGTCCAGCTGCAGGCTCGCCGCGAGCTGACGACCCGGCGCGGGCTGGCCGTAGCCGCCCTGCTGCTGCGCGTACGGGTCGGCGGCAGGCTGGCCGTACGCCTGCTGCTGGCCGTACTGGTCGTAGCCGCCCTGCTGCTGGCCGCCGTACTGGTCGTAGCCGCCGCCCTGGGGCTGGGCGTAGCCGCCCTGGTCGTACCCGCCGCCTTGAGGCTGGGCGTAACCACCTTGGTCGTAGCCACCGCCCTGGGGCTGGGCGTAGCCGCCCTGGTCGTACCCGCCGCCCTGGGGCTGGGCGTAACCACCTTGGTCGTAGCCACCGCCTTGAGGCTGGGCGTAGCCGCCCTGGTCGTACCCGCCACCCTGCGGCTGCGGCTGGGGCTGGCCGTACTGGTCGTAACCACCACCCGGCTGCTGGGCGCCGTACTGGTCGTATCCGCCCTGCTGCTGGCCATAACCCTGGTCGTACCCGGGCTGCTGGCCACCCTGCTGTCCGTAGCCGTACTGGCCCTGCTGGCCGTACGGGTCACCCTGGTCGTATTGGCCGTAGCCGGGGGGCTGGCTCATTGCTGGGTCTCCTGCGTTGCTGGGTCGTGCCGACCGCGGTGAACCGGCGCCTGAGGGGCGGGCGTCGGGATCGACGGACGAACGGGTCTTGAACTGTCCAGTATGCAGCGCCTCGTTGCGCTCGAGTGATACGACGACGTCACCATAAGTGTCCAGGCCCTCCGCGGCGAGGTGTTCCGCCACCGCCTTCGCCAGGACCTGCGTGACCCGCTGCTCGTCACCGGCCATGCGCTCGTGGTCAGCCGTCCCCAAGGACACGATGTAGTGATTCGGGGCAAGCTGTCGACCGCCTGCCAGCTCACGAACGTTCTCCTCACTCTCCCGCTCAAGGGCGATCGCCACTTCCTGCGTGACGACGTTGCCACCGAACATGCGCGCGAAAGTGTTCCCCACCAGGTTCTCGAGTCGCCTGTCGAATCGTTCGGCGCGGCCCACCGGGGAAAACCTCCTCACACGCGTGCTTGCCCATCGATCCTATCCGGGTGAGCGAGCCTCGACACGGCCCCCGGTGAAACCGGCCCGAACGACCTGCTAGTCTTCTCTTCGCTGTCAGAGAGAAGCACTCGGGCGAGTGGCGGAATGGCAGACGCGCACGGTTCAGGTCCGTGTGTCCGAAAGGACGTGAGGGTTCAACTCCCTCCTCGCCCACGCTGTTCAGGGCCCCGATCGCTAGCGCGATCGGGGCCCTTCCCGTTGTCCTTATCTCTCCCGGGGGGCCGAGCCCCCCGGACCCCCCACGGTGCCTTCCCTCACCTTCCAGCGTGGTCCGTGAGAGGTGGTTGGCGGCGGGGTGTTGGTGGGGAATGTCACCCGTTTGGCTCTGCGTGGTGTTCGCTTGTGGCGGACTTTTGGGTGTATCAGGGTGTGCTTTTGGTGATCCAGTCCGCGATTGCGTCTGCCCTTGATGTGGTTTCGATGCCTGCGTGGGGGCAGTCCGGGCCCGTTGCCTCCACCGCCACCAGCTCGCCGGACTTGTCCTTGGGGATGAAGTAGGGGGCTCCCGAGTCGTACGTGCATGCGCTCGTCGTGATTTCCGGGGCCGTGCCGCGGACGCCCAGCGTTGTCGGCTCCACCTTCGCGATCGTGACCGTGCCCTGCTGCAGGCGGGTTGCCGGTGTGGGGTTCGCGGCCGTCAGGCTGCCCCAGCCCGCCAGGGTCAGCTGCCGGCCGACCTTCGGGACCGTGCGGTTCACCGTCAAGGGGGTGACCGTGCTTACGGGGGTGTCCAGGCGGATCAGGGCGACGTCGTTCTCCGTGGCCTGGAGGACCTCGGTCGCCTTGCGGGCCACGCCCGATTCGACGGCTTCGTCGACCAGGCCCAGCGTCACCGTCGTCGGGTACGGGACCTTGCCCGAGACGCGGTTGCGGTGCGCGTCGTGGAAGCAGTGGCCGGTGGTCAGGACCCAGCCGGGTGCGATCAGGGAACCCGTGCAGAAGCTGCTGTAGGTGGAACCGTCCGGGCGCGGGATCTTCGTCATCGCGAGCTTCGCGACGAACCCGAACTGCCCGGGTGGCACATCGGAACCGTGGGCGATCCCCGGCGCGGCCAAGGCGGCGGGGGCGGTGGCGGTGGTCAGTACGGCAGCGGCGAGCAGAGCGCGCAGGCGCATTCTTCCCCTTCGTCGAATCGTCGATCGACGTTCGAGGCTAGGGCCGGCGCGCGGGTCGCGGAATGCCCTGGCCGGGCGTCACCCGACAGCGCAGGCGGGTGACGCCCGGACGGTGGTCAGCCGAGGTGCGAAGCGATCCAGTCCGCGACGACGTCCACGCGCGCGGTCGTCTCGAGCCGGTTGTGCGGGCAGTCCGGCCCGGTCGACTCGACGGACACGAGCTGCCCGCCGGAGCCGCCCGCGACGAAGTAGGGTGCGCCCGAGTCGTACGTGCAGGCGCTGGTCGTCGACGTCGGGGCGACGCCCTGCACGCCGAGTGTCGAAGCCGCGACCTGGCCGACCTTCACCGTGCCTTGCTGCAGCTTCGTCGACGGCGTCGGGTTGGTCGCGGTCAGGCTGCCCCAGCCGGCGAGGGTCAGCAGCTGGCCCACCGACGGCGTGACCCGGTTGACCGTCAGCGGCGTGATGCCGGTGACGTCGGCGTCGAGGGTGGCGATCGCGATGTCGTTGGCGCTCGCCTGGTACACGGTGACGACGTTGCGGGTGACGCCCGGCGTGCTCTGGTCGACGGTGCCGAGCAGCACGGACGTCGGGTACGGCACCGGACCGGAGACCCGGTTGCGGTTGGCGTCGTGGAAGCAGTGGCCCGCGGTGATGATCCACTTCGCCGCGATCAACGCGCCGGAGCAGGCGCTGTTGTACTTGGTGCCGTCGGGCTTCGGGATGTCGGTCATGGTGAGCTTCGCGGCGAACTGGAACTGGCCCGCCGGGACGTCGGAACCGTTGGCCACGGCCGAAGCGGGCGCCGCGGTGGCGAGCCCCGCGGTCAGGGTCAACAGGGCAGCGGAAAGCACAGCGCGAACGCGCATCGGTGGATCCCCCTTGTCACGCACCGGCGAGCCGACGCCGGTGATCACCATCGAGCGTAGCGATGGCGGGCGGGGGCGGAAATGCTCTGCTCGGGGTGAGAAACGGCGCGAAGAAGGATGGCGGTGGCGGGAACTCCCGCCACCGCCGGGGAAATCAGTTCACGCCGACCAGGTCGACGACGAAGACGAGGGTCTCGCCGGGCTTGATCACGCCGCCGGCGCCGCGGTCGCCGTAGGCCAGGTGCGGCGGGATGACGAGCTTGCGGCGGCCGCCGGTCTTCATCCCCGCGACGCCCTGGTCCCAGCCGGAGATGACCTGGCCGGCGCCGAGGCCGAAGCGCAGCGGCTCGCCGCGGTTCCAGGACGCGTCGAACTCTTCGCCGGTCGAGTGCGAGACGCCGACGTAGTGCACGGTGACCGACTTGCCGGCCGTGGCCTCCACGCCGTCGCCGACGGTGATGTCGGTGATCTCGAGTTCGGCCGGCGGGGGTCCGTCCGGGCGGTCGATGAGGGGCTTTTCCAAGGTCATGGGCCTTACCGTACCGATTCGTGACGCGCTGCGCCGATCGGCCTACACCCAAGGAAGGAAAAACGCGAAAAGTCTTCACACTTTGCCTACTGCTGGGTAGCGTGCGTTTCGTCACTCTATGGACGGAGGGGAGCCCGGCATGCGACGAGGCATCCGCACCCTGACCTTTTCGGCACTGGCGGCCCTCGTGGCCGGGCTCACCCAGGTCGCCGTCACCGCACCGGCCGCCGAGGCGGCCGTGTCGCCCGACGACTACTGCGGCGGGCAGTGCAACGACATCCTGCCGCCCGGCGAGCAGGGCAGCGCGACCCTCGCCGAGATCCTGGCGCACAAGCTGCTCGGCACCCGGCCCGCGCACGCCGCCGACCAGCTGGGGAAGTACTCCTCGCTGCCGAACGGCTACAAGACGCTGACCACCGGCGCGATCAGCCAGTACTTCAACGACTCGTCGTTCGGCGTTCCCGCCGACCAGGTGGCGAGCACGACGAAGCCGCGGGCGGACGTGACGATCGTGCGGGACAAGGCACTCGGCGTCCCGCACATCACCGGGACCACCCGCGCCGGCACCGAGTTCGGCGCCGGGTACGCCGCCGCGCAGGACCGTCTGTGGCTGATGGACGTCCTGCGGCACGCCGCCCGCGGGCAGCTCACGCCGTTCGCCGGTGGCGCCGAATCCAACCGCGAGCTCGAGCAGCAGTTCTTCTCGAACGCGCCGTACACCGAGGCCGAACTGCAGCAGCAGATCGACCGCGCCGCCGCCAGCGGTCCCCGCGGCGCGCAGGGGCTGGCCGACGCGCAGGCCTACGTCGAAGGCATCAACAAGTACATCAACGATTCCTACAGCGGCCGGTACTTCCCCGGCGAGTACGTGCTCACCGGGCACGTCGACTCGATCACCAACGCGGGTTCGATCGACCCGTTCAAGCTGACCGACCTGGTCGCGCTCGCCTCGCTGGTCGGGGCCGAGTTCGGCGCGGGTGGCGGCGGCGAGGTGCAGAACGCCATCGCGAAGCTCGCGATGCAGGAGAAGTACGGCGTCGTCCAGGGCGAGAAGGTGTGGCAGAGCCTGCGCGCCGAGGACGACCCCGAAGCCATCAAGACGCTGCACGACGGCCAGACCTTCCCGTACGGCAAGACGCCGGCCAACGCGGTCGGGCAGGCCATGCCGGACAAGAACTCGGTCACCTCGCAGCCCGTGGTGTTCGACAAGACCGGCTCGGCGTCCACCGCGACGCCGTCCACTGTGGACGTCGCCGCGCCCGCCGAGCAGGAACCGGCTCGCGGGATGTTCGAAAACGGTGTGCTGCCGGCCAACATGCTGAGCGAGAAGCACGGCATGTCCAACGCGCTGCTCGTCTCCGGCGCCAAGACCGCCAGCGGCCACCCGGTCGCGGTGTTCGGCCCGCAGACCGGTTACTTCGCCCCGCAGCTGCTGATGTTGCAGGAGCTGCAGGGTCCGGGCATCAGCGCGCGCGGTGCGGCGTTCGCGGGCCTGAGCTTGTACGTGCTCCTCGGCCGCGGCCAGGACTACTCGTGGAGCGCGACGACGTCCGCGCAGGACATCATCGACACCTACGCGCTGCAGCTCTGCGACCCGAGCGGCAAGGCGCCGACGAAGGACTCGAACTACTACACCTACCAGGGCCAGTGCCTGGCGATGGACACCGTCGAGGTCAAGAACGCCTGGAAGCCGACCGTGGCCGACGGCACCGCGGCGGGCTCGTACACCCTGCGCAGTTACCGGACCAAGTACGGGCCGGTGGTCAGCCGGGCGACCGTCGGCGGCAAGCCGGTGGCGTACACGGCGCTGCGCTCGTCGTACTTCCACGAAGTCGACTCGCTGATCGGCTTCCAGGAGCTGAACGACCCGACCTTCGTCCGCTCGGCGCAGGACTTCCAGAAGGCCGCGCAGGACATCAACTACACGTTCAACTGGTTCTACGCCGACTCCAAGGACATCGCCTACTACAACTCCGGCGCGAACCCGGTCCGGCAGTCCAATGTGGATCCGAACATGCCGGTGTGGGGCGACCAGGGGCACGACTGGGCCGGCTGGAACCCGGCGGGCAACCTGGCGAACTACACGCCGCCGTCGCAGCACCCGCAGTCGATCAACCAGGACTACTACGTCAGCTGGAACAACGCGCAGGCCAACGGCTACGCCGCGGCCGGGGCGGACAAGTCCGCCGTGCACCGCGTCGACCTGCTCGACTCGCGCGTGAAGAAGCTGATCTCCAGCGGTACCAAGGTCACCCGGGTCAACCTGACCCAGGCGATGGCGGACGCCGCGCTCGCCGACCTGCGCGCCGAGCGCGTCCTGCCGCTGCTGCTGCAGGTGCTCGACAAGGCGCCGGCGACCGGTGCGGCGGCGGACGCCGTGGCGAAGCTCAAGACGTGGCTCTCCCACGGCCAGTTGCGCACGGAGACCGCGGCGGGCAGCAAGACCTACGCCGACGCCGACGCGATCCGGATCTTCGACGCCTGGTGGCCGCTGCTCGTCCAGGCCGAGTTCAAGCCGGGCATGGGCGACAACGCCTACAACGCGATGACGAGCGTGCTGGGCATCAACGAAAGCCCGTCCGGGTGGCAGAACGGCAACGGCCAGCACGCCGGCCAGCCGCACAAGGGCTCGTCGTTCCAGTACGGCTGGTGGGGCTACGTCAGCAAGGACATCCGGCAGGTGCTCGGCCAGCCGGTGGCCGGCCCGCTCGGGCAGACGTTCTGCGGCGGTGGCGACGTCACCGCGTGCCGCCAGGTTCTCGTCGACTCGCTGACCACCGCCGCCGGCCAGGCCGCGAACACCGTCTACCCCGGTGACGCGAGCTGCTCGGCCGGAGACCAGTGGTGTGCCGACACGATCATCCACACCGCGCTCGGCGGCATCACGCAGGACAAGATCAGCTGGCAGAACCGCCCGACGTTCCAGCAGGTCGTCGAGTACGCCGCGCACCGCGGCGACAACATCGCGAACCTGTCGGCGGCGAAGACGGTCAGCGCCACCAGCGCCGAGACCGGCTTCTACAACTCGCCGGCGTCGAACGCGATCGACGGGAACGCCTCGACCCGCTGGGCCAGCGACTGGAGCGACGACCAGTCGATCACCGTCGACCTCGGCTCGGTCCAGCAGGTCTCGCGGGTGATGCTCAGCTGGGAGTCGGCGTACGGCAAGGGCTACAAGATCCAGACCTCGCCGGACGCCGTCCACTGGACGGACGCCGCCGTGGTCACCGATGGCGACGGCGGGCAGGACAACGTCCCGTTCGCCGCGACGCCGGCGAGGTTCGTGAAGCTGCAGGGCGTCCAGCGCGGCACGAAGTACGGCTATTCGCTCTACGAGTTCGAGGTCTACGCCCACTGAGCAGGCCGGGGCACTCGCGGACGCGTGAGTGCCCCGGCCTCCCCTTATCGTGGGCGGATGGACGACTGGACGCCTCGCACCAAGGCCATCGCCGCCGGTCGGCCGCACGGCCCCGGCGAACCACTGAACACCCCGCTCGTCGCCACCAGCACGTACCAGGCTGGTGGCGACTTCGTGTATGCGCGCGGTGACGGGACGCCGACGTGGCACGCGCTCGAAGAAGCCGTCGGCGCGTTGGAAGGCGGCCACGCGACGGCGTTCGCGTCCGGCGTCGCGACGTTGTCCGCGGTGCTGGACCTGCTGCCGGTCGGGTCGCGGGTCGCCGTGCCGACGTTCAGCTACGCCGTGACGCGCGGGGTGCTCGCCCACGCGCAGAAGCTCGGCAAGCTCGCCGTCACCGAGCTCGAGCCGGCCGACACCGAGGCGTGGGTGGCCGAGGCCGCGACGGCCGACCTGGTCTGGCTGGAGTCGCCGACCAACCCGACCCTCGACCTGATGGACATCGAGACCATCGCCGCCGCCGCGCGCGGCCGCGTCGTCGTCGACAACACCTTCGCGACGCCGTTGCGGCAGCGGCCGCTGGAACTGGGCGCCGACGTCGTCGTGCACAGCGCGACCAAGCTGATCGGCGGCCACAGCGACCTGCTGCTGGGCATCACCGTCGCCGCGGACCCGGCGGTCGCGGCCGAGCTGCGCGGCGCGCGCACGCGGGTCGGGTCGACGCCGGGCGCGCTGGAGGCGTGGCTCGCCCTGCGCGGGCTGCGGACCATGCCGGTCCGGCTCGCCGAGCAGTCCCGCACCGCCGCGCTGCTGGCCGAGCGGCTCGCCGGCCACCCCGCGGTGCGGCGGGTGCGCTACCCCGGCTTCGGGATGATGGTCGCGTTCGACCTGGCCGACGCCGAGACGGCGGACCGGTTCTGCGCGTCGGTCCGGCTGATCCGGGCGGCGACCAGCCTCGGCGGCGTGGAAAGCCTGGTCGAGCGGCGGGCGTGGCTCGCGGGCGAGGAGCGGGTCCCGCCCGGGCTGATCCGGTTCAGCGTCGGGCTCGAAGACCCGGAGGATCTCTGGCGCGACCTGGCGTTAGCCCTCTCGGAGTAACGCGAACGGGCGAAAGCTCGATAGTCGCGTTACTGCAGGTCAACGCCGTAGGGAGTCACCGTGGGCAGAACGCTGAGCCGGGTTGCCGGGGTCGTCGTCGCGGGGGCGTTGGCCACCTTCGCCGCTGCGCCTGCCGCGCTGGCGCAGGACGAAACCAGCACGTCACCCACGGAAACGACCACGCCCACCTCGGAAACCTCGACCTCGAGCAGCCCGACGAGCACCACAGTGCTCACCTCGGAGTCCCCGGCGTCGGTGCCTTCGTCCACTTCGGGCATCGCGACGGCCGATCCGGCCCAGCCCGAGGTCAGGACGACGGACCAGCGGATCGCGCCGAAGGCCGCGCCCGAGATCAAGGGCGACACCCAGGAGCCCTCGAAGGACGACGACGGCTACCAGGACAACACCGGCCACGGCTTCGTCGGCCTCGGCGGCGAGGGCGTCCTGGTCATCGCCTGCGCGGCCGGAAAGCCGGGCGAGGTCTCGACCCAGTATCTGAGCGTCACCGGCGGCCCGGACCCGGACCCGGACCAGGACGAGGCCGACGGCCGGCTCTGGAACTACTCGGTGCGGGTCGTCGACGCGCCGGCGGGCACCACGACCGCCAAGTTCAGCTGGACCTGCGCGGGCGTCGAGGGCAACGGCATCGTCGAGTTCCAGCAGGAAGAGCCGCCGACCTCGACGAGCACCAGCACCAGCACGAGTGCCGCGCCGTCGAGCACCGCGCCGCTCACCACCGCCACCTCGACCACCACCACGAGCACGACTCCTCCCGGCAACGCCGCACCGAAGGCCCAGGTCAAGGTCGCGCCCAAGGGCGGGGTCGAGACGGGCTTCGGCGGCACGGCCTGGTGACCCCGCGCCGGGCGGGCGCCGCGCTCGCCCTCGTGCTGACGCTGGCCGCGTGCAGCACCCCGGAGCCGCCGAAGGCCGCGCCCGCCGCTGCCGTCCCGGCGGTGCCCTCATCGGCCCCGGTGACCGTGCCGTTCAAGGGACTCCGGCCGACCTCGGTGAAGATCCCCAAGATCGGCGCGGAGTCGAGCCTGCTCGCGGTGGCGGTCAAGACCGACGGCTCGATCTCCGTCCCGTCGGTGCACACGCCGATGCAGGCGGCTTGGTACAAGCTTTCGCCGGTGCCCGGCGACGTCGGCCCGGCGGTCGTGCTCGGCCACGTCGACGGCGACAAGAAACCGGGCATCTTCTTCCGGCTCAAAGACCTGGTACCCGGCGACGAGGTGGACATCGACCGCAGCGACGGGCGAAAGCTGAAGTTCGTCGTCGACCGCGTCACCCAGGTCCCGAAAGACACGTTTCCGCGCGACGCCGTCTACGGCAACAGCGCCAAGCCGGAACTGCGCCTGATCACCTGCGGCGGCGCGTTCGACCATGCCGAGCACAGCTACCGGGACAACATAGTCGTCTACGCGAACCTGATCGGCTGAAACCAGGCAGGCGTTACCGATTTTCGCAGTGCACTTCTTCACAGGTTTTCCGATTCCGGTATAGACCAGTTTTCGGGCAGGATGTCCGTATCGCCCAAACGTGTCTTTCTGTTGGGGTGTCACGCGCAGTGGGGGTCATTGCGCATTTCTTTCAGGGGAGTCGAATTTTGAAGAGAACCTTGGGCCGTCTCGCGGGCGCTGTGCTCGCGGGGGCCTTGCTCACGCTGACCGTCTCGACCACGGCGAACGCGCAGGAGGGGCTGCCCACTGCGACGTCCGAGTCGGCCACGCCGACCAGTGAAGCGCCGTCGGTCACCACCAGCACCACCACGGCGTCGCCCACCACCACGGAGCAGCCGACGCAGACCGGCACGCCCACGAGCACCGGCACGCCCACGAAGACCGGGACGCCGACGAAGACCGGCACGTCGACGACCACCACGGCGCCGACCACCGAGCCGACCGACCCGATCCCGCACGGTGACGACTACATCGACGACGTCGCGTACGCCTGGGAGTTCGACGAGGGCCAGGGCCTGCTGGCCATCGCCTGCGCCGTCGGCGAGCCGAAGAACGTCGTCTCCAACGACTTCTCCGTGGTCTCCGGCCCGTACCAGGACGGTGCGGACGGCCGCTACTGGGGCTACGACATCCAGTTCAACGAGGGTAAGCACCTCAGCGACGACACCCGGGTCTCCTGGACCTGCGAGGGCAAGCCGGTCACCAAGCCGGTCGGCCACGGCGGCGGCTCGGCCACCGTCGGCGGCCACAGCCAGGTCAAGGTGACCCCGAAGGCCGGCGGCGTCGAGACCGGCGGCGGCGCGACGGCTCGGTCCTGAGCGGATGACCGTGCAGTCCCGCCGTGGCGGCCGCGTGCTCGCGGCCGCGCTGGCGCTGTCCTTCGCGTTGGCCGGCTGCGGGTCTTCGAACCCGCAACCGGCGGCGCCGTCGTCGTCCGCGCCGGCCCCGGTGCCGGTGACCAAGCCGTTCGCCGGCCTGCGCCCGACGCAGCTGAACATCCCGAAGATCGGCGCGCAGTCGTCGCTGGCCGCGGTGCTGCCCAAGGCGGACGGCGGGATTTCGGTCCCGTCGGTGCACACGCCGATGCAGGCGGCCTGGTACAAGATGTCGCCGGTGCCGGGCGAGTCCGGGCCGTCGATCGTGCTCGGGCACGTGGACGGCGACAAGAAACCCGGCGTCTTCTTCAAGCTCAAGGAGCTGGCGCCGGGGGACGAGGTGGACGTCGACCGCAGTGACGGCAAGAAGTTGAAGTTCGTCGTCGACCACGTGGACCAGGTCCCGAAGGACACGTTCCCGACGGAAGCGGTCTACGGCAACACCGACAAGCCGCAGCTGCGGCTGATCACCTGCGGTGGCGCGTTCGACCACGCCGAGCACAGTTACCAGGACAACATCATCGTCTACGCCAACCTCGTGGCGTGACTTCGACGGCCACCTCCGGGACCCCGGGGGTGGCCGTCAGCCCACGCCGGAATCCGGGTAGGGAAACGCCTTGGGCGCGACCGCGGCCGGGTCGACCCACTTGCGCATGCCGGCGTCGCAGGCGGCGTAGCCCCAGTTGATCAGCTGGTCCTGCACCTTCTCCGAAGTCTTCGTGAGCCGCGTCTTCGTCACGGCGAGCGCCAGGGTCTGCTCGACCGGCGCGGGCAGCGCGTCGGGCAGTTCGAAGTTTTCGATGTTGCTGTAGGTCGCCCAGTACGTCCCGGCGAACTGCTTGTCCTGGTACGCCTTCAGCAGCGAGCCGGTGCGCAGTTCGCGGACCTGGTTGTCCATCACGGTCAGCACGCGCAGCAGCTGCATCGGCCAGTTCCGCTTCGGGTGCTCCTCGCGCTTCATCTTCTTGCCGGCGTCGCTGACCAGGACGGTCGCGCGCTGGTTCTCGATCGGGTCCAAGCCGAGGTTGTCGTACACCCCGGCGTCGCTGAGCACGATCTTGCGGTCGGCCCGGTGCGGGTCTTCGATCACGACCGGCGACAGCATCGGCGGGAACGCCGACGACGCGGCCACCGCCGTGGCCAGCGGAATCCGGCCGTGCGGGCCCTGCTGGCGGAAGAACCACCACAGCGAGCCGTCCTGCAGGTTGGTGGCGGTGAACACGAACTGCGGGCCGGCCGGGTCGAGGTCCTCGAGGCAGCAGTCGCCGAAGAGCCGCTTCGCGTAGACGCGCGCGAGTTCCTCGCCCGCGCTGCGCCAGGGGAGGAACATCGCCTTGAGCGTCACGGGGATGTCGACGTTCGTGCGGGCCAGCTTCCGCAGCGGCTGCACGACCTCCTTGCCGAAGTTCTCCGCGACGCCGTCGTCGCCGAACCACAGCTTGTGCCACGCGTGCGCCAGCACGCCCGCCGCGATCGAACCGCCGGAGACGCTGGAGACGGTGGTCAGCTTCGGCAGCCAGCCGAGTTCGTTGAGCCGCCAGAGCGCGCCGGCGTGGAAGAGCATCGCGCGGTAGCCGCCGCCGGAGAGCGCGAGGCCGACGCCGTCTCGTTTCGCCGAATCCACCCGGCCGAGTCTAGAGGCGCAGCAACGGCGTGAGCAGCGGTCGCTGCCCGGCCGGCACGTATTCGGCGTAGTTGTCGTACAACGCCTGCTTGGCGAGGTGGGCCGCGCCGGCGCCGTCGGCCGACCGGATCGCGTCGAGCACTTCGGCGTGGTGCGCGAGCCAGGTGCGCATCAGCGACGTCCGGTTGCTGGCGTGCTCGAGCTTGTCTTCGATCAGTTCCAGCACGACCCCGCGCACGACTTCTTCGCTGACCACCAGCAGAGGATTGCGTGAGATGCCCGCGATCACCTCGTGGAAGGCGACGTCGGCGCGGCTGAACTCGGCATAGCCGCGCGAAGCGCCTTCGCGCATGGCTTCCCACGCTTGGTCGAGGCCGGTCAGGTCGTCGTCGGTGCGGAGTTCGGCGGCGAGCAGGTGGGCCGAGCCGTCGAGGATCATCCGGAACTGCAGCAGTTCGGCGAGCCCGACGTGGTTGGCACGCGCGAGCCGGTGCATGGACCGGTGCAACGCGACGGGCGACGCGGCCAGCACCTCGGGGCCGCGCGGGTCGCCGGGCCGCGAGCGGATCATTTCGGCCGCCTGCAGCACGCGCAGGGCTTCCCGGATCGTCGAGCGGCCGACGCCGAACTGCGTCATCAGCTCGCGTTCACTGGGCAGCCGTTCGCCCGGCTTGAGCTCACCGCTGATCACGGCCTGCTCGATCTGCTCGACGACCCGCTCGTACGCGCGGACCGGAGCCACCGGTTCGAACCGCATCCCTTGACCTCGACGTCCGTCGCGTGCAGGCTACTGGTCAGACCAGTGTACCTACCTGGAGGCCAGATGAAAGCCCGGATTCCCGTGCTGGCAGCGGCGCTGCTGCTCGTGGTGTCCGGCTGCTCGGCCGGCTCGTCGGCGAGTGTTTCCGCTGGTCCGGACACCCTTTCGGTCGGCTTCACGGCGGAGCCGGCGAACTTCGACTTCACCCGCACCGACGGCGCCGCGATCCCGCAGGCCCTGCTGTACAACGTCTACGAAGGCCTGGTGAAGCTCGATTCGCAGGGCAAGGTCGTGCCGCTGCTGGCGAAGTCGTGGACGATCAGCCCGGACCGGAAGACCTACGACTTCCAGCTGCAGCCGGGCGTGAAGTTCAGCAACGGCGCACCGTTCACCGCCGAGGACGTCAAGTTCTCGCTCATGCGCGTCAAGACCGACTGGACCATTTCGATCAAGTCCACGATGGACGTCGTCGACCACGTCGACGCCGTGGCGCCGGACCACGCGCGGGTCGTGCTGTCGAAGCCGTCGAACGGCTGGCTGTTCAGCCTGACCAGCCGCCTCGGCGCGATGTTCAGCCCGACCGGCGTCGCCGACCTGGCGGCCAAGCCGGTCGGCACCGGGCCGTACGTCGTGGCGGCGCGCAAGCGCGGAGACTCCGTCGTGCTGAAGGCGAATCCCGCGTACTGGGGCCGGAAACCGGCGTACACCACGGTGGTCCTCAAGTACATCAAGGACCCGACCGCGCTGAACAACGCGCTCTACAGCAACGGCATCGACGTCATCTCGGCGATCACCGCGCCCGACTCGATCCCGCAGTTCCAGGCCGACGACCGGTTCCAGGTCGTCCAGGGCACATCGAACAGCGAGGTCACGCTCGCGATGAACAACGCGCGGGCGCCGTTGAACGACGTCCGCGTGCGCCAGGCGCTGACGTACGCGATCGACCGGAAGGCGTTGCTGGACACGGCGTGGGCGGGCCGCGGCACGCTGATCGGCAGCATGGTCCCGCCGACCGACCCCTGGTACGAGGACCTGGCGAACGTGTACCCGTTCGACCCGGCGAAGGCGAAGGCCCTGCTGACCGAGGCCGGCGCGACGAACCTGAACCTGCGGATGCGGATCCCGAACCTGCCGTACGCGGTGTCGGCCGCGCAGGTCGTCCAGTCGCAGCTCGCCGACGTCGGCGTGCGGACCACGATCGAACCCCTCGACTTCCCGGCGGTGTGGCTGAAGCAGGTGTTCACCGACCACGACTACGACCTGTCGATCATCCAGCACGTCGAGGCCCGCGACATCACGACGTTCGGGAAGCCGAAGTACTACTGGGGTTACGACAGCAAGCGCGTCCAGCAGCTGCTCGCCGAGGCCGACAGCGGGACGCCGGAGCAGCAGGTCGCGGACATGAAGCAGGTGGCGCGGCAGCTGAACACCGACGCCGCCGCGGACTGGTTGTTCCTGTTCCCCAACGTGATCGTGGCGAAGGCCAAGGTGGGCGGGTTCGTGCAGAACCAGGTCAGCGAGTCCTTCGACCTCACCGGATTGGCACCGCGATGACGGCCAGGGTGCTGCGCCGGGTGGCGATCTTCGTGGTCAGCGTGCTGGTCGCGTCGATCGTGGTGTTCCTGTTCATGGCCGTGCTGCCCGGCGATCCGGCGCAGGTCGCGCTCGGCGTCAACGCGACACCGGAGCTGCTCGCCAAGACCCGCGCGGAGTTCGGCATCGACCGGCCGCTGGTCACGCAGTACTTCGACTGGATCGGTGGCGTCCTGCACGGCGACTTCGGCCGCTCCTACGTCACCCGCGACTCGATCGGCCCGCAGCTGCTCGACCGCCTCGGCGTCACGCTGTGGCTGGTCGGCGCGGGGATGCTGGTGGCGCTGGTGATCGCCGTGCCGGCCGGGACGTTCGCCGCGGTGAAGCACCGCAAGGCGTCCGGCGCGGGCGTTTCCGGGCTGTCGCAGATCGGCGTCGCGATCCCCGCGTTCCTCGCCGGGATCATCCTGGTCCAGATCTTCGCGGTGCAGCTGCGCTGGCTGCCGTCGGGCGGGTGGACGCCGCCGAACCAGGACGCGGGTGAGTTCGTCCGCGGGCTGATCCTGCCCGCGTTGTCCCTCGGTCTGGTGCAGGGCGCGGTGCTCACGCGCTATGTGCGCTCGGCGGTGCTGGACACGCTCGGCCAGGACTACCTCCGCACCGCGCGGTCGAAGGGCCTGCGTCCCGGCCAGGCGTTGGTGCGCCACGGCCTGCGCAACGCGTCGGTGCCCGTGGTCACTGTGCTCGGCCTGCAGCTGGCGACGCTGCTGATCGGCGCCGTCGTCGTCGAGCGCGTGTTCGTGCTGCCAGGGCTGGGCTCGATGCTGCTGGACGCCGTTGCCTCCCGCGACCTGCTGACCGTGCAGGGGATCGTGCTCGTGCTGGTGGTCGGCGTGCTGCTGGTCAACTTCGTCGTCGACGTCCTCTACACGGTCCTCGACCCGCGATTGCGAGGTTCGTGATGCGCAATCTCGTCATCGGCGGGGTGCTCGTCGGCCTGGTCGTGGTGGCCGCGGTGCTGTCGTTCTTCTGGACGCCGTTCGACCCGGTGAAGGTCGACGCCGCGCACCGGCTCCTGGGTTTCGGCGGTGCGCATATGTTCGGCACCGACAAGTTCGGGCGGGACGTGCTCAGCCAGCTCATGGTCGGCGCGCGGACCACGCTGTACGTCGGCGTGGTCGCGGTCGGCATCGCCGCGGTGATCGGCACGCCGCTGGGCGTCCTCGCCGGGATGTCACCCCGGTGGCTCGGCGAGTTCGTCATGCGCGTCAACGACCTCGTGCTCGCGTTCCCCGCGCTGCTGCTGGCGATCATGTTCGGCGCGGTGTTCGGGGCGGACACGCTCACCGCGATGGTCGCGATCGGCATCGCGACGATCCCGTCGTTCGCGCGGATCGCCCGGTCCGGGACGCTGCAGGTGATGAGCACCGAGTTCGTGCTCGCCGCCCGCGCCGGCGGCCGGTCGCGGCTGACCATCGCCGTCCGGCACGTGCTGCCGAACATCTCCGGCCTGCTGATCGTGCAGGCTTCGGTGTCGTTCGCGATCGCC
>Ga0070668_100000338_pt1 | contig 30940 bp, 46 predicted proteins | sample KBSS43metaG_FD_64661 | JGI IMG/M metagenome (GOLD analysis project Ga0070668, IMG submission 64661) | Switchgrass rhizosphere microbial communities from Kellogg Biological Station, Michigan, USA - KBS S4-3 metaG | ecosystem: Host-associated > Plants > Roots > Rhizosphere > Soil ...
CCACTGGCGGCGCAAGGGCGGGAACGCCCGCGCCGAACGCCTGACGCCCGAGCAGCGCCAGGAAGCCGCACGAACCGCAGCGAACGCCCGATGGGGCAAGGGAGAGCCGAAATGAACACGCCGTCTGCCACCGCCGTTCGTCTTCACCACGCCGCCGAGAGCCTTCTGTACACCGGCCCGCACCGGGATCTCCCGCTCGCGCCGCTCGCCTTCGGGATTATCCTGGACGGACTCCGGGGTGCCGAGGAGATCGAGCGGGCCGCCCCGAAGGACGCTACAATCGCCGCGCTGGCGGAAGAGGTCGAGCTATTGGCCGAGGGGCTTAGGTTCTATCAACCGGCGATCGTTCGAAAGGCCGAGAGAGAGCGTGCGATCGCCCGTTTGCGTCGCCTGGGCCTCGCCCTCGGCATCCTCCTGCTGGGCACGAGCCTGTACGCCGCGCCGGTGCCCCACAAGCCGCGCCACGTCACGAAGCCGATCAGCACGATCACCGTGAAGGTGGTCTCCCAGGTGGACTTCCTTCGGGGAGCTCCGGCCGGCGGACGCGGTTCCTGGCGGATCACCACGGCGGATATCGATGGCTGCACCGCCTGGGTGGACGACTCCGCCCCCGACGTCACCGCTGCCGAGATCCTCGCCCTGCGCGCCTGTCGGATGAAGATCGACCTTGCGGTGGACGCGGCGCACGCGGCGGCCGAGAAGGGCGGCCCGAAGTGAGCGCCCGCGACGTCGCCAAGGAGGCCATGCTCGCGACAGGGACACAAGGGCGCTTCACGGTCTACGCTGCCCGGACGGCGACTCCGATGCTCATCCGCTGGCGGATCGCGGTTGCCTACCTCGCGAACCTCCGGCGCGGCTTCTACTACGCCCGCTGACCGCCCAGCCCCTTCGGCGCAGGACCGGCCGGAGGCTTCCTCTTTTCCGCTGATCCAGCTAGACTTGCGGAATGGATCTGCAAGACGCGATTCGAACGATCCCATGCAAGCGGTGTCATGGCGAAGGGACGGAAGCGGTCGTCGACGGCCCGACGCTGCGCACCGCCCGCGAGCAGGCCCGAGTCTCCATGGGCGAGATGGCCCGCGCGCTGGGGATCTCGGTTACCCACGTGTCGGACCTGGAGAGGGGCTATCGTGGCTTCTCCGAAGATCTGGCGCGCCGCTTCCTTGCCGTTCTGAAGACGTAGAAGACACCCCCAGGCGTACCTTTGCGCGCTGGGCGTTCTGTGAGGAGAACAAGCAATGGATCTCGCCGATATCGAGAACCTACTCCTGGACTTGGTTGAGGGTATGCCGAGCGAACGGAGCAGGGCGATCACTGTTCTTGCCCGGCTCATTGAAGCGGCGCAGCCCAAGCCGGCCGAGGAGACGCTGCGAATGGCGTTCACCAACCCGGCCACGCCGAATGTCGAAGGCGGGGGGCGGCCCGAAGCGGATCCCGAGCTGATGCAGGCTCTCCGGGACTCCATGGCGGCCTCGGCGCCGCCGGCCGGAGGTGCTGAATGAGCGTCCCGAGATTCCAGGGGGAGACCCCCTACGATGCCGTCGTAAACCACTACGGACTGGACATCGAAGAGCAGGGGCTCTTCGATGCGTGGCTGACAGCGGCGGGCGTGCGCGCCAGCGAAGCGAGCTCGGCAGCCATCGACGAGCAGCATCGGCTCTGGCGCGCGGCTCTCGACAAGTCCAGGGGCGTCGGTGCGGACGGCCCGACGTCTCCGCCTCCTTCTGGTAACGGCCCGGCCGATCGTCCGTACTGGACCCGCTCCGGCCGGCACGGCTAGATCATGTCGAAGCCCCGAAACATCAGCCGCGCCGCTCTCCGAGCTTATGCCGCCCGGCGGCGCGTGCTGCTGGCTCTCGGCTTCGACACCTACGAGCTCTATCTAGCCTCCGACCTCTGGAGGCGCATCCGCAACGCCAAGCTCGACGCCGAGGGCCGCATCTGCTACGGCTGCGGCGCCCCGGATTGCGTCCAGGTCCACCACGGCGACTACGAGCGGCCGACGCTGGAGGGCAAGGCGCCGCACCGGCTCATGGTGGTCTGCGATTCCTGTCACGAGGAGTGCGAATATTTCGGCAAGACTAAGCTCGGGCCGGCCGAGGCTACCGCGAACCTTCGGAAACTCCGAGCGCAAAATCTTGTTGACTCGCCGCGAGTCATCTGTTAGTCTGTTCTGAGAGCGGCGAACCGGGTGAAACTCACCGCGAGGTGATCCAAGTCCGGCAGCGGATGAGGTCGGGGGCCGCTCCCTTTTTTCGAGGAGGATGCGAATGCGATTGATTGATCTGCATGAGGAATGGGCGGCGCAGGCATACAGAACTAGAGAGCTGGCGCGCGTAGGCCAGCTCGTAGCCGCCGACCGCGCCCACAAGCTGGTGCTGAACCTGGAAGGACAGATCGACGCAAGGCTAGCGACCGGTTCCATCGGCTGGAGCGAGCCGCTGGCCTTCGGGGTGCCGGACGCCGCGCGTCGGTATGAGGTGCGGCGGTGAGCGAGCCAGTCGCGAGCAGCGACCTTTGCCCGCAACCGTGCCAGCAGTGCAAGCCGTATCACCATTGGTTGGAGGACGGTATTGCGCCCGACGAGAGAGAGGATCGAGGCGCGGATCACCCCGTGCTCGTGTACGACCGGCAGCACGGCACGGAGCACGCCCGGGAGTTTTTCACGTGCAAGCATTGCGGGGCGTGGTGGACAGCCCTTCCGGACAGCCATTTTCTGGACGTAGAGGAGGGCGACTGGTGACGGTGCCGTCGGAGCCGAAGCCCGAAGCCAAGCGCGAAGGCCAGCAAGCCCGCTACCGGCTGTCGGCGGCGAGCATGGCCTACCTCCGGCGGATCTCGCAGAGAACCGGCCTGAGGCAGAATCAGGTGGTCGACCAGCTCGTCACCCAGGCGCGCGAGGTCGAGACGCGGGTGCGGAAACTCGGATTCCGGCACGTGGGCGAGGCGCTCGCGGTGCTGGAGAGGGAGCGCGGATGAGCCGCTTCATGGTTCCGACAACGGAGTCCTCGTTCGGGCCGTGCCTGGATCTCGCCGAAGTGCTGCCGGAAGGCTGCGACCTCGTGCTCCTGTGCAAAATGACCAGCGCCGGCTACGTTCCCGCAAAGGTTCTTCTGCCGCACCAGGTCTACACAGCCGACCTTGCTGGTGGTGAATGGGTCATCTTTGCACTTGGCGAGCCCGTCGTCGTCAATGAGGGAACGCGATGAACTGGCCCGGCGAGCCCTGCCTCCTGGAGGGCGTCTCGGCGGACGACTACCATCAGGATCGGTTTGGCGACGTTCCAACTCTCCGGCGGTCTGTCGCTCACACCGGCATAATCGTCGACTGGCTGCACGCCGCCGCCGAGCACCCGCGCCTGCCCGGCACCGTGGTCGCGAAGCAGAGCAAGAGCATGGACCTGGGCTCGCTGGTGCACTGCCTGTTGCTCGGGGGCGAGGAGGGGCTGGTGGTGCTGCCGGCGAAGTACAGCGATTTCCGGACGGATGCGGCCCGCGCGCTGCGGGATGGCGCCTACGAGGAGGGGAAGGTTCCGATCCTGGCGGAGGCGTACGAGGAGGCCGCGACCGCCTGTGAGATCCTGAAGCCGGAGATCTGCCGGGCGATCGAGGCGGTGTTCGGCTTCGTTTCAGTATCCGTCCTCTGGTCCGAGTTCGGTCGCGAGCTGACGTGCCTCTGGGAGGAAGAGGCCGCGACGGTGGACGAGATGGTGAACATCCATCACGTCCGCTGCCGCGCTCGCTTCGACCTCTACTGGCCGCCGGCCGCGCTGCTGGCAGACCTCAAGGTGGTGACCTCGGGGTACGCCTCGGCCTCGAAGTTTATACGAGGGCTCAACTCCGAGGAGGACTCGGGAGCGATGCAGGCGGGGAGCTATCTTCGGGGGCTGGAGGCTTGCCATCCGGAGCTCGCCGGCCGCACGACGTTCGTGTTCCTGCGGGTCGAGCCGTACCCGCCGCACAGCGTGGTCGCGATCCCGGTCGGGCGCGGCATGCGCGAGCTGGGGGAGCGGCGATGGTTGCGGGGCGTGGCCGGCTGGGCGGAGTGCATGGCGAGCGGCGTCTGGCCCGGGCCGTCGCCAGTGGTCGCCGAGGTCGAGACTTGGGCTGTCGAGAGGGAACTGCGACACCAAATGGAAGGAGCCGACGATGCCGGATAGGAAGACTCTCGAGAAGCTCGCGAGGGCGTGGGGGAACGACCCCTTCGCCGGGACGCGTCTCAAGCTGCGCGACGCCGCCCCCGCGCTGGCCCTGGCGTGCTTGGAGGCGCGGGAGGCGCTCCGGTTCGCGATCAGGACCGGTTTGATGGATGAGGGGGAGGGGTACGAGCGCGAGGTCGCGCTCCTCGACGCGGCCCTGGCGCAGGCTGGGGTGGAGCTGTGAAGGTGGATAATCTGCCCGAGGAGTACCCGGACGACGTTTGCCTGCTCGGCAAGGGTGAGGCGTGCTGTAGCTTCCTCATGCTCGGGCCGGGCGGCCTGTTCTGCGGAAAGGGCTCCGCCTTCCAACCGATTCTCGAGAAGCGGCGCGCCGAGAAGTCGATCCGCGCCATGGGCGACAACTGCGAGGGGCCGCCGACCTTCGCCCAACCGGAGCCTTCCTGATGGTTCGCCAGTTCGAGCACGCGCCGGCCATCCGCCGCCGGGTTTGGCTCCGTCTGGGCATCGCCGGCCCGACCGGCTCAGGGAAGAGTCTTTCCGCGCAGCTTCTCGCCTACGGGATGGCACAGGTCGACCCCGGGCCGGTGTGGCTTCTGAACACGGAGGGACCGAACGGCCTGTTGTACGCCCCGAAGCCGGGGCAGAAGCCGCAGCCGCCGATGACGTTCCCGTTCGAGCACCTCCCATTCGATCCGCCACACCGGACGCCTGACTACCTGGAGGCGGTGCGCTACGCGGTGAAGAACGGCGCGAAGCACATCATCATCGATGGCGGCCACTTCGAGCACGAGGCCTACCTCGCCTACCACGACGAGGAGACCGACCGACTCGCCGGCAAGGGGGCCGACTACCACCGCCGGAACAAGATGGCGATCACCGCCTGGATCAAGCCGAGTGCCGAGCGGCACAAGGCGCTCCTGGAGTTCCGGCTGATCCCGGCGAATATCATCTGGTGCTTCCAGGGCAAGGAGAAGCTGAAGATCAACAAGAAGGGGGCGAGCGAGGAGGAGAAGATGGTCGAGATGGGATGGCAGCCGATCGCCGGGGCGGAGGTCACCGCCGAGTTGCCTATCCGCTTCATCCTCCCCGCCGGCGCGGACGGCGTTCCCACCCTGCGGCCGGAGCTGCCGGGCGAGAAGCTGTTCAACCGGGTCCCGATCGAGCTGCGCCAGGACGGGTTTCTGACACCAGGGCGGGCGCTCGACATCGACCTGGGAAAGAAGCTCCAGGCGTGGGCGATGGGCGATGACCCAACCGATCAAGGAGGAGCGCACCACTTCTACAACGGCCCCAACCCGCCGCCTTCGGAAACCTCGCCGCTGATCGAGCAGATCAAGGGCGTGCTGTCGCGGCATGGCCTCCTCGGCAAGCCCGAGAGCCGGGCGGTGGTGCAGGAGGCGTTCGGGATGGGGTGGAAGAACGCGGTGACGCTGCCGGCCGAGCAGTTGAGGGCCGGTCTCGATAATCTGACGAAGAGCTTGGACGGCCTCGCCGCCATGAAGGTGGAGAGGAATCCTGGGGAGGACGAGCCATGGGAATGAGCGGCCGTAGGAAAAAGCTGCGCGCGGCAAACCGTGCCAAGAAAGAGGCCCGGATGAAGTCGCCGGGGAAGGATTCCGTCTACGCCCGGAAGCTGCGCGGGATCTACCCGCCCAATTCGCCCTATCAGCCCGGAGGGAAGTGGGCGTGATTGGCTCGCCTGCGCGCGGCGGCCTCCTACACGATCCGGCGGTGCCGGGCAAGGGCTGGGAGGGCTGCCACGATCTGACCGGGCCGCGCTCGCTGGTGTGCATCGCGGGCGAGCTGCGGGAGAGGGAGGCGGAGCGAGCGGCCCGGGCTGCGCGCCGACGGGCATCCTGGCTGTTTCGGCTGCTGCGGCGCATACGGGACTGGCGGGCGCGGTGGGATCGGGGCGCAGAGAGGCGGCCAGGGACTAAGCTGTGCGCCCCGAGCGCTGGGTCGACTGCGGACCAGCGCGGCGGGATCTGCGACGCCTGCCGACAGGCCGCCGAGGAGAACGATCGCGACGCGCGTCTTGCGCGAGAAGCGGTCGACGAAAGGATGGCTGCCTTCGACCCGAACGAGCAACTCGCCCTTGCTCGCGCCGCTGCGCTGCGAGACGGCCGGGCCGATCTTGCCAATGCGATTCACGCCCTCCAGTTGCTGGATCTGACCGGCAACCTGGACGACATGGCCCCGCTGGTGGTCGCCGTCCGTGCCACGTTCGAACAAGCGCTCGGGGATGATCCCCAAGTGCACTGAGAAGGAGATCACAATGGAATCGCACACCTTCACCAAGAACGACCTCGTCCCCGTCGCCCTCGTCCCGCCTGCCGGCGCGACCGGCCTCATCATCCGCGCCCACGTCAAGCGCGGCCCGGTCGAGCCGGGTACCGCCGTCCGCCTGTTCCACCTGCGCACCAAGAACTCGCACCGCCGGCCGAAAGTCGACGCCGACGCCGTCCTGCCTCGCGAGAGCGAGATTCTCGAGCTGCTCTGCCGGAACGACCAGCTCACCGCCGCGTTCTCGGGATACGGGAACAAGCGGATCGGGCAGGACGCCGGGAAGGAGGGGCGCGAGGTGTCCCAGCCGATCCACATGGGGAAGTGCCCCGAAGAGTTCGACGTGGTGATAACCGCCCCGTTCAACGGTGAGGGCGCAACCGTCAGTGCCGGTCCCTTCACGGCGACCAGCGACACGGAGATCGACCCCAACCCCGGCGAGGAGCTGGAGCTGCTACTCGGCATGAACACCCCCGACGCGAAGGATCTCCGGGCGCCTGAGGGATGGACGATCAGCTGGGGCGAAAACGCGGTCGAGTGGATCGGAGCTCCGAAGGAGGGCGGCTGATGCCCGGCTTTGCGTTGACCGGCGGCGAAGCCCTTTTCGGCGAGGGCTTCGCCGCTCTGGCCTGCCTCGACGTTTCCCAAGGACATCCCGGGGTGCGAAAGACCGCTACGTTTCACCCCGGCGAGGTCTCTCTGGTAAAACGGTACGGCGGCATCAACATTTTCGACGCGATCGAATACCTGCCCGAGCAGAATGCAGGAGCTCACGCCGCTGGCCTGAACAGCCAGGCCCCGGCGCTCCTCCCGCTCGTTTTTGCGCGGATGGGGATCACGATCGCGCCGGCCCCCCAGCGAGACGCGCTGGACCTCTCGCTGCTCGTCGGGGCTACCCAGTGGGTGATCCAGAAGGCGATCGAGTTCAAGCTCTTGGAGCCCGCTGCGCCCCCCGTCGACCCGCCCGTGGTGGTTCCGCCGAAACCCCCGGTCCTGCCCCCGGGGCAGTCCGGGGGCCTTCACCCGCTGAGCCCGGCGAGCGTGCGGGTGGAGGAGCTGCGGAGCCTGGCCAACAGCTTGCCGTTTTTGCGCGACCCGCGATGGCTGGCCGTGGTCGGCGCCAGCCTGGATCCAACTTCGCACTGGCCGGCGATCAAGCCCTTCGCCGTCGAGGCCCTGCGCTTCTACCGCCGTCTGAGGGCCAAGCTGGGCGACACCCGGGAGATCCCGGCGGAGGACCGGTGATGGCAGCGGTGCGCGAGGTCTACAAGGAGACCTATCGAAAAGGTGCTGCTGTCGTGCGTGAGTCGCTGCTGCCGGACAGCCTCCCGTACATGGACAAAGCGTTCCGGGTGTCGGGAATCGAAATCCGGGCGGCTGGCAAAATGGCCGACGGGCGAGAGTTCCAAGACGTGCGAGTCTATTCAGAGAGGAGAGCCGATGAGAACAACGACCGAGACGCGGAACCTGCCGGTCAAGCTCAGCGAGGATGAGCTGGCCGAGCGGGCGCAACAACTAGCCGTCAGCGTGACGAACGAGGAGACCAAGCGGGAGGAGTTCGCCGCCTGGGAAAGCACCATGAAGGAAGCCGCCAAGGCGAAGAAGGCCGGCATCTACCTCTCCCACGCCGAGACGCTGCGGCTGGGGGAGATCGTCGAGACCGGCATCGAGGATCAGGACGTTGCCTGCACCTGGCTCTACACGAAGGAGGCCGCATACCTGCGCCGGGACGACACCGGCGAGCTTGTCCAGGTGCGCGACCTCCGGGTGGACGAGAAGCAGGCGGTGATCGGCGAGGAGGCGGTGGCGCAGGAGCCGACGTTCGACGATCTGGAGCGATGGTCCGGGGCTGAGATCACGGCCGAAGGCAAGCCCGCCGACGTCGACGGCGGCAAGATGGAGGTCAGCGGGGAGATCCGGTTCCCGTCCGGCGTGGTGGTCGATCTCGCTGACCGCGAGGCCGCCATGCGCGAAATGGAGAAGTTCATCCGGGAGACGGTCCGGTGAGTGAGCGCTGGAGCCTGGAGATGATCGAGCTAATGGAAGTGGCGAACGGCTGGAAGACGAGGGCCGAGGCCGCCGAGGCGAAGGTCGAGCTCCTCCTCCAGAGGCAAGACGAAATGGCGGCGCAGATCGAAACTCTTCGCCTCCACGCCTTGCCGATCGAAGGCATCATCAGGTAGAGTTCCAACAGCACCACGGAAGCCCGCTGAGCCGAACACCCAGCGACGACACGAAAAAGGTCTGGCTTCCTCCCCCTCGGCTCGCGGAGTTCGTTCGGCTCGCCGCTTCCGAGGGGGAGGGGCCGGTTTTCCGTTGGAGGTCTGTTCCCATGGACGAAGAACAGGATGATCCTCGCGACTTCGAGCCCTACGATCTTCACGACGCCGTCGAGCTGGCGGAAGCCGCCGGATGTCTCTGCTCGGAGCTTTGGGCGGCGGAGCGGTGTGGATGCGGAGAGTTCCGGGGGCGCCTCAGCGGTTCGGGGCTCGTCGTAATACAACACGACCCCAGGTGTCCGGCAGCCTTGACGGCGGAGATGAAGGAGTGGCTGCCCGCTGACGGCAACCCTACCTCCCGCGCTGAGCATCTCTCCGACCGCCACGAGCGACTCCACAACCGCGACGGCAAGGTGGAAGGGGTCGACCGGTGAGCTGGGACAGCCCCATCGATCTCGCCCCGGTACGGGACGAGCGCCCATGCGTTTTCTGCGGCGCCCTGGCCCCCAGCCCCCGGCAGTCCCCCTTGCCGGTAATCTGCCACCTGTGTAGGCGAGATGGCTCTCGAAACGCCGCCGTGCTGCGGGAGACGGCGCGGTGAGGTTGGAAGAGGATTGGCAATCCGACGTCGGCGTGAGCCACCCCCCAGAGTGCGAGCGGCCCACTACAAAGAACTTCGTCAGGAAAGGAATGCAGTTCTCGCGGAGAGAGTGGTGGCGGCTGGTACACGCCGCGAATCTGGCCGGGATTAGCGTCGAAGAGTTCGTTTGCGAGTGCGTACTGGACAAGCTCGACAAACTGGACGCGCCATGGGCCTATCCTCCGCGAAGCAAGAACCCGCGCTCCGGCTACGTATACGCCATGGCAAGGCGAGGTCTGACAAAGCTCGGCCTCAGCGTCGACCCCGAGGTTCGTTCGAGAGCCGTAGGGGCCGCGTTGCTGTTCAAGCTTTGGACCGCCGATATGCGGTGGGCGGAGAGCTTTCTACACGACCGATTCGAGGCTTTCCAGGTTCACGGTGAGTGGTACCGACTGACCCGCGCCCACCTTGACGAAATCCTTTCACTCGCGAAAACGATCGAAAAGCCTCCGGCCCCTCTACCACTACTGGAGGAACGATGAGGCAGCGAACATTCGATTTTACCGAACCGCAACTCGCCCGGCTCGCCTCTGAGTCTGAGCGCTCCGGCCAGGGCCAGGCGGAGATCGTCCGGGCCGCTTTGGAGATGCTCTTCGCCTCCAGGCTCACGCCGTACCCCACCAGCAGGGCCACCAGCACGGCTATTCCCAGCGAGAACGGGAGCCACCAGCCGGGCCACCAGCAGGCACCCCAGCCGGGCAGTGCCGGGGAGGGGGTAGGGGGTGGGGAGTCTTTGTCTTTGGGAGGGGGAGGAGAGCACGTAGAACAAAAAGGAAAGACACGTACTCCCAGAGCATCCTCACCCCCCCCGGCGGTCCTGCCGTTTCCAGCGCCTGACGAGCTTCCGGACGTGGCGGCCAGGGAGGCGACGCGAAGCCGGACGGCCGAGCTGCGCTGGCGGATCGAGGAGTGCTGGCGCGATCACCTCCTGTGCCGGGAGGGGTTCTACCGCGAGCAGAACGGCTCCCCGCCGGGGGTCCACCCCGCGCTGACGGACGAGATCGCGAAGGCCATCCGCGACCAGCTCCTCGCCCATGACCGGGATCTGCTCGGGCCGGCCGACCGCGACCGCTGGCGGCGAGAAAGCCGAGTGCGCGCCGCCGGTTGCGGAGTCTTCAACGACCCGTGGTGCTCGGGCCGCCACACGCAGAACGATGCCACCAACGGCGGGACGCGCTACCTGGAGCCTTGGCGGCCGTGGAAGCGGCTGCACGGGAAGCCGGACCCGGTCCCCCGGTTCGCGCAGCTCTACTTCGAGATCCGGGATGCCGAGGAAGTCGCGGCGGAAAGGGCGAGGCGATGAGCAGAGTGGCTGCGCTGTACGTCCTGCCCGACGGCCCTTACGCTGGCCGCGACGACGTCGATCTGTGGCCGGAGAGCCGCGACGCGCGCCTCTACGCCGGCCCGTGGCCCGTGGTCGCGCACCCACCGTGCGCCCGGTGGGGCAGGTACTGGAGCGGCGGTCCGAGCGCGGCAGGGCGGTACAAGGGGGGCGACGACGGGGGATGCTTCGCGGCGGCCCTGGCGGCCATCCGGAGGTGGGGCGGTGTGCTGGAACATCCCGAGTCGTCGCATGCCTGGAGAGCCTTCCGGCTCCACAAGCCGCCACGTGCCGGCGGATGGATTAAGGGGCTCTGCGGCGCCTGGTGCTGTTGCGTCGAACAGGGCCACTATGGACACCGAGTGCGAAAACCCACGTGGCTCCTGTACTACGGGCCGCAGCCACTTGATCTGATCTGGGGGCCGGCTCCGCAGACGGAGAAGATGGACTTGGGGTTCCACTCCACCGAGGAGCGGCGGCGGGCGATAGCAAAGGGCTTCGTGGCACCCTCCAGGCTGTCGAACCGCGCACGCACCCTCACCCCCGGACCCTTCGCGGAGCTGTTGCTCGAGCTTGCGAGGGCCGCAGCATGAGCGCGATCGGAACCCTCTTCCGGGAAGCGCTCAAGAGCCTGCGCGCCGGAAACATCCCCGACCTCGGCCCTCCGTCGGACATCTCGCACTGCGGGTGCCCGCTCGCGGAGGGTTGCTGGGGCTCCGGCGGGTGGCACTTCGCGAGATGGACCGTCGCCACGTGGTACGACCGTGAGAAGAGAGAGTTCGCCGCCAAGAGGCCGGAGATGAGCGTGGCGGGCCTGCGCGCGGCGTGGGCGGCCTGGCTGATGGGGGAGGAAGACGCGGGCCGCTTTGACGAGCAAGGGGTGCACGTGAACTGGAAGCCCTACATGGGCCAGCCCTACGCGTTCGAGCCATGCCTGTCCTACCGGGCGAAGGTGAGAGAGGGGATGGCGGGCGATCAGGCGGAGAAGCAGACGGAACGTAAGAAGCGATACGACAGACACCAGTAGCATTCCCCCGGGCCGCCAATTCCGGCGCGCATCGGGGCCGGCAGCACCCGACTCTAAGGAGGTCCCCGGAAAATGAAGAGGCTCACCTTGTTGATCGCGACCATGGTCCTGATGATCCCCGCAATTGTGACGCGTCCAGTCAGAGCGAGCGGATCGTTCATCTGTTCGGGTACTATCAGCACCTATTCAGAGTGCGTGAACGAGTGCTGGTGTGAGTACTCCAGTTGTACGATTGAGAGCGGCGGCTACAACGCCTATTGCAGCAACCGGCGATCGGCGTGCAACTCGGACTGTCGCGGCTGGTTCGACTGGTAGCGGCTGGAATCGGGTGGCCCGGGGCGGCCCGGCGCGGAGGAATTGGACTCTCCTCCGCGCCGGGCTTTTTCCTACTCCGCCTTCTCGCCCCAGGGCAGCTCGTCGAGCCAGCCGTCGACGGTGGCCGAGAGGGTCTGGTCTTCGGCTTCCTGCGCGCCGGCTGCGATCTTACTGAGGAGCCAGGATTTCAACGCGGCCCGCTGAGCAGGCCCGCCCGGTGGGCAACAAACCCCTAGGATGCAACATCTCTGCTGGTTTCCCTCAGTCTCAGGCATGTTCAGAGTCCTTTCTTTCCGTTGGCGATTCGTAGATCCGAAACGTCCATGGACGTAACCTTGAGTTGAGCCTCCAGCTTGGCCAGGCTTTCGGCGAGGGAGCTCTGCTGTTGGGCGGCAAGATCTGCGCGGGCTTTCTCGGCATCGCGCTGGGCCGCCTGCACCTCCGTGCGGGCCTTTGCCTCCAAGTCCATCCGCTGATTGATCGAATCGATGCGGCCGACCTGAGAATACCAGCTCGCTCCGACGGCGACCACAAGAGCGATAGTTTTAAGGTCGAGCCGGAACGCACCGGTCAGGTCGACGTCGCGGTGTGGCGTAGATGGTGTCACGGGGGATCTCCTTTTGATGGTCATCGTACGTCGTCTCGCAACCCAGGTACGCCGAGCATTTCCTCCTCCACGAGCTGCTCCCAGAACGACCCGCGAGCCTTGCGCTTCCTGGCCTCCAGCTCGGGGACGTGAATGCCGAGCGGCCCGATCTCAAGGCCGCCGAAACCAAACTGCTGCCCGGTCATGGCAGCGGGGCTCTGCTCGTGCTTCTGGTCGAGCACCCGGGCGAGCCGTTGGGCGTCTGGTGGGATGGTCATCCCGCGTCCGATGTTGCCGAGAATCCGGGAGGGGTCCTCGCGGATGTCTCGGATGCTGTTCGACGGCAGGAACGGAACCTGCTCGGCGACGCCCCAGCCGGCGTTCACAAGCCCCTCGGCGACGGAACGAGCGCGATGAACGGTGCCGCCCACCTGGATCGCCTCCACGGCCGGATGGTGCAGGAGGTTGTGCGGGATCGTGACGCCCGTTCCGTGGCCGCCGATGCGGATCTCTCCCGGGTGAAGGTCGCTATGGCGGCGGTGCTCGCCGGGCACGTAGTAGCCGCCCACCTCGACCGCGCCGGTAGCTCCCAGGGCGATCAGGCCAGCTCCCAGGGAGCCTTTCTTGATCTGTCGCATGATGAGCTCGGCTTGGCCCTCGGGGACGTGCTTCAGCCCCTCCTTGATGGCGTTGGCGAGCGTGCGCTCCGTCCCCTCAGGGAGCTTGGCAAAACCCCGGCGGACGACGCGCTGCACCTTCGCTCCCGCCTTGACCAGGCCGACCGCATAGTCGGTCACTTCCAGAGCGTAATTCGTCGGCACTTTGACGATCGGGAGGAGCACGTTGGCGGTCGTGTTCGTCGCCTTCATCGCCAACGACTGGCCGGGGCGATCCTCGAAGGCCCGCCGGAAAGATCGCACAGCGGCGTTTTCACCCATGAAGATGTCACGCAGGGCGTACTCGTAGGAACGGGCCTTCATCTCCTCCTGAAGGACGGGGTTCAGGAGCGCATCCGGCCCCTCCTTCTTCAGGTAGTAGAGCGCCTGCTTTTCCATCGCGAACTCGTACGCGGCGATCTTGGCGGGGGCCTTCAGGCCGGCGTGGACGCGGCCGGGGTATTCCATCCATTCAGGGGCGGCGGCGCTGCTCGCGTGCTTGCTGAAGGCTTCCGAGAAGGCCCCCTCACGGCCGGCGAGCCCAGCGCGCAGCTCCGCGCGAGCCGTCTTCCCGAAGAAGCCGGCGTAGGACTTCGCGATTGCCTTGAGACTCCCGCCGCCCTCGATGGGAGCCTCGGCAGCGAAGTGCTTCACCACCGGCAGTCGAGACACGCCGGTGCCAAGGAACTCCTCCAGGGGCTTGAAGAGCAGCGCTCTCTCGCTGGCCGCCGCCGAGATCTTCTGAAGCGTGGCCGTCCCGGAGAGCTTGAGGAACCGCCCCCAGCTCGCCGTCCAGTCCATCGCCACCTCGGGGCGGGTGCGGCCCGCCAGCTCCTGCTTTCGGATGACGAGGTTCGCCTGGCGCTTCAGGGCATTCACGCGACCCTGGAGGGCGATGGCGTCGGAGTCGAGCGCCACCGGTCGGCGTTTCACTTTCGGATGGTACCCCTCGGCGAGCTGCATCGTCAGCTCCTTTTCTCGCCGGGCAAGACGGTTGCGAGCGGCGGCCAACTGCTCGGCCGGAGAGGATGGGCCGCGACCTGGCAAGGCGTGCCGCTCGGCGATCTGCTGCGCCTTCCGTTCGAGCTGCGCGGCCTCGGCCGTGCGACCTGCGGCGCGGGCCTCATCCAGGGCGGCAAGAGTGCGGCCCTCCTGCCGGATGCGGGCGAGCTCCTGGACAGCCTCCGACCGAGTCGCTTGCTGGCGCACCACGCCGTAGCCGGAGATGGCGTCGCGGACTTCGCGGGGCTCCAGGCCCTCGATGTGCGGCCGGATGGTCTGGAACACGCTGTCGACCACCTCGCCGAGGCCCCGCGCACCGGCCTGCACCCGGTTCTTCGCCATGCGGGAGATGATCCCCACCGTCTCGGGGTCGAGCCCGCCTGACATGTTCAAGGTCTGCTGATTCTGGACCGCCTTCTTGTCCAGGCGCTTGGCGAGCTCCTGGAACTCGGCGTCGAGGTCGACCTTGGCGGCGCGGCGGATGCCGGAGCGCTCCGCCTTCGCGACGTCCCGGTGGACGGAGGCCACGGCGCGCTCGGCTTCGAGCTGCGCGACCCTCTCCTCGTAGCCGGCGAGCTGGCCGTGGGCTTCCTCGATCTGCCGGGAGAGCTGGGTGAGCTTCTCCTCGGCGCCGGGGAGCACGGGCGCGCCGGCCTCGCGCGCGGCCACGTTGAGCCGCTGGCGCAGGTAGAGCGGCGAGAAGTCCTCGGCGATGAGCTTCTGCCGGGCGGAGCCGGCCAGCGCCCACTCGGTGCCGGCGCGCTTCAGGGCGGTGTCGTTGACGTCGATCGCGGCCTCGGCGGCTACGCGGCGGATCTTCGCGAGCTCGGCGGCCTCGGCGTCCCCGGCCCGGAAGGCCGCCTCCTCGGCGGCGAGCGCTTCTCGGTGATCCAGGGAGATCTTCATCCGGTCGTGCAGGAGGAGGTCATTCTCCAGGGGGGTCAATGCGCGGGGCTTCTCGGCGACCCGGGCGGCCAGCGCGCGTGGCGCCTCCGGGTCGGTCTCGAAGATGCGCTTCGCCTCCCCCCAAGTCTCCCCGGACGTCTTCCTGGCGAGAGCCTCGACTTGCGGCAGGCCGCGCGCGATCCGCTCGGGCTCGGCGACGGCGTTCTTCGTGCCGGTGTGGGGCGTGTCAGCCGGCAGCTCCTCGCGACGTTCCCCGAAGATCTCCGCCAGCGAGGGTGGCTCGCGGCGCGGCAGCGGCGCGGGCGCGGCGTGCTCGTCGATGGCGAGGGAGGCGCGGGCCAGCTCGTCGGCGCTGCCGGGCGCACCCCGAAGCCCGAGGGCGGCATCCTGGGCGGCCCGCTCGGTGTGCTCGCCCACCTGGAGGAGCGCGGACTCGGGGCGGAAGGAATCCGCGACGGCGCCGGGGCCGACGAACGCCGCGTCACCCCCGGGCATCGAAGCCATGGCCTTCGCCCGGCGGGCCAGGAAGGCGGCCTCCTCGGGCGCCAGCTCCTCAGCGGCCCGCGCCACAGGGGCGGCCCTGCCGAGCGTCATCCGGAGAGCGCCCTGCGCCTCCTCGGCGGCTCTCGCCGCCTTTCCCCCGGGCCCCAGGGGGAGCGCCATGCCGGCGGCTTCGGCCAGCGTATCGGCGGCGGCGATAACGGCGGGGTCTCCTTCGGAGGCAGCCAAGGCCTCCCGGTGCTGCTCGTTCTGCCGGCGGATGTCCTCGCGACTCGCCTTGAGGTCGAAGAACCCGCCGGGCTTGCCGAGGGTCGGGTAGGGGTCGCCGGGTACCTCGCGTTCGGTGTCCTGCGAGGGGAGCATCGCGGAGGGGTTGTCATCCGGGAGGAACTTCGCCGCGAGTTCTGGGATCGACACCAGGCCCTCGGCGGCGGCGGAGACGGCGCGGTCCCCGAAGGCGAGCGCGCGGGCACCGACGGACTGCTGGGGATCAGGGCCGGCGAGCCCCTGCGCGGCGGCGATCTGGCGCGCCTGCGCCATCTGCGCGCGCTTCCGCCGGCGCGCCTCTTCGTCGTCGCCCTCCGTGGGGTCGACCCCGGGCGAGCCGGGGTGTCGGCGGAAGACGGCGAACGCGTCCCCGGGCGTGGCGAAGATGGCGAACGGATCAGTGCTGCCCGGCACGAGCCCTCCGGATTCCAGCGACGACGTCACGCGGAAGCATGGATTGCAGGAGTTGCGCCGCCGTGGCGCGCTCCTCGGGAGAGAGGCGGCCCACGGCAGCCTCGACGTCGGAGACCCGCTGCTGAAGGGGGCGATCGGGATGGGGGTCCCCAGGGACGGAGACGCGCGCGCCGGCGGCCTTCGGCGGCGCGCTGGCCCCGCGCAGGGTCTTCATGCTGGGCGCGCCCTCCTCGCCGGCATCGTAGGTGCGGACCTCAACCGCCCCGAGCTCGGGGTGGTCGGCGTTCTGGACATACTGGACGCCGTCCTTCGCGAAGTAGCGCAGCTTGCCGTCGGCCAGCGGCTGCCCATCGATGGGGGCGAACCGCCCGCCGGGGTTGCTCGGATCTGGAGGCGAGATCCAGCCCCAGACGCCGTTCGGCGCCTGCCCCAGCCGTCCCTTGATGCCTCCCACGCCGCCGCTGCGCGCCGCCGCGTGCTTGTCCTGGATGCTCTCCACGAGCTCCGTGCGAGCGGCGATCCGGTCCAGCGGCTCGTACTGCGCGGGCGCCTGGTAGGACGGCGCCAACTTGAGCTTCATCTCCCCGGGGAGCCGGGCGTCCTGCTCGGCCTTCGCCTTCGCGGCGGCGGCGGCGGCCTCGGGGCCGGAGAGAGCCTCCAGGCTCTGCTTGGCGATCTTGTCTTTCAAGGTCGCCTTGAGCTGCTCGATGGTGTCCCAAGCGTCGGGGTTAAGCCCGCGCGCCTTCGCCTGCGCACGCTGGCTCTGCGTCTCCGGGCTCGCCATCTTCTCCAAGGCGGACATGTCGCCCCGCTGCGCGGCGGCGGCGGCTTGCTGAGCGAAGGGGCCGGCCGGGTCCTCGTTGGCGGTGGCGCGGTCGTACATGCCGGCGAGGGCGGCGGCCTGCTGCTTGGCCCGCTCCTGTTCGGCCTTCTGCTGCGTGGCGGCGAGCTGCTTCTGGTAGCCCGCCTCCTGCTGCGCATTCCCCCGCCGGACGGCGTTCTCCCGGATGCCCTGGATAGCCGAGGTTCCCTCAGCAGCGGCCTCCCCCCAGCGTCCCGAGCCCAAGCCGCTTGAGAGCGCTGCCAAGCCCGCCCAGAGCGCGTCGAGCTTCCCGCCCCGCTGCTGATCCGCCGGGAGATCGCCGAAGCCGCCGTAGGGCGCCGGAGCCTCCGGCGCCGACGGTGGCTGGAGGTGCGCCAGGATCTGCTCGTAGGTGAGCCGCTTCGGGGGCGGCTGCGCACCGCTGAAGCTGGACGGCGCACTTTCGGCGTCGCTTCCATCGAAGGCCGGGAAGAAGCTTTGGTAGCCGAACATAGGTCGGTTATCCGCCGCCCTGCTGCTGCCGGTTGTTGTAAAGGGAGCCGATCTGGCCACCGATGGCCGCGCCGCCGAGCGCCCCGGCGAAAGGCGAGACGTACCCAGCGCCGCCTCCGGCACGGGTGTCCAGGCCTTCCGTATGGACGCTGCCCGAGTTGCCAAAGGCGCCATTCATGATGTCGTTGAACTGCCCCAGGCGGGACAGGGGATCGTAGAACTGCTGGCGCTGCCAGCCGAGCTGCGCGTTGACGTTCGCCCGGCTCGCGTTGGCGGAGATACCCGCCTCGCGGAGCTGGTTCTGCGCCTGGTCACTGCCGAGGGAGAGCGCGCCGGCCGCTGAAAGGTCGCCGCGCCGGCTGGCCGCGAGGTCGTTGATCCCGCCCAGCGCCGCCTTCTGGTCGCTGCTAAAGAGGCTGGCGAGGTTCCCCAGACCCTGGGCGGTGCCGAATCGCCCCTCCTCGCCGAGCTGAAGGGCGTTGCCGAGGGCGCCGAGATCCTGGCCGCGCCGCGCCACGGAGAGGGAGTCCGCCGCGCTCGCCGCGCTGGCGGAGGTGGCCCGGTCCCTCGCGCCGATGTCAGCCATGCCGAGGTCGTATTGCGTCCCCAGCCCGAGGGCGTTCTGGAAGGCGCCGAAGCGGGCGGCGGCGAGCTGCTCCGCCATCTGGGCATCGCCCTGCGCCACGGCCCCCTCTTCGAGCTGCTGGTAGATGTCGCCGCCGTAGAAGCCGGAGCCGACGGCGCGGGCTCGGAGCTGCTTGATGTTCTCCGCCCGGCCGCGCCCCACCTGGGCTTCGATCGCGGCGGCCTGGGCGGCGAGACCCGGGGCATCCTCGCCGGCGATCATCTTGCGCAGCGCGGCGTCGACGCCCGTAGAGCTCGCGTAGCTGGCGGGCTGAACCGTGCCGCCGTGGCCGTTGCTGGCGTAGTAGCCGGTGAAGTTCGTCGGAGTGAGACCGCCGCCGCCGCCACCCCCGACGCCCAGGTTCCCCAGAAGGTAGTCCTGGAAGGCCGCCAGGCGGGGATCCTCGCCGATGTTGTTCGCCGCTGCGGTCGCCGGGTCGAGCAGTGGGTTGCTGCTCCTGCCCTCCAGCAGGTCGGTCGAGTAGCGCTCGGCCGCGCTGTTCATGTTGGCGTTCTGCCCGGGGAGCCCCTCCATGCGGCCGATGAGGGAGGACGTCGACCCGCTCTGGCCCGTCTTGCCCGCGAGCGTCGAGGGGAGGCCGCCGCCACCAGCCCCTCCACCACCCGCCGCAGGAGCCGCGCCGCCCGTGGCCGGGACGACCTTGCCGTTGACCAGCGTCATCGCTTGGCCCTTGGCGTTCGTCCAGGTGGTCGCCTTGCCGGTGCGGGCCGGAGCCGCCGCCTTCGCGTTCGGGTCGCCGGCGATTGGCGCCGCCGTGCCGCCGGAGAGGGGGTTCTGACCGCCAGTCAGCGCGCCCCAGGCGGAATCGAGCGCGCCCTGGCGGTAGGGCGTGGTGTAGGGGTCCGACGAGGTGGTAGTGGTCGTGTCCACGTGCCCGGAGCCCTTGGCGATCTTGGCGTTCGCCTTGTTGGTCTGCTGCGTGCCGACGTAGCCGACAACCGCGCCGCCAACTCCAACCGCGACAGCTACCCAACTGATGGCACACCTCCTTGGTTCGATACGCTGTCAAGTATACCGGCGGTACGCGCCTCCTCCAAAAGTCGGTCCTGGTAGAGATCGAAGGTCGTCCGGCCGTCGGGCAATTCGCGCCGATCAAGAATCCGCTCGCGGATGGCGGCGAGCAGATCCTCGTCGGCCGCGCCATCTTGGCGGGCTTCCTCTTCTTCCGGCGAGAGCGGGTGACAGGTCACCCAGCGGCACTCCTCGACGATGTAAAGGAGCCGGCGCGTCCCCGGCACCGTCACGCCCACGTGGCCGGCTGCGAGCTCTACGACACCTTCGCCGGGGACGAAGACGCGCACCAGGCCCGAGAGCACCATGTAGAGGTGCTCCGTGTTGTGGGTCTGGCTGGTGCAGAGGGTGCCGGCGGGCATCAGGATCTCGCGGGCGTATAAACCCGGGACGAAGCGATGCACCAGCGGGAGGCCAACCACCGGCAGGCCGGACTCCAGCATCCGATGCTCCAGGGCGTCGAGTTCCTGATGGGCGTGCTCAGCTACTTCCCCGCGAGCGTATGCCCCGGGGGCCACGAGCGCGCCTCCACCGCCAGCAGCGACCGCGCTCAAGCGACCTCCTCCATGGTGACGACGGCGAGGAGCACGTCGAGGGCGTTCGGGTTGGCATCGTTCGCGAGGCGGTTGCGGACGAGGCGGAAGTGGGCGACGCCGAAGGGGGAGGCCGGGAAGCGGGCGGTGCCGACAACCGTCGTCTTCAGGACGCCGCCGGCCGCCGCCGGCCCCGGCGCGGTCCAGTCGATCGTCATCGTGTTGTTCACGGTGGTGCTGCCGGCGCCGTAGACGCGCACGACGAACCCGAAGTTGAAGGGAACGACGCTGCCACCCGGCGAGCTGTACCAGACGTCGAGCCGGGGCCGGGTGAGCGCCCAGAGCGCCCGAGCTTCCACCATGCGGTTCGCGCGCGTGGGAGCGCCGGCCGGGAACTGCATCACGAACGCGTCGCCATTCTTCACCTCGACGACGGCACCCTCGTAGACGCTGTAGCCGGAGCCCAGCGGCACCTTGAAGTAGGTCTCGTCGACGGCGCGCAGCAGGGCGCGCTTCCGCTCGAGCGAGACGGCATCGCCGGTGAGTGGGTCGAGCCCCGGGGCGGAGAGCTTGGCCGCCTTCACCGCAGCAGCTCCTGATTCACGAAGCAACCCTCGAAGCTATCGAAGTCCTCGGCCGCGCAGGAGATCACGATTCGGAAGAACCGGCCTGCCGTCTGGAACGGGTACCAGCCGGCGACCACGTCGCGCTGCGCCGCCGTTCGCGTCTCCGTGGCACCGGTGGTGTTGAACGGATCGAGCAGGGGCGTCACGGACACCTGGGGCGAGAGCACGGTGGACCGGCTGAAGATCGGGAGCACGCCCTTGATCGTCGATTGCCCCTGGGGGAGCGCCGTCTCCAGGTTCGCCGGCCGGAAGCGCAGCGCCAACAGGGGGCCGTAGACCGTGCCGCCGCTGTTCAGCTCCGCGTAGGCAGAATTCGTTCCATCCCACGTCAGGGCGGCCAGCGCGGCGTAGTTGTCGCGGGCGTAGGGCCGCTCAACGACCATCGTGGGCTGCGTTCCCACGGGGTGCTCGATCTGTACTTGACCCCAGGAATCGGTGACGGGGTTGTATAGGATCGCCAGCACGTTCCCGGGGTCCTGCCACAGGTTCCGAAAGGCCCAGCCGACGAGCGGCCAAGCCGTCGACTGGAAGCCGACGAGCTGGGTGTCCTCCTGCCAACCGTAGAACGAGAACGAGGAGTTCGGCTCGTTCGTGACAGTCGAGTCGAGCAGGTACTGATCCACCCCCGGCGGCGAGATCTTTTGCGGAGCGCTGAGACCGGTGATCCGATAGATACCGTCCGGACCCACAAAAAAGGTTCCATAACGGGTGACGATGATCGACGAAGGGAACCCGGTCCCAACATTCGAGGAAAGGAGATCAAAATTGAAGATCGTCGGATAGCCCGCATACTCGCCGTAGAAGATGGCGTTCCGCTTGAAGGCGAGAAGGTACTGCCCGCCCACGAGGCCGGTGATCTGGCCGGGCACCGACACGAGCCGCTTGTTCCCCGCCAAGCTGGTGGACGTCGAGCCGCCGGGGGCCGGATCGAAATTCGTAGCGTCGTCCGCATCTGACCAGACAACTTCATCCTGGAAGCGGCCGGCATTGGAAAGGTTTGCGCCGACAAAGTGCTCGCGAACCGTAGTGATGTACCTCGGCTGCGGCTTGAAGGTGGACACGACGCCGTTCGCGAACAGCCCGGCGTTGTTCGTGCGACGCTGAAGCGGGTCAACGGCGTCGGTAGCCCAGATATCGTTACCGATTGAGACGAAACGCCAACCAGCCATGTTAGGACCGTACCCGCCGACCCGGGACACGCTGGTAAAGGCGCCAGAAGCAGGGTCTACCGTGTAGAGCTTGGTGGGGCTCCCCGTGAAGATGGTCTGCGCGTCGGGCAAGTAGGCGCCGGTGCCCGCGCCGGACGCCCAGATGTGCGTATGCCTGCCGGTCATAGGGCCGTCAACGGCGCCTGGACCTGCCGCCAGGAACTTGCGCCAGGGCCGCGCCGAGTCATAGGCGGGGTAGATGTTCAGGGCGGTCTCCCAACCCTCGCCAAAGTCGCTCCCGCCGGGGGACCATCCGTCGAAGGGAACGAACACTATCGGCATGAATCACCCTGTCCCGTTGGCGCCGTGTCGTGATACCTATATGGGTGTGCGCCGCTCATGGCGTAGCCTACCGAGGGAGACCCAGGATGAAAAAAGCCGCCCTGACCTTGCTGCTGCTCTGCATGTTCGTGACCGGAGCCCGTGCCGATGTTGCTTCGTGGACCGCGCTGGGGCGCATCAACGACATCGCGATAATCACCCACCCCGACAACAACAAGACGGTCGAGATCACCTTGAACGTCTGGGTGGCCGAGGACGCGAATTTTCGGCAGGTTACGTTCGAGTGTGGCGGCTATCTGAGCTGCACGACCGCCCTGCTTGGCTCGTGCACCAAAGCGTCCCTGACGACCGTTTCCAGCGACTCCGAGGGGACGACGACCCGCGAGGTCTGGCAGTGCGTGAACCCGCACTACGCGAATTGCAAGCTTTTCTCGGGCTACATGATTCCGCAGTTCTTCGCCACCAGCGCAACTGCCAACTCCGGCTGCCTGTACTAGCACCCTCACGCGCTCACCAGCAGGTAAGAGATGTCCACGGCAGCCGTCACCGCCTGCACGAAGGGGGCGGTGACGGCCGAGGCGAAACGGAACGGGCCGGCGGTCTCGCCGGCCTGCACCTCGATCAGCGCCACGCCGCCGCTCGCCGGCTTGATCTGCACCTTGTTCGCGGCGTCACGATTTCGGAGAATCAGCCACGCGGAGCCGGCGGGCACCTCGCCGAGGATCAGCGCCTCTTCCGCCGTCCCGACGGTCTGCCGCCCCTCCAGCCACTTCGTGCCGGTCATCGTCGCGAGGATCTCCCCCTCGTCGAACTTGGCCGCGTCCCCCTTCGCGAAGGCGAGGACGCCACGGGCAGTGATTTCGTTCGCCATCAGGTCTCCCTCACTTCGAGCCGTGCGACATCCACCAGATCAAGGCGGCCAGGGCGGACGGGATCAAGCCCGCCACCGCCCCCCACAGCCCCGCCTTCTGCTTCAGGAGCGCGATCTCCACCTTCACGTTCGCGATGTCGTCGGCCCGGAAGGCGTCCATCTTCCGCTCCAGGTCGTCGATCTTCCGGCACGCCTTTTCGAGCTGGTCGAGAACCAGCAGCTTGTACTCGTTCCAGCCCGGCGCCGGCGGTCCCGGCTCGCTCACGCCGTCGTCCTCTTCTTCCATACCACCGCCGAGGTCATGAGCCCCGCCGCCGTCATCCGGGGCGAGAGAGTGATCTCCACCGGCACCTCGGCGCCGCTCTTCTGCCGGGCGGACAGGGCCATGTGGATGCCCATCGGTCGCTTCCGGGGGTCCTCGGCATAGTTCCCCCGGTGGCCCGCGTGGGCGGCCCGTGCCGCCTCGGGGACGAGCATCTCGACGGCCTGGCCGAGCACCTCGCCGCGCGGGTAGCCAAAGAGCAGCTCCGAGGCCGCGTTGAAGTAGACGATCCTGCCGTCCGCGTTCACCACCAGGAACGGCACCGGGAGATCCTCGATCCAGCCGGCCATCATCTCCGGGCCAATGAGGCCCTCGGTGAGCTCGCGCAGGCGCTGGAGCGACTCGTCGTGGTCGGGCATCAGGACCCGCCCCGCCGAACATATACCGTAGCCGTAGCTCCGACCTCAAGCTGCGCGCAGCAGGCCCAGCAGCTCCCCACGTCTCCGATGTCCTCCACCGAGCACGCGAGGAAGCCGCCCGAGCGCTGGAGACGAATCCGGCCGCCGATCCCCGCTTCTGTCTGCTTCAGGTAGACCGAGAACACGTAGACGACCGCGCTGAAGGTGCCACTGATCTCGTAGCGGGTCCAGGTGGTCGCCACGTCAAAGATGTCTAGATGGACCTCAGCGCCAGCGGCGGCTGCCGTGGTGGTGGCCTGCGTGGCCGTGCCGAACGGCGCCTGGTAGTCGATCCGGTCGGCGGTGCTCCCCGAGAGCGGGCCGGCCGTATCGTTGGCGACGACGCTCGCTGTCGTCTTCGTCCAAGCGGCGTTGTCGAACTCCTCGGTCCAGAGCAGGAGGTTGGGATTCGGCGCAGGAGGCGCAGCGCCCACGACAGGGGCGCCGAGCGGCAGACCGAGGCATGGGCCGAGGTTCATGCCGTCCCCAGGCTTCCGTAGTACCAGTAGGCGACGTGGGCGGTTCCTGTCGCTGGTACAGTGGAAAGTTTCTGCGCTTCCTGTACGCGAAAGGGCGGCGAGATAACCCCACCTTTGAAGAAGGCCGAGCCGGTGCCGTCCGAGACGTCGCCGCTGGGAACGACGGCAGCACCGGGCCCGCTCGCGATCCAGACGTCAGCGTCCGAATCGATCACCACGTACTTGGCGCCGGCGGGAACCGTCTCGTCTTCCGCCGCCGCCATCGTCCGATTGTTGATGTAGAGCGGAAACGGGAGCACGGGGAGCGCCCCGGCGATGCCGGGGAAGCTCGAGACCAGGGGTTGTAGGGTGCCGGGCATGCTGGGCTCCTCAGATCGGCGCGCCCGGGAAGACGAGCTGCCGCCGCTCGGACGCGGGCAGATTGCGCACGAAGGCGCTGGGGATCTGGTAGATGCCGCCGAGCTGGAGGCGCTGGGCGCCCGTCTGCCGGTAGCTGTTGATGGCGAGGGCGGCCCCCTGCTGGTGCGCGGCGGCGAGGTCGGGCCGCTGGTCGGGGCTGGTGGCGAAGTAGTCGGCCAGCACCAGGTGCTGGTAGGCGACGACGCCGGTGGTGAACCAGGGGTTCGTCGCCGTGGGGATCGTGCCGTCGATAGTGACGCCGGTCAGACTGTCCTTCGTGGCGTCGAGGGTGCCGTCGTACTTGATTACGAAGGTGCCCGACGGCGCCGGGCCGAACTGGAGTTGGTTGCCGATCCACGCCGCGCGGTAGGGGTAGGCGATCGACCCCAGCTCTTGCAGCCGGCGGATCTCGGTTCGGTCGGTGTTGACGATCTCGATCGTGTAGCTCCCGAGGTCGTAGTAGATCCGCTCGAAGCGAAGAAGGCTCTTCGGGAAGCCGGCCGTGCCTGGCCCGTAGGCCGCGACGCCGGCGGTGGTAGACCAGGAGCCCGAGGTCTCCATGAACGTGGTCGCCTCGGGCTGCAAGGTGAGGAGCTGGCGGACCATCGCGGACGCGATTAGGGCCGCCGTGGCGGGGTGTGAGTTGAGCACCTGCGCCACGCAGTCGGCCTTCACGCTCTGGAAGTCGCCAGCCATGGCCTATACGTATTCGGCCTTGAACTGGAGCGTCCCCTGCGCGGCCGTCGCGGCGGCCGTGTTGATGAGGAGCACGATGTGGACCGGCCCCCCGGCATCGGCGTTGGGAATCGCCTGCATGAGATCGATCCACTGCTCGGCCACGGCAGCGGAAAGCGCGAGAGAGAGCGCCGAGCTGTCCACGATTATGATGGGGGTCTGCTCGACGCCGTTGATCGTGTAGATGAGCACGATGTCGCCGTCCAAGGTCGGCGCGCCGTTCGTGTCCATGTCGGTCGCCTTGTACGCCCCGAGGCCGAGGAGCGTTCGCGGACCCGTGGAGGGAATCGGGGCAAGGTAGACCCGGTTCGCCGCCGTGCCTAGGTGGGTGGTGGTGATCGTCGCCTTGACCGGCAGCACCTGCGTGCCGAGGTTCGACGCCGACGGCCCCGGGGTCTTGACGGTCCCGTCGGTGTTGTAGTACCGGCTGTAATAGTAGCTCGCCATGGTGTCCTCCTTAGACGAACGGGGTGCCGGCGCCAACGTGGTAGGAAACGGTCGCGGAGCCGAAGCGCTGGCCCGAACCGACGGCGGCGTCCGGGCGGGTGGCGATCCCGCCCCAATGGGTGAACAGCTTCCAGGACTCCCACTCGTGCTCCTGGAAATACGAAGCCATGACGTGCGAGGTGTCGGCGGTGAAGCCCTGGCCGAACTGCACCTCCATCGCCCGGCGGAAGAGCAGCATGCCCCGCCGCACGTTGCCCACCTGAGTGCCGGCGGTGGTGTCGTCCGCCGTCGAGCCGGTCTGGCCGAACGGGGTCAGATCGTCGACGAGGACGAGGATCTGCTTGGTGCCGACGAAGCCCTGGTTCAGCTTCATGAACGCGGCGACCTTGTCGATCGACGCGCCGCCATTCAGCTCGGAGAGCGTCAGGCTCATGTACCGGTTGGAGGTCGAGTGGGTCTGGAGCTGCTGGTTCCCCTCGGGGTCGCAGATGAAGATGATGAAGTCGCCCCAGGGAGTGCTCGGGATGGCGCCCGGGCTCTGGACGTACGCCCGGCTGGATAGCTTCGTGGCGATGCTCTCCAGGAACTCCATCGTCAGGTTCGCCGAGCCGTCCGCCGCCACGCCCGCGTCGGTGGTGTTCCCGTTGCAGAAGAAGCGGTGGCTGGCGTCGAGCTCGCGGACGAGGTTTCCCATCGGGGGGCTCGCCCAATTCGAGTTGTACGCCGGGGTGTTGTAGGCGGTGATCCCCGCCAGGTGGTAGTAGAACGAGCGGGAGAAGATCTCGGCCGCCTCGGCGCCGGCAGCGCGGAGGTCGTGTCGGTCGATCGGGACGTCGGTGTACTGCTGGCCCGACCAGAGGGCGAAGAAGCCGGCGGTCGCCAGCTCCTGGGGAAGCAGGTTCAGCGTCTGCTTGTAGAGTGGGCGCTGGCCGGTCTCGGAGCCGAACTTCGTGGTGCCGAGCGCCTTCGGGCCGAGCTGCGAGCCCCGGAACCGATCGCCGTACTTGAACTCGGTCTGCGAGCCCCGTACGTCGGCCTCGATCTGCTTCTGGTCAGAGTGGATGACGGCGTTGTCGTCGGAGCCGATCAGGTGGGCGACGACGGTCTGGCTCTCCGTGAAGAGCGTTACGGTCGGACTCCACCGTTTCTGGTCGAGATATCCGCCCGGGTAGACTGCGGTGGGCATCTTGGGCCTCCTGGGGGACCGCTGCGCGCCCCTCGTGGTTTCCCCACACCAGGAAGTCCAGGCCCGGCTACCCTCGGCCCGCCCGCGTGCTACAGCCCATCTTGGGGGTGATGGGCCTCAGGCGAGGCCGGAAAGTGTGATCGCTGAAGAAAGGGTAGTGCCAGAATGGCCGGAGTGTCAAGGAGGATGGTGGCGACGGCGGGATTTGAACCCGCGACCTCCGGGGTATGAACCCGGCAAGCTACCAGGCTGCTCTACGTCGCATCAAATAGAGGGCAGTACCCCTTTCGATGTCTCCGGCTGGCGGCATACCCGACCGCAGCGACCCTTACCCTCATGGACGCGCCACGAGACCAACCGGAAGCCTTACGACTCAAAGACTCTACTCGCGATCAGAGCGCCCGAAGGCGGTCCGTACTGCCCACTGTCATTCTACCGCACCGTCCGGGCACACGGGCATCCTCTCGTGAATATGGGGCTTGACTTCGAGAATGGGCGGGGAGAGACTGAAGGAACCGGGGAGGCCAGTTTCGCGGCCGACCTCCCCGGAATTTTGAACAGGACGGCCATAGGGTAGCACCTCCTCCCTTTCTCCGTCCAATTCAAACCTTTGAAGTGCCGCGAGCAGCGACTCGTCGGGGACCGAACCACTGGCGGCGAGCCGTGCGGTGCGGCAGCCAGGGCTCCACGGTCGCACGGGCAGCACATAGGCCCTATGCCCGGAGAGGGGGACCCGCCGCAGGGTCCAAAGAAGGGGGCGCTATCCCGGTCTGGCGGCTATTACCGGGTGCTCGTGGGCGTCGGGACGGCCGAAAGCCCCGGGTGAGGTGGGAGAGCCGGATGCGTCCGGGTTCACTCACCTTGCCCGGAACATCGAACAACCGAAAGATGGAAGGGAGGGGGATAAGAGATGAAAGCCTACGAATGGACGGACTCGCGGGGCAACCGCTGGATCGCCAGCGGCGACGCGAAGGGCCGGGACTCCGAGGTCGCCCGGAACCTGGAGATCCTGCGGCTTGCGGAGGAGAACGCCTCGCTGAAGGACATCCTCGTCAGGCGTGGCGACATCCGGAAGGCGTACCCCGTCTTCGGCCAGAAGATTGCGGAACTGGAGGCCGAGAACCGGGAGCTGACGGCCAAGCTCGCCATGCACGGGCGGGCACTGGAGGAGACGGACCTGCCGGACGACTATCGCCGCTGAGAGCCCACGAGCCACTTGCGGCCCGGAGTGTCCCAGCGGCTCACGTAGGGACGACGTAGACGGCGATGCCAGCGGCAACGGGTCATAGCGTGCGTTACCTCGGGATCGCCTGCATGATCTTCAGCGCCATCATCTTGTTCCCGCCTGACTCTTGCGTCGCGAGCCGCTGGACCTGGTCCCAATCCACCGGCCGGTTCGCGCGGCGGTAGTCGTTCGCGAGGGCGTGAGCGCGGCTCTGCGGCTGCGCGTTGGCACCCCGGGCGGGCTGGCGCGGGCGAGGCGAGGCGACGCCCTGGGACCGCTGGCGCACGGCCTGGAGGCGCGCATTCTCTCGTGCCGAGGGGTCGAGCTGCTGCGGCGCCTGCTGGTAGGGCTGTTGCAGGTATCCGGGGTCCTGCTCCTGATACCCGCCGGGCGACGCCGGCATGATCTCCGGCAGGTCGTAGCCGAGCGCGGCGTAGTGGCCCCGGATGCTCTCCCCGACCTCCTGGATCAGGTTCGTGTAGAAGGCGTCGACGGCGGCGGCCGGGTTCTCGCCGCCGGCCTGGGCGTACTGCGCAACGGCGAGCGTCACCTTGCCGGCGAGGTTCGCCCCGTCCTGGGTCCACCCCAGGCCGTTCGAGAAGACGCTGGTGAGCGCCTCCAGCCCGAACGAGATCCGCTCCTCGGCCCCGTGGGCGAGCTCCGGGAATTGCTCGGCGTAGGCGGCGTGGGCCTCCTGGAGGGCCGAGGTGGTCTGGGAGATCTGCTCCTGCTGCTGCTGGCCGTGGTACTGCTGCTGGGCGGCGGCCTCTTCCTTCGCCTTGCTCTGCTGGAAGTAATCCATCAGCGGCTTCAGACGGGCGTCGAGCGCCGCGTCCTGCTGCTTCGCCTGCCATGCCTGGAAGCCGGCCCAATCGGTGAACGGGTCCGGGGGCTCCTCCTGCTCGCCGGGCTTCTGGGAGAGGGCGACCTGCTGCTGGAGGAGCTGCGCGACCTCCTGCATCTGCTGAGCCCACGCGGCCCGCTCCTCGCGGTACTGGTTCATCTGCTCCTGGCGCTTGACCTCGCGGCTCTTCCATCCGCCCTGAAACTTGCCGTACGTGTTCCGGCGCTCGGTGAAATCGGCGCGCTGGTAGCCGGGGGCGGGGCCGGTGCTCGCCGGGGGCGGAGTCTGGCCGCCTTCCTGGCCCCCCGAGGTGCTGTCGAGGGCCTGTTCGACGCCGGAAAGGCCGTAATCGCCGCCAGAGCTGTCGGTGCTGGTGTCCGGCGCGGCTCCGCTGCCGCCTTCCAGGTCGCCGCCCATCGAAATCACGTCCGCGCTCATTTGTCGGCCCTCCCGTCAATGAAACCAGAGACTTTTTTCAGCGCTTGTTCGAGCAGATCGACGGCGTCCGTGAGCTGGGGGCAACACGGCATGTCGTCGAGCTCGCTCTTCGCTTTATGGATAGCAAGCTCCGCAGGCCATAGCAGTTCGGCCTGCGTGCGGCGCGGAAGGGGTTCGCTCATGGAATCGGACCTCCCTGTGGTGGTTGGGCCGGCGGGAGCATCCCCGGCGGCATCGGCGCCGGCGGGGGCGCCGGATCGGCCTGGATTTGGACCTTCGCGAGCATCTGAGCGCGCTCAGCTTCGGTCAGGTCGCGGAAGTTGATCTGCATCGAGGGAGGCTTCCCCTCTGGAGCCGGCGGCTGGCCGCCCCGCTGCGCCGGGTCGACGCCGAGCGCCTGCTGGGCCTGCTGGAGGAGCTCCTGCGCGTGCTGGGGGTCGCTCTGGGCCATCTGCTGAATGGTGCCGAGCCACCCCTCGTCCGTCTGCGCCGCCTGCGCCTGCGCGCGCTCTTCCTGCTTCTGCTTGATGAGCGCCTCCAGCTTGTCGGCGACGTCCGCATAGTCGGAGCCCTCGGCGAAGCTCGCGCGCAGAACCACGGGGGCCAGGATCTCCTTCGCCTCGGGGATATCAGAGAGCAGACTGGCGAGATCCTTGTAGATCCCGTGCTGGAGCATGAGCTGGGCGTTGGCGATGCGTTCGGACGCCGCCGCCGGCCGCAGGCCGAACACGACATCGTTTTCCATGACCTCGCGCTGGTTCTCTTTGAGATACCGGCCCATCGTCATCGGGACCTGCTCGCCGTCGCCGCCGGGCACCATGATCGGCTCCAGCGTCTTGCCGTCCTGACCGATCTGGCCGGTGATTCCCTTCCGGAGCGGCTGGTCGCCCAGCAGGCGGTCGAGATCCTCCGCGTCGAGGTGGAGGAGCATCAAGCGGGCCTGGGTGATCGCCCCCTCTTCCAGGTAGGAGGTGAACGCCTGGGTGAACATCTGCTGCATCTGAAGAGACGACTGGTTCAGCGCGGATACCCACTTTGCGGAACGATCCTCGGTGAACGTTCCCCGTGAAACGTCCGAAACGCCGAGCGAGTAGCTCACCAGGTCGTTCGCGAGAAAGGAGAACATCCCCTGGATCTCGGAGGTGTGGGATTTTGGCTGCTCGTCGCGCTTGTGGAGCTTTTCGTAGGCCCCATCAGGGATCATGTTCACCGAGCCGGGGATGCGGCGCGAGTTGACGAAGTTCTGGAAGGCGTTCTCGTCTCCGCCGAAGGCCGAGCGCTCGACGTCCCAACCGTCGCGGTTCCGGCGGGCCTCCTGCTCGATGTAGAGGCGCATCGCTACCGAGAACAGGCGCTGGAGCCCCACCAGCACCCGGCCGAAGCCGAAATACCGGGTGCGGAGGGTCTCTTCCGAGCCCTCGGGCTTGTAGCGCTGCTTGTAGCCGGTCATCGGCCGCACCAGCCGCTGGTTTCCGTCGATCGGCTCGGCGGACTTGATGACCTTCGGCTCGCCGGCAGCGGTCGACGCGAGGATGCGCGCGCGGTACCAGGTCGCCGAGGGGTATTCGTTCACCTGGGGAGGCTGGAAGGGCTGACCGGCGAGTTCCGCCTCCATCTCCATCCGCTCCATGCCCGCCTGGAAGTCGGCCTGACGCGCCTCGTGCCAGCGGGACCTCCCG